>ERZ837380.4313-NODE-4313-length-12056-cov-12.428964_pt1 | contig 12056 bp, 9 predicted proteins | sample MGYA00519685_ERZ837380 | MGnify/ENA primary metagenome ERZ837380 (study PRJEB31850, sample SAMEA3708817) | human gut metagenome | biome: human gut; feature: human-associated habitat; material: faeces | place: China | collected 2014 ...
GTGTAGCCGCTATGCTGACTTCCAGCGGTCAGGCAGCCAACTTCTATGCCATTTTTAATATCTGCCAGGCAGGAGATCACTTCGTTTGTTCCTCCGCTATTTATGGAGGTACGTTCAACCTGTTCGGAGTGACGATGAAGAAACTAGGCATCGATGTGACTTTCGTAAATCCGGATGCCAGCGAAGAAGAAATTTCTGCAGCTTTCAAACCGAATACAAAGGCTTTGTTTGGCGAAACAATTTCCAATCCTTCTCTGGAAGTGTTGGATATTGAAAAGTTCGCACGTATCGCACACAGTCACGGGGTCCCCTTGATTGTTGACAACACCTTCCCTACTCCTATCAACTGTCGCCCGTTTGAATGGGGAGCTGACATCGTAGTTCATTCTACTACCAAATATATGGACGGACACGCTACAAGCGTAGGTGGCTGTATCGTAGATAGCGGTAATTTTGACTGGGATGCTCACGCAGAAAAATTCCCGGGACTTTGTACGCCGGACGAGTCTTACCACGGGCTAACTTACACGAAAGCATTCGGCAAAGGTGCCTACATCACCAAAGCAACTGCGCAACTGATGCGTGACCTCGGCAGCATCCAAAGCCCGCAAAACTCTTTCTTATTAAATCTGGGACTTGAGACACTGCACTTACGTATGCCTCAACACTGCCGTAACGCACAGAAAGTGGCTGAATATCTTTCTAAAAATGAGAAAGTAGCTTGGGTAAACTACTGTGGTCTGCCGGACAACAAATATTACAGCCTGGCACAGAAATATATGCCGAACGGTTCTTGCGGAGTCATCTCCTTTGGTCTGAAAGGCGGACGTGATGTGTCTATCAAGTTTATGGATTCACTGGAATTCATCGCTATCGTTACTCACGTAGCCGATGCACGCAGTTGCGTGCTCCATCCGGCAAGCCATACTCACCGCCAGTTGACGGATGAGCAACTGATGGAAGCCGGTGTACGTCCGGACCTGATCCGCCTATCGGTAGGTATCGAAAATGCGGATGATATCATTGCTGATATCGAACAGGCTTTGAACGCATAACAATACCGTAAAGGTATCAAATACTAAGTAAGAGAAGGCACGGGAAATCTTTCATTCCCGTGCCTTTTTATTTGCCACAAAAAGAAAATTAATTTCGAAGAGAATCATTTCAAATGTGAACCGATAAATCCTTCCGGATGATTATAAATCCTCGGCAGACAAACTGGAAATCACTGTATCCACCCAATATACAACTGTTCTATCCGCCGGCAAAACTCCTTCCAGATAAGGTGAATCGGATACCTCCTCCAACCATGCCGTAGTAATCGGTCCTCTTTCTCTTGTAGAACTTTGAGTTCCTAAATACGGACTAAAATTAAAAAACGTGTGTTGTTGCTCTACATTATTTTTATCTATATATGTAAAGACAAAAGCCTTTTTCTGTTTTCCACCCAATGAAGCCCACTCTATCTGGTATGTTCCTTCAACAAGAATTTGCTCATCCTCTGTCTTATAAATGAATTTCCCTCCTGTTCCTTCTTCAGATAAATGATATACATCATCCGGCCGCAAAATACAGATATCTCCTTTATTTATAAAAGAATAAGGAGCCATTGCCACATTTACTTTTTCCTGCAACTCGCTTTCCGAATCCAATGACAACATATCTTCACTGGGTCTGGAAACCTGAAATTCAGGTTGGTCGACGCACATAAATGTCAATACGCCATAAGAAACAGTCACAGGCAGGGTGACATAATTACCATCCTTATCAGTAACGGTAACCGTTACTTTCCCTTTTTTACCATGCGAACTAAGCCATAATCGGTTGTCGATGACTGTTGCTGTCACAATTGTTTCATCGGAGCTTTGTGCAGAGTAGCCACCTTTTCCATTGGCTATCCCGATATTCTCCGCTTCCCATCCGTTAAGATACAAAACTGTAGAAGAAACAGTGTTTGTACAAGTTCCTGTTTCGTCAACCAGTTCGGAACCACTAAATAAGATAATCTCTGCATCATCTTGACAGGCTGATACACAAAAAGCCATAACAGAAAGAAGAAAGAAGCCCAATAAAGTTTTTGTTTTCATATTTTCAGTGGTATGGTTAAATCCCGGCATATGCCATTGTTTTGCAAAGATATAAAGTATTTGTAAAAAACACTATCTTTGTATGAAAAGTTACCAATAGTACAGATCCACTAGATTCTTCCATACAGTGTAAGTTATATGAGATATACAACAGAAGGTCATTGAAAAGGACGTTCCCGGGGGAAAAAGGGAATGGGAAATACGGGAACGTCCTCAAAACATAACAATACAGAAATATGGACTTTCACAAGGGCGCATTTCTGTCTCTCTTATGCAACATTCCCTTCTATAAAAATATGGAGGAAATATCTGGAGAGGATATTATTATGTGGGAAATTTAGTTTATAGTCTTAAAAGCAATCTGATTGCATCAAAGTGATGAACGATAGGCAGTCCGAATATATTCTCCTACTGCATTGTCATCATTGATTTCTATGTATTTTTTCAATAAATCCGCAAATCCGAATTTTATCTGTTCCGTTTGCTTGTTCTCGCAGGCTGTAGAATATTCATCAACAGCCATGAGAAAATCCTGCATTCGTTCATTCAGCATTGTTCCTCCTGTACAAACCACATCGGAAATATAGGCTTGGATACTACCATTTTCTATGACAACAGGGAGGCGGTATTCCAGTCCCGATTTGTTGGCACGAATAGAAAGCACTTTTACTACGGGCGACACAATAGTCACCGTATCGGAAAAATCAAACTTTCCGTGGATTATTTCTGCACTATCTACCGGCTGCCCGCTCGAAACATCTTTCATATAAACCATTTTTCCTTCGAATTCGGGCAAAGGTGCACTGCCGTTAATCTCGTAACCTTTTATCTGATGCCCGGTGCAAGCCACTATCAGACATATTCCCGGAAGAAAAGATAAAAGTTTCACATATCTGTTCATTAAGCTCTTCATTCTTCTTTAAAAAAGAAAAGCCGTCCGCACTATCAGCAGAACGGCTTTCTCTTTTCATTCATACATTTGTATAATCATTCATCCTTAGAATCTGAATCCCAGTTTCACCACAGGCATTTCAAATATTTTGATATTGTGGTGACTGGCGTTATATTTATCAAATCCTTTCGGGCAAATCTGTATCAAGTCATAGCGGTAAGCCAGAGGGTGCATTTCGAAACCGAAAACAAAACCTTTGGCAATGCTATACTCAATACCTGCTACGGCAGCTACTTTGAAACCGTACATCTGACCGGCTTTACTTCCGGAAACATAGACCTGTGACGGAAGTTCTTCCGAGTCGTCACTATCCTTGTAGGTGTCTCCGGTGTATGGTTCGGTCGTTTCAATGCGTGCCATCTGGAAGCCGAGTGCGCCTCCGAGATATGGATGAATACGTTCGTTGCGAGTCTTGAAATAGTAGTTGGAACCGACAGATACATACCAGTTGTTGGTCATCTGCGCATTGATATAACTTTGCGCAGGGATAATCATGTCAGGTACACTGTTGTCTCCTTCTACATAGTCTTTCTTAGGAGTGAGGCTAACGTTCATGCTGAACTGGAAATTTACATCCCAATTGTCAGACACGAAATACTTACCTTCAATTCCGGCTATATTGACCAGACTATTATTATTCAGACTCCCGATGTTCAGATAGCGGTTCAGATCGCCGGAGTTATCCTTCCCTCCATTGGGAAGTCCGACTACTCCTCCGTCATTGGAGAACTTAGGAAGCAGATAAGAGGTGTTCTCGTTAAAGAACTTTCCGCTACCAAGCAGGACTGAAACCTGCCACTGTCCTTTTTTCGGGGCAAACGACGCATCATCACTGCTGCTGTAACGCTGCGCCATTGAAGGCGCAGCTGTCATACAGGTCAGCAAAAGTAATGTGCATAGTTTTTTTATCATCTTGTTACTTTTACGTAGTTAGGGAATTATTTCAAGAAGATAGCAAGAAGTGCTTTCAATTGAGCGCTTGCAGCATCATAGTCTGCCTTGGCAGCATCATATTCAGCCTGTTTTACTTTGATCTTTTCCTGGATACTTGCCAATGATTCAGTAATATAATCTGTATCAGTATAAGTACCTGCCGCTAATTTCTCTATATTTCTCTTAGCTTTAGCAACATCGGCCTTAGCGGCAGTGACATTTGCCAAAGCAATCATATGTTCTTGCTTAACCAAATTTTTGATAGCCTCCAAAGAACCTAAATCACCATTAGTAAAGTTATTATTCAAATAAACAGTGATTTCCGTTTCAATCTTACCTTTGATAATTTCATTATTGCCGTATTCTTTTTGTACTGTTGCAATATTATCATTTACTTCTTTAAAGACTTTATCATAAGCAGCCTGGGCTTCGTCGTTAGCTTTCTTAGCTTTATCTACAGCATCCGCCAAAGCAGTATTTGCTTTATCTTGAGCAGCCTGTTCTACAGTTTTTTGAGCAGTAAATGCTTCTTTCAAAGCTTTGTAAGTTTCTACCTGATCAATTATAGCTTGTAGACTAGCCGTTTCTGCTGTTGCCCAAATCATCTTACCAAGAGAACCATAATTACCATTCTTCAAAGCGTCTACATGATTACCACCAGCCGCAGCTATTACTTCGTCCGTAGTTACCGGCAATCTTCTTGGATTATTATCTGAATTGAAATTATCGCTAAATACAGCAGAAGAAGCAGATTTCCACTTTTCCAATGGAGTCTTTACACTGGAGTCTTGCTCTACATCTATTAATTTTCCAATATTTTCTTTACTAATTTCATTTGCAGTAGCGATGTCACCAGCATCCCAAGTGATAAAGCCTAAATCTACTCCAACAACTTTCTTAAAGTTATCAGCGTCTGCTATCAGCCAAGCAGAGATTTTTTTCGTCTCACTTCCTTTTGTCACAGTTGCCTTAGTAACTTGTGCTTCTTTAGCCAATGCATCCTTATAGTATGCAACTAAAGCCGTAGCTACAGCATCAATATTAGCTTCTTTTTTTCTATCTTCCGGTTTAAGTCCATTATATTTCTTTATTGCAGCATTAGCGGCTACCTCTGATTTCTCCAATTCTATTTTCAGACTTTCATCATAAGCTGCCATTGCATCTTCCCATGCTTTATAATCTTTAGCATAGTTCTCTTCAGCTTCTTTTTGTGCTGCAAGAGCTGTAGCCAATTGTGGTTTGGCCCATTCTATATTTTCCAAATCAACACCTTTAGTAGCCTTATCAATCAGCTTAACCCAACCATCAATCTGACTTTGTGCTTCAGTAATTTGTATACTTTTAGCATAGGCAAAAGTACCAGTAGAAGAATTATAACCAGCAACAGTTGTTCCACTAGGTATTACATCATTCAATCCTTTCTTTACACTTTCAGCCTCTACTTTCTTAGAATAAGCTGCAGCTGTTTTAGCTTTGTTCTTGTTAGAGTTCTGGTTATTTTTAGCAGTCTCCAACTTATTGCTAGTAGCTTCCAAGTCAGATATCAGTTTAGGATTAGCAACTTCCAACTTGCCTTTTTCAATATTATACTGTTGTTCCTTGACTTTTGCAGCAGCAATTTCTTCTTCCAGCTTCTTGACTTCTGCTTCCCAATCTGCAACAGTAGTATACTCATTATCCAAGATAGCTTTCAAGTTATCAGCATACTTCTGCGTCATTTCTAAAGCAAATTCTGCATTTTTCAATGCATTATCCAAAACCGCTTCTAAATTATTATCAGCTACTATATCAGAATAGTTAGCTAATTGCTCCTGAAGTTTTTTCAAGCTACCGGCTTTATAGCCATCCGCAGACTGGGTAGGATCTTCAGTAATAAGATAAACATAATACTTAGTCGTAGAAGAATTAGTCTCCGTGCTTTCATCCGGATTTGTAGTAGTAGTGGAATTCGCAACTTCCGATGACAGAATTCTTTTGATAACAGTTGTTGAATATCCATACATTGCCTTGTCCATTGCTTGTTTTGCATAGGCAACTTGCGCTTGTACACCATTCAAACGAGCTTGTTCTTCATCTGTCAGCAACAACTTGGAAGCTTCAATCTGTTCCATAGCTTGTTTGTAAGCTTCCTGTGCTTTAGCAGTGGCAGTTTCGGCAAGAAGCATTTTTTCCTTATACTGCTCAACAATCAATGCCTTTTCATTTTCCCACTTAGTTTTGTCAGCTTCCGCTTTTGCAATGGCAGCTTCCGCTTCTGCTTTTGCTTGTGCAGTAGCAGCTTCTTCCTTTTCAATCAGGAGTTGCTTCAACTGAATATCCAGTTCATGCAACTGCAAATCAATTTCTGCAGATTTATTCTGAAGTGCCAAACCTGCATTAACTAACTCTTGCTCTGCAACCTGTGCTTTTCTCAATTCAGCCTCTACAAGCTCAACTGCAGCTTGAGCTTTGATAAAATCAGACTTTGCTCCCCTAAGTTCTGCAATGCCTTCCGGTTCATCGGTATCAATACATCCCGTGAATGTCGCCGTCGTACCTGCCATGAGCAAGGTTGCGACTAAATACGTCCATTTTCTCATAAAAGTAAATTAAATGTTATACAATTAATAAATAAAAAATTTGTTTGTACTAATTCATGATTTATTTCGCTTCACTCCCCCTCTTCCCGTTACTTTGTAGGTAACGGGAAAACCCTTGTGCCTGCTCTTTTAGAGTAGTCTATACTAGAAAATAATACGATATATGACGAATCTTCTTACCCCTGCTTATGAGAAAAAGTAGAGGGGCGGGAAATCTATTGCAAAATTTAGACGTTAACAAAGCTCTAAGACAAAGAATCCACGTGTTCTTCTGTGTTTATTCCTATTTTGAGTAGTTTATTAGAAAAAATGTACGATTTTGTTTGGATGTTTTAAGAAATATGCTCATATTTGCAGCGTCTTTTCTTCCCGTTACCTACAAAGTAACAGTACTATTAATCAATCACTTGCCACAAACATAGCTCCTCTTCAGCGAAGATAGAATCGTCACATTCGCTTCATCTATTTTCTTATTCTTAAAAGGTTTTAGATAAGTCTCTGTGACGATAATGGATGAATGTCCCATCGCCTCTGAAATAATGCCTGGATGTATCTCGCAATAATATGCCATTGTAGCCCAAGTATGCCGAGCCGTATATGAGCTTAAATCAGAAGTCAATGCAAGTACTTGTTTCAGCAACAGAAGCTGATAGTTAAAATTACGCAAAGCTATCTGATATTCCCTGTAGGTAGCTTCGGTACTCTCTCCGCCAGTCAGTATGGGAAAAAGATAAGGAGAAGCAGAATCGGTGTTCATATACTTTTTTATTAGTTTCATAGTTTCCGGCAGAAGCGTCACAGTTAGAAGCCGCCCGGTTTTTCTACGACGATAAGTAAGCACATTCCCCACCATATCCTGCTTTTTAAGATAGGCAAGATCTACAAACGGCATACCACGAAGCATGAACATTAAGAAAAAGTACGCGCGCGTACGTTGTAATTCTTCCCTTCCCTGATGAATTTGTTTGGGAAGCTCTTTCATCAATCGTTCCATATCCTCCTTTTCCAGTGCACGCTTTCTGTCAGCACGCGTTCCTGTATAAACATACCGGAAATGATGCGGTATATAAGATGCCATACGACGGTCAACCGCGCGGTTGTACACCGCCCTCAATGTACGCATATAGGTTGAAACCGTGTTCCAACTACAATCCTTTTCCCGCAAATACGTTTCAAAACTTTTAAGAAACTCCTGATTCACTTTCTTGAATGACAGATTCCTGCTCCCGTTAAATGCAATGATAGCATTCATGCTACTCCTGTAAACATGAGCAGTTCCATAATTCCCACTTTTTCGAAGCCCTTCAGCTACTTCCTTCATAAATGAAATCAAATTCCCCATTTTTATTAATTTTAGTTATCACTCAAGCACGTCCCTGAAGAAAAGCGCCCTCACCGCAATTCCCCCCAATGCTCTTAATTCAAAATCTCAAAGTATCATCATACAAATATGATGAATTATGTTTTCTTTATATACACCCGATGTGTTCCTCTGCCATCAATCCCGATACCGGAACCGGGCGTATACGCCCATTGGCGCAATTCATTGGTAGCCGCTGTGCGCAGCAGACCTGTCAGCTTCCGGTATTCGTAGACTGTCAAAAAAGGATGTTCCTCCAAATATCTGACAGCCAATGCAAGCCGTTGCTCCGGAGTATACTTCTGTGAAGAACGTTGCGACTTCCACGGAGCTCTTTCCAGCAGACATCTTCCATTGATACGCCTTATCATCTTCCTGTCTACACGAAAGTTCACGTTTCCCACCACAATGCTTCGTGCGTTACGATGGGTTTCGCCTTCTCCGGCCTTTTCACGCTCTTTATCTTTGCATAACGCCAACGAAGGAGAGAATGTTCCAATGCCATCCAGCTTCACAGACTTGCCTTCTGCCATCTGATGTGCCATCTCAATACCTATTTGTGTAATTACGCCTTCCACATCTCCGACATTAAAACCACTGCTGGATGCTATCTGACGTATCAGCTCCTCGGTAGAAACCTGATCCATCATTGCAAACCGAGGATAAAGTACTTGTTCGCCCGTTCCATGAATATCGGGCATTTCTTCCATTACATACATTGCCATAGTACTAAAGTTTATTTGAAATATTGATTACTAATAGAAAACATCCTAGCTATAGGTAGAAAACTTGTTCTCCCCTAGAAGAAAAGTTCTTTTTCCCTTAGGGCAAACTAAAACCGCAAGTTCTGGTTTTATAACTGAAACTTCTGATTACATAATCAAAAGTTCCGGTTTTATAATCAGAACTTGCGGTTATAGTTTTCTTACCAACAAAGATACGTTTTCCTGCCGGGATAAGCAAGTTTAATCCCTATGAAAAGGAAGTTTGATTACGATTCAGTTACTATCACCGTTTCTTTACTTTATATCCTTTCAAGGTAAAACCTACTTCAAACAAATTCAAAAGGGCTATCCGGATGTTATCTTCAATATAGGTTCCCATAGTATCATATTTCGCAAAGTAGACGGGAAGCAGCCTGTTATTCCTCCTATAGTTTTCATCCGGTATTTTACCGGTAAAACGTTCTTTCTTCTTCACTCCCCAACGAACGGTTTTACTGCAAGGGAGAGGTATACCGATCGTCAACACTTTTTCTTTTGTTGTCGTATCGGTGATTCCATGTTTCCGGATACTGATATGATTGGCTCCCAAATAAGTACCGATATACAGGACAACCGTCAGCTTCCAATCGTCCAAAGCCTCATCGGTTTGAATACCATTTACCAAATCAGAGAAATAGTTCTCAACCATTTCTTTGTCAAAACTGTTTAGTTCGGGCCATTCACATTTCTCAAACAACTGATGCACATTGACAGGAACCAGTAAAGTGGTTATTTCTAATTGATATTTCATTCATTTCATTTTTATACCATTGCATTTTAAATCGTCTCAAATATCTTACCGACTATAAATATACAATTTTATCAAATCAAATGCTAAAGAACAGAGCTTTTTTATCCAACCACTTTCTAAAAAGAAAAGACTGTTTGACATGCCCTCACTTATATAAATAGGGTTTATCAAACAGTCCTTTCCTTTCGAGTTATCATTCGTTTTTTCCAGTGAAGGACGTTATCGTTTCCAGCCTTTACGGCATTTCAGTCTCCATTTGGAATTTACGGCTTACTTTCATTAAGTTGATGGTGTAAGTGACTACGTTCTGTGCTTCCTGAACCATCGTGAGATATACCATGCTAACCCGGATGCTTCCTGATTGGCTTTGGATACGTTGCAGTTCCTTACGTTTCAATAGCGAAAGCTGTCCGTTGAGGTCGTTGGCACGACGGATTTCTTCTTCCAGATTGTTGTACTCGTTGTTTTCCATTTTCTTACGGCATTGCTGAATCAGATATGTAATATCTTCGGCAACATCGCTGAATTCACCTTTCTGAATGGCATCCAATGGGTTGAAGTTGTTGTCGGTATGTTCCAGGCAAGGTTCGCAGAGACGAGAAATACTATAAACCAGTTCGCTGGCAAAGTCGTTGCCTTGATAGTAATAAAGTCCCTTTTCGAGTACGGTGTTGTTGTCGAGGCGGCACATGGCTACGGTGCCGGAACGTTTCATCTGTTTGATGAGCTGTTTTTCAAATTTTGTGGAACCCATAGCACGACGCAGTCCTCGAAGATTTTCGTGGAGGAAAGAAGTGACGGTCAGTTCGAAGTTGGTTTCTGCATATTCCAGCACTTTGGAAAGTTCTTCACGGGTGTGCTTACGCATCAGTTGCAGGGCTTCTGTGCTGTCTGTGGCTTGCATAAGTTGCTTCAGAGTTTCGTTACCTTGTTCTTTCGCTTTGCGTTTTTTGTACATCACTTGGCTACGGATCAGGATGAATACAGCTATACCGATGAGTGCGATGATAGAGATATTTCCTCCATAATGAAGTACGAGGGCTACGAAGAAACAGATGGTGAAGGCAGCTCCGGCAGTGATGAACCAGCCACCGATGACGCTTAATACGCCGGTAATACGATAAACGGCAGAATCACGTCCCCAGGCACGGTCGGCCAAGGAGGTACCCATAGCTACCATGAAGGTTACGTAGGTGGTAGAAAGAGGAAGTTTCAGGGAAGTTCCCAAGGCGATGAGCAGACCCGCTAATACTAGGTTGACAGAAGCGCGGACAAGGTCGAAAGCTGCTCCGTCGGCAATGATAGCTTCGTCTTTGCGGAAGCGGGAGTCAAACCATTCTTTGCTGCCACTTGGCATAATGCGGGAGATTCCGTTGGCAAGTGTCATACTGATGCGGACTACTGTACGGGCAATCGGGGTACTTCCGAATGTTTCTTCTCCTTCATCTTGACGGGAAAGGTCGACGGATGTTTTAATTACGGCGTGTGCCTTTTTAGAAGTACAGAGGGCGTAGACCATAACGGCTCCGGCTCCGATAAGGAAATACCACGGGGTTTTGGCGGGCCCCAGCAGGGAGGTCATCAGGAAGCCGTTCGGATTTCCTCCTCCGTTGGCGGTATAGTCCATAAAAGAGGAGAAGCCTGCGAGGGGAACACCGATGAAGTTGACAAGGTCGTTGCCGGCAAAAGCGAGAGCGAGGGCGAAGGTGCCCATCAATACAATTACTTTGAAAACGTTGATTTTCATCCAGTGAAGGATTTGCATCAGCACAGTGAAGAACACGAAGAAGACGGCGATTAACATTAATGTGTTGTCTTGTATCCAGTGTTTGTTTTCGGGGGTCATGAAGGAGCTGTCTTTCAGTCCTTTGATAAGCATGAAATAGATGATGGCGGTAGCGGCTACACCTCCGAAGAGGGCAATGCTGTATTTCATCTTTTTCGTATAGTTGAAGGTGAATATCACACGGGCCAGCCATTGTACGATCATTCCGAAGAAGAAGGCGATGGCGACGGATACGAAAATGGCCATGATGACGGAAAGGGCTTTGTCGGTGTTTATGAGGTCGCCCAAACCGAGGGTGTCGCTATTATGTACTTTGATAAGTGAGAGGGCGAAGGTTCCTCCGAGTAGTTCAAAGACTAGTGAAACGGTAGTGGAGGTGGGCATACCCATGGAGTTGAATACGTCCAGCAGTACTACGTCGGTCAGCATGACGGCTAACAGGATGCACATGATTTCGGCAAAGTAGAAGTGCTCGGGCTGGTAGATGCCGTGCCGGGCTATGTCCATCATGCCATTGGATAGGGAGGCGCCAATAAATATGCCGACGCCGGCTATGAAAAGGATGGTTTTAAACGAAGCGGCTTTGGCACCTACCGCGGAGTTTAAGAAGTTGACTGCGTCATTGCTGACTCCGACTATCAAATCGAAGACGGCAAGGACGAAGAGGAAGATGATAATGCATAAATAAATAGTCTCCATAAATAATATGTGTATGTTGTTTCCAGTTGCAAAGGACGGGATTTGACGTTGCAGGGAGGTGTCATACATGTTACAATTGTATTACAATCATCTTTCTTTTGTCTTGAAACAAAAGAAAGAAGCAAAGAAAAATTCAAGGCTGACT
>ERZ837380.4328-NODE-4328-length-12022-cov-3.501295_pt1 | contig 12022 bp, 9 predicted proteins | sample MGYA00519685_ERZ837380 | MGnify/ENA primary metagenome ERZ837380 (study PRJEB31850, sample SAMEA3708817) | human gut metagenome | biome: human gut; feature: human-associated habitat; material: faeces | place: China | collected 2014 ...
ACGGTTTTGCCGTGGCGGCGTTTCTTATATATGATATTTCTATTTATTAACTGCGCTTATTTTTCCGGTACGTGCCACTCCCAGTTGCGGATTTCCTCCATATCCTGTCCGTACTCGGCAATATACTGCTTGTGCTCTACCAGCTTATCATTCATTTTCTGGATCAGGAAGGAACCACGGTTGCCCAACTGCGGCAAATGCATTACCGCGTCTTTTACCAGACTGAAGCGGTCAAGCTGGTTCTGGACACGCATGTCGAACGGTGTCGTGATGGTGCCTTCCTCCTGATAGCCGTGAACAGACATGTTGTGATTATTGCGCTCATAGGTCAACTCATGGATCAGAGTCGGATATCCGTGGAACGCGAAGATTACCGGCTTATTTGGGGTGAAGATTGCGTCATACTCGGCATCGCTTAAGCCATGCGGATGCTTGTGATCACTCTCCATCTTAAACAGGTCTACTACGTTCACTACGCGGATCTTTAATTCCGGAAGCTCATCCCGCAGGATAGTAACTGCAGCCATGGTCTCCAGGGTCGGGGTATCACCGCAGCATGCCATAACCACATCCGGCTCCTCGCCGCAGTCATTGCTTGCCCACTCCCAGATGCCAATGCCCTGGGTGCAGTGTTTCACAGCCTGCGCCATGGACAGCCACTGGCAGCTCGGATGCTTGGAAGCAACGATGGCATTCACGTAGTTCTTACTCTTGATGCAATGATCAAAGCAGGAAAGCAGGCAGTTAGTATCCGGCGGAAGATACATACGGACAACATCTGCTTTCTTGTTGGCAATATGGTCTAAGAAGCCTGGATCCTGATGGGTAAATCCGTTGTGGTCCTGCTGCCATACATTGGAGGTCAGGATAAAGTTCAAGGATGCGATCGGACGTCTCCAGGACAACTGGTTGCAGACCTTCAGCCACTTTGCGTGCTGTGCGGCCATGGAATCCACGATGCGGATAAACGCCTCATAGCTTGCGAAGAAACCGTGACGGCCCGTCAGCAGATATCCTTCCAGCCAGCCCTCACACATATGCTCACTCAGCATGCCATCCATGATACGGCCATTTCTTGCCAGCTTGTCATCGGTCGGAAGCAGCTCGCCGTTCCAGTCGCGGTTCTGCTCCTCAAATACCTTATACAGACGGTTAGACATGCTCTCATCCGGTCCGAAGATACGGAAGTTTTTGCTGTCCTCATTGAGTTTGAATATATCACGGATATAACCGCCAAGCTCGATCATATCCTGAGCCTTGGTCTTGCCCGGCTCCACCGGAATGCCGTACTCACGGAAATCCGGGAGACGAAGATCTTTTAACAGCAGGCCTCCGTTTGCGTGCGGGTTTGCGCCCAGGCGGGCATTGCCCTTCGGTGCCAGCTCCGCCAGCTCCGGGATCAGGCGTCCGTTCTCATCGAACAGCTCCTCTGCGTGATAGCTCTTTAACCAGTCTTCCAGAAGCTGTAAATGCTCCGGCTTCTCCATGCTGATCGGAACCTGATGGGCGCGGAAGGATCCCTCAATCTGCTGGCCATCTACGAATTTCGGACCGGTCCAGCCCTTCGGAGTGCGCAGGATGATCATCGGCCACTTCGGACGCTCCGGATCCTGCTCATCTCTTGCGTGTTTCTGGATAGCCTTGATCTCCTCGATGACGGTATCCATGGTCTCTGCCATCTTCTTATGCATGGTCATCGGATCGTCGCCCTCAACAAAGTACGGCTTCCAGCCGCAGCCCTCGAAGAAGGACTTGATCTCGTCGTGCGGGATACGGGAAAAGATGGTCGGGTTGCTGATCTTATATCCATTTAAGTGCAGGATTGGAAGAACCGCACCATCGGTGATCGGGTTTAAGAATTTATTGGACTGCCAGGAGGTTGCTAGCGGGCCGGTTTCTGCCTCGCCATCTCCCACAACCACCGTTGCGATCAGATCCGGGTTATCAAATACAGCGCCGAATGCATGGGCAATGGAATAGCCAAGCTCACCGCCCTCGTTGATGGAACCAGGAGTCTCCGGAGCACAGTGGCTCGGAACGCCGCAGGGGAAGGAGAACTGCTTGAACATTTTCTTCATGCCTTCCTCGTCCTGACTGATGTTCGGATATACCTCACTGTAGCTTCCGTCCAGATAGGTGTTGGCGATCAGAAAGTTTCCGCCGTGGCCCGGGCCGGAAAGAAGGATCATATCCAGATCATATCGTTTGATGGCACGGTTGCAGTGTATATATACGAAATTCTGTCCCGGCACGGTTCCCCAGTGTCCGACGATTTTCTTTTTGATCTGATCCATGCTCAGCGGTTTCTTTAACAGCGGATTGTCTAACAGGTATAACTGACCGGCAGACAGATAGTTTGCCGCACGCCAGTAGGCATTCATCTTTTCCAGCATTTCCTCACATAAAGGCTGCTTTTCCAGACAGGTGTTGTTCTCCATAACATTACCTCTTTCTTTTAGCTTGTCTCATTCCATTGCAGTGGTTTGTTATTTTTCTAACGCTTACGATTGTATTTTCGCACATACAATGCAATCTGTAAAATGCCGTTTCCGCATTGTATTCATATCAATCTGATATGGATACAGCGCAAAGCGTGGATTTTCCCGGGTTTCTGTATTATAATGGAGATAAAGAAAGACAAGTTTCTGAGAAAAACAGATTGATAAAACAGGGAGATTACCAGCACATGACATCCAATTTTGAATATTATAAGATTTTTTACTACGTGGCGAAATACGGCAACCTGACTCGGGCCGCTGCTGCCTTAAACACCAGCCAGCCTGCCGTGACCCGCGTCATCCATAAGCTGGAATCGGACCTGGGCTGCCGCCTTTTCATCCGCAGCAAATCCGGCATGGAGCTGACTGCGGAGGGAAGCCGCTTCTTTGAATATGTCTCCGCCGGCTGCCTGCAGTTTTTCCGGGCCGAAAACCATTTAAGCGATCTGCTCCAGCTGGAAAACGGCAGCATCTCCATCAGCGCCACCGAAACGGCCCTGCATTCCTGGCTCTTTGCGGCCATGGAGGCCTTTCACCAGGAATACCCGGGCGTCCATTTCCAGATTTTAAATCACAGCACCCAGGATTCTATTCAGGCCGTACGGGACGGTAAGGTAGATTTCGCCGTGGTTTCCTCCCTTCCGCTTCACATTTCGGAACCGCTGCGCATGAAAAAACTGCACACCTACCGGGACATCCTCATCAGCGGCAGGCGCTTTGAAGAGCTGAAGGACCGTCCGGTCTCGCTCCGGGAACTGGCCTCCTATCCCTGGATCAGCCTGACCTCGGAGTCCATCAGCCGTACCTTCCTGAATACCTACTTTGCACAGTATGGTCTCTCCTTCTCACCAGATATGGAACTGGCCACCACCGACCTGATTCTGCCCGCTGTGCGCCACAACCTCGGCATCGGATTCATCCCGGAAGCCTTCGCCCACAGCGAACTCGCCGCCGGAAACATCTTCCAGATCCAGATTGAGGAGCAATTCCCAGAACGTAATATCCTTCTGATTTCCGATTCGGAATATCCGCAAAGCGTGGCCTCAAAAGCATTCCAGAAATTCGCCCAATAACAATATAGAGACAGAACCCACTACAGGTCCGAAGCCGGTAATCCCGGCATACCGCTGCGCAAAATATGGGTATTGTGTTCGGACGATGCAGCTGACAGATGTTTGCGGATAGTCGGACAAGATGTCCGCCTACCTCAAACACCAGTCGCTGCATAGCCGGACACGGCACTTATATTTTGCGCAGCGGGATATCACCCTGGCCTGCTTCGGACCTTTCGTGAATATTCTTAAATTTTCTATATGTGTGTAAGTGCATTTCGTCATTGTGACAAAAAAAGATCGTTAAAAAATTATTATTCTTTCATTTTTGACCATGACTTTTAGTGGTCAACGGGAGTATGATGTTAGCTGAAAGCTATATGCTGTATAATTTCATGCTTATGGTGGAATGGTTAAGGCATACGCTTACCAGATGGACAAGGAGGACAACAATGGATACCGTAATCAAACGGATATCGGAGATTGAGAAAGCGGCGGTGACGGTCATGGATGATGCTGCCGCGCGCAAGAAAGCCTTTGCTGCCGAAATGGAAGAAAAAACGAGGCAGTTTGATCAGACCGCAGATGAAGAGACTGAAAAAAAGGTGCAGAGTCTTCGCCAGGAGATGGAAAAACGGATGAACGCTGAATTGTCTGAACAGAAGGCGGAAGCGGAACGACAGCTTGCGCAGATGGAAAAGAATTATGAGCTTCATCACGAATCTTATGTGAAGAAGCTGTTTCAGGAACTGGTAAAGGAGTGATCGTATGGGGCTTTTGGCCTACAGCGGGATAACGACAAAAGTGCGGGCTATGGAGAGTCGCCTGCTGAAACCGGAGCAGTTTCGGGAACTGGCAGAGCAGGAAGATGTGCGGAGCGCGGCAGATTACCTGAAAGAACAGCCGGCTTACGCGGAAGTTTTTGATGGCCTGGATGATACAAAGCTGCATCGCGGATATATTGAGCAGATTCTTACCCAGTCGGAATACCAGGATTTTACCAGATTATACCGCTTCTCCAGTATGAAACAGCGAAAATTTCTGGACCTTTATTTTAAGCATTATGAAGTAGAAGTAATCAAAAAGCTTTTGCGGCACATGCTTGGAGGACGGGAGGGCCAGACGGATCTGTCCATGTTTCAGGGATTTTTTGAAAAGCATTCAGAGCTGGATCTGGAAACACTTTGCAGGGCAAAGAATTTTTCAGAGTTTACGGAGGCACTGGAAGGAACAGTTTATGGAAAACTGTTAAGTCAGATGCAGGAAAAGGGGCAGACGGGATTGTTTGACTGCGAACTGAAACTGGATCTCTTCTACTTCCAGTTGCTGTGGAAGCTGCGGAATAAACTCTTAAGCAAGACGGAGCGGAAAATCCTGGATGATTGTTTTGGAAGCCGTCTGGATCTGTTAAATATCCAGTGGATCTGCCGGGCGCGAAGTTTTTACCGTTTGTCCCAGGCTGAAATTTATGCGCTGCTAATCCCGGTTCATTACCGGCTGCGGGCAGATAAGGTAAAGCTGCTGGTGGAGGCGGAGGATGACGCGAAATTTTTTGCGGTGTTAAGGGAGACGCCCTATGGAAAGCAGGAAGAGCTTCAGACCGGACAAATGCCGGATATTCAGCTTTTGTCGAATCAAATGTTAAACCGGATTTATGGCAGAACCGGGCACCGCTATCCGCATTCTCCGGCGGTACTGGATTCCTATCTGTACCGGAAAGAACTGGAGATGCGAAAGATCGTTACGGCGCTTGAGGGAATCCGGTATGGACTTCCGGCATCGGAAATCATGGGGCTGCTGGCAAAACAGTAGAAATGAAGCAGTGGTTTGACACAGTGAGCGTTAAGCCATTGCAGACAGGAGGAGTTACTTGTGATAGAGAAAATGAAGTTTTTAAGTATCACAGGTCCGAAGGATGATATTGACCGGGTGGTGGAACGGTATCTCTCGAAGTATGAGATCCAGCTGGAAAACGCCCTGTCGGAGCTGAAAACGGTAGTGAATCTGCGGCCGTATCTGGAAATCAATCCTTATAAAGCGGAGCTGCAGACGGCAGCAGCGCTGATGGAGGAGATTCAGGGAGTTGTGGATGTTCATGATGTACAGGAGGGCAAAGCCGCCGGAGCTTCGAAGCGGGCTGAAAGCCAGGAAATGTCGATACGGCAGGCCAACCAGACCGGGCTTTCTGTGGAGGATGCCGTGAACACTATCCACAGTCTGGATGAACAGATTAAAATTCTTCGGACAGAAAAAGACGCACTGGAAACGCAGGTGCATAGCATAGAGGAGTCTATGGACCGGGTAATCCCGTTTGCGGACCTGAACTATGACCTGAAAGACATCATGCATTTTCAGTACATCAAATTCCGGTTCGGGCGCATGACCCACGAATACTACAATAAGTTCATGGATTATGTGTACGATACCATCGATACTGTGGTTCATAAATGTCAGGAAGACGCAGATTATGTGTGGCTGGTGTATTTTGTGCCGGAGCCGCTCTGCGATAAGACCGATGCGATTTACGCGTCCCTGCATTTTGAGCGGTTTTTCCTTCCGGACGAATACGAGGGAACGCCGGTGGATGCTACCCATGAGCTGGAGCATCAGCTTGCGGACCTGGATGAAAAGATGCGGCATGTAGATGAAGAAATCCGCGGCGCACTGGAAGCGCATACAGAGGATCTGCGGGCGGCGTACCAGAAACTGGAGACTTACTCGAAGAACTTCGATGTGCGTAAGCTTGCGGCCTGCACGAAGGACAAGGATCACACCTTTTATATTCTTTGTGGCTGGATGAGTGAGACGGATGCAAAGGCCTTTCGAAAGGAACTGGAACAGCATGACAAGACGTTCTGCTTTGTGGAAGAGGATCATGACAACATCATCAGCAGACCTCCGACCAAATTAAAGAATCCGGGCCTGTTCAGGCCATTTGAAATGTTTATCCGCATGTACGGACTTCCCTCTTATGAGGAAATTGACCCAACTATCATTCTGGGCCTGACGTACGCATTTTTGTTTGGCTTTATGTTCGGTGATGCTGGGCAGGGCCTGTGCCTGATGCTTGGCGGTTACCTGTTATACCGGGCAAAGAAGATGAATCTGGCAGCCATCATTTCCTGCTGTGGTTTCTTCTCCACCATATTTGGTTTCCTCTTCGGCAGCGTATTTGGCTTTGAGAATATCATCAAGCCGCTGTGGCTGCGTCCGAAGACGGCAATGACAAATCTTCCTTTTGTAGGAAACCTGAATACGGTATTTATCGTGGCGATCGCCATGGGCATGGGAATCGTTCTGATGACTATGGTGCGCAATGTCATCAACAGTCTGAGAAGCCATGACACAGAAAAAGCATTTTTTGATACCAACGGCATTGCAGGCATCGTATTTTACGGTGCCCTGGCTGTGACCATTATCCTGTATATGAGCGGTCATGTGCTTCCGGCCACCGCAGTTTTAGTCGTGATGTTTGTAATCCCGCTTCTGGTGATCTTCTTTAAGGAGCCGCTTACGGCACTGGCAGAGAAGCACGCGAAGATCATGCCGGAGGAAAAGGGCATGTTCTTTGTGCAGGGTGTGTTTGAACTGTTTGAAGTATGTTTGAGCTACTTTTCCAACACTCTTTCCTTCGTTCGAGTGGGTGCCTTCGCGGTGAGCCACGCGGCCATGATGGAAGTGGTTCTGATGCTGGCCGGTGCCGAGGCGGGAACGCCCAACTGGCTGGTGGTTGTGCTTGGCAACCTGTTTGTGTGCGGCATGGAGGGACTGATCGTGGGCATTCAGGTACTCCGTCTGGAGTATTATGAGCTGTTCAGCCGCTTCTACCGGGGAACCGGACGAGAGTTCAAACCGTATGGAAAACAGAACTGATAGAACGAAAACGCCTGGAAAACGTGAAATGTCCGGGCAGAAAGCAAAAGAAAGATTGTAGAACAAAAAAGGAGAATCCAATCATGACAGTATTAGCAAAAATCACACTGGCAGCAGCCCTGCTTTTAAGCATTGCAGTTCCGTTTGGCGCGTTTGCGGCAGGCGAGAAGACAAAGGGACGTTATAAAACCGCCATCGGCGTGAACGTCTTCCTGTTTATAGCCACTATTGGCGTGGCAGCAGGTCTCATGTTTACCGGTCATGCTTTCGCGGCAGAGGAGACCGCCAAGGCCGTGAACAGCGCGGCTGGCTGGGGCTATCTGGCCGCAGCACTTTCCACCGGCATGAGCTGTCTGGGCGGCGGCATTGCCGTATCCGCGGCAGCATCCGCAGCGCTGGGAGCCATCAGCGAGGACGGCTCCATTCTTGGTAAATCCCTCATCTTCGTAGGTCTTGCCGAAGGTGTCTGCCTGTACGGACTGATCATTTCCTTCATGATCCTTGGTTCCCTGTAAGGTATGAAGATGTATCTCATCAGTGACAACATTGACACCTGGACCGGCATGCGTCTGGCCGGTGTGGAGGGTGCGGTGGTGCACGAAAAAGAGGAACTGAAGGCGGAGCTTGATAAGGTCCTGGCCGACAAAACCATCGGAATCGTACTGCTGACGGAAAAATTCGGGCGGGAATTCCCGGATCTGGTAAATGATGTGAAGTTAAATCACCGACAGCCGCTGTTTGTGGAGATTCCGGACCGTCATGGAACCGGCCGCAAGCCGGACTTTATCACGGCCTATGTAAATGAAGCAATCGGATTGAAATTGTAAAGGAAGGTGACCAACTTGACCACCGAGGAAAAATTACAGCATTTTCTGGACACCTGCATGGAGGATGCCAGAGTCCGCAGCGGGCGGATGCTGGATGAATATATGACGGCGCTGGAAAAGACATTTGAGGAACATAAGGCAGATACCCGGAGACGGGAGAAGCTGCAGCTTTCGCAGGAAACAGAGAAGATTGAGCGCGAGATCAACAAGCAGCTGGCAGTGGGCCAGATTGAGATCCGCCGGACCCTGGGCATGAAGCAGGAAGAGTTAAAGGATAAGCTGTTTGTAGAGCTTCGCGATATGCTGGCAAATTATCTGGAGACTCAGGATTATCAGAAATTACTGGAGCGGCAGGTAAAACAGGCTGTGGAGTTTGCCGGAAATGACCAGATGATCATTTACCTGGATCCGGTGGATGAGGACAAGTTAAACCGTCTTGCTCTCCACAACGGCAACGCAGAGCTTCGCATCAGTGAGTATTCCTTTACCGGGGGAACCCGCGCGGTCATTCCAGCGCGGCACATCCTCATTGATAATTCATTCCAGACCAAGCTGGAGGAAGCCAGAGAGAAGTTCCACTTCGATCTGAGCCTGACAGAAGGAGGAAGGGACCATGTCTAAGACGGGTGTGATCAGCGGAATCAACGGCCCGATCGTCCATGTCAAGGGCGATCCGGGCTTTACCATGAATGAGATGGTCTATGTAGGCCATGACAATCTGGTGGGGGAGGTCATTGGCTTAAAGGCTGGGGACACCATCATCCAGGTATATGAGGAGACGGCCGGAATCCGGCCAGGCGAGCTTGTGACGGGAACCGGAGCACCGGTATCCGTTACCCTGGCCCCTGGCATTCTGACCAATATTTTTGATGGTATCGAGCGGCCGTTGAGTGAGATCGCGAAGACCGGAGGTGCCTACATCAGCCGCGGTGTGAATGTCAGTGCCCTGGATACGGAAAAGAAATGGCAGACCCACATGACCGTGAAGAAGGGCGACCGGGTTTATGGGGGCACGATCATTGCGGAGGTGCCGGAGACTCCGGCTATCCTGCATAAGGTGATGGTTCCGCCGGACAAGGAGGGGTATGTGCTGGATGTCGCGGAGGATGGCGAGTATACCATCAGCGATCCGCTGGTAACGATCCAGCATTTGGATGGAAGCGAAGAAACACTGACCATGACCCAGAAATGGCCCATTCGTGTGGCGAGACCGACGGCAAAGCGGTTCCCGGCCACAAAGCCGCTGGTAACCGGTCAGCGTATTCTGGATACCCTGTTTCCGCTGGCAAAGGGCGGCACGGCGGCAATCCCGGGAGGTTTCGGTACCGGAAAGACCATGACCCAGCACCAGATCGCAAAATGGTCTGACGCGAACATCATCATTTACATCGGCTGCGGCGAGCGTGGAAATGAGATGACCCAGGTTCTGGAGGAATTTTCTGAACTGATCGATCCGAAGACGGGCAATCCGCTGATGGACCGCACCACGCTGATTGCCAACACCTCCAACATGCCGGTGGCGGCCCGTGAGGCAAGCCTGTATTCCGGCCTGACGCTGGCAGAGTATTATCGGGACATGGGTTACCATGTTGCCATCATGGCGGATTCCACCTCCCGTTGGGCGGAGGCGCTGCGGGAGCTGTCCGGACGTCTGGAAGAGATGCCGGCAGAGGAAGGTTTCCCGGCTTATCTGGCATCCAGACTTTCTGCATTCTATGAGCGTGCCGGTATGATGCAGACATTAAATGGAGCTGTAGGTTCTGTTACAATCATTGGAGCAGTATCTCCGCAGGGAGGAGACTTCTCCGAGCCGGTCACACAGAATACGAAGCGATTTATCCGTTGCTTCTGGGGACTGGATAAGTCTCTGGCATATGCAAGACATTACCCGGCAATCCACTGGCTGACCAGTTACAGCGAGTACTTACCGGATTTAAGTGCATGGTATGCTGATAATGTATCTCCAAAGTTTGTGGACTATCGGAACCGTCTGATGAATATTCTGAACCAGGAGAACAGTCTCATGGAGATTGTAAAACTGATCGGTAGTGATGTACTTCCGGATGATCAGAAGCTGACATTGGAGATTGCCCGCGTGATTCGCCTTGGATTCCTGCAGCAGAACGCATTTCACAAAGACGATACGTGTGTATCTCTAAAGAAGCAGTTCGGTATGATGGATATTATTCTGTATCTCTATAAAAAATGCAGAGAACTGGTGGCAAGAGGTATGCCGATGTCTGTTTTGAAGGCAGAGGGTATCTTTGAGAAAGTTATCGCTATCAAATACGATGTGCCAAATGGCGAGTTACAATTATTAGATATGTACAAAGTAGATATCGACCGTTTCTACGATACAGTGATTGAGAAAAATGCATAGAAGGAGGTCAAGATCATGGCAATAGAATATCTGGGACTAAGCAGCGTTGAAGGCCCTCTGGTTGTGCTAGAAGGAGTTCAGGACGCATTCTATGATGAAATCGTGGAATTTGTAGTCGATCATAAAACAAAGAAAATGGGACGTATTGTGGAACTGAATGAGGACAAAGCAATCATTCAGGTATTTGAAGGAACCGAGAATATGTCCCTGGACAATACACATACGAGATTGATGGGACGTCCGATGGAGGTTACTGTATCACCGGAAATGCTTGGAAGAACCTTTAACGGAATCGGACAGCCGATCGATGATATGGGACCACTCATTTCCGAGGATAAACGTGATGTCAACGGACTTCCGCTTAATCCGGTCAGACGTGAGTATCCAAGAAACTATATCCAGACAGGAATTTCAGCCATTGATGGTCTGACAACACTGATCCGTGGACAAAAGCTTCCAATTTTCTCAGGAAACGGACTTCCACATGACCAGTTAGCAGCGCAGATTGTAAAACAGGCCTCTCTGGGCGGTGATTCTGATGAAGATTTCGCAATTGTGTTTGGAGCTATGGGAGTTAAGCATGACGTGGCAGATTTCTTCCGCAAGACATTTGATGAGAACGGAGTATCCGACCATGTGTGTATGTTCCTGAACCTGGCAAATGACCCTGTCGTAGAGCGTCTGATCACACCAAAGGTAGCACTGACTGTGGCAGAATATCTGGCGTTTGAGTGTAACATGCATATTCTTGTAATCCTGACAGACATGACTTCTTTTGCAGAGGCACTTCGTGAGGTATCCTCTTCAAGAGGAGAAATTCCGTCACGAAAAGGATATCCAGGTTATCTTTACAGTGAACTGGCAACAATTTATGAGCGTGCCGGAATTGTGGAAGGGGCAAATGGATCGGTGACACAGCTTCCAATCTTGACCATGCCGAATGACGACATCACGCACCCGATTCCTGACCTGACCGGATATATTACGGAAGGTCAGATCGTACTGGACCGCAATCTTTATGGACAGTCAGTTTATCCGCCAATTAATGTATTGCCGTCACTGTCACGTCTGATGAAAGACGGAATCGGAGAAGGCTATACGCGAGACGATCACCAGGCGCTGGCGAACCAGTTATTTGCTTCCTACGCAAAAGTAGGAGAGGCAAGAAACCTGGCCTCCGTTATCGGTGAAGATGAATTGTCACCACTGGATAAGAAATATCTAGAGTTCGGACGCGAATTCGAACAGCGTTATATTGGTCAAGGAACAACAGAGAACCGTACCATTCAAGAGACGCTGGATCTTGGCTGGGAACTGTTAGCACTGCTTCCAAGAGAAGAACTGGATCGAATTGATACAAAACTCATTGATTTCTATTATCCGAAGAAAGAA
>ERZ837380.4335-NODE-4335-length-12002-cov-5.317988_pt1 | contig 12002 bp, 8 predicted proteins | sample MGYA00519685_ERZ837380 | MGnify/ENA primary metagenome ERZ837380 (study PRJEB31850, sample SAMEA3708817) | human gut metagenome | biome: human gut; feature: human-associated habitat; material: faeces | place: China | collected 2014 ...
CATCGCCGCCGGCATCTCGGAGTAGCTTGCGGTCATCAAGAGCTCCGGCGTGTCGGCGGCCGAGGCCAACCAGCTGTTCATCTTCACCCAGTGGACCGACATGATGAGCGAGTTCGCCCGCAACGGCCGCCAGTCCACCGTGGTACTGCCGAGCGATTTTTCGGCCACGGCCTCCATGTTCGAGCAGATGCTCGTGGCCCAGGAGACGGAAGGCGCCGACGAGTTCGTCATCGTGGAGGAAGAGGAGAAGTAGCTCCTTTGTCGCGCCGCTTCGAGCTTCCGTGTGCCGTTCGTGGACTTTCCCAGAAAGGCGCGATAATTTCCCTTGCGCCGAGGGTATAGGGGCGATATACTGTTAAATCGCGTCCAAACGAGAAATGATGCAAGACCATTTAGAAGTATAGAGTAGGAAAAGGCAATGGATATCATTCGCGCTATTGAGCAGCAGCAGATCAAGCAGGACCTCCCCGAGTTCCACGTGGGCGACAACGTGAAGGTTCACTATCGCATCACCGAGGGCAACCGCGAGCGTATCCAGGTGTTCCAGGGCGACGTCATCCGCCGTCAGGGCGAGTCGGTCCGCGAGACCTTCACCGTGCGCAAGATCAGCTTCTCCATCGGCGTGGAGCGCACCTTCCCCGTGCATTCCCCGAAGATCGAGAAGATCGAGGTCACCCGCAAGGGCGATGTGCGCCGTGCCAAGCTGTACTACCTGCGCAACAAGGTGGGCAAGGCCGCCAAGATCAAGGAGAGCATTGCGGCGCTGGGGTAAGTCTGAAGGCTTCCCCCGTGGGGGAAGCTGTCACCGCAGGTGACTGATGAGGGCAGCGTTTCCGCCGCAGCTCGTTCACGGGCAATACTGGCACACCCGCCCCTCATCCGGCCCTTCGGGCCACCTTCCCCCGTAGGGGAAGGCTTTTCAGCCACAAACAAAAAACAACCCCGCCCCGTCAGGAACTGCATCCTGACGGGGCGGGGTTTTCTCGTTACAGCACAAAAATTGCAGGGAAAAAGTTCAAAGCAAATTACTTGCGGCGCTTGCCCTTGCCGCCCTTGCGGGTGTTGGTCTTGGCAGCGGCGGTCTTGACGGCCTCGACGGCCTTCTCGGCTGCGGGCTTGGCAGCCTCAACAGCCTTCTCAACGACAGGCTCGGCAGCCTTGACGGCCTTCTCGACGACGGGCTTCGCAGCCTCGACGGTTTTCTCAACGACGGGCTCGGCAGCCTTGACGGCCTTCTCGACGACGGGCTTCGCAGCCTTGACAGCCTTCTCAGCGGCAGGCTTGGCAGCCTTGACGGCCTTCTCAGCGGCAGGCTTGGCAGCCTTGACGGCCTTCTCGACGACAGGCTCAGCAGCCTTGACGACCTCGGTGGCGGCCTTCTCGGCAGCGGCCTTGGCCTTAACGGTGGTGGCCTTCACGCTGGTCTTGGGCTTGCGGGTGACCTCGTTGATGGTCCAGAACTGGTTGTCACCGTTGACGTCAGCCCAGATCTGCAGCACGGTGCCGTTCTCGGTAGCCATGCCGGGGTCCAGCAGCTTGCCGGCCAGGTTGGACTTGATCTTGACGCGGCCATCGTTGGTAGGCTCCACGACCCACAGCTGGCTGGATGCCTGGGCACCCTCCCACTGGTGGACGCGGGTGCCGTCGCTGACGCCGCCCATGTCCAGATCCATCATCTTGCCGGTGAAGCGGTTCTGGATGCGGTAAACGCCGTCGCCTGCTGCGACGAAGTTCCACTGCTGCCACTCAAAGTTGGCGTTGTCCATCAGCTGGATCTTCGCGCCATTGTCAATGTTATAGTCAGCGACCTCAATGACCTTGCCGTTGGCGGCGCTGATGGTATAGAACTTACCCTCGGTAAGTACGGTCTGTGCAATCTTCTTCGGTGCCATATTTGTTCCTCCTATAGGTATATCATGTATATTATGCGGCAAATCTTGTTTGTAGTTTCCCTCATGCCGCGTGGTCAAACACCGCTTTTTGCGTGTCTACGTATCCTATTATAACCACTTTTTACCTTCCCGTCAACTTTTTGGCGCTGTTGCGGCATTTTGCACAAAAACCGCCGGGACGGCAGATGCTATCCCGGCAGTTTTGATTGATTTTATGCCGTTTTGCGGCTTTTTTCGACATCTCTGCGCTTAAGAGTTCTCGGCAAAGTTGCCGGTGTACAGGCGGTAATAGCGGCCCTTCTGGGCGATCAGCTCGTCGTGGGTGCCGCGCTCAATGATACGGCCCTGCTCCAGCACCATGATGCAGTCCGAGTTGCGCACGGTGGACAGACGGTGGGCAATGACGAAGGTCGTGCGGCCATACATCAGGCCGTCCATGCCGTCCTGCACAAGCTTCTCGGTGCGGGTGTCGATAGAGGACGTTGCCTCGTCCAGGATCAGCACCGGCGGGTCTGCGACAGCCGCGCGGGCAATCGCCAGCAGCTGGCGCTGGCCCTGGCTCAGGTTCGTGCCGTCGCCGGTCAGCATCGTGTTGTAGCCGTCGGGCAGATGCTTGATGAAGGTATCCGCATTCGCGAGCTTCGCGGCGGCCATGCACTCCTCATCGGTGGCAGTCAGGCGGCCATAACGGATGTTCTCCATGACCGTGCCGGTGAACAGGTGGGTATCCTGCAGGACGATGCCCAGAGAGGAGCGCAGTGCGTCCTTCTCAATGGACTTGATGTCGTGGCCGTCGTACAGGATCCGGCCCTTCTGGATGTCGTAGAAGCGGTTGATAAGGTTCGTGATCGTCGTCTTGCCCGCGCCGGTGGAGCCGACAAAGGCGATCTTCTGCCCCGGACGGCCATACAGGTTGATGTCATGCAGGACGATCTTCTTCTCGTCGTAGCCGAAGTCCACATCCTTAAAGACGATGTCGCCCTCCAGCTTGGTGTACCGGGGCTTGCCGTCGGCATCCATGCGTTTCCACGCCCACATGCCGGTGGACTCGTTCGTCTCGGTGACAGTATCGTCCGCTTCGTACTTGGCGTGGACCAGGGTGATGTCGCCCTCATTGACCTCGGGCTTTTCATCCAGCAGTGCAAAGATACGCGCACCGCCGGCCAGCGCCATAACGACGGAGTTCAGCTGCATGGAGATCTGACTGATGGGCTGGTTGAACTGACGGGTCAGCACAAGGAAGCTGGCGAGACCGCCCAGCGTAAAGCCGCCGAAGCCGTTGATAGCCAGCGCACCGCCGAGGATGGCGCAGAACACGTAGGACAGGTTGCCCAGCTGGCCGTTGACGGGCATTGCTACCAGCGAATAGGAGTTTGCCTTGTCGGCGCTGTGGAACAGCTCATCGTTGAGCCTGTCGAACTCCTCAATGGCAATTTCCTCATGGCAAAAGACCTTGATGACCTTCTGGCCGTTCATCATTTCCTCAATATAGCCATTGACCTTGCCCAGCTCCTGCTGCTGCTTGATGAAGTATTTGCCGGAGTTGCCGGTCAGGTACTTCGTCGCCAGCAGCATGACGCCGACCATCGCGAGGGCCAGCACCGTCAGGGGGACGCTCAGATAGAGCATCGAGGCCAGCACGCCGACGAGGGTCACAACCGTGTTGACGAGCTGCGGCAGGCTCTGGCTGATCATCTGGCGCAGCGTGTCAATGTCGTTCGTGTAGACCGACATAATGTCGCCGTGGGCGTGGGTGTCAAAGTACTTGATGGGCAGCGTCTGCATGTGGGTGAACATCTCGTCACGCAGGTCCTTCAGCGTGCCCTGGGTGATCCTTGCCATCAGGCGGTTCTGCACAAAGACAGCAGCGATGCCGACGCAGTAGATGACTGCCACGCGCAGGATAGCCGCGGCCAGGCCGCTGAAGTCCGTGCTGCCCGCCTTGAGCAGCGGCAGAATGTAGCTGTCGATCAGCGTCTGAGAGAACATGACGCCCTGCAGCTGGGCGAACACAGCCAGCAGAATGCAGCAGAGCACCACAATGACCTGTGCCTTATAGCGGCTCATGACATAGGCGAGGATGCGCTTGAACACCTTGCCGGGGTTTTCGACCTTGGGGCGGGGGCCATTGCTGCGCCCGCCGGGACCGACCTTTACGACTTTAGGCTGCTGTGCCATTATGCCTCCCCTCCCTTCTCATCAAAGTCGCCGGAGCCTTTGGTCTGGCTGTTGTAGACATCCTGGTAGATGGCATTTGTTTTCAGCAGGTTGGCCGGGGTGTCAAAGCCGCTGACCCTGCCGTTGTCGAGCACGAGGACCTTGTCCGCATTTTCCACGGAGGAAATGCGCTGGGCGATGATGAACACCGTCGTGCCGGGGATTTTTTCCGCAAACGAATGGCGGATCTTTGCGTCCGTCGCGGTATCGACGGCGGAGGTGGAGTCGTCCAGGATCAGGATGCGGGGCTTTTTCAGCAGTGCGCGGGCAATGCAGAGGCGCTGCTTCTGGCCGCCGGAGACGTTGTTGCCGCCCTGCTCGATGTGGGTCTGGTACTTGTCGGGGAAGCGCTCGATAAATTCATCGGCGCATGCCTGCTTGCAGGCGTCCTCGATCTCGGCGTCGGTGGCGTCGGGGTTGCCCCAGCGCAGGTTCTCGGCAATCGTGCCGCTGAACAGCTCGTTCTTCTGCAGCACCATGGCGACGTTGTTGCGCAGGGTGTCGAGGTCATATCTGCGCACATCAACGCCGCCGATGGTCACGCTGCCCTCGGTCACGTCGTACAGACGCGGCAGCAGCTGCACAAGGCTGGACTTAGCCGAACCGGTGCCGCCAATGATGCCGATGGTCTCGCCGGACTTGATGTCGAGATCAATGTCCTCGAGGGCCTTCTCGCCATCCTTTTTATAGGCAAAGCTGACGTGGTCGAACTTGACGGAGCCGTCCCTGACCTCCATAACAGGGTCCTCACCGTTCGTCAGGTCGGACTGCTCGTCCAGCACCTCGGCCACGCGCTTGGCGGAGGCTGCAGACATCGTGATCATGACGAACACCATGGACAGCATCATCAGGCTCATAAGGATGTTCATGCAGTAGCTCAGCATGCTCATCAGGTCGCCGGTGGTGAAGGTCGTTGCGCCGGAGCTGACGATGAGCTGGGCACCGATCCAGGAGATGAGCAGGATGCAGCTGTAGACGGTCAGCTGCATGAGCGGGGCGTTCCAGGCCAGGATCAGCTCGGCGCGCATCAGCAGATTGCGCACATTCTCGCTGGCCTTGCGGAACTTCTCGCCCTCAAACTTCTCGCGCACATAGGCCTTGACAACGCGGATGGCGGAGACATTCTCCTGCACGCTCTCGTTCAGGTCGTCGTACTTGCGGAATGCCTCGCCGAAGTACTTGGTGGCGCGGCTCATAATAAAGGCGAGCGCACAGCCCAGCAGGATGACGGCGATCAAATAGATGTTTGCCAGCCGACGGTTGATCGTGTAGGACATGATCAGCGCCACGATCATGCTGGCGGGCGCACGCACCGACATGCGCAGCAGCATCTGGTAGGCGTTCTGGATGTTGGTGACGTCGGTGGTCATGCGGGTGACCAGGCCTGCGGTGGAGTACTTGTCAATGTTGGCAAAGCTGAAGGTCTGGATGTTGCGGAACATGCCGCGGCGCAGGTTGCGGGCAAAGCCCGTGGCCGCGTGGGAGCCGGCCACCGCGCCCAGAATGCCGAACAGCAGGCCGAACAGCGCCGCGACGACCATCTGTGCGCCGACGGTGTAGATGACCTGCATATTGCCCGGCGTGACGCCGTTGTCAATGATGGAGGCCATCAGCTTCGGGATGATCATTTCCATGATGACCTCCGCGATCATAAAGATCGGCGTCAGCACGGAGACCAGGCGGAAGCCCTTGGTTTCACGTCCGAGTGTTTTTAACAATTGGTATTTCCCCTCTCTTGGTTGGTATTTTCCTCTTGCAGGATGTGCTGTGCGTTGCGCAGGGTCTGCTCCAGCACAGCGCGGGCCGCGGCGGCCTGCTGCGGGTCAATGCCGCTTTGCAGGTCATCCTCAAACCGCGCAATGCTTTCTTCGATCTGCTTGTGACAGGCGCGGCCCTTCTCTGTGGGGATAAGGCGCTTTAAGCGGGCGTCTTTCGCCACGGCGCTACGGGTGATGAAGCCATCCTGCTCCATGCCCTGCAGCATGGCGGTAACGCTGGAGCGGCGAATGTTGAACCACTGCTCAATGTCGCGCTGGTAGACGTCGCGGCCCTGGCGCTCGGCACGGACGATGTCGCCCAGCACCATGCCGCGCACGCCCGACAGCTCCGAGCTGACCTCGGCGTTGATGCGGGCATCCAGCGCACGGCGGATGAGCCGCGAGGTCTGGTTCAGCAGTGCGCCGAAGTGGGCATCCGCGCAGCAGCCGCAGTCATCATGCGATGATTCGTGCATTTCTTCCCTCCTTTACGATTTTCGGGCCCAAGAAGTTAGATTTCGAATTGTTCGTTGTCTAACTGTTCGTTTGCGTACTTTACCAGTATAACACCGGATCGGGGAATGTCAAGAGGGATGGCGCAGAGTTTTTTGTATAGTGCAGCGGCAAACGGGCAGAGCCCCGTCACCCTGCGCTTTCCCGATTCAACGTAGGGGCGGATTCCATATCCGCCCGTGCCCGGCTGTCTTTATTCGCCGCTTTCCCTCTCCACCCCCAGATACGGCAGCACCTTTCCCAGTACCTCGGCGCACACCGGCCCGGAGAGCGCGCCGCCGCTCGTCGTCCAGCTGTGGGGCTCATCCAGGCAGACCAGCACAGCGACCTTGGGGTCGTCGATGGGCGCAACGGAGACAAAGCTCGCAATGCGCGCGCCCTCGTTGGCGCTGTCCAGCTTTTGGCTCGTGCCGCTCTTGCCGCCGATGCGGTAGCCCGCCAGCGCGGCCTGCTTACCCGTGCCGCCTGTAACGACACCCTCCATCAGGCGGCACATCGTGGCTGAGGTCTCCTCGCTGATGACGCGGCGCTTCACCGTCGGCTGCACTTCCTTCACAACAGTGCCGTCAGGCACCGTGATTTTCGCCACAACGTAGGGCTGCATCAGCTCGCCGCCGTTTACCACCGCACAGACCGCCGTGAGCATCTGCAGGTAGCTGACCTTGCTGCTCTGCCCGAACGAGCAGCTCGCCAGCTCCACCGGGCCCATCCGGTCCGCGGTGTAGTATTCGCTGCGCCTGACCTCGCCCGGCAGGTCGATGCCCGTGGCCTCCCGCAGGCCGAAGGCCGCAAAGTAATCGCAGAAGCGTTCTTTTCCAAGCCGCGCACCGATCTGGATAAAGCAGGGGTTGCAGCTGACAGCCAGCCCCCGGGCGAAGGTCTCGGTGCCGTGGACATGCCCGTTTGCACAGCGGAACCGCGTGCCTGCGACGGTTATTTTACCCGCGCAGGTGAAATAGTCCGTAGCCTTACACGCCCCGGAGTCCAGCGCCGCCGACGCCGTGATGAGCTTGAACACGCTGCCCGGCTCATACAGGTCACTGATGGCCTTGTTGCGCCACTGTGCCTGCTGTGCCTTTTGCAGCGCGGCGCTGCGCTCCTCGCCGGTCAGGGCATTCACAGCGTCGCGGACTTCCTTATTTATAAGGGTCCGCGGCGCGTTCGGGTCGTAGTCGGGCTGGCAGGACATCGCCAGCACGGCCCCGGTGTGGACGTCCATCACGATGCCGACGCCGCGCTCGGCCACATGATGCTCCGTCACAGCGGCGGACAGTGCGCTTTCGAGCCAGTGCTGAATGTTCGCGTCGATGGTCAGCGTCAGCGTGCTGCCGGGCACGGCGTCCACCAGCGTCTGGTAGTGCGTCGGCATATCGTAGCCCCAGGCGTTCTTGGCGGTCAGGATGCGCCCGTTCTGCCCGGTCAATTCGTCGTTGTAACGCAGCTCCAGCCCCCACAGGCCCGCGTTGTCCACGTCGGTAAAGCCTAAAATGCCGCCCATAAAATCCCCCTGCGGGTAGACGCGGCGGGTATCCTGCCGAATTTGTATGCCGTCCACACCGTTCGCCCGGCACCAGTCCCGCACAGCGTCGGCCATCGCCTTATCCACGCGGCGGCGCAGCAGGCAGTCGTTGGAGGTTCGCTGGCTGAATTTGGCCAGCGTATCGGCGTAGTCCAGCTCTAAAATTTCGCTCAACGCCCGCGCAGCCGGTTCTACGGCGTCGTCGGCCATCTCCCGCGGGGCGGCGCGGATGGTCCAGCAGGTCTCGCTGGCGGCCAGCAGCGTACCGTCGGCGGAATAGATCTCCCCGCGGGCGGCGGGCAGCGTGGCCCCGCGCAGCTGCTGGTCGGCGGCGCGTGCCGCGTAGCCGCCGGGGTCGCGCAGCATCAGCACAAACAGCCGCACCGTCAGCCCGCCCAGACACCCCACCGCCAGCACCGCCGCCAAAAGCCGCATGCGCAGGCGCATTTTTGTATTCTGCTGCGGCGTGATCGGACGCATAGCTCCTGCCCCCTTCCCCATAGAACAGCCTATGAGTGTTCCACTGGCAAAATGCCGAATTATCGCCGGAAAATTCTCTGTATTGTCGATTGACCGTTTAGACACATAAGGTGTATACTGTTAATAGCAGATTTTGACATTTAATTGTCAAAGCCCGAGAGAGCTATTTTAAAGGAGGCAAACCCTATGGCTAGATTTACTTTACCCCGTGACCTTTACCACGGCCCCCACGCGCTGGAAGCGTTGAAAACGCTGCCCGGCAAGCGCGCCATGATCTGCGTCGGCGGCGGTTCGATGAAGCGCTTCGGCTTCCTGGACCGCGCCGAGACCTACTTAAAAGAGGCCGGCATGGAGGTAGAGCTGTTTGAAGGCATCGAACCCGACCCGTCCGTGGAGACGGTCATGAAGGGTGCTGCCGCCATGGAAAAGTTCCAGCCCGACTGGATCGTCGCAATCGGCGGCGGCTCCCCCATCGACGCAGCCAAGGCCATGTGGATCAAGTACGAGTACCCCGACATCACGTTTGAGGATATGTGCAAGGTGTTCGGCATCCCGCCGCTGCGCCGCAAGGCCCACTTCTGCGCCATCTCCTCCACCTCCGGTACGGCCACCGAGGTCACGGCCTTCTCGATCATCACCGATTACCAGAAGGGCATCAAGTACCCCATCGCCGACTTTGAGATCACGCCCGATGTCGCCATCGTTGACCCCGAGCTGGCCCACACGATGCCCAAGAAGCTCGTCGCCCACACCGGCATGGACGCCATGACCCACGCCATCGAGGCCTACGTCTCCACCGCGAACTGCGACTTTACCGACCCGCTGGCTCTGCACGCCATCGAGATGATCCAGGCAGATCTGGTCGGCAGCTACAACGGCGATATGGATAAGCGCGACGCGATGCACAATGCTCAGTGCCTGGCCGGTATGGCGTTCTCGAACGCGCTGCTCGGCATCGTACACAGCATGGCCCACAAGACCGGCGCGGCGTTTGCCGATTACGGCGCACACATCATCCACGGCGCAGCCAACGCCATGTACCTGCCCAAGGTCATCGCCTACAACGCGAAGGACCCCACCGCCAAGGCACGCTACGGCGTCATTGCCGACAAGATGCACCTGGGCGGCGAGAACGACGACGAGAAGGTCGCGCTGCTCATCCAGTATCTGCGCGGCATGAACGACGATCTGAACATTCCGCACTGCATCGGCCACTACGGCCCCGACTCCTACCCCGCCGAGCAGGGCTTTGTCCCCGAGAACGTATTCCTCGAGAGACTGCCCGAGATCGCAAAGAACGCGATTGCCGATGCCTGCACCGGCTCCAACCCGCGCCAGCCGACCCAGGAGGAGATGGAAAAGCTGCTGAAGTGCTGCTACTACGACACCGAGGTCGACTTCTAACCACCGCCCTTCTGCGGCCCCTGCAAGCCGCCGCATGATCTGCCCCGGCCACTAGCTTTTGTGGCTGGGGCTTTTTGCCGCCGCAAAAGTGGGCAAAATCCTTGCGATTTGATTTTTGCGGATTTTTGCTGTACAGGGCGCAGCTACAGCGTTTGCGGGCATTTTTTGTACAAGTGTCAAATCCTTGATTTCGCATAGATTTTGCTGTATACTAATGGTAAAATCCAAGTAAAAGAGGATGGTAGTTTACCATGACAGCCACTGCAAAGTCACAAGGTCCCCTGTTTACCAGGCGGGCGCTGTTCACCCTGATCTGGCCCCTGCTGCTGGAGCAGACATTAAGCGTCACGATGGGCATGGCCGACACGCTAATGGTCGCCGGTGTGGGTGAGGCCGCTGTCTCCAGCGTATCGCTCGTGGACAGCCTGAATATTTTGATTATTCAGATTTTGTCCGCGCTGGCTACCGGCGGTGCTGTCATTGCCAGCCAGTATCTGGGCCGCCGGGATGAGGAAAACGCCAGCCGCAGCGCCGCCCAGCTGTACAGCGTGCTGGGCATCTCTACGGTTGCGGTGGGTGTTGTCTGTATGCTGCTCTCCCGCCTGATCCTTCGGATAGTGTTCGGCAGCATTGACGAGGATGTCATGCGGTTTGCGCAGCAGTACTTCCTTATCAGTGCGGTGTCCTACCCCTTCATCGGCCTGTACAACGGCGGCGCGGCGCTGTTCCGTGCGCAGGGCAACAGCCGCATCAGTATGCTGGCCAGCCTTGTCATGAACGTCATCAACATTGCGGGCAACGCGCTGCTGATCTACGGTTTCGGCATGGGCGTTATCGGCGCGGCGCTGGCCACGCTGATCGGGCGTGTGTTCGCCGCGGTGTTCATCCTGTGGCAGAACCAGGACCTGCACAATCCTCTGCGCGTGCAGCGCTTCGCTGACCTGCGGCCCCGGCGCAGGCCCATCATGCAGATTTTGTCCATCGGCATCCCGTCGGGTCTGGAAAACGGCATGTTCCAGATCGGCAAGCTGTGTGTCAGCAGCCTGACGTCTACCTTAGGCACCTCGGCCATCGCGGCCAATGCCGTGGCAAACTCGGTCTCGACGCTGGCGAACATCCCCGGCAACACGATGAGCCTTGCCACGATCCCGGTCATCGGGCAGTGCCTTGGCGCAGGCGAGAAAAAGCAGGCGCAGCGCTATTCCGTCACGCTGCTGGGCATCGCCATCACGGGGCTGGCCGTCACGAACGCAGCGCTGTTCTTCCTGATGCCCGAGGTCGTGACCTGGTTCAACCTCTCGGCGGAGGCATCCGCCATGTGTACCCACGTGGTCCACTGGTTCAACCTGTTCAGCATCTTCTTCTGGGCGACGAGCTTTACCCTGCCCAACGCCCTGCGCGCGGGCGGCGACGCCAAGTTTACGATGTCGGTCAGCATCGTCAGCATGTGGCTGTTCCGCGTGATTCTGAGCTATATCTTTGTTCTGCAGTTCCACTTAGGACTGACCGGCGTCTGGTTCGGTATGTTCATCGACTGGATCTGCCGCAGCCTGTGTTTCCTTGTGCGGTTTGCCCGCGGGAAATGGATGGAGCATAAGGTGATATAAGACGCAAAAAAACTCCCTGCCCGGTGCGGACAGGGAGTTTTCTATTGTATGGCGTGGGAAATTACTCCACCATATACTCAAAATCAATACGGCCCAGCGCCACATCGGCGGCGGCGACCCGGATCTTCATGGAAGAACCCAGCATCCAGCTCTTGCCGGTCAGCGGGTCCAGCATGCTGACGCCGTCGATGACCTGCGGTTCACCCTTGCAGAGCTGCGCGGCGGGGACAAAGCCCTCCACCGTGTTGTCCAGCTCGACAAAGACGCCGCGGGGCGTGATGCCGGCCACCGTGCCGGTATAGACCTCACCGAGATGGTTGTGCATATACTCGGCCTTGTACAGGTCCTCGACATCGCGCTCAATGCGCACGGCGGCGACCTCCTGCTTGCTGGACTTCTCGCTGGCCTGCTGGGCAAACTCGTTGAAGTCGCGCTGCAGCTGGCTGGCGGAGACGCCGTTCAGCATCTCGGTCAAAATACGATGAATCGCCAAATCGGGGTAGCGGCGGATGGGGCTGGTGAAGTGGGCGTAGTCCGCCAGCACCAGACCGTAGTGGCCCAGAGGCTGCGGGGCGTAGCGGGCCTTCTGCATGCTGCGCAGAATGCCGATGTG
>ERZ837380.4341-NODE-4341-length-11978-cov-5.625849_pt1 | contig 11978 bp, 11 predicted proteins | sample MGYA00519685_ERZ837380 | MGnify/ENA primary metagenome ERZ837380 (study PRJEB31850, sample SAMEA3708817) | human gut metagenome | biome: human gut; feature: human-associated habitat; material: faeces | place: China | collected 2014 ...
TATAAAGATACCAGGCGTTTCCCCCTGGAAGCTCCCTCGTGCGCTCTCCTGTTCCTACCTTTCGGTTTACTGGTGTCACTCCGCTGTTATGGCCGCGTTTGTCTCATTCCACGCCTGACACTCGGTTCCGGGAAGGCAGTTCGCTCCAAGCTGGACTGTATGCACGAACCCCCCGTTCAGTCCGACCGCTGCGTCTTATCCGGTAACTATCGACTTGAGTCCAACCCGGAAAGACACGACAAAACGCCACTGGCAGCGGCCATTGGTAAACAGGATGTGCGAGAGATGTATCGAGAGTTCTTGAAGTGGTGCCCTTAGTGCGGCTACACTGGAAGGACAGATTTGGTGGCATGTCTCGCACAAGACTGTTACCACGGTTAGAGAATCTGCCAGGATTAACTAACCTTCGAAAAACCACCTGCCAGGGTGGTTTTTTCGTTTTCAGAGCTAGAGATTACGCGTAGAAAAAAAGGATCTCAAGAAGATCCTTTTTGTAGACAGCTTATAGATGATTTCCGTGAACTGAACGCGTATATCCAATAGCTATATTAAACATTTCAGCTTGACCTGGATTCAGATAGCACGTTCTCAGATCTACTCTCACAAGCAACCCATTACCTTCCCGCTCAGCATAGATACCACGAGACCTGCAAAGATCTATTGATTGCTCTACCAGCTTTTCAGTAATGCGCTGTCTACCGGGAGAGCGCAGGTCAAGATAGAAATTACTAACCATCGTACCAGCTTCGCTAGAAAGACGATTGATGGTCGTTTCAATACATGAATCTATTTGCTGCATAGATATCGACATATAACCCCCAAAAAGAATAACATCAAAATAAGATACACATAAAAAAATATAAAATCAAATAAAAACAACTTAAGCACAAAATAAGCAAAAATAAGAAAGAGATAAGCACAGAATTTGTAGACTTGCTTTTATCGCATAAATAAAACCCCACCCCCTCATTTAATCGTATATAATCAAAATCATGACGATAAAAAACTAAAGCATGGGATTTCTATATGAAAGATGATAAAGCAGTTGTCGTATTTACAGGCAAAGATCTAAACATAATGAGAGCTGAGGGAGGTTCAGGTTATTGGCTAGCAAAAGCAGAACGGCTTAATGACGCCAAATATCTCATCGCAGTAAGAAACCGGAGAGAAACATGGGCGGTGAAAGACCTCGAACACGGAACTGGCTTTCTGATTGCAAAGATCACCGGATGCTTTAAAAACCCTGATTACGACGACAGAAACGTAATTACATTTGAGGAATATGCTGAAATTTCAGTGAAAAAGGCATGGAAAATGCTAACTGGCGGTCAGCGTTATCCGGTTGCTTATCTGACAGCAGAGGAAGCTTTTTCCCGTATAGGGATAACGCTAGAGCAGCTGGAGTGGAAAAAACTCCAGACTTCAACACTATCTCAGCCAATCCCCTCTGCAGAAGCGCCGAAAAAACTAAGCCTCAACGAGGCAGTTGAAAGAGCTAAGCAAGATATAAGCAATGCAACTGATATCGATGTATCTTCTATTACGATAACTATCAATATCTGATTTTTTCGTATATCTGGTATCTTAACGATAGTCGAAAAAGAATTAAGCCATTGATATGACAACAACAATATACAGAGAGTTTGAATTTGCTGCTTGTGATAGCAAATGGTCAGTTGATGGACATCTTCGAAGAGATGTTATTGAAAAAAAAGCAATACATATAGATTTCAAAGGAAAAGAAGCAATATCCCTTATGTGTGGTGATCATCCGATGATCGTCCTTATGCAAGCTATGCAGCTGAAAGTCATAACTCCAGAGCAGTACGCTAGCTTAATGAGTCTCTACATGGATGTAGAAGACTTCACCTTCGGCATGGTGGTCCTCGATAAACACTCAGGTGCTATATTAGTAGGTATGTATACCCCCCCGATGATTGCGATAAAAAGCAAACAAATAGTTTACGATTTAGGTTCAACTGGCGGCGAATTTGCAGCACATTGTCTCTACTATGCGGAAAAAAGGCTTAGAAAAAAAAAGCGTCATCGTGGATACTCTACATCGTCAGTGGGATGTAAGATCACCAGCGCTGTCAAATATGCATACAGACGAGATCGCTACTCCGGTGGTAAAGTATACAAAATCATTTGGAAAAATAACGGCATCATGTACAACAACATACCGTTATCTAACAACTCGGTAAAAAACCATTACCGGCGGATTTTAAAAGAAACATTAAAGATCATTCATAGCAGGTACGAAGAGAAAATAAACATGAGACAGAATGCCCAGTTAAATACAGCGGCAGCCTCGCTCTCTCAGACGGGTCAGCCGAAAACACAAAGTCAGCCACATAACCAAGCACCTAGTGCGAGTGCTGATAAAAGCCATCAGATGACTATGTCTCGAGCCATTAACTATGCTCGCCTTTTTTCTGACTGATACTGTACAGCTAGATTTACCATAATCCCTTATTGTACGCACCGCTAAAACGCGTTCATCGCGATCACGGCAGCAGACAGGTAAAAATGGCAACAAACCACCCGAAAAACTGCCGCGATCGCGCCTGATAAATTTTAACCGCATGAATACCTATGCAACCGGATGATACAGGCCACATTAACCCCTCTTAATCCACTGAAGCTGCCATTTTTCATGGCTTCACCATCCCAGCGAAGGACCATCCAGCGTGCGTTCCTGTATTTCCGGCTGACGCTCCCGTTCCAGGGATAACGCATGTTCGCGCTCCTGTATCAGCCGTTCCTCTCTTATCTCCAGTTCTCGCTGTATAACTGGCTCAAGCGTTCTGTCCGCTCGCTCAAGTGCTGCACCTGCTGACTCAACTGCATGACCCGCTCGTTCAGCATCGCGTTGTCCCGTTGCGTAAGCGAAAACATCTTCTGCAATTCCACGAAGGCGCTCTCCCATTCGTTCAGCCGCTGCATATAATCCTGTTGCAGCTGCTCTAAGGCGTTCAGCAAATGTGTTTCCAGCTCTGTCATTCCGTATCACTCCGTCAGTTGTATCCAGTCCTTCCCCTGATAGTGAGTCACCTCTGCTGATTTCCCGTACGGAAGGACCAGAAATTTCCTTCTCCCGTCCTGAACAAACTCCACGCCCCATGTCTTCGCGTTCAGTTTCCGCAATGTCTCTTCCTGTACCCTGATTTCTTCCAGGTTCGTCTGTATCCTCCCGCCGAGATACCAGAGCGTCCCGCCACTCGCGGTAAACAGGAGAAAGACTATCCCCAGCAACCTCATGCCCGAACTCCCTGCCAGCTTTAACATGTCCTTCCGGTGCTGCATCATCGCCTCTTTCACCCCTTCCCGGTGTTTTTTCAGCGATTCCTCCGTCGAGGCCGTAAACTGGGCTATAGCGCCTTTGATTTTCGTCTCGTTTGAGGTCACAGCCTCGCTTACAGATTCGCCGAGCCTGCTGAATTCGTCGTTCAGCATTTTCTCTGTAGATTCGGCTCTCTCTTTCAGCTTTTTCTCGAACTCCGCGCCCGTCCGTAAAAGATTGCTCATAAAACGCTCCTTTCAGTCTGATATTCCTCCCGCCGTTCGGGTCTGCAATGCTGATACTGCTTCGCGTCACCCTGACCACTTCAATCCCTGCTTCCGTGAGCGCCTGAATCACATCCTGACGGCCTTTTATCTCTCCTGCATGGTAAAGAGCATCTATCCCGCGTGTGACGCCCTCAGCAAACGCCTGTTTCGTTTCCGGCAGGTTATCAGGGAGGGTCAGCGTTCTGCGGTTCTCCGGGGCGTTGGGGTCATGCAGCCCGTAATGGTGATTCACCAGCGTCTGCCAGGCATCAATTCTCGGCCTGTCTACCCGGTCGTAGTACGGCTGTAGGCGTTTTCCGGTCTCCAGCTCCATGTTCGGAATGACAAAATTCAGCTCAAGCCGTCCCTTGTCCTGGTGCTCCACCCACAGGATGCTGTACTGATTTTTTTCGAGACCGGGCATCAGTACACGCTCAAAGCTCGCCATCACTTTTTCACGTCCTCCCGGCGGCAGCTCCTTCTCCGCGAACGACAGAACACCGGACGTGTATTTCTTCGCAAATGGCGTGGCATCGATGAGTTCCCGGACTTCTTCCGGATTACCCTGAAGCACCGTTGCCCCTTCCCGGTTACGCTCCCTTCCCAGCAGGTAATCAACCGGACCACTGCCACCACCTTTTCCCCTGGCATGAAACTTAACTATCATCCCGCGCTCCCTGTTCCCTGACGACCTGCCGTAAGCTGCGCAACTCTCTCTCGATGGCCATCAGTGCGGCCACCACCTGAACCCGGTCGCCGGAAGACCACTGTCCGCTGTTCACCTTACGGGCTGTCTGGTTCAGGTTATTCCCGATGGCTGCCAGCTGACGCAGTAACGGCGGTGCCAGTGTCGGCAGCCTCCCGGAACGGGCAACCGGCTCACCCAGGCAGACCCGCCGCATCCATACCGCCAGTTGTTTACCCTCACAGCGTTCCAGTAACCGGGCATGTTCATCATCAGTAACCCGTATCGTGAGCATCCTCTCTCGTTTCATCGGTATCATTACCCCCATGAACAGAAATCCCCCTTACAAGGAGGCATCAGTGACTAAACAGGAAAAAACCGCCCTTAACATGGCCCGCTTTATCAGAAGCCAGACATTAACGCTGCTGGAGAAGCTCAACGAACTGGACGCGGATGAACAGGCAGATATCTGTGAATCGCTTCACGACCACGCCGATGAGCTTTACCGCAGCTGCCTCGCGCGCTTCGGGGATGACAGTGAAAACCTCTGACATATGCAGCTCCCGGAGACGGTCACAGCTTGCCTGTGAGCGGATGCCGGGAGCAGACAAGCCCGCCAGGGCGCGTCAGGGTGTTTTAGCGGGTTTCGGGGCGCAGCCCTGAACCAGTCACGTAGCGATAGCGGAGTGTATACTGGCTTAACTATGCAGCATCAGTGCGGATTGTATGAAAAGTGCACCATGACCAGTGTGAAATACCGCACAGATGCGTAAGGAGAAAATGCACGTTCCGGCGCTTTTCCGCTTCCTCGCTCACTGACTCGCTACGCTCGGTCGTTCGGCTGCGGCGAGCGGTACTGACTCACTCAAAAACGATAATACAGTTATCCACAGAATCCGGGGATAAGACCGGAAAGAACATGTGCGCAAAAAGGCAAAGCCCAACAAAAGGCCACGCCGATGGCGTTTTTCCATAGGCTCCGCCCCCCTGACGAGCATCACAAAAACCGACGCTCAAGTCAGAGGTGGCGAAACCCGACAGGACTATAAAGATACCAGGCGTTTCCCCCTGGAAGCTCCCTCGTGCGCTCTCCTGTTCCGACCCTGCCGCTTACCGGATACCTGTCCGCCTTTCTCCCTTCGGGAAGCGTGGCGCTTTCTCATAGCTCACGCTGTTGGTATCTCGGCTCGGTGTAGGTCGTTCGCTCCAAGCTGGGCTGTGTGCACGAACCCCCCGTTCAGCCCGACCGCTGCGCCTTATCCGGTAACTATCGTCTTGAGTCCAACCCGGTAAGACACGACTTAGCGCCACTGGCAGCAGCCGTTGGTAACTTAGTTAGCAGAGCGATGATGGCGCAAATGGTGCAACAGAGTTCTTGAAGTAGTGGCCCGACTACGGCTACACTGGAAGGACAGTATTTGGTATCTGCGCTCTGCTGAAGCCAGTTACCAGGTTAAGCAGTTCCCCAACTGACTTAACCTTCGAAAAACCACCTCCCCAGGTGGTTTTTTCGTTTTCAGAGCAAGAGATTACGCGTAGAAAAAAAGGAACTCAAGAAGATCCTTTCTATGCTCAACCACCGCATGGCTCATAGCCGCGCTGGCCGTTGCCGGTCAGCTCCAGAATCCTCGACCAATATGGAACCTTGCCCCTCCCAAAATTCAACTAAAAAACCCTCATTTCCTGCCGATAAAATGGGTATCTCTTAACTATGCCTAAATAAGGATAATTTTGAAAAAAATATTCATCCTATCGGCAGCGCTGATCATGGCAGGATGCGCAACAAAGCAATATCCACAGGCCGCGAACGTCACCGGTCCAGAATCTTCCGCAATGGATTGCAAAGCGGTAGCTCTGGAAATCGCCAAAACGCGCAGTGTACAACAAGAAATTGAGGAAACCGGCGAATTTGACGGGCGCACCGTATTAGGTTTCCTGGGTGATTTTGGGATAGGAAATGGCATGGCAAAAGGCGAAGCCCGCAAAAAAGCAGCTAACCGGCTAAATCAGCTGGAAGCCCTGAAGGCTGCAAAGTGTGCAGATCAATAAGGTACAAAAAAGCCCTGCGGGGCTTTTTTGTACCTGCCAATCAGCTGGATTTACCATAACATCCGTTGCCCGCACCGCCTGAGAGGCGCTGAGGGCGTTTCTGACGGGAAACCGGTAAAACAGGCAACAAACCACCCGAAAACCCGCCAGAAACGCGCAGGCTCTGTTTTTACGGCATGCATGAGTATGCGCGCAAGTGCATAGCGCAGAATTTCACACCATTCAGCCGGGGTAAGTCCTGTTTCCGATGTTCTTCTCATCCGAAAACGGTGAACAGGGACGCAATTTATTGCGTGGCCGTGAGGCATTGACCAAGCCATAAGGCACGGTAGGTAATTGCAGGTATCCGACAATTTCGAGTAGAGGATCCACTATTTCACTACTTAGAATTCAAAATCAGAATCCTTTCTCCCTGCCAAGGCTATCTCTGAATGATTCAACCACTCTTTGAGATTCTTCTTCTGCTCGCATGAAGTCATTCCCGGACAGAAAAAAACCATTGTCAGGCCCACTGGCTTCAGAGAAATTCGTTTCTGCAGCAGACACAGAATCCACATCAGCAAGAGACGGTTTATCTGTACTTTTTCTCAATCTGTAAAGAGCCTTATCAAATGCAACCAGTGAGATATTCAGGCCGTAACGTTCATTCAGCACAGTCACAATCTCTTCCCTACGGATACCATTTTTCTTCCAGGTTTCTATATCGTTCTTGGAATCCCTGACAGCTGCAATGGCTGTTCTTGGACCAGGGTTAAAATTCGCCATATACCGCCCATAATGTCTTACATTTGTCTCATAATAGTCCAAAAATAAGAGTAAAACGCAAAAAATGTCCTACAATTGTCTTATTGTTGTCCTTTCCGGTTCATGTATCCATGAACCGCCTGATGTGGAACGCTTTTTATCGATCTCATGCGCTACCAAAGATAGATTCATTCTTTAAAAGTCAGGTTACATTATCCCTTAAATGGTCATACACCATACGCAACCGCGATTTTCATCGCAATTGCATGAATTAAAAGGTAAAAACTGAAGTCCCCATTTATTTATGTAATACGCAACGTATTACAACCACCTGTAATTACATGAAAATAAAGAAATAAGATGTAATACCGGCGTATTACCACGTACGCGGATAAGCGAAAAAGCTATAACACTTCACGGCCGACAGGCGGCCCAAAATCCACCGGGGCGTGCAGGTTCTCTTCAGTAACCTGCGCCATTAAATCAAAAAGGTTATATTCGCCGGGAAGCTGCGTATCAGTCGAATCCAGTTGTTCATCATATTCAGATGGCATGGGGTGATATCCAGTAGCTGAGAGGTTGTTAGCGGGTTTCGGGGCGCAGCCCTGAACCAGTCACGTAGCGCTAGCGGAGTGTATACTGACTTAGGCGGTAGTGTAGTATGACAGATTCTGTGATTACGGCAAAGTAACAGCCCTGTCTAGGAGAGGGCTGTTATCTGATATAGGCTTGTTTTTTTCTCACCGTTTTTGCGAGCGCTTTTTCCTGCCAAGAGGTAGGTAGGGTAATGAATCCAACTTACTGATAGTGTTTTATGTTTAGATAATGCCCGATGACTTTGTCATGCAGCTCCACCGATTTTGAGAACGACAGTGACTTCCGTCCCGGCCTTGCCAGATGCTGCCTCAGATTATGCCGCTCAATTCGCTGCGTATATCGCTTGCTGATAACGTGCAGCTTTTCCTTCAGGCGGGATTCATAAAGCGGCCATCCGTCCGTCATCAATACCACCACGTCAAAGGCCGATAGCAGGCTCAGAAGACGCTCCAGCGTGAACATTGTGCGTTCACCAAAAACGTGGGCCACGACAGTCCTGCGTACCCTGTCATACGCGTAAAACAGCCAGCGCTGGCGTGATTTAGCCCCGACGTAGCTCCACTGTTCGTCCATTTCCGCGCAGACGATGACGTCCCTGCCCGGCTGTATGCGCGAGGTTACCTACTGCGGCCTGAGTTTTTTAAATGGCGGAAAATCGTGTTGAGGCCAACGCCAATAAAGCGGGCGATTGCCCGGCATCCGACGCCATTCATGGCCATATCAATGATTTTCTGGTGTGTACCGGGTTGAGAGGCGGTGTAAGTGAACTGTAGCTGCCATGTTTTACGGCAGTGAGAGCAGAGATAGCGCTGATGTCCGGCAGTACTTTTACCGTTACGCACAACGCCGTCAGTAGCGGAACAGGAGGGACAGCTGATGGAAATGGAAGCCACCGGAGCACCTCAAAAGCACCGTCATCCACTAAATCAGTAAGTTGGAAGCATCACCGCACTAGCAGACAGTTAATTAAAAAAGTATAATTCCTCTACAGATTTGTTGAATAATGGAGAATTATGCTGTTTTCTATGTCTTATTTAGTCAAATGCGCTTATAAATATTGTGATAAGCTCCCGAGTCTAAACTTAACTTACTGATTTTAGGTTGAGGAAGACCGACATTTTTGTAGATCCACAGCATAATATCTATTTATTCAACAACGCCCCCAAAAAAAAGGTTTTTATAAATGTTTTTAATTTCAATTATTCAAATGTTCTCGGTTATGATTATAATGCTTAATATGAAAATAAAAGATGCATTTAGAGCAATTATTCTGCTTTTACTTCTATTACTATCCATGGTTATATCTATTGAAATAAGCAGCATTATATCAATAGGTGAGTACATACCCACACTTGCACTAGCAAATATATCAGAGACAAATAGTGTTGGCTGGAAAATAAAACTACTACCTTTTCTTGTATTCTTATCATTTATGATTGCATCATTGATTTTGAAAAGATTGATAAAAGAAAAAAAAATAAGAAATATAATGGTTGTTGTTTTTTTATTATCATTGTTAATACCAATATCTCCAATAAATGCTTTTTTTTCTTCATCATATGAAGTTTATTCGGAAGCAAAAGAATACAATATGTCACCACATGAAATAAGTGATATAAAGTCAAAATACACAAAAGAAATAGTAACAAACGACAGTTACTCACATGAAATAATAAATGGAAACGGAAAAAATATTTTAGTAATATTTATTGAAGGTATGTCTTCATTGGTAATATCTAAGGAGCTAACCCCGAATTTATATGAATTTAGAAAAAAATCAATATCATTTAACAACTATTACAACCATACCGCAGCTACATTTAGAGGTTTAAGAGGACAGTTAACCTCATCATATCAAATGACCGGTGGGTACTATAAAGATAATTCTGGCCTTGGCCAAGCATCTAAAGTAGAGATCGAACATAAACTAAATACTTACAATTACATAACAAAATTACCAATCATACTTGAGGAAAATGGTTACCATACATATTTTCAAGCATCTAATTCAATAGATGCCCCATTGAGTTTAATGCTATCAACTTTAAAGTTTAATCATATATACGGAAGGGAGGACTATAACAAAAAGTCAGGTGAACTCACAGACAAAGAGTCTTTCGATTTATTATTTAAAAAGTTAAATGAGGCTAAACAACCTTTCTTCTATGGTGTTTATACTGTAGGTACACACCTTGGCTTAGATAGCCCTGATGTAAAGTTTTATGATGGGAGAAATGAATATTTAAATCACTTTCATCAATTAGACCATTGGTTTGGTGATTTTATATCTCATTTTAATAAGACAAGCTTATCGAAAGATACAATTGTCATAATCACAAGTGACCATGCAAGTTACCCATCAGAAGATTACAAAAAAACATTCAAAACTGATAATACTTTTTTTGTTGATCAGATTCCATTAATAATATGGAGTAATGGTGTTGAGTTCAAAGACATTAATGCACACGGTTTAAATTCACTATCTTTAACGCCAACAATACTAGATATTCTTGGGATCAAGGAGTCACACAACATGTTCATAGGTGAGTCTCTATTTGAAAAAGAAAAAAATAAAAATGAACTCAACTGTACATCTGCAATAGGTGACCTGTATGTGAAAACGTGTAATGGGAAAATGGAAATCGAGAAAAGAAAAGAAAAAATAGAATTAATAAAACAATTGCAACTTTTTGGTGATAGATAATTAAAAGGCGGTTTTACCCCATGTTGATTATTAGTCCACGTGGGGTTAGTTTAAAATGATAATAAAACTTACTTTTTTCATTCTTGAGCCGCCTGTAGAATGTAGCTCGACTAACACCTAAAGACTTCCATTCTTTTTTTAAAGTTATAGGAATTAATATTAAAACTACCTTTAGGCCGTCCTCCTGAATTGCTTAGATTTCCTCCTTTACCCCCTCTCTTTCTTTGAATTTCTGAACGGTGCGTATTTTTTATATACTCAATAAAACGATCCTCTGAAAAATTATTCGCTGTCCATTTTGAGATGCTTTTTGATATTCCAAGAACTTCATTTTCACTTAATGGTGATACGAATTGTAAATTGTAGGCACAGGCTCGTTCATAGCAGGCTTGTAACCACTGCTCATACTCAGGCCACCCCTGACGGATGGCACGATATGCCCACTTGCGGGTTTTGTCGAACAGAGTGCAGTTACGGCCTAAACCATAATCGGCGGCAATTTTCCAGTGACTGTGGTTCGGATTCTTGCAAATTAGCCCCGAATATCCCGTGTCAGCTCCCAATTTTCTACGTAGCGCATTCTCTACGGCAGCTGCGTAGCGTAACGGTTTCATTTTTCCGTCAGGTGCTGTGCGTATAGAGGTTTCCAGCGCATAAAGCAGGTGCGCGTGTCCGTTTTCGGGGTTGGTGATGGTCAGCGTAGGTGCGGGAGCGTTGCGGTCGCTCCAGTCAATGGCTGCGCCGATGCGGTCAACATCAAATCCCAGCCAGAACATGGCGTGAGGCTGATTGAACTGGATGTATTTCGCCAGAATAGCGCGTTCTTTCCCTGCGATGCGCACACCAAAGTGCAAATCATCCGAGAAGTACGGCTTGTGTGGTACATGGACTGACCTCGATAGCGGGTTGCTTGCTTCTCCTGCTGTAACTGCCGTTCCTGCTGCTTTACGAGCGTGTTAATCGGCTCAGATCGCTGCTCAAGCGTTCGACCTGTTCGTGCAAGGCGTTCACCTGATTGCTCAAGTTCAGACATACCCTGTCGTTGCGCTCCAGTGCCTGTGAGGTAGTCTCGAACATGCGTTGCAAGCTGCTGTAACTGTCCTGCCACGCCTGTTGCTGTTGTTCATAACTTGTTTGTAAGCTTTCTAAGGCGCTCAGAAGCTGCCTTTCCATCTCGGTCATGGTTTTGCCTGTCCTCAGTGATAAAAACGTGCTGTGGCTTTTCTGTGGGCTCTGACGGGGTTATTTCGAGGTGTACTTCATCACGGTGTTTCCGGCTGTCGATGTATAGGTCTCGGTGCCATGCGCTTTCTTCGGCAGTACCACCAGATAGGTGTTCTTCTGCTTGTCGTCCTTGTAAATCGCTACCCCTGCGCCGCTCTGGGCTTTCAGGCTCTCCAGTTGCTGGCTGTACGGTCACACCGTTCAAGCAGACGCTGATGCTCAGTCTCGGTCATGCGGATTTTGATTTCTTTCGTTCGCTTTTCCATAGGCTCCGCTGAGAAAAAATTCGCACCACTGTGAGAAAGTGCTTCATGTGGCAGGACAAAAAAGGCGGCACCAGTGCGTCAGCAGAATATGTGATACAGGATATATTCCGCTTCCTCGCTCACTGACTCGCTACGCTCGGTCGTTCGACTGCGGCGAGCG
>ERZ837380.4347-NODE-4347-length-11952-cov-10.216777_pt1 | contig 11952 bp, 8 predicted proteins | sample MGYA00519685_ERZ837380 | MGnify/ENA primary metagenome ERZ837380 (study PRJEB31850, sample SAMEA3708817) | human gut metagenome | biome: human gut; feature: human-associated habitat; material: faeces | place: China | collected 2014 ...
CGTAAAGGAGTGAATGAACCTATATAAATGCGTTCTATTTTCAGGGAGGTGGCATTTATTCCGAATAGGTCGGTCACATCTGATTTATAATCTTCAGTTACATCTTCCACTAACCAATAAGGAATCGGGCCAAGGTCTCGTGTGGTGATACTCTTTGAAGTATCGGAACGTTCGGGAAGTTTAAATTTGCAGTCATACTCTTTACCATTGATTGTAATTTGGAATGTAGTGCCTGACTCTGATGTGGAGCGGGAGAAGCTTCCTTCTATTTTCGGAGTATTATCTTTACTAGTAACAATTGTCACTTTACCACTACTTTTTTGGTCATAAGAGAAAGCTATTCCTCCTGTAGCTTGTATACCCGCTTCATCCTTTATCTTTTTTTTGACCGCTTCTAGTTTTTCTTTTTGTTGTTCATCCAACAGACTTTCATCTATTCCTGTGATTCTTGCTTCCACGGAATTCACTGAAAAAGATTGTTTGCCGTTGACGACCTTTAGTCCTATTTTTATGATTCTTCCATCAGCGTCTTTTACCATCAATGACGTGTTGCCCAGTTTTATAGAGCTGATCTGAATATCATTGTTTTTGTCCACATAAGCTGTAGCAATTTGCCCATCGGCTATTTCTGCAGTATAGGGAGCTATGCCACCCTTAATTCCCAACTTTGTTCCTCCCGTGATTGACAAACTGGTTTCACTAATAGGAGGTTCTGGATTGAGCATTACTTCCCAGTATTCAAACAGGTAAAAATCGTCAGCCTCGTCGCTGCATGAATAAAATACAGGAAGGGAGCATAATAGAATAAATAGTAGACAGAGCTTCGTCATTTTTGCTTTCATAATATTCTTCTTTTTTATTTCTTCACAAAAGTAAAGCTCCTTTCCTGTATTTCAAAGTATATTGATGAAAAATAAGATTAAAACTCTATCTTATGTTGTTTCTCATCATCCACCACAGCCATCATTCCTTCTACCTGTGCTAAAGCCAGCATACGTCCGTGGAAAGAATAACCGGCATTGTAGCCTTTATCCTCATCTCCGAGCATCATTCGTCCATGATCTACGCGCATGGGAAGTCCCGGATTCTCATTTTCGAAAATGCGGATGAGATCAATCAGATGTCCTCTTCCTGATAGATGAGAACTTTCGATGAAGTTTCCACCCGGCATGGCCTCTGTACTGCGTAGATGAACGAAATGGGTTCTTCCTGCAAACTTCTTTGCCAATTCACGAGTATCATTATGTGCGCCTGCGCTAAGAGAACCTGCACAGAAAGTCAGCCCATTATGCGGATTGTCTACGGCATTCAGGAACCAGGCTATATCTTCTTCATTGGTGACAATACGGGGTAGGCCGAGAACCTGGAATGGAGGATCATCCGGGTGTACGCACATGTTGATACCATATTCATCGCATACAGGCATAATTGCAGAAAGGAAGTAACACATATTCTCTCGTAAAGCGTCCCGGTCTATGTCTTTATATAAACCTAACAGACGTTTGAATATAGCAACCGGGTTTTTATCTCCTTCTTTGATATTACCGTTCACAAATCCTTGTGTCTTGACGATAATAGTATCAATCAAATCATCCTTTTCGGTCTCTGTAATCACTTTGTCCAGTTCGGCAACTTTATGCAGTTCTTCTTCTGTATAGTCTTTTTCAGCTCCTTCACGTTCCAGTATTTTGATGTCGAAGTAAGCGAAACGAATACGGTCGTAGTAAAGCGAACTGGTACCGTCCGGCCAAGGGTACTGTAAATCCGTACGTATCCAGTCGATTACCGGCATGAAGTTGTAACAGACTGTTTTCACTCCGCATTTACCCAGGTTGGCAAGACTTACTTTATAATTTTCAATCAACTGTTCACGTTCCGTACCCGCATACTTGATTGCCTCACAAACCGGAAGGCTTTCCACGACCGACCAGCGCAACCCATACGATTCAATATACGATTTTAAATCGTTGATGGCTTCTACTGTCCAAATCTCTCCGTTCGGTACCTCGTGTAATGCAGTGACGATTCCTTCAACACCTATCTGACGGAGCATCGGCAAGGTGATTTTATCTTTCTTGCCGAACCATCTCCATGTTTTTTCCATCATAGCGTTTGAATAAATTAAAAGATTAAATATTAAACGCCGCTGAATGCACTGAAACCACCATCGATAGGCAACATAGCTCCCGTTACGAAACTAGCGGCTTCACTGCACAGGAATTGTACAGCACCATTCAATTCTTTGATGTCGCCGAAACGATTCATCGGAGTTTTGGCTAACACCTTTTTACTTCTGTCGGTCAATGAACCATCCGGGTTGATAAGTACACGACGGTTTTGGTCACCGATAAAGAATCCCGGAGCGATAGCATTTACACGGATACCATCACCGTATTTCAGTGCCATTTCGCTTGCCAGCCATTGGGTGAAGTTGGCTACTGCCGTTTTAGCGGCCGAGTAACCCGGTACACGGGTGATAGCACTATAAGCAGCCATAGAAGATACATTGATGATGCATCCTTTCTTCTGTTTTGCCATTACCTTACCGAATATCATAGACGGATAAACTGTACCGTTCATATTCAGGTTAGTCACTTTTTCCCAGCAAGAGATGTCCATATCATAGAAGTGCTGATCCGGTTCGAGAGTGGCTCCCGGCATATTTCCACCGGCGATGTTCAATAGAATATCGATCTGTCCCCATTTGGCAACGACTTCTTCGGCTACTTTCTCCAGGCTGGCGATGTCAAGTACATTACCGATGATGCCGATTACATCGTTACCATATTGCTTAAGTTCAGCCACACGGTTGTCCAGTTGCTCCTGACGAATGTCAATAGCTACAACTTTTGCTCCCTGCTGTACAAAGTGTTGGGCAATATTTCCGCCCAGTACACCACCTGCTCCGGTAATAACAGCAACTTTACCGGCAATACTAAATAATTCGTTCATGGTTTCTATCAAATGTTTTTATGAATGGATGCAAAAATAGCGGGTTTTTATACATGCTATGATGCGTATTTTTGCAAGATATTTACCTATCTTTGCAAAAGCAGTTTAGAAAGGAGATTTATGAAGAAGATAATGAATGAGAAGTTGACTATTACGACTTCTAATCCCGTCCGTGCCCGCTTTTATGAATATCCACGTTTCACGTATCCGTGGCATTTTCATAGTGAGTATGAAATTATTTATGTGGAGAAGGGAGAGGGGGATTGTCTGGTGGGTGACAGCATTATCTCCTATTCAAAAGGTGATTTGATTCTTTTCGGTTCCGAACTGCCTCATAGTATGCAAAGTCCACCGGACGGCGGGGAAGAATCTGATAACGAAGAAAAATCCGAACCGAAAGTAAGAGGAGTCAATATTCAGTTTGAGAAAGATTTTATGCATTATTCAATTTCTCAATACTCCCAGTTTATTCCTATCAGGAATTTATTGGAGGATGCTTGCAGAGGAATTAAATTCACAATTACCCGTTCGGGGAAAATCATTAAGTTATTGGAACAAATTCCTTCTGCCAAAGGAGCAGATCAAATCATCCTGTTGCTTTCACTTCTACAGATGATGGCTACCAGCAATCATAAGAAATATCTGACTACTTCTCATTATACTCCGTCCCCTTCGATTATGCGTAATGAAAGAATGGAAAAGGTGATTGCCTATTTGAATAAACATTATACCGAGTCTATCGGTCTGGATGAAATTGCTTCTTATACAGCGATGAACCCTGCTGCTTTCTGCCGATACTTTAAAGAAAACACAGGAAAGACATTTAAAGAGTATGTACTTGATATGCGTATCGGATATGCTTGTAAACTATTGAATAGTAGTATGATGAATATATCTCAAATCAGTGCTACTTGCGGATTTGAATCACCTGTACATTTTAACCGCATTTTTAAAAGGGTGACAGGAATGACACCTACTTTTTATAGGGAACAGATGGAATAAGCTTTTTCAGGCAATAAACATTTGAGTATAATTTCTTTCTCGTTCGTATATAATAGAAAAGGAATAAACATGAACGTAAATAGAATGAAGAAAAGAATTTTGCTTTTGTTGTTGGTGATACCGGCATTGGTAAAAGCGCAAGATGTGATGACAGAAACCCGTCAGGAACTGACGTCTCCTGATGGAGCTTATCGTTTTACCTTTTATCAACGTGCGGTGGGAGAGGATAATGCACAAATGTATTATACCTTGACTTATAAGAATCGTCCGGTGATTGAAGAAAGTAAACTGGGTGTTCTGATTGAAAATCAGTTATTTGAATCGGCGTTGGGTATACCGAATGATACTTGTCATTTTTGGTGTGAGAATCTGAAGTTGACAGAGACTGAACATCAAAAGACGGACGAGAGATGGAAGCCTGTATATGGCGAACGTGCGGAAGTACGTGATTGCTACAATGAGATGACTTTGAAACTCAAGAAGGGAGAAGGAAATGGCAATCAGGACGGTGGTTATGATAAGCGTAAGAATTACTTTATGAATATCATAGTTCGCGCCTATAATGAAGGAGTTGCTTTCCGCTATCATTTTCCGGAAATGACAAACGGGCTTTTCTTGCATATCGTCGGTGAGCAGACTAGCTTCACAATGCCTGAAGGAACGATGGCGTATTATGAACGTTGGGCGCAAGGACCTTATGAACTTCGTCCGTTGGAAGGATGGGGCAAAGAGGAGAGTGAGCGTCCTTTGACTTTGAAACTGCCTGATGGATTATCTGTAGCTTTGTTGGAAGCGGAAATGGTGGATTATGTTCGTGGTAAATTCCGTTTATCGGCAGAGAAACCTTCCACTTTGGAGACAAGCCTGTATAGTAGCGTCGATATTATTTCTCCTTACAGTACTCCGTGGCGTGTAATCATGGTTGGCGAACGTCCGGTCGATTTAATTAATAACAATGATATTGTCTTGAATCTGAATCCGGCTTGCAAACTGGCTGATACTTCTTGGATTAAACCCGGGAAAGTATTCCGTTCGGGCGACTTGAAACAAGATAGAGTAAAAGCAGCCATTGACTTTGCGGCAGAACGTGGTATTCAGTATGTGCATATGGATGCAGGCTGGTACGGACCAGAGATGAAAATGAGTTCGGACGCTACTACTGTTTCTCCTGATAAAGACCTTGATATACCCGCTTTGTGTAAATATGCCGAATCGAAAGGAATCGGACTTATGGTGTATGTCAATCAGCGTGCATTAGTGCAGCAGTTGGATACTCTGTTGCCTTTGTATAAAAAATGGGGATTGAAAGGTATCAAGTTCGGTTTTGTACAGATAGGTAATCAGCGTTGGAGTACTTGGCTGCATGATGCAGTTCGTAAATGTGGAGAATATGGTCTGATGGTAGATATTCATGACGAATATCGTCCGACAGGTTTCAGCCGTACTTATCCTAACCTGATGACGCAGGAAGGTATTCGTGGAAATGAAGAAATGCCGGATGCCACACACAATACGACTCTTCCTTTCACCCGCTATCTGGCAGGTGCAGGAGACTATACGCTTTGCTATTTCAATAATCGGGTGAAGAATACGAAAGCACATCAGTTGGCGATGGCAGCTGTGTATTACAGTCCTTTGCAATTTATGTTTTGGTATGACAGACCGGAATTCTACCAGGGAGAAGAAGAACTGGAATTTTGGAAAGCAATTCCGAGTGTATGGGATGACAGCCGCGCGTTAGATGGGGAGATTGGTGAATATATCGTTCAGGCACGTCGTTCGGGGAATGACTGGTTTGTAGGAGCAATGACGAATACGGAAGCCCGCACAATTACATTGACTACGGATTTTCTGGAACCGGGTAAGAAGTATATGCTTCACCTGTACGAAGATGATGACAAGCTGAATACACGAACGAAAGTACGCAGTACTCATAAGAAGATAAAAGCCGGAGATAAGCTTGTTTTGAAGCTAAAAGCAAGTGGCGGAGCCGCATTGCATTTCACTCCGCTTAAGTAGGCAAGTTTATGTTTCTTTTTAGGCACGGATAACGCAGATTACACTGTTGCTTTATGCAACCATCATTTCTAAAACCGTGAAATCCGTGTAATCCGTGCCTGAAAAATATAGTGAGGTATTATTTGCTATAATTAATCAACCACTTCACCATTTCCGGGTCGTAATGAGAGAAGAGGAGAGTTTTCTCATTCATTGAGTGGAAAGGTTATTCAAGGAATTAAAGAACTAATTCCTTGAACAACCTTTCTAAAGTATTATCTAAATCTGTAGAGAATCCCGGATGAGGACGGGATACTTGAATACAGGAGCTTTTTACCGCAGTCAGCCACCGGAAGCGGTCCGGAATGTCCATATTGGCAATAACTCCTCCTTCTTTATTTCCCTGACAAATCTTGTCGAAGACTTTCAGCCCTTCTATCAGACAGTTGATGTCCAATTCGGAAGAGAACAGTTTCAATTTGTTTTCATCTATTGTATAAAGAGATTTGAGATATTTGCACCGTTTGGAAAACAGTACAATACCTACATTAATAAATTCCTCACGTTCTACTTTAGGAACGAAACGGATAACTGCGTATTCATATAAGTGCCTTTCTTGCATTTTGCGCTTCATTTACAAATATTTCGGAATGCTTGATCCTTTCTTCTAAAAATTGAATATAAACATCTCTCAAGTCTTGCGGGGTTTCCTGTCCTTCCGTCCAGTTCAGCCAGTCGTCAGGGACGGCATTGACTATCTCCCGTATCTTGTCATCGGTAAGTAGTTGTTTGAATGTTGCGTCTACTTCTTCCAGCTGATCGGCAAACGGCAATAGTACATGATCTTTTATTTGTACGAACGGACTAAGTGCGTGTTTCTGCCAATTCGTCCACGAATGATGGAAATAAAGGGAAGCTCCATGATCGATTAACCACAATTCTTTATGCCACATCAGCATATTCGTATTCTTGATTGTACGGTCTACATTGGTCAATAATGCATCCAGCCATACAATTTGCGAAGCAGTTTTACCGTCCACCTTATGCACAACAGGGTCGAACGTCAATGAACCGGACAGGAAATGCAGACCCATGTTCAACCCACGGCTCCATTGCAGTAAATCCTGTATTTCTTCATCCGCTTCTGTCCGCCCGAAAGCCTCATCCAGATTCAAAAATATAATCTCCGGAACTCTGAATCCCAGTGTACGGGCTATTTCTCCCCCTATCAATTCGGCAATAAGGGCTTTAGTCCCATGTCCTGCTCCTCTGAATTTTACGACATATTTAAATTCATCATCCGCTTCAGCCAAAGCCGGCAATGACCCTCCTTCCCGCAAGGGAAGAATATATCTTGTTACATTTGCTGTACGTAAATCCATATCACTCCTTTCTTAAATTGAGAATAAAGATACAACGTTTTTATGGAATAGTCAGTGAAAGGCTTCCTATAATAATAGTTTTTTTGTATTTTTCGGTTGAGTATACTTTCTTCCTGCTACGTATTATATAAAACAATGATAAATGAATTAAACATGAAACTACTTCGATTTTTGGTGTTTGGAATAATGTCCGTTATTCTGTTACCCAGCAATATGGCAGCCGAATGGCAGTGGTCTGTACAGCTGCCAGGTATTATTTCCAACGAAACGAACGATCATCCGCAAGCATTCTTGTGGATACCTTCCGATTGTACTCAAGTGAAAGCAGTGATAATAGGCAATCATAATATGACAGAGGAGACTTTGTTTGAAAATTCCCTATTTCGTGAAAGATTATCAGAAACGGGTATAGCACTGATATGGATTACCCCTGGATGGGATCAAAGATGGGATATAACTACCGGATGTCAGGAAGCCTTTGAAAAGATGATGGAGGATTTTGCGAATGTCAGTGGCTATAGTGAATTGAAATATGCGCCTATTGTCCCTTTAGGCCATTCGGCAATGGCTACTTACCCGTGGAACTTCGCAGCCTGGAATCCCGACCGCACATTAGCCATTATCTCTTTGCATGGAGATGCGCCACGCACTAACCTTACCGGATATGGTCGTGACAATATGGAGTGGGGGAAACGTACGATTGACGGCATCCCTGGATTGCTGATTGAAGGCGAATACGAATGGTGGGAAGACCGTGTAAATCCGGCTTTGGCATTCCGTATGATGTATCCTAAAAGTTGTGTCTCTTTCCTTTGCGACACAGGACGAGGACATTTCGATATAGCCGACCGCACCGCTGGTTATATTGCGTTGTTCTTAAAGAAAGCACTGGAATATCGTATGCCTGTAACGTATGATTTGAATAAGCCTGTGGAATTGAAGAAACTGAATCCGCAGAATGGCTGGCTTGCCGAAAGGTGGCATCCGAATCAGAAGAAACGTGCAAAAGCTGCTCCTTATAAAGAGTATAAAGGAGACTCGCACGATGCATTCTGGTATTTCGATAAGGAAATGGCTGAAATGACGGAAGAACGCTATCGCCGGGAAAGAGGGAAGAAACCACAATACTTAGGTTTTGTACAAAAGGGGCAATTACTCACATATAATCCCAAATCCCATGTGAAAGTTGCCGCCCGCTTCCTGCCGGAAAAAGATGGATTGACTTTTCACTTGAAAGCTGTATATACGGATAGCTTGCATACTGCAATTTCTGACGAACATTCGCTCACTTCTCCTGAAATAACCCGTATCTGTGGCCCGGTTCAGAAAGTGAACGACACAACCTTTACTGTCCGTTTCTACCGTATGGGAATGTACAATAAGCGTCGTACGGGAGATATTTGCCTTCTAGCCGGTAATGACGGTGACAAACATTATAAAAGCACAGTTCAGGAACTTAGTTTCCGGATTCCCTATCGCAATACGGAAGGTAAACGCCAGCATATTCTTTTTCCGGGCCTTGACGATGTGAAGAAAGGCACGGAAACTATCTCTTTACATGCAACTTCCGATTGCGGGCTACCCGTATATTACTACGTGAAAGAAGGACCGGCAGAAATAGAGGGAAACAAGTTGGTATTTACTCGAATTCCCCCACGCAGTAAGTTCCCGTTGAAAGTGACTGTGGTGGCATGGCAATATGGATTGGCAGGAGAAGTGCAGACTGCCGAACCGGTAGAACGGAGTTTTTTCATTTATCAATAGGCAATTGACAAATGAAAGATTATGGAACTATGAGTTGGAATTCGTATTTTTACATTGAGTGTTAGGCTGAACTTATTCGTATCCTATAAATATAAGGATATTAAAAATGATTATGAATAAGAAATCTTTAGTTGTAATCGCATTATTGGCAGTATCGGCTATATCGTCGGCTCAATCTGTGTACCCCGGACAGCACCAGGGGAAAATGAAAAAAGAGACAGTGGCTCCTGTTCGGGTAGAAAGTTTTGATTTGAAGGACGTCCGTTTATTACCGAGTCGTTTTCGTGACAATATGTTGCGGGATTCCGCATGGATGACCTCTATCGACGTAAGTCGCCTGTTACATAGTTTCCGGACAAATGCCGGAGTCTTTGCCGGTCGTGAAGGCGGTTATATGACAGTGAAAAAACTCGGTGGCTGGGAATCCTTGGACTGTGAGCTCCGCGGACATACTACCGGACATCTGCTTTCGGCTTACGCTTTGATGTATGCTGCTACCGGAAGTGAGATTTTCAAGTTGAAAGGGGATAGCCTTGTCAATGGGCTGACCGAAGTTCAGAACGCTTTGAAAGGCGGATATTTAAGTGCTTTTCCCGAAGAACTGATAAACCGTAATATCCGGGGAAAGAGTGTTTGGGCACCTTGGTACACCTTGCATAAACTTTATTCCGGTCTGATAGATCAATATCTGTATGCGGATAATCAGCAGGCTTTGAAAACAGTGACCAAAATGGGCGACTGGGCTTATAACAAACTGAAACCACTTAGTGAAGAAACCCGCAAACTCATGATACGCAATGAGTTTGGAGGTGTCAATGAATCATTCTACAATTTGTATGCTATCACAGGAGATGAACGTTACCGTTGGTTGGCTGAATATTTCTACCATAATGATGTAATTGACCCGTTGAAAGAACTTCGGGACGATTTGGGAACCAAACATACGAATACGTTTATCCCGAAAGTCATAGCCGAAGCGCGTAACTATGAACTGACAGAGAATGAGACCAGCAAAAAGCTCTCGGAATTCTTCTGGCATACCATGATTGACCACCATACTTTTGCTCCGGGATGCAGTAGTGATAAGGAGCATTTTTTCGACCCGAAGAATTTTTCTAAACACTTGACCGGCTATACCGGAGAAACCTGCTGTACTTATAATATGTTGAAGCTTAGTCGTCATCTTTTCTGTTGGACGGGCGATTCATCTATTGCCGATTATTATGAAAGGGCACTATATAATCATATCCTGGGACAGCAAGATCCGGAAACAGGAATGGTCACTTATTTCTTACCCTTACTTTCGGGTTCACATAAACTGTATAGTACCAAAGAGAACTCTTTCTGGTGTTGTGTCGGCAGTGGATTCGAAAATCATGCTAAATATGGAGAAGCTATCTACTACCACAACAACCAGGGAATCTACGTAAATCTGTTTATTCCTTCCCAAGTCACCTGGAAAGAAAAAGGGGTAACCCTTCTCCAGGAAACGGAATTTCCGAAAGAGGAAACGACCCTGTTAACTATTCGTGCCGAGAAACCGGTTCGTACTACTGTTTATCTAAGATATCCTTCATGGAGTAAAAAAGCGGAAGTTCTTGTGAACGGTAAAAAAGTAGCAGTAAAACAAAAGCCAGGTTCTTACATCGCTATCACCCGTGACTGGAAAGACAATGACCGTATCTCGGCTACTTACCCGATGCAGATTGAATTGGAAGCCACTCCCGATAATCCGAATAAAGTGGCTTTATTGTATGGCCCGTTAGTGCTTGCCGGAGAACGGGGTACAGAAGGTATGCAGGCTCCCGCACCTTTCTCTAATCCTGCTCTTTATAATGATTATTATACTTATAATTTCCATGTGCCTGCCGATTTGCGTACCTCATTGAAAGTAGATATGAAACATCCGGAACGTACTTTGCAGCGTACAGGAAAAGAACTGAAATTTATAACAGAACAAGGAGATGTGATTCGTCCGCTTTATGATTTGCATCATCAGCGTTATGTGGTATATTGGGATTTGCAGTCGAAATAGAAAAATTTAAGAACGAATTACACGAATTACGCGGTTTTATAATTATAATTGCATCAAACAATAGCGTAGTTCGTGTAATTTGTGTTTAATACGAATTTAATAGATAACGAAAATGAAGGGAAGATTATTAATCGTAATTTTTATAAGTATCTGTTTTATTGCAGGTTCCTGCAATGTATCATCCGTACAAGGGAGTCGTTATAACTTCTCTTCATTAGATTCTGTTATTCAAGGCTGGGTGAGTAAAGAGTACTATCCAGGTGCTTCTATCTGTGTAGTAAAGAATGATTCTGTCATTTTTCAGAAGAACTATGGTAGCTATACTCCTGACACAAAAGTATACGTAGCCTCTGCCGGAAAATGGGTGGCGGCTGCTGTTATCGGAGCGGTAGTGGACAGTACCAGTTTGGACTGGGATGATCCAGTGGAGAAGTGGTTGCCGGAATTTAAAGGAGATGCCAAAGGTAAAATCCTTTTGCGACAATTGTTATCTCATACTTCCGGAGTGTGTCCCTATCTTCCTGAACCGCGCGTAGATAATTACAATCATCTGGATTCCGCCATTATTGAGATATTGCCGTTAGATACGGTTTTTACTCCGGGAAGCCGGTTCCAGTATGGAGGGCTTGCCATGCAGATTGCCGGAAGAATGGCGGAAGTGGCAATGGGGAAGGAGTTTGAAACTCTCTTTCAAGAACTATTGGCGCAACCATTGGAAATGAAAAATTCTCATTTTACTCCGATAAATACAGATGGCGGACATGCCCCGATGTTAGGTGGTGGTCTGTGTACTACCTTGAACGATTATATTCATTTCCT
>ERZ837380.4353-NODE-4353-length-11940-cov-6.494741_pt1 | contig 11940 bp, 9 predicted proteins | sample MGYA00519685_ERZ837380 | MGnify/ENA primary metagenome ERZ837380 (study PRJEB31850, sample SAMEA3708817) | human gut metagenome | biome: human gut; feature: human-associated habitat; material: faeces | place: China | collected 2014 ...
ATTCAGATAAGAACAGATACTGTTCAGACTCAGATCCGGATCCATATAATTTTTCTGTATGTAGTCAATCGCAAGTCGGGCCTGCCTCTTGCTGCTGGATGTATTCAGTTCAGAAAGGATCTCAAAAATCCTGTCCGTATGTTTCTGTACAACTTTGCAGGCATCTTCAAAAAATTTCTGATCTGTTATCTGGCGGAGCAGTTCATCTCTGTCTTCTCTGATCCTGTCCATATCAGCAGATACATCTTCGCATGCATTGTCCATTGTACGGATGACCTGCTGCAGATACATGCAGGCACGGCTTTTTTCCATAAGTGCCTGACGAATGGAATCTTCAATCTTTATGAGGATCTGGTAAACCTGCTCCTTCTGTCCGGTCTTCATGGCTTCTTTGAGTTCTGCCAGATCATCTTCGATTGCGATTTCCTGAACGGGGTGCTGTTCTTCCATATCAATAAGAAGGTTTCCACCAAGGAGATAACGATACTGAAGGGTCTGTGCAGCCATATCGTGTGACTGGATCAGTTCTTCTGGTTTTTTTACCCATTTACCGATACCCATGGATACGTCAAATCCCATAACCTCTTTTGTTTTTTCCTGAATCTCATGACAGATTTCTTTTGTTCTGGATGTAAAATTACGGCTCCATTTTTCCTGAAAAAGGATTCCGACTCGGTTATTGCCTTCCTGATAGGCAATACCGGCTTCTTCTCTGGTGACGATCTCATCGCTGATGTTGAAAAGAACAAATGCCATCAGTGCGCTTTCCTGACGTTTTTCTGTATCCAGCTGGTACATGCCGGAATAGAGGTCAATATCAAAGATTGCCACGCGGTAGCTTGCTGCGGAGATGTCAATCCCCATTTCTGCAAGACGTTCAATACTTGCATTCACATCTGTCGTGCAGTTTACAAGTGCTTCTATATTTTTTGACCGGATTATCTGCTTATTTTTACGATACTCTTCCGAGTTTTGGGCCAGTGCATCCATTTTACTTTTTTCAAGACGCTGCTGTTCCACTTTTTTCTTCATTTTTTCAATTACCCCGGTAAGTTCCATCGCTGTCACCGGTTTCAATAGATATTCACTTACTCCATACTGAATTGCCTTTTTTGCATATTCAAATTCTCCGAATCCGCTAAAAATCACAATTACAATTTCCGGATAATTATCATGCAGAAAATGGCTGAGTTCCATACCATCCATATATGGCATCAATATATCTGTCAACACAATATCCACCGGATGTTCTTTTACAAATTCTGCTGCCTCTTTGCCGTTTTCACAATCTCCGACCAGTTCACAGTCCATGCCCTTCCAGTCAATGTTTTCTTTGATTGCATCTCGAACAAGGATTTCATCATCTACTAGTAAAATGCGATACATACAGTTTGTTTTCCCCCTGCTGATAAAATAACGTTTTCCGTTTTTTCCTTCTGGTAATTCAGTTTACAGACAGAAAGATACCCCTCATATGATAGTTACAGAGTTTTCTCCCACTGTCTACCATAATAAGGAGCATCTTAGATCATATGCTTATTTATTTGAGAATATCTTCATAGCCTCATAAGCATTTTTCTTCATGGCTTTCATTCCCCAGTCTACGATGTCATGATAGTAAACCGGAATTTCCTTTCCCTCTTCCTGAAGTAAATAATGCATCTTATATTTCCTGCCCTGGTGAACAATTGGCATTTCTTTAAATGGAAGTTTGCTCTCTACACCAGTTCCGCCGGCTTTTGCCATATATGTATAGTAGTTGATCTTTCTTACGCCACGGGCGATAACTTTCCTGTAGTCTTCTTCACTGACACCAGATCCACCATGCATAACAAGTGGAATATTTACTCTCGCTTTAACATTCTCAAGTACAGACATATCAAGCTTCGGCTTGGTCAGATACAGACCATGTGCTGTTCCAAATGAACAAGCCAGTGCATCAATACCTGTTTCATTAACAAATGCTTCTGCCAGTTTCGGATCTGTATAGATTTTCTTCGGCTCATCGCCTGTCGGTATTCCGTCGTCATGTCCCAATCCAAGTTCTCGTTTGCCAAGCGTACCAATCTCTGCTTCTACGGATGCACCTTTTGCATGCGCAAGTTTGACTGCGATCTTAGTGTTAGCCACATTCTCTTCATATGGAAGAGCCGAGCCATCAAACATAACAGATGTAAATCCAATATTTAATGCCTGGTCAAGATATGCAAGTGTTTCGCCATGATCCAGGTGAACACATACCGGAACTTTAGCTGCTTTGGCTCTTTCGATCATGATTGGTCCGATCACACTGATCGGCATCATTGGCTCATGTACTTCCGCATGCATAATGATCACCGGTACATTTAACTCTTCTGCCGCACCAATAACAGCCATAATACTTTCAAGGTTTGGTGTATTAAAAGATCCTACAGCACATTTCTTAGCCTCTGCAAGCTGCAGGATCTCAGATAACGTTACGAGCATTTTGTAACTTCCTTTCTGTCCACTTCGGACTACAACAGTATGTTAAGATTATAACACAATATAAAAATATTGTGAAGAGTTCCAGTCATCTTATTTTTTCAAAATAAGTGCGATAAATTTGAGATCTTCTTTGCCATCATTCAGAAGTCCGTGTCCTTCTCCATCATCACAAAAGACGACATCTCCTGCTTTTACCGGATACTTCGTACCATTATCATTATAAATTCCGGTTCCGGCCAAAATATAATAGGTTTCGGATTCTCCTTCATGTACATGAAAAGCAAGATCACTGCCTTCAGGCATAACAACTTCTGTATACATTCTGCAGTGTTCTCCCAGCTCTTTGCCGTACAGCAAGGCATTTTTCTTTAATATACCGGAGCCTTCGCCGGTCAGTTCTTCGATTTCAATTTCCGGTCTTGCGATTTTTGCCATAATTATCTCCTATCTCTTCTCAAATCAAGCCATTCTACTTCTTCTTTTGCAAGTACAATATCCAAAGCCTTCGCATTGCTTGCGATCCTGCTCGCCTTTTTGGCACTGACAAGCGGAAAGACCTCAAAATCCTGATTCAGGATCCATGCAAGTGCAATCTGCGGTACTGTGCAGTCCTTTTCTTTTGCCAACTGTTCTGCTCTTGCAAGGCGTTCAAAATTCTCAGGATAACAGTATCCTTTCACTGCATTCGGATCCAGGATTTTCTTCGCCCCTTCTATGTCATCGCTTTTGACGATTCCGGCAAACATCCCTCTTCCCAGACTGGAATATGCAAGAACCGGAATCTGATTATCACGATACCATGCCCGCGCTTCCGCATTCGACGGACCGGAAATCGTCACACATCCCGGGCCGCCGCCCCAAGGATCTCCGATCTGATCACAGAGTCCGAAGTTCGGGCTTGAAACTGTAAAAGGAATTAGTCCGTGCTCCCCGGCATATTGATTTGCTTCTGCAATTCTCTGATGCGTCCAGTTGGAACCGCCAAACGCACCGATTCTGCCTGCTTTATGATATTCATTCAAGATTTCAACCATCGGCCCTGGCTCAACCTTCGGGTCATCTCTGTGCATCAGATAAATATCTATATAATCTGTGCCCAATCGTTCAAAAGACTGTTCAATATCATGTTTCAGATCTTCCGGAGTCACACGGTCTCTTCCATCATATGGATGGCATCCTTTGGAAATAATCACGACTTTTTCACGGTTTCCACGGTTTTTGAGCCAATGTCCCAGAGAGGCCTCACTCAATCCATAATTTTCAGCTGTATCAAAAGTCGTAATTCCCTGCGCATAAACCTCATCCAGCAGTTCATCTGCATCTTCTCCCTGAATCATCACCGGTATTGCGCAGCCAAAAATGATCTTCGATAATGGTTTTGTGACATATTTTATTTCCTGGTATTTCACTTCAGCTTTCCTGCCTTTTGTTTTTATTTTTCAAATAATTTTATATTTACCTGATATTCAACAGATTCACCCGGGTTCAGGAATTTCAGCATACCAGTCTTTCTCATGACATCTCTTCCATCCGGATAGCAGTTTCCACATTCCAGACCAAGAACATAATCACGTACCCCCATCATCTTCCATTCTACAAATCCATCCAGTTTGGAAGCGTCAAAGCTGATTTCCAGTCCAACATTTAATTTAGGCTGATAAATACTTGCTTTTCCATCGGATCCTTCAAATTTATGATAATAACATCTTTCCTGATAATTGCCCTGTGGTTTTTCCATATGCATCCAGTTTGCAATATCTTCTTCCGCATGAGCATCTCTTGCTTTTACTTCTACGGAAGGAATCTTAATCTCACTTTCTTCATCAAGGAGCGGATATCCCATATTCATATGATACAGAATCTCCATCGGTTCCGTTTTGCTTCCTGTATTTTCGATCTTATCCTGAATGGAAAATATATTTTCTTCTTTGGAAATTTTTACAGTTCTTGTCAGAACCAATTTCCTTCCAAAGATCACTTCGTCTTTTGTCACTGAATGAATGCGGATTTCTTTTTCATTCTCGTCCCAGTAACTGTGTGCACATGGCTGATTTGCAATGGAACCATGAAGTGGAAGTTCTTCTCCATCATCTGTACATGGTGTTCCAACAGCCTGAAGACCACAGGTAGTTAAAAAACCTGCTGTAAATGACTGCAGCCAGTTTGAACCTGTTTTATCATAATATGCAGGAGCTACATAACCACATGGGGAAAAATAACTCATGTTAATGCCTTTATAACGAAGTCTTGTAATATCACCATTTCTGTCCGGGGAAAGTGTCAGCTCAAGGCCTTTTCCGTTCGTTGCCTCATAAAGGCGCATCCCGTCTCCCTTGCCTCCAACCAGGCGATGTTCCTCAACTCCACTGATCTGTGTTTCATGTCCAATATAAGGATTCATTGTAATCTCCTTTCCAGATAACACTTTATCATCACAGAAGCCGCCCGTTTACACGAGCGGTCTTACTGCCTGATATACTTTCGCATATCTTTCAAAGATATGCATGTATTTTTCATGCATTTCCTTTCTTGGAAGGTATTCCACGGTTTCTTCTACCATATGTTCAGCCGCATCATTCAAATCTTTGAATACTCCTGTGGCAATACCTGTCAGCATAGCACTGCCAACTGTACCTGCATCAACTGTTTTGAGTGCTGTAATCGGTACATTCAGCATGTCTGCTTTCATCTGCATCCATTCTCCTGACCTTGCACCGCCACCGGTTGCATTGAGCTTTTTGAATTTACATCCAGATTTCTTCAATGCGCTGGTGTTCACCAGCATTTCATAAACAACACCTTCCATGCAGCCTCGATAAATATCTGCTACAGTCGTGTCTGTGGTAAGTCCAAGAATTGCTCCTTTGGATCCTGTGTCCATATAAGGTGTTGCCGCTCCGGCAAAATGAGGAAGAATCAACAGATTGCTTGGATTTTCTTCACCGCGCTCTGTTGCATATTTCTTTTCGAGATATTCATTCACTGAAAGGTCTCTGTCTGCTGCTGCTCTTTTTTCATCTTTTGCAAGATTATCCACACACCACTGGATCAGTGCCCCGCCGGTATAGGAAAAAGCATAAGCAACATATTTTCCGGGGATCACATATGGTACAATGGAAAAATATCCATCGTACATTGCATCTATATCCGGAATCGAATCATAAATTGGAGTTACACATTCAACAGTTCCTGCGCCGTCTACTGCAACAGAAGAATCAAATGCACCGGCTCCAATTGCCGCAGATACCTGATCATGACTGATCGATACAATATGTGTGGACGGTGCTAGGCCAGTTTTCTCTGCTGCCTCTGCTGTGATCACTCCGGCATCTGTACCTGTCGGTACCGTCTTTGACATTTTATTCACATCAATGCCGGCTACTTCAAAGATTTCCTTACTCCAGTCAAGTTTCTTAATATCAAATGCCATAGTCCTGGTAGCCAGGGAATAATCAATCTGGCGTTTTCCAGTCAGATGATATACTACATAATCTTCCATCAGGAATATGTATGCAGCTGCATCGTAAATCTCAGGCCTGTTTTTTTTGATCCACATCATTTTAGAAATACTGTACATCTGATGTGCTCGCAGACCGGTGATTCCGGCAAGTTCACGCGCACCGAATTTTTCTGTCAAAGCTTTGCATTCTTCTTCTCCACGTGGATCTGTATAAAGCATGGCTGTATGAAGTGGTTTACCATTTTCATCTGTCATAACAAAAGTTTCTCCGAAACTGGTCACACCGATTCCGGCAATGTCCGGGTATTCTTTTGCCATTTCTGCGACTACTGCATAAACCCCATCCATGATCGTAGATACATCTACTTCATGTCCGCTGACACTTCTGCGGACCGGATAATCTTTGTATGCTTTATTCAGATATTTTCCCTGTTCATCAAATACCGTACATTTACAACCAGTCGTTCCTATATCCAATCCTGCAATTTTCATATCATTCGCTCCTAGTCAATATCTACCCATTCATATCCCAGATATGTAGTAAATGCTTCTTTTAAGATGTCTTTCATATGTCCGACACCTACACATGTATGATGTTTAAATCCACCTCTTGCAAGACGGATCATCTTGTCTTCCATATTCGGGATCTGACATACACCAGCGCATCCAAAATATGCATCTTCGATCGGATCATCTGTAAATTCTGCCTCTGATGCATAAATCTTGATCTTACCATCTACTGTCAGGCAGTTAGAAATTGTGGTTTTGAATGGACGAATTCTTCCCTCATTGGTTCCCCAGCCACTTCCTGGATCTCCTTTATCAAACATCTTATGAGAGGTAACGGTTCCTTTCTTTGTCATCAGGCTCTGTGCACAGGAACCACAGTGGAAGAGAATCAGCTTGTCTTCTGCATCTCCATAGTTATTGTTCCAGTCAAGTACTGCTGTCGGCTGTTCGCTTGCCAGCTGCATAGCACGCATGGAAATTGCAGATGTCAGGTCAATCTCGCAGGAAGTAGCAATTCCACGGTCATTCAGTTCAGACAGGAGTACACACGGACATACGCGGAGGATTGTCTCCATTTCATTCCAACAACGGATTGCAAGTGCATCCAGATGATATTCATCAACATATTCATCAATAACAACAGAGATTTTGGAAAGCATGATCTTCTTGTCTTCCGGTACATTTGAGAAATCTGTGTAATTTTCCAGGTGTTCCTTCTTTGCCAGTACGACCGGATCGTTATCCTCTTTTGCATTTACTTTGAAGAATACTTCAGAAAGGTCAAATGCTTCTACCGTAATACCATTTTTCTGTAAACCAATCTCATCAAAACGTGTAGTCTTGAATGCTGTAGTTCTTGCTCCGATGCATCCGATCGTAAAGCGTTTCATACCGTTAACAACTCGGCAGATAGCAGCAAAATCTCTTAAGTTCTCCTGGAATTTTTCAGAAAGCGGATGAACTACATGTGGTTTTAATACTGTAAAGGGAACCTGATACTGAGTAAATACATCTGTTACAGAGAATTTACCGCAGAATGCATCACGTCTGTGAGCAAAATCCATTTTACCGATTTCATCCGGATATGCCTGCATCAGAATCGGAACGCCTGCATCCTGAAGTGCTGTGATCGCACCATTCTCATCTGCAAAGATTGGCATGGAGAAGATAACACCATCATACTGACCTTCGTGTTCTTTGAGCCATTTTGCATAGAGAAGGCCTTCGTCTCTTGTCTCGATTCCGCCGTATCTTGTCAGGTCTGCATCCATTGCGATATAATCATATCCTGCGTCCGTTACAGCTTTGATCATATCCTCTCTTGCTCCGTAGATCAGTTCGCCTGGCATAAATCCTCTGTTACAAAATGCCAATGCAAATGTCATTTTTTTACTCATATCTATATCCTCCTTGTTTCTTCTTGAGTGTTTTTTTCATTTTATGTGTTTATTTTAGTGGATTTTATTTTTATTTTATATAGACTTTTGTTCTACTTACTTTGATTTTGTTCGCATTTATGATATGATTTCGAATTAGATATGAACATAGAAAGGATTTTCTGAAAATGATATCCAGCTTTAATATTGCAAAACTGCATTCTCTTTTGAAAGACTTCTATCAACTCACAAAAATCCGCATCACTGTCTTTGACGATTCTTTTCGTGAACTGACTTCTTATCCGGATGAAATAGCTGATTTCTGCAAGTTGATCCGTCAGGCTCCGGGCTGTGCCATGAAGTGCCATCTCTGCGACAAACAGGCCTGTGAAACAGCCTCACGACGGACCTCTTCTTATACTTACCACTGTCATGCAGGTCTTACAGAAAGTATTATTCCGATCCGTATGGGAAATATCGTGATCGGCTATCTGCTGCTCGGCCATGTTTTTTCCTATCCAAGTTATGAAGAAGGCTGGAAAGTGATTCGTAAACGCTGTGCAGATTATGGACTTTCCTTTGAGGAACTCGAAAAAAGCTGTCGCAAACTGCCGATCCTCACAGAAGATTACATTGATTCTGCCTCACATATCATGAAAGCTGTTGCCTCATTTCTTTGCATGGATCGTATGGTTTCCATGCATCAGCAGGAGCTTCCGGTGCAGATTGATGAATTTATCCAATCCCATTATACAGAGAAAATCGATGCAGTATCCATCGCACAGCATTTTAACATTGGCAAGACCAAGATTTATGAGATTGCAAAACAGAATTACGGGATGGGGATTGCGGAATATATTAGAAAGTTACGGATTGATCGAGCCAAACAGCTTCTGACAGAGCAGACCGGGCTTTCTCTTGCTGAAATAGCCTATAAATGCGGATTCAATGATTATAATTATTTTATTACCGTATTCAAAAAATTGGTCGGAGTTCCGCCGATTGCATATCGGCAGCAGATTGTGACTGCAGAATGAGGGGAGAACGGCCTTCACAACTGTAAGCGCTCTCCCCTCGCAGGTTTTTCATATTTTACAAATTTCACTGGGGATTACTTTATGATAAATCCCTCTTCATCCCACAGATCATGCCAATCCTTTGCACCTTCCCACAGGAATACCTGGCCTTTAACCAGACGGTTTCCTCTTTCCAGTGTTCCAATCTTGGCCATTTCTTCTTCTGTCAACGGATCTTCTGTCACACACTTCAGATTACTTACATAATTATGTACAGAGAATGGAATAGAAATCTCACCTCTCTGATGAGCCCATTTCAGAGCGATCAGTGCAGGATGAACACCGTGTGCTTTGGCAATTTCCTGCATTTCCGGTGTCTGCATATCCGCAACATCTTCCGGACAGATATCTCTTTCCGGTCTTCTCGGTGAACCAAGTGGCATATAGCCTACCGGCTGGATATTATGAGCAACAAGATAATCATACTGTTCCTGCTGCTGGAAGCATGGATGAAGTTCCAGTTCACAGGCTGCCGGTTTGATTTTCATTAAAGGAAGAACCGCTTCCAGTTTCGGGATGGTCATATTGGAAATACCAATATAACGGATTTTTCCTTTTTCTACCAGTTCTTCACACTGACGATATGTATCCATGAATTCTTCTACGCTGAATGGTCTGGAATCTGGATTTCTGGAATCTACATCACAGAATGGTGCATGATAGTTCGGGAATGGCCAGTGAATGAAATACAGATCTACATAATCGCACTGAAGATCCTGAATACTCTTTGTGCAGGCTTCTTCAACCTTTCTGTGCATGTCATTCCATACTTTTGTCATGATAAAAAGATCTTTTCTTTCTACAACACCTTCATCAAAAGCTGTTTTGAAAACCTCACCTATCTGATGTTCATTTCCGTAGCATGCTGCACAGTCAAACATACGATATCCGCTGCGGATTGCACCTGCAACTGCTGCGGAAACATCTTCAGCGCTTACTCTGTCAGAACCAAAGGTTCCCATACCCATACATGGAACTTCTTCTCCTGACGGAAGTGTTACCTTCGGCACGATTGCCGGATCAATAAATTCTGCCATTTTTGTTTCCTCCTAAATTGTATTATATAGTTTTTGTATAACAATCTGTGGAAGCAGTTTTTCCATATCTTCCATTACAAAAAATCCCGTTTCTTCACGCATTGCCGCAGCGGCTGAGATTGCACTTGCTTTTCTTAAAGTTTCTTCCAGAGAAAGGCCCTCGCTTAATCCAAGTGCAAAACCTGCGATCATGGAATCACCGCATCCCACTGTATTTACGGCATCAATTTTCGGAACGATTGCACGGAAGATGCCTTCTTCACCAACAGCCAGAGAACCATCTGCACCAAGGGAAACTGCTACGATCTCCACTCCGTTTGCATGGATTGTCTTAGCTGCATCAATGATATCCTGAATGTCATCACAGTGTTTACCTGTCAGCATACGGATCTCATCAATGTTTGGTTTGATCAGTGTCGGACATGCTTCGATTCCCATTTCAAGAAGTTTGCCACTGGTATCAAGGATCACCGGTTTGCCAGCTTCTTTTACGATTTTGACCAGTCTCTGATATGCAGTTCCATCAAGCCCCTTCGGTACACTTCCGGACATGGAAACAACATCTGCATCCTTAACCAGCTCTGTAAATTTTTTTTCAAATCCCCGGAAATCTTCTTCAGTCAACGTAAATCCCGGTTCCAGAAATTCTGTCTGTACATGATTCACTTCATCCCATATATTGATGCAGGATCTGCTTTCCGCATCTACATGATAAAACTCACCTTTGATTCCAAACGGTTTCAGAGCATCTTCAATATAGTTTCCTGCGTGGCCACCTACAAATCCGGTTGCTACGACTTCCGCACCATAAATAGATGCCGGCTTGGATACATTAAGACCTTTGCCTCCGGGAACATAAGAACATTCCCGGACACGGTTTACTTCACCTGCTTTAAAATCATCAACTACATATCGTTTATCAATTGCAGCATTTAATGTTACTGTCAGTATCATTTTATTCTTCCTCGTTTGATAACAGGATCTTACCTTTTACAAGTCCTGGTGTCTTAAATAACTGGAATGCTTCCTGTGCCTGGCTCATCGGGATTTTCTTATAAATGAAGCCCGGATCAAATTTCAGCTGACCGGTTGCAAAGTAATGTGCTGTCAGATCCCATTCACGTCCCGGGAATGGTGCACTGTAAGACATCCAGGAACCTGTCAGTTTGAACTCTTTACGGTTCATATTTTCCCACTGTTTTGGTGTAAAGGTCAGATTCTCATGCGGTGTTCCGATAAAGCATACATGAGCTTTGTTTGCAGCCAGTTCAAATGCCATATGCATGGTCGGAACCTGTCCGGCTGTCTCAAATACGAAACCATATCCTTTTCCGCCTGTGATATCCATGGCTTTTTCCATATATCCTTCTTCTTTTGTATTGATGACTTCATCTGCACCAAGGCGTTTTGCAAGTGCAAGACGTTCATCACTGATATCGAATACAACAACTTTTTTGGAACCGAAGATCTTTGTCCACTGCATAGTGAACATTCCGACTGTACCACCACCAAGGATTGCAACATATTCGCCACCATGATAATCATTCTGGAATACACCATGGATTGCAACTGTTGCAGGCTCAAACATTGCGCCCTGTTCGTACGGAACACTGCTGTCAAAAGGAACTGCATTCTGCTCCGGAACTACCACGTAGTCCGCGTTGCTTCCCTGCTGTCTGGAGCCAATGAAGCTGTAATGTTTACAGAGTGAGAAATTGCCCTGCTGACAATCGTCACATTTCATGCACGGAAGAAGTGGAGCACCGGATACACGATCCCCAACTTTAACTTTGGTTACGCCTTCGCCAACTTCTACCACATCACCGGAAAATTCATGTCCCAGAACAATTGGATAAAAATGAACTCCGTGATTGAGAACACGAGGAATGTCAGAACCACAGATACCAGAGTATCTGACTTTGATTTTTACAGTTCCTTTGGTTACTTTTGGTTCTTCGACTTCCTGATACTGTACATCTTCATTTGCAACTACTACTGCTGCTTTCATAATATAT
>ERZ837380.4356-NODE-4356-length-11936-cov-10.758690_pt1 | contig 11936 bp, 7 predicted proteins | sample MGYA00519685_ERZ837380 | MGnify/ENA primary metagenome ERZ837380 (study PRJEB31850, sample SAMEA3708817) | human gut metagenome | biome: human gut; feature: human-associated habitat; material: faeces | place: China | collected 2014 ...
TAACTATTTAAATCCATAAACATAAAAAACAATCCCAAACTTTACGGATTTATAGCCTTTTAAGTAAGCCGTCTCCCTTTCAATTCCTCCAAACAAACAAGAGAAATGTTCTTTTTTTCAGATTAAGAAAGAAAACAAAACTGTTGAAGATGGGAATCCGGAATTAAAAGCATCCATATTATCACATATATATGCATATTACTGCCACAATACAGCATATATTTTCAGATGATATGCGTTTTCTTTAAAGAAATAAATGATTTTCCTCGGTGAGCAATAAGCCATTCCTCGGTGAGGAACACATCCTTCCTCACCGAGAAAGCCTTCCATACTCACCGACCAAGTTATAAAAGCCCTCGGAAAAGCCCGTTTATAGGCTAGTTCATCATCACAAGCGCACAAAAGAAAAATGATAAAGCAAACTACATACGGGCAAACAGTAAGCATATAGATAGCAATACAGAGGAATTATTTATTTTTAGACAGGAATTATCCAGGATAACAAACAACCCTACATTCTTTCATCCAAAATGCAGAGCGTTTTTTCCTTCACCACAAACAAGTGACTGATATATTAAAAACAGAAAGAATAGAATATACCATTTTTCAGATCAGCACATTTTTAATCCCATCCTTTCAACAACCATACTCTTTCAGAGTCTGCATCAACTTCGCGCCATTGATCGGCTTCACCAGATAATCATCACAACCGGCTTTCAACGCAGCTACCCGGTCGGCATCAAAGGCATGAGCAGTCAGGGCGATAATTGGAATTTCAGCATTGAACTTCCGGATCTCCGAGGTTGCAGTACGCCCGTCCATAACAGGCATCTTCATATCCATCAGTACCAAATCCACCGGTTGGGTACGGACAATCTCAACTGCCTCCAGTCCATTCGGTGCGTGTAACAACTGGCATTTATTTTTCAAGATAGAAGATACCAAAAAGAAGTTACTTTGAATATCTTCAACGACCAGTACTCTTTTAGGTACTTTCTTTGTTTCTTCGGAGTCAAGAATGCTTTCATTATCTGCATCCTTCTCATTATTCCGACGTGAAGAAGTCGGCTCGCTGTCAACCGAATCGAACTGGCATGGCAAAACCGCCCAAAATAAAGACCCTTTATCAAATTCCGACTCAAAGCCTATCTCTCCCCTGCAAGCCTCAACGATGGCTTTACAAATAGACAGTCCCAGTCCGGTTCCCTGTGCAAATTCATCCAGTTTCTCAAAACGATGGAACACCTTGTCTTTTTTATCTTCCGGTATACCAATACCTGTATCGCGAACGTAAAGACGAATATCTCCGTCTATCTTTTCATACCCCATTTCAATAGTTCCTTTGGAGGTATATTTGATAGCATTAGTTACAAAGTTAGTGAGAATCTGCGCTAACCGGTTTTTATCCAAACGAACGGTACAGGTTTCATAAGGATTCACGGGAACTAACCGAACCTGCGGATTTACTACACGACGATGCATCGAAGCAGCTAATTCGTTGAAATAAACAGCCAAATCAAAATCTTCGTATTTCAGTTCTACCGAGCCGGCTTCTATTTTCGAAAGATCCAGTATATCGTTAATCAGCTTCAAAAGCAACTCATTGTTGGCATTGATAATCTGAATAAATTCTTCTTTTTCTTCTTGATCTTCCGTCACCATCAATAAATCGGAAAAACCAACGATAGCATTTAACGGTGTACGGATTTCGTGGCTCATATTTGCCAGAAAGGCGGATTTCAACTTATCGGATTGTTCAGCACGGCTCCTTGCCGTTTCAAGTTCACCTATCATGTGCTGTCGCTCGGTAACATCATCTACGCGAATCACGACACCATCAACATCTCCCTGTTCATTAAATATGGGAGTAGCAAAAACTTCTATGACATGCTTGTTATCCAAATTAAACAAGATAGACTCTACCTGACCGGATCTCCGGGCACGTTGCATCACACAATTCTCACAAGGAGTGGTGCGATTATGGGCTGTCAGATAGCAAGGCTCCCCTTTTTTGTAAGCCTCATAAGAAAGGCTTTTACTACAAAGCGAGATATTCTCCCATTGTACGATATAGTCGTTCGCAATATATGCCAATCCCGAATTAATATTGTTCAATACCAACTCATTCTGACGAATCAATTGGATCATTCTTTGTTCGCTCTCAAGGAGTTCTTTTTTTGAGCGCACCGCTTCTTCGTAAAGATTATCATATTTGTTTTGCCACAGAACACGTTCGGTGACATCCTGGCTAATCACCATATAATTCGTAATTTCCGACTTTTCATTATGTACGAAAGAAACGGTAATCTCAAAGAATTTTATACCGGACAGATTAGTAGGAAAAAGATGACGCACGTCATCAAAATTATATTTTGCCATGAAACGCACTGTTTCTCCTTTTCTGACCTGTTCTTTGATTTCATCAGAGAAACTAGTGTAATTAAATAGATTATAGCCCAGAATATCCTTTTTGTCTTTTATCCCCATTGATCTCAACCGCGAATAATTGACATCTATCATGAGACCGTCCTTATCATACAACTCCAAGCCTACAGACAGGTCATTAAAGATGTTGTGCAATAAGTTGTCAGCTATCCCATTTTCCAAAGTCTGTTCCATGCAGCAAAATTTGTATAGTATTACAATATTGATTGTTTATCCAAGCAAAGTTACTTAAATATTTTGTTACATAGCAAGAAAGAGGCTTTTTAGCCTCTTTCAGTATCTTTATTTGGTATTTTGGTATAAAAAGTCTGTTGCTTTCGCTAATGTTTCCGGTTTGCCTATATCAATCAGATGTAACTTTTCTTTCAAATAACCACCATAGTTTACTTGCCGGCAAGTGGCAAGATAGAAATCCATAATAGAGAATTTACCCTCCCAACGGGGAGAGGTCATCCATTGAAAAATGGCGGGCGAAAGTACATGGATACCACTGAATGCATATTCCTGATAAAGAGAAGGATCATACTGAAAACCTTCCGGTTTCACTTGTTCCGTATCCTTGTTTATCCATCCGCAAAGTCTTTTGTCTGTATCAAAAAGAAGATAGCGGGAGGTTTTACGTTGGCTGGCCAGTAAAGTGGCAACAGCACCGCTTTGTAGATGATAGTCATATAGTTCTTTCAGGTTCACGTCTGAAAGAATATCTACATTGTGTATCAGGAAAGGTTCATCGGAATTTTCAAAGAAAGAACGGGCTTTCTTAACTCCCCCACCGGTGTCGAGCAACAAGTCGCGTTCGTCGGAAATATGTATGATGAGTCCAAAATTTTCATTGGCTTTCAGGAAGTCAAGTATCTGTTCGCCAAAATGGTGGATGTTAATCACTATTTCTGTGAATCCGGCAGCTTTCAGTTTTAAAATCACATGTTCCAACATCGGACGTCCGGCTATGGGAACTAAAGCCTTCGGCATGGTATCGGTGAGTGGCTTCAGCCGGCTACCCAAACCGGCTGCAAATATCATTGCTTTCATTCTTTCGGTTACTTTCTTCTTTACATTTACTCTTCTTAGATTGTTGCCTCAAACGTATGTTCGATATTCTGTTCCCGATGCACCAGTTCGACTTTCACACCAAATTTCTGATTCAGGTGCTCTGCCAGGTGCTGGGCTGAATAAACAGAACGATGCTGTCCGCCGGTGCAACCGAAGCAGACGGACAAATTGCTGAATCCGCGTTCCATATAACGTTTCACGGAGGCATCTACCAAAGCATAGACATGATCGAGGAAACGAAGTATTTCGCCATCTTCTTCCAAGAAAGTGATTACAGGTTCATCCAGTCCGGTGAAAGGTTTGTAACGCTCATACTTACCGGGATTATTCACGGCGCGGCAGTCGAATACATATCCTCCTCCATTGCCGGTAGAGTCATCAGGAATTCCTTTCTTATAGGCAAAGCTCATTACTTTGACGGTTAGCTGCCGCTTTTTCAGGTCGTCCGTAAATTGTTTCAGTCCAGTAAGCTCCCGCAAAACGTTACAGAGATACGGATATTCCGGATATTCTTCTTTCAACAGTTCACGCAGGTTTTCGATGGCATAAGGAACGCTTTGGATAAAATGCGGTTTCTTTTCAAAGTAACCACGGAAACCGTAGGCTCCCAGCACTTGCAGCGTACGGAAAAGGACAAAGTGGCGAAGTTGGCTATAAAAATAGGATTCATCAATCGGTTGGTATTTGCGAAGAGCTTCCATATATTCTTGCAGCAGTTCTTTACGGAGGCTATCGGGATATTTCGCTTTCGCTTGCCACAGGAAAGAGGCTATGTCATAATAGAACGGGCCTTTGCGTCCGCCCTGAAAGTCGATAAACCACGGTTCCCCATCTTTTATCATCACATTACGGCTTTGAAAATCACGATACATGAAAGTAGCGGAAGAACTGCGGAGCAAGACATCGCTCATTTTCTGGAAATCATCTTCCAGTTTGTCTTCCTGAAACTCCATACCGGTAGCTTTCAGGAAGCAATATTTGAAGTAATTCAAATCCCACAGAATAGAGCGTTGGTTGAACTCCGGTTGAGGATAACAACGGGAAAAATCAAATCCATCCGCCCCGGCAAATTGAATAGCAGGAAGCAGACGGATCGTTTTGCGAAGCAACTCTTTTTCCTCTTCTGAAAAGACACTGGTAGCACGTCCTTTCTCTATGGCATGGAACAACAGAGTATCGCCCAAATCTTCCTGCAAATAATAGGTTTTATCTTCCGAGGCAATGCGCACTTCGGGAACAGGCAGTCCACATTTGCGGAAGTGTCCTGCCATATAAAGAAATGCCTCATTCTCATCAATAGAAGCCCCGTAGACTCCAATCAATATTTCTATACCCGTCAGCCGAAAATAACGGCGGTTGGAACCGGAAGACGGTAATTCTGTTATGTTTTCAGCGGGAACGCCCGTATATGACTGATAAAGTTTCTGTAGTTCTTCGGTAATCATAGTCGTATATTTTCGAGCAAAGATAAGCATAAAAACTAAAAAATAAGAGAGGGGATTTAACTAATATTCATCCGAATAGACTATCTTTGTTTCAGTTTAACTGACCTGATCTCATGAGAACAAAAACCTTTTTACTACTATGCATTGCATTTATCACACTGTTTATCGGCGTTTCCACTCTTCAAGCCGGTCATTATTACTATAAGCAAATCTCCCTAAAAGATGGTCTTCCCTCTACCGTGAGATGTATTTTAACGGACAAACAAGGATTTGTATGGATAGGAACCCGTTCCGGACTTGGGCGATATGACGGACATGAACTTAAAAAGTATATTCATCAGGCAAATAACCCTCATTCCATTCCTCACAATTTAATCTACCAGATGATAGAAGACGCACAAAACAATATCTGGATTCTGACAGACAAAGGAGTGGCACGTTATCAGAGGCAAAGCGATGACTTTTTTATACCGACTGATGAGACAGGAAATAATATCATCGCCTATTCCGCCTGCCTGACTGATGACGGAGTGTTATTCGGTTCAAAAAATAAAATCTTTTTCTATAATTATCAGGATACCTCTTTACGCCTCCTACAAACATTTGACTTAGAACCCAATTATAATGTAACTCTACTAAATCTATGGGATAAACACACATTACTCTGTTGCAGCCGGTGGCAAGGACTACTCCTGCTCGACCTGAATACCGGAAAATGCCGACGTCCTCCTTTCGATTGCGGAAAAGAAATTATGAATGTACTCATAGACTCACAAAAAAGAATCTGGGTAGCTCCCTACAATGGAGGGCTGAACTGTCTGACACGCGACGGTAAACTACTGGCTACATATACTACCCACAACTCCTCTTTAAGCAACAATGTCATACTAAGCCTCGCCGAACGGGAAGGAGAAATCTGGATTGGAACAGACGGAGGAGGCATTAATATTCTCGACCCGGAAACAAGACGTTTTTCGCTGTTGGAGCATATGCCCGGAAGTGACAACTACTCACTCCCCGCTAACTCTATTTTATGTCTGTACAACGACTGCAACAATAATATGTGGGCAGGTAGCATCCGTAACGGACTAATCAGCATCCGGGAAGTTTCCATGAAAACGTATACAGATGTACCTCCCGGCAACGACCGCGGACTAAGCAACAATACCGTTCTAAGTCTTTTCCAAGAATCCCAAGACCAAATTTGGGTCGGTACAGACGGAGGAGGCATCAACAGCTTTAACCCACTCACAGAGAAATTTATCCATTACCCTTCCACCTGGGAAGACAAAGTAGCCTCTATCTGCCAGTTTACTCCCGGCAAATTATTAATTTCTCTTTTCTCACAGGGAGTATTTATTTTCAACCCGGCAACAGGAGAAAAACAGCCTTTCACCATTGTTGACGCTAAAACGACAGCACTCTTGTGCAATCGAGGCAAGGCTGTAAATCTACTTCGGAACACTCATCACAATATTCTGTTCCTTGGAGAACATATCTATATATATGATTTGAATACACGTACTTTCAGTACCGTTATAGAACAAGAAGAGCAGGAAATTATCGGTGCTCTCTTACCGATCGACAATTATAAGAATATCACTTATCTAAATGATACGAAGCACATATATGAACTGGACAACCATACCAACCGACTGAAAGCCCTGTACAGATGTTGGAAAGATACAACGATCAACTCTGTTGCACGAGACGAAGAGGGAAATTTCTGGATTGGAAACAACTACGGATTGGTACACTACAATCCTGCCACCAAAATACAGACACCAATCCCGACCTCTCTATTTAGTGAAATCACATTGATTGTATGCGACCAGCAGGGAAAAGTATGGATAGGAGCCGACAGTATGCTTTTCGCCTGGCTCATCAAAGAGAAAAAATTCGTTCTATTCGGTGAATCAGACGGTGTAATCCAAAACGAATATCTTTCCAAACCTCGTCTATTAAGTATGCGGGGAGACGTCTACATGGGTGGAGTGAAAGGGTTACTGCATATTAACAGCAAAATACCATTAACCACTTCTGAACTTCCCCAACTCCAATTATCAGATGTCATCATTAATGGAGAGTCAGTAAATAACGAATTAACGAATCATCCGGCAGGGATTTCTGCTCCCTGGAATAGTAATATCACTATTCGAATCATGTCGAAAGAGAAAGATATTTTTCGACAGAAAGTGTACAGATACCAGATAGAGGGGCTGAATGACCAGCAAATCGAATCATACAATCCCGAACTGGCCATACGTTCACTTCCTCCGGGAAGTTATAAAATCATGGCGTCCTGTACCGCCAAGGATGGTAATTGGATTCCCAGTCAGGAAGTACTGGAATTGACCATTCTTCCTCCCTGGTATCGGACATGGTGGTTTATTCTTTGTTGCACCGTTTTTATTGCTGCCGCTATTATCGAAGCTTTCCGAAGAGCATGGAAACGCAAAGAAGAGAAGTTAAAGTGGGCCATGAAAGAACATGAGCAACAGGTCTATGAAGAAAAGGTACGTTTTCTTATTAATATCAGTCATGAGTTGCGTACACCTTTAACGTTAATATACGCACCACTTAACCGGATGTTGAAATCCCTTTCTACCGAAGATACACAGTATTTGCCAATAAAAGCGATCTACCGTCAAGCGCAGCGAATGAAAAACCTTATTAATATGGTACTTGATGTACGCAAGATGGAGGTTGGCGAAAGCAAATTACAGATACAACCGTATGCTCTCAATCAATGGATTGAACATGTATCCCAAGATTTCATCAGTGAAGGGGAAGCAAAGAACGTCCATATCCGTTATCAGCTTGATCCACATATCGATACTGTAAGTTTTGATAAAGATAAGTGTGAGATTATTCTAAGCAATCTACTTATTAATGCCTTGAAACACAGTCCGCAGGATGCAGAAATAACAATTATGTCGGAGTTGCTTTCCGAAAGAAATAGCGTACGTATCTCCATCATTGACCGGGGAAACGGATTGAAACAAGTAAATACACAGAAACTCTTCACCCGTTTCTATCAGGGTACAGGAGAACAGAGCGGCACAGGGATCGGATTGTCTTATTCCAAGATTCTGGTAGAACTGCACGGAGGTTCCATTGGTGCGCAAGATAATCAGGATGCCGGTGCGACATTCTTCTTTGAACTGCCCTTGAGACAACAATCGGAAGAGATTATCTGCCAACCAAAAGCATATTTGAACGAATTGATGAGTGATGATAGTAAAGAACAACAACCGGAGGAAGATAATTTCGACACGAGTCCTTACAGTGTTTTAGTAGTGGATGATAATCCGGACTTGACGGACTTTCTGAAAAAGTCACTGGGAGAATATTTCAAAAGGGTAGTGATTGCTTCAGATGGTGTGGAAGCCCTTCAACTGACCAAAAGCCATGCCCCGGATATTATCATCAGTGACGTGATGATGCCGAGAATGAATGGATATGAATTATGCAAAAATATAAAGGAAGATATTACGATCAGTCACATTCCTATCGTTCTGCTGACAGCAAGAGATGATAAACAAAGCCAGTTGAGTGGTTACAAGAACGGGGCGGATGCTTATCTGACTAAACCTTTTGAGATAGAAATGCTGATGGAAATCATTCGCAACCGGTTGAAGAACCGCGAATCTATCAAGAAGAGATATTTGAATACAGGGTTAGTCCCTGCGCCGGAAGAAAGCACCTTCAGCCAGGCAGATGAAACATTCCTGTTGAAACTGAATAAAATTATCCTGGAGCATTTGGATAGCAGCTATCTGGATGTCACTTTTATCTGCAAAGAGATAGGTATGAGCAGAGCCTCCCTTTACAATAAGTTGAAAGCTCTAACCGATATGGGAGCCAATGATTACATTAATAAATTCCGGATGGAAAAAGCAATCACGTTAATCACCAGTACGGACCTGTCGTTCACGGAAATTGCCGAGAAGGTCGGTTTTACTACTTCACGCTATTTCAGTACGGCTTTCAAACAATATACTGGAGAAACGCCGACTCAATACAAAGAAAAGCAGAAACAGGAAAGGAAAAAAGAGCAATAAGAAGCTACCCGGAAAATAAATATTTTTTAGGCACGGATTACACAGGTTTCACGCTTTTTTATAGTTGTTTTATGATAACTACCATTTTTTAAACCGTGAAATCCGTGTAATTCGTGCCTAACACTTTAATATATTGCAAGTTTCATTGCTTACTCAACCATTGACTTTTTTATAGTCTTCCAGGAACTTCTTCAATCCCGAGTCAGTCAGCGGATGATTGAGCAATCCTTTAATAGCGCTCAGCGGGCAAGTAGCAACGTCGGCTCCTACTTCTACACATTCGATAATATGTTTCGTATTACGGATGGAAGCAGCCAATACCTGTGTTTTATAGTCATACGTACGATACATACGTACGATATCTCCCACAAGCCTTACTCCATCTTCACAAATGTCGTCCAGACGGCCGACAAAAGGTGAAACATACGTAGCTCCCGCTTTAGCTGCCAGCAATGCCTGCCCTACTGAAAAGACTAATGTACAGTTCGTGCGGATTCCCTTTTCCGTGAAATGCTTGATAGCTTTAATGCCATCGGCAATACAGGGAACTTTTACTACGATGTGCGGATTGAGCGCGGCAAGTTCTTCGCCTTCACGAATCATTCCTTCATAATCGGTTGCTATCACTTCGGCACTTACATCTCCGTTGACGATCTCGCATATTTTAATATAATGCTCACGCTGATTCTGCGTTCCTTTGATACCTTCTTTCGCCATCAGCGAAGGGTTGGTAGTCACTCCGTCAAGTACTCCGAGGTCATAAGCCTCCTGGATTTGCTCCAGATTAGCTGTGTCAATAAAAAACTTCATACTCTTAATTTTTAATGGTTAACGATCTAATAGTCAAAGATAAGAATTTATTTTTATTCATCCCTGATTAAGCAATCGTAATTGACGAATCAAGATATACATCCTGAATGGTATTCAATAATTCCACCCCTTCGTTCATTGGTTTCTGGAACGCTTTACGTCCGCTAATCAATCCCATACCACCGGCACGTTTGTTGACAACGGCTGTAATGACAGCATCACGCAAATCTGATTCTCCGTGAGATTCTCCACCGGAGTTAATCAAACCAACGCGTCCCATATAGCCATTGGCAACCTGGTAACGGCAAAGGTCAATCGGGTGTTCGGAAGCCAGTTCGGTATACATACGTTCGTCTACCTTGCCGAAGCCAATGGCTTTAAAACCACCATTGTTAGTAGGAAGTTTCTGTTTTACGATATCAGCTTTAATAGTCACTCCCAGACGGTCGGCCTGTCCTGTTAAATCGGCAGCCGCATGATAATCGACAGCACCTTTCTTGAAATCATTATTACGCAGGTAACACCAAAGAATGGTTGCCATCCCCAGTTCGTGAGCATATTCAAAAGCTTCGGCAATCTCCACGAGCTGACGGCGGCTCTGTTCCGAACCGAAATAGATGGTGGCTCCTACCGCTACCGCTCCCATATTCCAAGCCTCTTTGACTGTACCAAACAGTACTTGGTCGAAAGTGTTGGGATAAGAAAGTAGTTCATTGTGATTCAACTTGACGATGAAAGGTATTTTATGGGCATATTTACGTGCTACGGAACCAAGGATACCAAAGGTAGAAGCGACTCCATTACAGCCTCCTTCAATAGCCAGTTTCACGATATTCTCCGGATCGAAATAGATCGGATTGGGAGCAAATGATGCTCCGGCAGTATGTTCGATGTCCTGATCGACAGGAAGTATGGACACATAACCGGTATTTGCCAGGCGACCATGTCCCAACAGCGTTTGCAGACTGTTCAATACTCTGATGTTCCGGTCCGAATCAATCCATACTTTATCTATTGTATCGGGAGACGGAACGTGAATCAGTGATTTATCAATGGTTTCGCAAGTGTGGTCCAGGTAATAACAGGCCTTATCTCTTAATAATTCTACTACTTTACTCATAACTTCATTTTTTAATGTGTAACTTTTCTATTTTTTCTTTCCCTGATTGGCTACTGCTTCCATCAGTTTTTTGATCTCTTCCGGGTTTCCCAGGAAATAGTCGTTGGCCACGTTCAGGTTTTCATCAAACTCAAAAACGTAAGGCACAGCAGTAGGCAGATTCAGTTTTATGATATCTTCATCGGAGATATTTTTCAAATGTTTTATAATACCCCGCAGACTATTACCATGAGCCACAACCAATAAAGTATGGGCCGTTTTCAGACTGGGGAATATATCACTTTCCCAGTAAGGCATGATACGTTCAATGGTATCTTTCAATGATTCGGTACGAGGTAACTCCGCGTCGGGCACTTCATGATAACGGTAATCAAAACGCGGGTTTCTCAAATCACTCTCCGAAAGCGGATTGGGAGCTATATCATAGCTACGACGCCACACGAGCACTTGTTCTTCTCCATATTTCTCGGCAGTCTCGGCTTTATTCAATCCCTGCAATTCACCATAATGCTTTTCATTCAGGCGCCAGTTTTTCTCTACAGGTATCCAGTCCAGATTCATCTTATCGAGAACACAGTTCAAGGTTTTCACCGCACGCTTCAAATAGGAAGTATAAGCCTTATCGAAATTGAAACCATATTCTTTCAATGTCTCTCCGGCTTTTTCAGCTTCGGCAACTCCCTTTTCTGTCAGATCGACATCTGTCCAGCCTGTGAAGCGGTTTTCTCTATTCCATGCACTCTCTCCGTGACGAAGTAATACTATCTTTTTCATTTCTAAAATTCTCCTTTCTTCTTTTTATATATACAACAGATTGTTTCTTCACAAAGTTCACTAGAAAACAAATAGTTGTCAATACCCAGAAATAATGATTCTTTCTGCAAAGAAGCGGGATGCAGTAATCAGGGACATAAAAAAATACCCTCCTCTAATTCTAAGCTTGCATTATGGATGATGATTCATCAAAGCAAGGTTATCGTTAGAGAAGAGTAAGTCTGT
>ERZ837380.4358-NODE-4358-length-11934-cov-10.975166_pt1 | contig 11934 bp, 10 predicted proteins | sample MGYA00519685_ERZ837380 | MGnify/ENA primary metagenome ERZ837380 (study PRJEB31850, sample SAMEA3708817) | human gut metagenome | biome: human gut; feature: human-associated habitat; material: faeces | place: China | collected 2014 ...
AAAAAAAGTTATGAAAAAGTTTATTGCATTAGTAGCATTAGTATTAGTAAGTGCAAGCACAATGATGTATGCACAAGAAAGTAACGCAGCAGCACGCCGCGCAGAAAGAAAAGCTCAAAGAGATGCAGAAAGAGCAAAACTCCGTGCCGAAGAAGAGGTGCAGGACATGGCAGCCTATCAACAAGCTGTACAGGCTTTGAAGAACAAGCAATTTGTATTGGAAGCTAATCAAGTTGTCTTCCGCAACGGTATGAGTGCTTTTGTTACTTCAAACACCAACTTCGTCTTGATGAACGGCAACAGAGCTACCGTACAGACTGCTTTCAACACTCCTTACCCAGGTCCTAACGGAATCGGTGGTGTTACAGTAGATGGTAATTCTTCGGATATGAAGATGAATATCGACAAAAAAGGAAATGTGAACTGCTCATTCAGCGTTCAGGGTATCGGCATCTCCGCTCAAGTATTTATCAATATGAGCAGCGGAAACAATACTGCTTCGGTTAGCATCAGCCCGAACTTCAGCAACAATAACCTGACATTGAACGGAAATATCGTTCCGCTTGACCAGTCAAATATCTTCAAAGGACGTTCCTGGTAATCCGGATACAAGAATCTTATCATAACTCCGCTACAAATCGCGCAAAATGCGTACATTTGTAGCGGAGTTTTTTTATTCATCGTTGCTTATGAGAGAATTTATCATCGCAGACAATCAGGATATCAGTAAGGCAGGAATGATGTTCCTGCTAAGTAAACAAAAGGAAGTGTCCCTCCTTTTAGAAGCTGATAACAAGGCTGAACTGATTCAGCAGCTACGATTGCATCCGCAAGCGGTGATTGTATTGGATTATACACTGTTCAATTTTGCCGGAGCGGATGAATTGATTGTCCTGCAGGAAAGATTCAAGGAAGCCGACTGGATTCTATTCTCTGACGAACTTAGCCTGAACTTTCTCCGCCAGGTACTGTTCAGCAGTATGGCTTTCGGGGTAGTGATGAAAGATAATTCAAAAGAAGAAATCATGACTGCCATTCAATGTGCCACCCGCAAACAACGGTATATTTGCAATCATGTCAGCAATCTGTTGCTTTCGGGCGCTTCTTCTCCGCTGGCTGCCTCAAGCGTAGACGATCATCTGCTGACACAAACGGAGAAGAATATCCTAAAAGAAATTGCATTGGGAAAAACGACGAAAGAGATTGCAGCAGAGAAAAATCTTAGTTTCCATACGATAAACAGTCATCGTAAGAATATCTTTCGCAAATTGGGAGTAAATAATGTACATGAAGCTACTAAATATGCGATGAGGGCTGGGATTGTGGATTTAGCGGAATACTACATCTGAGATGCCGCCTTATAAGAATTACCCTACACATCCTATTAGCACAAACTAGTGAACAGTGCCTTTCTCTATTCTATTTCAATCCATTCTGTTTCAGAAGTTGTTCTATTTCCTTTTCTGATATAGACGCTCTATCTGCTTTATCATAAATATAGAGAAGATTCAAAACTGCATCTTGTTGAGAAACGACTAAAGTAAATGTTATAACCCTTGCTCCTCCACTTTTACCTTTTCCTTTTGAAGTTATTTTCATACGAACTTTGCGCAGTCCATGTCCCAAGTCCGTTCCTAGCAGAGGATTCTGTTCTAAATCATCAATCAATGAAACAAAATCCTCCTTAAAAGAGGAATAGTGTTTCGCCAGCCTTTTAGCCTCCCGCTGAAATGTCGGCTTAACTATAATTTCATAATTCATTAATGAACTCTCTTGCAGTCTTTACCTCCAACTTACCTTCCATTGAAAGTTTTACCTCTTTCAGTCCGGCGTCAATCCCTGCTAGAACTTCTTCTTTCGTGATTTCTTCCTCTTCTTTTTCAGCTTCCATTTTTTTCAGTCGTTTCAAATAGTTCTTCACTCGATTGAGCATCTCTTTGTCATTCAAACTCAGGAGTTCCTCCACCAAGTCCATCTTCAGACTTTTCAATTCCATCGTTGTCATAAGCAATCCTCCTTTATTTATATTCTACGAAACAAAAGTAGTGAAAAATCTCCTGATAATCCAATCTTCACCAATCAAAATAAACTATTTAACAGATGATTTCACCGCTCCCCACACAAACTTTTACTTCTTCATCATAAATCACCCCAAACTGTCCCGGAGCAATGCCTTGCAACTTTTCGGACGACAAGATGTGAAACTGCTTCTCCCCTTCCTGTATCAGTTTTCCTTTTGTAAATTCGGGAGTGTGGCGAATCTTGAAAGTAATGTCTACCTCCTTCTCCTGACCTTTCCAAGGATTATCAGTAATGAAATGGAAATCATGCATCCGGAATTCATGACCGTATTGTGTCTCTACACCGTAGCCACGAGATACGTAGATAGTATTTTCCTCAATATCCTTCTTGACTACAAACCAGGGACCACCACTCAATCCGAGCCCTTTCCGCTGACCAATTGTGTGGAACCAATAGCCGCGATGTGTACCCACTTTCTTTCCGGTTTCCAGTTCAACAATCGCCCCTTCCTTTTCTCCTAAAAAACGACGAACGAAATCATTGTAGTTTATCTTTCCAAGAAAACAAATCCCCTGACTGTCTTTCCTTTTGGCACTAGGCAATCCGGCACGGTTTGCAATCTCACGTACCTCCTGCTTCATCAACCCTCCAATGGGAAAAATGAGCTTGGAAACTTGCAGGTAATCAATCTGGGCGAGAAAGTCTGTCTGATCTTTCACGGGATCTTTTGCTGTGCCCAGCCAAGTTTTACCATCACATTGCAAGGTGGTAGCATAGTGACCGGTTGCCGTAAAGTCGAAATCTTTCCCGACACGCTGTTCAAAGCAGCCGAATTTGATAAGCTTATTACACATCACGTCCGGATTCGGTGTCAATCCCTGCCGAATTTTATCAATGGCATACGCCGCCACATTCTCCCAATACTCCTGATGCAGGTCCACCACTTCCAAAGACAAACCGTATTTACGTGCCGTTGCAGTAGATAATTCAATATCCTCCTCTGCCGAACAGTCCATATATTCCGCTCCGTCCATACCTATCTTAATGTAAAAAAGAGTAGGCTTATATCCTTGCTCACAAAGGAGATGTACGACAACCGAACTGTCGACACCTCCTGATAATAATGCAGCTATCTCCATGAATAAAAATCCGTCTATTAATAACTTTCTATATTTTAGCTAATACCTATCGAAAACTTTGATGTCACAAAGATAAGGCAAGATTCTCTAACACCCAATCACACATTGAAGGCATTTTTATACCATAAATGTGGTAGATAAGCAAAGTATTTCCTACATTTGCACAGTAAAAAGCTTTTTATGATGACGAAATTAAGAAAGATAATCCTCATACCTGCCCTGATCCTCGTATCTATCAGTGGTTTCTTCTCCTGCGGTGTCGACCGCTGGCCGGAGTATGCCCATCAAACTGCACTGGATACATGGATGTACGACATCATGCAACAGAACTATCTGTGGTATCAAGATCTACCTTCCTACGATGATGTGAATCTGTTTCTGGAACCTGCCTCGTTCTTATCTAAAGTGAAATCAAAAAAAGACAGCTACTCGTTTGTAGATTCTGTGATGGAGGCTCCGCTGCCTACTTATGGATTCGACTATTCACTAGTTCGAAGTGTGGATATCGATACAGCATATAACGCATTAATTACTTACGTCATTCCCGGTTCACCGGCAGAAGCAGCCGGACTGGAACGTGGAAACTGGATTATGAAAGTCGATACTTCTTACATCAGCAAGAAATATGAGACTCAATTATTACAGGGAACCCAAGCCCGGGATTTGGTGATGGGAGTATGGAAAGAAGTTCCTGTTGAGCCGGAAGAAGGGGAAGAAGTAGGAGAAGAAAAATTTGTATATAAGGTAGTACCTAATGACATAACATTAAAACTACCTGCTGCACGATCCATTGAGGATAATCCGGTACATAAAACCAAAATACTTACGGTAAAAGAAAACAATAGAGATATCAAAGTAGGGTATCTCATGTACAATAGCTTCACTGCCGGAACCAATAGTGATCCAGACAAGTATAATAACGAACTGCGACAAATCTCACAAGAGTTCAAGACAGCAGGCGTGAAATATGTTATACTTGACCTACGTTACAACGCCGGTGGTTCATTGGATTGCGTTCAGTTATTAGGTACAATTCTGACTTCAGAAGTACGATTAAATAAGCCGATGGCCTATCTGGAATATAATAATAAAAACAGGGACAAGGATGCTACCATCAACTTTGATAGTGAGATATTAAAGAGCGGTGTTAATTTAGACCTGCCCGCCCTATTCGCTATCACAAGCAGTACAACAGCCGGAGCACCGGAAATGTTAATCAGGAGCCTATTCCTGAAAGACAGCTATCCTGTTGTAACCATCGGTGGTGTCACCAAAGGACAAAATGTAGCAACAGAACAATTCATTAATGAAGAATTTCTGTGGTCAATCAATCCGGTAGTCTGCACTGTTTATGATTCCAACCACGATGCCGGAGGAGCTCTCTCCCCTGCAACAGATCTTAAAATTAGTGAAACGACTATTGGTGGAGTTACTAATTACAGTGAGTTTCTGCCATTCGGTGATCCTAACGAAAGAATGTTAAAAGTAGCCATCGGTGTTATTGACGGAAGTTATCCACCAAAGGACGAGGAAACCGAAGAGACGACAAAAGCACAATTCAAGATAGAGAAAAGCGTAATAAGTCCGGCTAGTAGACGTTTTAGTAGTAACGGATTACAATTAAAATAAGAAAGGATGAAAAAAGTAGCTATTTTATTGCTGGCAATACTGACATTCAGTTGTTCGGATGATGACGAAAAGGGTACAGAAGAGGATAAAGGGCAATGGGCTATGATTTTCAATGAATCCGTCGAGAACGATTCAAAACCTGTAAATAAGACAGAGAAGTTTATGTTCGATGGCGAGCGCCTGATTCAACATATTATAAAACAACGTTATTTCGAAGAAGAAATCAGTAACGAAGTAAACTTGAGCTACTCTGATAATCAGGTAACAGTTACCACTGACTATCTCACTTTAGTATATACATTAAATAGCGAAGGCTATGCCAGTCAATGTGTATACAGTTTGTCTTCACAAAATCGTATTTATCAATTTTCTTACTCTGCAGAAGGATACTTAACCGGAATTGTCGAGAATATCGACAATAGAGAATATTCATCAACATCACTTACATACGAGAACGGAGATATAACCTCTATCAGTTCCAAGATGAACGGCCTTGAAAACAAGTTCATTTATGAACCGGGAGAAGAAAGTTCTACATACCATTTGCCCTGCCTCGGTTTATTGGAGATACACCCTCTGACATTCCATATTGAAGCTCTTTACGCAGGGTTATTGGGTAAGGACCCGCGCCATTTCACCATACGCAGTTGTCCTGCAGGAAGTAACGACGAAAAGACAGTCTATTCGTATGGGTTTGATAAAAAAGGAAATCCATCCAGAATGATTTGTCAGACGACCTATGCCGGAGGACAGGCCAGCTATTATCCATACACACGCAACATTTCGATTTCTTTCGAATAATCTTTCATTCCGAACATCGAATTCTCTTTTAAAGTAGCATAATCACTCTATTTCTGTCAAGAGCAGAATTATAGATTCTTAACCTATAAAGATACTTTTCATGCCTCAACTTTGTTTATTCCGAAACAAAGGCTCTGATTTTACCTAACAAAGGCTCTAACTTCTCCTAACGCAGCGTTTAATGAGTCGTAACGCACCGTCTAATTTTTATAAAGCTGCGGTATAAAACACGTTAATCTCTGGTTTCATCCCTTTTATAAACCGGGATAAAGCTCACGACTCCCAAGGATACAACAAAAAAGGAGAAAGCTTCCGCTCCCTCCTTCTATCGTAGTTTAACCTCAATCTATTTTATGATTCTGTACCAAAGATACAACATTGAAAAGCCAAAGTCAAGTATTCCCGGTTTTATTTCTTGAAAAATTTATCGAAGAACAGAATCTGATAATCAATGGAGTTATTCCAATACTGCCCTGTATGTCCTCCCGGGCGGGTAATAAAATCATGATCGATCTTTCTTTCCAACAGGCGGTTATGCAAATCCTTGTTCACATTCAGGAAGAAATCATCTTCTCCACAATCGACAATGATAGCCAAATCGCCATTCTCTATCTTATCAATCTGATTGATAACGGTGTGATTATCCCATACCTCCTTATTCGATTCATATTCTCCCAACTGTTTAGCCATGTCCCAGTTTTTCGGGAACGGGCGAATATCCATCCCTCCGCTTGTACTTCCACTGGCACCAAACGTATCTTTATGACGGATTGCATTCCACATCGCTCCGTGTCCACCCATACTCAATCCGGTGATGGCGCGTCCCTTACGGTCGGCAATCGTCTTGTAATGTTCGTCGATATACTTCACCAGTTCCGACGAAATAAAAGTTTCATAGCGGAAAGACGGGTTGACCGGACTATCCCAGTACCAGCTATTCTTTCCGTCCGGACAAACGAATATGATTCCTTTTTCGTCCGCAATTTGGGGAAGATTCGGTTTAATGCCAATCCATGTTTTAGCATTTCCACCATAACCGTGCAACAAATAAATAGTAGGACAAGCCACCGATTTCTTTCCTGATGCAGCATCCGGCGTAACAACGACCACTTGCACTTCCTTATTCATGGAAGGACTTTTAATTAACAAGGTATCTACTTTGGCAGCAAAAGAGGGAGCTACCCAAATTAAAAGAAGAGCAATTAATAGATTTTTTTTCTTTTCCATTGTGTGTTATAAATAGTTAGATATAATTATTCCTCTGGCTCTGCAGCAGGATTAAATTTAGCAACCGGCATTTCAAAGGTTTTATGACACTGTTTACAGGTATAGTTCCAGTGGTTGTCTCCCGGGGGAATGACCATTAATGCAGAAATGATAGCAGCCCCCATAGCACGCCAACGCTTTTCTTTTCTCAAAACCAACTGGATGTCCGATGAACCGCAGTACGGACAAAGCGTTAACTCTTCCGGCCAACTATCGTTATCCTTCAACACTTGGACAGCATTCTCGTAGTCTTCATCTGCCACCAATATATCCACCCCTGCTATACTACTCACGCAACTTTTATACAAAGTAGAGAAATTCTCATTGTGCAGAATAGACTCGATGCCTTCATTCTCCAATGCTCCCTGAAGGATATGTGCCTTCATCGCATCATTACAAGTGATCAATTTTACAGTCTTCATAAGGAATCTGTTTTAATATGTCCCACAAAAATAAGATATAAAAATGAAATGTGAAACAAAACCCGACTAACTTTATCAGCAGGTAAAACGAACCAAATCAGAAGTGATTCTTTTTTTATTCACGGAAGGTATCATTATTTAATACTTTTTTCGTACTTTCGCAGCGACAATTGGCAATCACATGAAAAAACTATTGACACTGCTACTATTTTCCAACATCCTGTTTTCCCTGTTACAGGCACAACCTGTACATCAAATAAAGGGAACGGTGATTGAGAAAAACAGCCGTCAGCCATTAGAATTCATTAACGTAATGGTTCTTGGGCTGAACAAAGGTGGTGTCACCAATGCGGAAGGTCATTTCACCATCGAACAAGTGCCTCCCGGCATCTACCGCCTACAAGCGACAGCCATCGGCTACAAGAGTGTCACTACTCCCGAATATATCTTATCTACCAAAGATCTGAACATTTCGATAGAAATGGAAGAGAACCTGACCGAACTCGCAGGAGTAACCGTCACCGCTTCTCCTTTCCGGCGCGACTTGGAAAGTCCGGTCAGCCTGCGCATCATCGGATTGCAGGAAATAGAAAAGAGTCCGGGAGCCAACCGGGACATTTCGCGTATTGTTCAGTCTTATCCGGGAGTTGCCTTCTCTCCTATCGGCTACCGCAATGACTTGATTGTACGCGGTGGTTCTCCTTCTGAAAACCGTTTCTATCTGGACGGAGTGGAAATACCTAATATCAATCACTTCAGCACACAAGGAGCCTCCGGCGGTCCGGTGGGGATTCTCAATGCCGACCTGATCCGTGAAGTAAATTTCTATACAGGTGCTTTTCCCACTGACAGAGGAAACGCGCTTAGCTCCGTGCTTGATTTCAAATTGCGCGACGGAGACATGGAGCATAACTCACTAAAAGCTACCCTCGGAGCATCCGAAGTCTCTCTGGCCTCTAACGGACATATTGGAAAGAAAACCTCCTATCTGGTATCTGTGCGTCAATCTTATCTGCAATTCCTGTTTGATATGCTCGACCTGCCTTTCCTGCCGACTTTCACCGATGCGCAATTCAAATTGAAAACCCGGTTCAACGAACAGAACGAATTGACGGTATTGGGGCTTGGAGGAATCGACAATATGCGATTGAACACGAAAGCAGATAGCGAGGACAATGAATATATCCTTAGTTACCTGCCAAAAATCAAGCAGGAAACGTTTACCTTAGGTGCTGTATATCGTCACTATGCAGGCCCGCATATGCAATCGGTGGTAGTCAGTCACAGTTATCTGAACAACCGCAATACCAAATACCGGCAGAATGATGAAAGCATTCCGGAGAATCTGATGCTCCGCCTCCGTTCTACCGAACAGGAAACGAAGTTCCGCTTCGAAAACAATTCTTCTTTCCGCAACTGGAAAGTCAATCTCGGAGTAAATCTGGATTATAGTCAATATACCAACACCACCTTTCAAAAGGCATATACCAATCAGGCACAAACGTTTGATTACCATACCTATTTGGGAATGATGCGTTGGGGACTTTTCGGCACTATCAGCTACTCTTCGATGGACGAACGTTTCACAGCTTCCTTGGGATTGAGAGCTGATGCCAACAATTATTCGTCGGCCATGAAGTCACTCTCCGATCAGCTTTCTCCCCGCATATCGCTTTCCTACCAACTTGCCGAGCACTGGTTCGTAAGCGGAAATGCAGGACTTTATTATCAGTTGCCTCCTTACACGGCACTCGGTTTTAAAGATAATAACGGAATGTATGTCAACAAATACAATCTGCGCTATATGAAAGTCAGCCAGGAAAGTCTGGGCATTAGTTGGCGCAAAGGAGATACGTTCGAAGTCTCCGTCGAAGGATTCTATAAAGACTATGACAAAATTCCGCTCTCCGTTGTAGACGGGATTCCTCTTACCTGCAAAGGAAATGACTATGGAGTGATTGGCAATGAATTGCTGACTTCTACCGCTCAAGGACGTTCGTATGGCGCGGAGATTCTGGTAAAATGGCTGATCGCCAAGAAACTGAATCTGGCTTCCTCTTTCACCATCTTTAAAAGTGAATACCGCAACGACAAAAAGAGCGAATACATCGCATCCGCATGGGACAACCGATATATTTTCAATTTACGGGGAACTTACAATCTGCCCCACCAATGGAGTGTCGGCATGAAAGTCAGTTGCATCGGCGGTGCTCCTTATACCCCATACGATGAAGAAAAATCATCTTTGGTATCCGCCTGGGATGCACAAGGCAAAGCATATTACGACTATTCGAAATATAATAAGGAACGTCTTCCGGCCTTTGCACAGGTAGACCTCCGCATTGACAAGACATTTTATCTGAAACATTGCATGCTGGGATTCTATCTTGATTTGCAGAATATCACGGCCAGCAAACTGAAACAGCAGGATGTGCTGATGAGCACCGGCATCATCGAGAATCCGGAAGCTCCTGCCGACAGCCAACACTATAAAATGAAACGCCTCAAACAATCGAGCGGGACTTTGCTCCCCACATTAGGAATAACATTTGAGTATTAATTTATGCATAGAACATTAAACTAGAAAAAGAGTATGAAAAGAGAAATCGCTATGATTGCCTTCGTATTATTAGGCATGGGAATGACAGCTTCTGCACAATTCGGCAAGAAGATTAATTTAGGAAAAGCTTTGCAAGCAGGTAAAGATGTAGTATCAGCCGTTACGTTATCTGATGCGGACATTGCTAATATGAGTAAGGAATATATGGCATGGATGGATGCTCATAATCCATTGACAAAACCTGATACTGAATATGGCAAACGTCTGGAGAAACTGACGGGACATATCAAAGAAGTGGACGGACTGAAACTTAACTTTGGCGTATATGAAGTAATAGACGTAAACGCCTTTGCCTGCGGTGACGGTAGTGTACGTATCTGCGCCGGTCTGATGGATGTTATGACGGATGAAGAAGTAATGGCAGTGGTAGGTCATGAAATCGGTCATGTGGTTCACACAGATTCCAAAGACGCTATGAAAAATGCCTACCTACGTTCAGCTGTGAAGAACGCGGCAGGTGCAGCCAACGACAAAGTAGCCAAACTGACAGACTCCGAACTGGGAGCCATGGCAGAAGCTCTTGCCGGTGCACAATTCTCACAAAAGCAAGAAAATGAAGCCGATGATTATGGTGTTGAATTCTGTGTAAAAAACGGCATCGACCCTTATGCAATGGCAAATGCCTTGAGTAAATTGGCAGAACTTGCAAAAGATGCTCCTAAAGCATCCTATGCACAAAGAATGTTCTCTTCACATCCGGACACTCAAAAGCGCATTGAACGTACAAAAGCCAAAGCAGACAGCTACGCTAAGAAGTAAAGAGTTTATCTAATATATAAGGAAGAGTTCAAAACTTCCTGTTGATTTTTATTAAGGCACGGATTACACGGATTAACACAGTTCTTATTTAATTGAAACTGTGAAATCTGCGTAATCCGTGCCTCAATTATATTATTATGATTACACAAAAAAGACAACACGATTATTAAATTTTCATTAATATATTACACATATTTGCATAGTGTCCCGATTTCTTGTAATTTCGACCCTATAACCATTTAAATCCATTTATGGAATTTCTTATCATACTTTTCTTACTTATACTGAATGGCATTTTTGCCATGTATGAAATTGCGTTGGTATCATCCAGCAAAGCACGTCTTGAAACACTTGTCGCAAAAGGCAACAAATCAGCCCGAGGAGTTTTAAAACAATTGGAAGAACCGGAAAAGTTCTTGTCTACCATTCAGATTGGTATCACGCTGATCGGTATCGTATCCGGTGCGTATGGTGGTGTGGCTATTGCCGACGACCTCGTACCTTTCTTTTCTCTCATTCCGGGCGCAGAAGCATACGCACGCAACCTGGCAATGATTACTACCGTAGCAATCATCACCTATCTTTCTCTGATTATCGGAGAGCTGGTTCCTAAATCCATTGCTCTTAGTAATCCGGAACGGTACGCCACTTTGTTCAGCCCGGTCATGATTCTGCTGACGAAGGTTTCTTATCCTTTTGTGTGGTTGCTAAGCGTCTCTACCCGGTTACTGAACAAACTTATCGGTCTGAAAAGCGAAGAACGCCCCATGACACAGGAAGAAATCAAAATGATCCTGCACCAAAGTTCGGAGCAGGGTGTGATTGACAAAGAGGAAACGGAAATGATACGCGACGTATTCCGTTTCTCTGATAAACGCGCCAACGAACTGATGACACATCGCAGAGATCTTATTATCCTTCATCCCGATGATACACAGGAAAAGGTGATGAAGATTATTGAAGAAGAACATTACAGTAAATATCTATTGGTAGACGAACGGAAAGATGAGATTATCGGTGTGGTTTCCGTAAAGGATATTATCCTAATGGTAGGCAACAAAAAGGTGTTTAACCTGCGCGAAATTGCCCGTCCTCCCCTCTTTATTCCGGAAAGTTTGTATGCAAATAAAGTTTTAGAGCTATTTAAGAAGAACAAAAACAAGTTCGGAGTTGTTGTTAACGAGTATGGCAGCACAGAAGGCATTATCACACTGCACGACCTGACCGAAAGTATCTTCGGAGACATCCTTGAAGAGGATGAAATGGAAGAAGAAGA
>ERZ837380.4369-NODE-4369-length-11902-cov-3.190512_pt1 | contig 11902 bp, 8 predicted proteins | sample MGYA00519685_ERZ837380 | MGnify/ENA primary metagenome ERZ837380 (study PRJEB31850, sample SAMEA3708817) | human gut metagenome | biome: human gut; feature: human-associated habitat; material: faeces | place: China | collected 2014 ...
GTGAGTACGGCGGTAGGACTTGAAGCCCCAACGCTTGATGGTACCGGCGAAGCCCTTACCCTTGGTGGTGCCGGTCACGTCGACCTCAGCACCCTCTTCGAACAGATCAGCGGCCAGTTCCTGGCCAGCCTCGAACTGATCGACGTCGTCGGTGCGCACCTCGACGAGGTGGCGACGCGGGGTGACACCGGCCTTGGCAAAGTGGCCAGCCAGCGGCTTGGTCACCTTGGTGGGATCGATGGCGCCGTAGCCGAGCTGGACAGCCTTGTAGCCGTCAGATTCCTCGGTCTTCACGGCGGTCACCACGTTGGTGGACACGTCGACAAGAGTGACGGGCACGAAGAAGCCGTTCTCGTCCCACACCTGGGACATGCCGAGCTTCTTGCCCAGCAGAGCCTTGCGATTAGACATAATGCTTCCTCCTCCCTTACAGCTTGATTTCGATGTTGACGTCCGCAGGCAGATCGATGTGCATCAGGGAGTCCACGGCCTTGGGGGTCGGGTCCACGATGTCGATGAGGCGCTTGTGAGTGCGCATCTCGAAGTGCTCGCGAGAATCCTTGTACTTATGAGGAGAACGGATAACACAGAAGACGTTCTTCTCGGTCGGCAGCGGAACGGGGCCAACAACAGTTGCGCCCGCGTTCGTCACCGTTTCGACGATCTTCTTCGCCGATTGGTCGATGACCTCATGGTCATAGGACTTAAGCCTGATGCGGATTTTCTGTCCCGCCATTGCCGTCCGCCCTTTCTAGCGATGTTCGTTGTACTGTTTACCAACCTGCTTCTAGGGCACCGGCGCGCATGGCCTCCCTTGGACATACGTCCTCTGGCGGTCATCCGACATCAGTGCGCGGTTTCCGGCTGTCACTTCACTTGAAGTGGCTCCCGGCCCGCGCTCGCTTTTTTAATTCCAATTTGCGAGCCCAAATCAGGCAACTTGTTTATTCAAGCATTGAGGTGGGACAGTGGAGTTCGCGCGTGTCGCGCTCATGCCGTTCGTATTACCTCGCGGCATAGCCGCTCGGCGTCTGTTCGATTGTCGCAATGCAGGTCTCACATCTTTCTTATTGAGAACCATTCGCTGCGATATCATGACAGATATGACTTCCCGCCGCAAGACTCTTAAACGCGATTGGTTCGACAACCAACCTGGCGCATGGGTAATGGTTATGCTGCCCGCTGTGGCTGGCTTCTTTATCGGCGGGCCTAATCTTGATACGCTTTGGCTATTGGCGACGTGGGCCGTGTGCTATTGCGTGCAGTTCAGCGCCGCGCACTGGTTCAAAGCACACTTTTCACGCCGTTATCTGCCGCCGATGCTCACTTATGCCGTAGCGCTCATCGTCATCGGCTTGCCATTCCTGATTACGCATACCGGCATACTGCGTTGGGCTCCCTTATATATAGTGCTGGTTGCGCTGTCGATGCTGTCCTCGTGGCTGAGGAAGGAGCGCTCGCTGTGGGGCAATGCCGTGTCGGTGATTGCCGCGTCGGCCATGGCCACGGTGATCGCGTCGTTTGGCAGCACTGTTGAGACGGCATGTGTTATGCCCATCAACGCAGCACATGCCTCGTGCGCAGCCGCTGATGTCACCGCCGCACGCGCCGCGATTCGGAATATGCCAGATTTGAGCCAGATATTCGACCTTCACGCCTGGTGGCCCGCGGGTTCATTGCCCGTGAGCGGGCTGATTGCCACCGTGCTGTTTGCGCTGACGCAGTATGGGTCGGTTTTGGTGGTCAAAACCATGATCCGGGAACGCGGGAAGCGTTCGTACGTGGCGGCTTCGTGGGTATGGCATGTGGCGCTATTGCTGCTAGCCGCCGTGCCGGCTGGACGCAGCCCGTATCTGATTGCGATGACTGTGCTGCTGTTGGCCCGCGCCGTTGCGTTGCCGGTGGTTACACGGCGCACAACCTTGAAGCCCGTGGTGACCGGCATTACCGAGGCGTTTGCCAGCTTTATTGCTTTTGGCTGCATAATTGCGGCGATTTAGCGACGCTTCAGCGATTCCATGGGGAGGTAATTACCTCATGGGGCGGTAATTGGCCCATGGGGCGGACGGTAAAATTTTACCTTCCGCAGAATAGAGCCGTTTTCGTACACCGCCCCATGGGGGTTTTCACCGCCCCATGGGCAAGTTACCGCCCCATGAGTGGGTTACCACCCCATGGAGGTGTACCTGCTGGCTGAGGGAGCACCACATATGCAAAGGAGCCCGGCCCCTGTAATGGGGTCGGGCTCCTTGTGTCGCGCTATGCAGCCACTAAGCTGCAACACCGCGGTTGGTGGCTACTGATGGTGCCACCAACCACAAACCGCCTGCAATCAACGCTCGGAGGCTTCCTCAGTGGCGGCCTCACCCTCGCGCTCGATGCGCAGCTTGTGGCCTTCCGCCTGGGAGACACCGTAGTAAGCACCGACGGCGATGTCCTTCATGTCGTTGATCAGCGGGATGCGCGGGTTGGCCGGGGTACACTGGTCCTCGTAGGCGCGCATGCCGATCTGATCGAGCACGGACCAGAAGTAGTCCTCGTCCACACCGCAATCCTGGAAGCTCTTGTTCATGCCGAGCTTGTTGTCACGGTAGTCCTCGACGGCCTTCGCCAGGTTCTCCACGGCTTCGGCCGGGGTCTTGCCGGTGTCGATGCCGAGGTTGCGGGCGATGTCCTGGTAGCGCTCCGGGGCGATGTACTTGTTGTACTTCGGCCAAGAGGTGGGCTCCTCAGGAATCTGGCCGTTGTAGCGAATCACGTACGGCAGCAGGATGGAGTTGGTACGGCCGTGGGCGATGTGGCACAGGGCACCGATGGTGTGGGCCATGCCGTGGCACATGCCGAGGAACGCGGAGCCGAATGCCATGCCGGCCATGGTGGCGGCATTATGCATCTTCTCCTGGGCGCGGGTCTTCTCCTCACCCGGCTCGCCATTGACGGACTCGGCGAGGTTGTCCCACACCAGCTTGGCCGCGTGCAGAGCCATGCCATCGGTGAAGTCGTTGGCGTAGACGGAGACGTATGCCTCGAAGGAGTGGGTCAGGGCGTCGAAACCGGCATCGGACGCGAGCTTGCGCGGCTGGGTGCGTGCCAGCACCGGATCGACGATAGCGACGGACGGGGTCAGCGCGTAATCGGTAATCGGGTACTTATAGCCGGTCTTGTGGTCGGTAATCACAGCGAACGGCGTGACTTCGGAACCGGTGCCGGAAGAAGTCGGGATGCAGACCAGCTTGGCCTTCTTGCCCAGCGGCGGAATCTTGAACGCGCGCTTACGGATATCGAAGAACTTCTCACGCACATCGGAGAAGGAGATTTCCGGGTGCTCGTACAGCAGCCACATGATCTTGGACGCATCCATCGGGGAACCACCGCCGACGGCGATGATGGTATCCGGCTCGAACTCCTCGCGCATCATGGTGGCGCCGCGTTCGACGGTCTCCACGCTCGGCTCCGGCTCGACATAATCGATGATACGGAAGGTCACGCGGTTGGAACGTGCACGCAGCTGATCGATGATCTTGTCAACGATGCCGAGCTGCTCCATGACCTTATCGCACACGATGACGGCCTTTTCGATGCCGTACATGTCGCGCAGGTACTTGATGGCGTTCGGCTCGAAGTAGGTCTTGGCCGGAATCTTGAACCACTGCATGTTGTTGTTCCTCCGAGCGATGCGCTTGATGTTGATCAGGTTCACGGCCTGGACGTTGCCGGACACCGAGTTGCCGCCGTAGGAGCCGCAGCCCAGGGTCAGCGACGGGGCGATGGCGTTGTAGATGTCGCCGATGCCGCCAAGGGAGGAAGGCTGGTTCCAGATGATGCGGCAGGCGTGCATACGGACGCCGTACTCACGCACGAGCTCCTGGTTGTTGGTGTGGATGGCGGCGGTGTGGCCGGCACCCAGCTTGAGCATCTTCTCGCACATCTCGAAGGCCTGCTCCTTGTTGTCGGCCTTGAGCACGGCCTGCACCGGAGCGAGCTTCTCGTGGGTCAGAGGCTCGTCGTCGGAGACTTCCTTGCACTCGGCGGCCAGAATGGTGGCGTCGGACGGAATCTCGAAGCCAGCAGCCTTGGCGATGAACTGCGGGGACTTGCCTGGCACCGCGGAGTTCAGCACGGGCTTGACGCCGGAACCGGCAGTGCAGCCGAACATGTACTGTTCCAGCTTGGCCTTCTCTTCGGCGTTGACGAAGTAGGCCTTACGGACCTTGAGCTCCTTGATGAGCTGGTCGTAGACGTCCTTGTGGGCGATGATGGCCTGCTCGGTGGCGCAGATCATGCCGTAATCGAAGTGCTTGGAGAGCACCAGATCGTTGGCGGCGCGCACGATGTCAACATCGGTGTCAACGTAGGCCGGGGCGTTGCCGGCACCCACGCCGAGGGCGGGCTTGCCGGAGGAGTAAGCGGCCTTGACCATGCCCGGACCGCCGGTGGCGAGGATGGTGGCGATACCGTCATGCTTCATCAGGGCGCCGGTGGCTTCGATGGACGGGTGCTTGATCCACTGGATACAGTTCTCGGGAGCGCCTGCCGCGATGGCTGCGTCGCGCACGATCTTGGCGGCTTCGACGGAGCACTTCTGTGCGCCCGGGTGGAAGCCGAAGATGATCGGGCAGCGGGTCTTCAGCGCGATCAGCGACTTGAAGATGGCGGTGGAGGTTGGGTTGGTGACCGGGGTCACGCCGGCGACGACGCCGACCGGTTCGGCGATCTCGTCGATGCCCATGACATCGTCTTCGCGAATGATGCCGACGGTCTTCTGGCCGGCCAGATAGTTGGTGACGTGCTCGCAGGCGAAGATGTTCTTGGTGGCTTTGTCTTCCACCAGACCACGGCCGGTTTCCTCAACGGCCATCTTGGCGAGCACCAGATGCTTGTTCAGTGCTGCGACGGAAGCCTTGGCGACGATACGGTCAACCTGCTTCTGATCGAGCTTTTCGAAATCGTCAAGAGCCTTCAGGCCCTTCTTGACCAGAGCGTCGACCTCAGCCTCAGCTGCGGCGAGCTTCTCTTCCGGAGTCGGCTTGGTCGGCTCTTCCTTCTTTGCGTCTGCCACTTGAAGTCCTCCTCGATTCTTTGGGGGTTTGCAAAGTAGTTTCCCGTTATTCCATCCGCCTCGAAGCGGATGGACGCGTTGCTGGTCTTTTGTGACCTAGGACACACTTTAGTGAGTATGCAATATGATGTTCCACTGTGTCGTGTCGCAAGAGAAATGTTATCTTCTGTTCATTTAATGTTTAGATTGCGTTCTTTTATGGAATCAAAAAGCCTCAAAAACATCATTTTGAGCGTTTTTGTTGCTTTTTATCATAAATCACACACACTTTCTCAAGTCTCACCTCCATATCTTTTATAAAAGTATTTTCTATATGATATCAATCATATAGAGCTTTTACAAAGTCGATTTATTTATCTTGTTCGTCCAATGTATTTTTTCCGCCAGCCAGTAGGAGTTTCGCCTGTTTCTTCAAAGAAGCGACGATTGAAATTCGAAGCGTTACCATATCCGCAAGCGCGACGAATCGAAGCGACGCTTTGATTCGTGGTCGTCAGCAATCTGCATGCATGCCCGATACGCAATCGTCGAACAAAATCTGAAAACCCTATTCCTGCAGCCCTTTTGAACAGACGAGAGAAAGCCGAAACGCTCATTCCGGCCTGGCGGGCGGCCAAATCCATGCTAATTTCACCGCTCAGATGCGATGAAATGTACTCGATGGCATCATTGACCACACTTTCCGCACCACTGCATACAGCCGGATCGTATCCGGACGCAACCACCGTATAGGATTCATCTGCGGGGGCATGCGCGAACACATCCAACACACGAATCAGATCACTAACACGGCAAGCAAGACTATGTTCCTCCATGTTTTCCAGAATCGAACCGGCCTGACGAGCGGATTCACCGCTCAGCACCAATGCCTGCCCCGCACGTTTCAACACCATTGCAAAACCAGACGTTTCCGGAAATCCAGACATCAGCAGACGCATGGTTTCCGGACGCACATGGCACACCACATCACGCCGACGAAGCCGCTCCCCCGGAGCGATGTCGGACACCCAATTATGCGGAAGATTTGAACCAATCAGCGCAACCTGCCCGGCCTCATACGGAACAACGGCATTGCCCGCCATCATCAATCCGGTGCCTTCCCGAATCAGATGAATTTCAATATGAGGATGATGATGCCATTTCGCCAGCGAGCTTGGGTAGCCATGCTTCGCCCAACGCACCGAAGCCTGCGCGTCCGGCACAATGATCTCCAATACGCCGGAATCGTTCGGACTTCCACCTTTCGGCACGAATCCACCAAAAGAGGTCTGAGCCAAAGCCGCCTTCCCATGCCGATTATTGTTGACTTGTGCAACAGCACCCATGACACAGACCCCTTTCGTCGTTCCGTAACGTGCGTAACGTCAGTCGTTATTCACAGTAATCTGCAGCTTGATGTCTCCAGGACGCCCCTCGGCCATGCGATCGAACGCCGCCTGGGCATCCTCCATCGCATAGGTGTCGGTGATGAATGGCTTCAGATTCAGTTTACCGTTAGCCACGAGGTCAATGGCCTTCTGATACACATTGGCATAACGGAAGATATTTTCGATGCGCACCTCGGTAGCCTGCAGTTCCGTAATGTCGATAGCCACCGGATTGACCGGAATGCCAACGATAACGGCAGCGCCACCGGGAGCAATCAGCTTCCAGAATGTCTCGTATGACTTCGGCGAGCCCGAGCACTCGAAAGCCACATCAGCACCCCAGCCCCCCGTTTCCTCGCGGACGCGCTCCACCAGATCCTCCTTGGTGAGATCCACCGGAATAATACCTGGAATCTGAGCCGCAATCGCCAGTTTGATTGCCGACACATCGGAGATCAGCACCTTGGAAGCGCCACCCGCCAACGCGCACGACGCGGTCAGCATGCCGACCGTGCCCGATCCGGTGACCACGCAGACATCGCCCGGCTTGATACGAGCCTTGGTGGCGGACCACATGCCCACAGCCAACGGTTCAAGCAGCGCACCCTCACCGAAGCTCACATTGTCGGGCAGCTTGTAGGTGAACGCCGCAGGATGGTTCACCGTTTCGCACAGGCAGCCATCAATCGGCGGAGTGGCAAAGAAACGCACCGCAGGATCGACGTTATACATGCCCAGTTTGCTGGCACGCGAACTCATATCCGGAATGCCGGGCTCCATGGCCACACGATCGCCCACCTTGAAGCCTTCGACGCCAGGACCGACCTCAACCACCGTGCCGGAAGCCTCATGACCGAGAATCATCGGCTGCTCCACCACATATTTGCCCACGCGACCATGAGTGTAATAGTGCAGGTCGGAACCGCACACACCAACGGTATGCGGCGCGATCTTCAGCTCGCCTAGACCAGGTGCGGGGACGTCAGGCACCTCACGCACATTGATGACGCCCTGCTCTTCGAGAACGACTGCCTTCATGATTATTCTCCTTTGTGGATAATGATGTTTTTTGAGAAAAATGATGATCGAGCAATTGATATTCAATTGCGATTAGTTACGCTCGATCGCGGCAATGCGATGGCCGCGATCGTCAAATCCGGGTTGATAAGGATGAATGCCGAACGTGACCAACGATCCGATCGCATAGCAGATCGCATACGTCCAGCACACGCCGCCGAATCCGATAGTGGAAACCAGCACCGTCGCAATCAGCGGACCGAAAAACGTAGCCAGGCCGGAAGCGAAATTATGCGCGGAAATCGCAGCACCCTTATGTTCCAACGCCAACGCGGGAAACACGGCTCCCATAGGAACGAAAGCGGAAATTCCCAATCCAAGAACAACCGCATCAGCACCATATTCGCCCCGAAAAACTGCGGAATGTAATACATGCCCAGCGTGCCGATCACACAGAACCAGCAGCCAAACCAGCGCATTTGCCGCATCCAACCATGCGAATCGCCCATACGACCCCAGAACACATTGCCGAAAATGGTGACCACAAACTGGAATCCCCAAATCTGACTCCATTGCGAAACCTTAAACCAAGCGCCGCCGCTATTGTTGGTAGTGGCCAAGTAGAGTGGCATGATGACGGGAAAGCCATACAACGTCAGATTGCAGATCACACGCACCACCGCAGCCAAAGCGATTTGGCGATTATGCACCAGAATGGTGACTCCTCGACTAAGCTCGCGCAGCTTGTCTGCATTGCTCATGGAAGAGGTGCCAGAACCCTTGCTTTTCGGCACCATCAGCAGGCAAATCAGCAGTCCAGCTATAGAAAACGGCAACGAAAGCCACAGCGAATAGTACTCGCCCACCATCGGAATGGTGAAACTCGGCAAATATGCGCCGAACACGCCAATGCCGAACGAGTAGGCGGCCCAAAACCACCCCATGGCCGACGCGAGCTTGGCAGGATCGATGGTTTGCGCCATCAACACCACGAACGAGTAGATGAACAGCGGGTAACCAACACCCCGCAACGCATACACGCCTAACATCAGCGGATAGACGCCGCTCGGCAGCGCCACACCAACGAACAGCAGATGCAAAACGACCCAGGCGCTCGCGCCGATAAGCATGATGCGTTTGGCACCGAACATTTCAGCTAGCACACCGGACGCCCAGCCGGCAAGCGCAGCCACCAGCCCGTACATGGTGAACATCAGCGACGATTGCGAAGAGCTGAATCCCTGGTCCACGATGTATTTGGACAAAAAAGTCAATTCAAAGCCATCGCCGGTCATGAACACCGCTATGGCGACCAAGCCGGCCAATAGCGTGCGCGGCAGACCTATCTTCATAACATGTCTCTTTTCTTGGTAGAACGTCGTTGTCACCGTCTCAACTTTTTTGTTGATAAATATATTTTCGACGCAGAAAAGTGGCAGAAAATCCTTTATGCACAGCTGTTTTTGATACTTTTTTGCAATACCTGATATCTCAGACCAACACGAGACATAAGGAAAGGACTTTTATGAAGTAATCTTGGAAAAGAAGTTGCGCAGGAAGGATCAACCAGTGAAAGCCCAATCCGCCCTATCAGTCAAAGAAGCCAATCTCAAGGCCATGACCGCGTTCATCTATACTCAAGGTTCAGCCACCAAGCAGATGTTCGAACACGAATTAGGGCTCAGCCTACCAACCATCACGCAGAATCTGCGCGCCATGGAGGCCGACGGGCTCATCGTCAAAGGCGAGATGCAGCAATCCACCGGTGGACGCAAAGCGCAAATCTACGAATTCGCGGCACACTCCAGCGTGGCTATCGGCGTGCGAATCCAAACCACACGAATCACGGCCATCGCCATTGATCTGAACGGCAAATCCGTGGCCACCAGACAGCGCACACTCCCCTATCGTAACAACGATGCCTACTACCAGCGCATGAACGGCATCATCAACGATTTCGCGCAGGAACTGGCAAAACAAGGCAGCACGGTGCGAGGCGTGGCCTTCTGCATGCAAGGCATCGTATCGGCAGACGGGCAGTCAATCACCTTCGGCAAAATCATGAACAACACCGGCCTGAAACTCAACGAACTCAGCCACGGCCTCAACTATCCGTCGCTGATGATTCACGATTCCGACGCTTCTGCCATGGCGGAACTCTGGTTCGACCACAATCTGAAGGATGCCGTCTGCATCTACCTCGAGCGACGCCCCAGAGGCGCGGTCATCGTAGACGGATCGCTTTACCAAGGGCCCAACCAATGCAATGGCTCAATCGAACATATGACGCTAATTCCAGGAGGCAACACCTGCTACTGCGGACAACAGGGCTGCATGGATACGTATTGCTCGCCGGAAACGCTGATGGAAGACGGCGAAAGCCTGCCCGGCTTCTTCTCGGTGTTGGAACAAGGCGAGCAAGAGCATCGCGAACGATTCTCGCAATGGCTGGATTATATGGCGCTGGCGGTAACGAATATTCGCTCGGTACTGGCCGGTGACGTGATCATCAGCGGTGAGGCAGCACAATATCTCGATGATGACGATATGGCCGGACTACGCGAACGCGTGGTGGAACATACGCCATTCGGCACCACGGATTTCACCCTGCGCAAGGGAATGGCGCTCGACCATCAAGACATTATCGGCGCGGCTCTGCGTTTTGTGGAGCCGTACGTACGCGAACTATGCGATATGTGACCGCTTTTGCGCACATATTAATCGCATTAATCGCATCGATTGCATAACAAAAAAGAAGCGTGTTCCGAACCCGTATATAAGGTTCAGCGCACGCTTCTTTGTTTGCTTCCGTCTGTTTCGCCTGTTGTATTTGTTTTCAACGATTATTTGACAGCAATCATCTAACGATAGTTATTTGACAATTTGACAGAACTCAATGGTTTCGCCGTTCGGTCCGTACACGTTGAAGTAGCGGATGCCATGCTCCCAGAAGCTGTCGATATGCTGGATTTCGTTATCTTTGAAATTCAGCCCGAGTTCCTTCGCGTTTTCGAATGCAGCTTCGATGTCGGGAGTGTCGAATGCCCAATGATTGATGGCACCAGTGGTCAGCGGAGCCGGATCACCCTCCCACGTTTCGATGGTCAGATGGCCGTAACGCAGGAATGCACAACGATTTTCGCCGTTATGAAACAGTCCGGCCAGTTCGAAACCAAGCTTCTTCGTATAGAATTCGATGGTTTCGTCGAGATCCTTCGCCGGCATACCGGAATGCTGCAGATCGGTAGTGAATTCAGACATTGCTTTCGTCATAAAATTACCTCCTGATAACGATGAATACGATTGATTTTTCCCTTTTGTGATTAGGATATGCGCTATGCGGCGATGTCGGCGGCGCATTTGCCGTCATGTCGTGATACTTTTTCGCTAATTCCAAGCTGTTCAGGACGAATAAACAGCGTCCGGCACCGATTTTGACGACAGCCTTGGAAGCGGCGGCGATTTTGCCGTCGAGGAAGTCCTGCACCTGCTCGAGTTCAAGCTCACGGCTGGATCAGACCGGCACGAGCGTCGACAGCCTCGACATAGCAAGTCAACAGATAATTTCAAAGTGTTTAGAATGAGGTTATGAAGAACCCACCTTTGCACCGCTACGCAACCCGACCAGGTCTCTATTTCACCGACGATGGTGGCGCGGACGCCGTTGTCCGCTCAGAAACAGCAGACCAAGTGTGGTTTTGCGTACTTGAACCACTTGACCAACCGAGCGCCTTCTATGCCGACGCCGCACGGCTGTTCAACGAACCCGGACTCACGTTCATCGATCAGGCCAAAAAACAGCGCATCTGCACCAGACGCATCCCCTCGCTGAACCTGCGAGAAACCCTGTTCCATATGGATGGACCGAATTACGGACTATGGTATGTGCACCTTCCCAAAGCTTGGGACGGCATGCAATACGGATACCGCGTCAACGGCCCATGGGATCCAAACCATGGCGTGAGCTTCAATCCATACAAGCTGCTGCTTGACCCATACGCCAAAGGCATCGAAGGCAAGATGGAACTCGACCCGGGTGCCTTCGCCTACGAATGCGAGATCAAAAACGGCAAGGTCGCCGGTTCGCCGTTCGGACCGATGAGCACTGTGGACTCTCTGGGACACATGCCTGTTTCCGTGGCCATTGACGACCGCGACATCAACAAGCATATGGGAGAACCATCCCACCCGCATGTGCCATGGAGCAAAACCGTCATCTACGAACTGCACGTCAAAGGATTCACCGCGAACGCCCCATGGCTTCCTCCGGAATTGCGCGGCACCTATGCCGGCCTCGCCCATCCGGCCACGCTCTCCTATCTGCAGGACCTCGGCGTGACATCCATCGAACTGCTGCCCATCCAAGCCAAGCAATCCGAACTGTTCCTGCAGGAACGCAATCGCACGAATTACTGGGGCTATTCCACGCTCGGCTACTTCGCCCCCGAAGCCTCGTACG
>ERZ837380.4371-NODE-4371-length-11896-cov-4.087408_pt1 | contig 11896 bp, 6 predicted proteins | sample MGYA00519685_ERZ837380 | MGnify/ENA primary metagenome ERZ837380 (study PRJEB31850, sample SAMEA3708817) | human gut metagenome | biome: human gut; feature: human-associated habitat; material: faeces | place: China | collected 2014 ...
GAGAATGTTCGTGATTGGCTGTATGTGGAGGATCACTGCCGGGCCATCGACCTGATCATCCACAAAGGACGTGTTGGTGAGGTTTACAATGTAGGCGGACACAACGAAATGAAAAATATCGACATCGTTAAGATCATCTGCAAAGAGCTTGGAAAACCGGAAAGCCTGATCACATATGTAGCAGACCGTAAAGGACACGATATGCGTTATGCAATCGACCCGACAAAGATTCACAATGAGCTTGGATGGTTGCCGGAGACAAAGTTTGCAGATGGTATCAAAAAGACAATCCAATGGTATCTGGATAACAAGGAGTGGTGGGAGACAATCATTTCCGGAGAGTATCAGAATTACTATGAGAAAATGTATGCAAACCGGGAGGGAATGAAATAATGAAAGTACTGGTAACTGGAGTAGCTGGTCAGCTCGGACATGATGTGATGAATGAACTGGCAAAGCGTGGCTACGAAGGAATCGGTTCCGATATCGCGGAAAGCTATAATGGAATCCAGGACGGTACACCGGTTGTATCTATGCCATATGTGCAGATGGACATTACAGATAAAGCATCTGTGGAAAAGGTTCTTACAGAAGCCGGGGCAGATGTAGTGATACATTGTGCAGCTTGGACGGCAGTTGACCTTGCGGAAGATGAGGATAAGAAAGATAAGGTTCATGCAGTAAACGCAGAAGGAACGAAAAATATTGCGGAAGTATGTAAGAAGCTTGACAGTAAGATGGTCTATACCAGTACGGACTATGTATTCAATGGTCAGGGAGAAGAACCATGGCAGCCGGACTGCAAGGATTATCAGCCGTTAAATGTTTACGGACAGACAAAGTACGAAGGTGAGCTTGCAGTTGAGGAGCTGGTGGAGAAATTCTTTACCGTCCGCATTGCCTGGGTATTCGGCGTAAACGGCAAGAACTTCATTAAGACCATGCTTCGGATCGGAAAGGAGCGTGGAGCTGCATCTGTCGTTGATGACCAGATCGGATCCCCGACCTACACCTACGATCTCGCAAGACTCCTTGTGGATATGATCCAGACCGACAAATACGGCAGATACCATGCGACAAACGAGGGACTTTGCTCCTGGTATGAGTTCGCGTGCGAGATCTTCCGCGCAGCCGGCATGGATGTCAAGGTGACACCGGTGCATTCCGATGAGTATCCGGCAGCAAAGGCAAAACGCCCGATGAACAGCCGGATGAGCAAGGAAAAGCTTACAGAGAACGGCTTCGAGCGTCTCCCGGAGTGGAAGGACGCAGTTGCGAGATATCTGAAGGAGATTACCTGGTAGAAGGATTCACTGCCTGAAAGCAGTGGAGTCTTACCGGACTGGGATAAAGCTCAGGATTTGGCGGCGAAGGACCGGTCCTGCTTATAAAAAGACATACGGCTGTCGGTGAAGACATGTTCTCCGGCAGCCTGTTTTATCAGAGAAAACAGGATCTGCGAAGTCCTGTCCGCAGCGTATCAATGCGGACGATTTGGTGCAGATGCGCATAATTTATGAATAGACAGAAAACCGCGGACTCTATAGAGAATGAGGATATCGTTTTATGGAAATGTCCGATTCTCTATAAGGTTCGCGGGATATGGAGGAAATTGAGGAGTGGGAAAATATTTTGGTACCGACGGCTTCCGCGGCGAGGCAAACGTCGATCTTACCGTGGAACATGCGTATAAAGTCGGAAGATTTCTCGGATGGTATTATGGAAAACAGGCAAAGGGAGACCGCTGCAGAGTCGTGATCGGAAAAGATACGAGACGCTCCAGCTATATGTTTGAGTACTCCCTTGCAGCGGGACTCACAGCATCCGGCGCTGACACTTATCTTTTACATGTAACGACAACTCCGAGCGTGTCCCATGTGATCCGCACGGAAGATTTTGACTGTGGGATTATGATCTCCGCCAGCCACAATCCGTACTATGACAATGGGATCAAGGTCATGAACGGCAACGGCGAGAAGCTCGAGGAGAGTGTGATCACAGAGATCGAGAAGTACTTAGACGGAGAGATGGAAGAGATCCCGCTTGCAAAGAGAGAAAATATCGGAAGAACGCAGGATTTTGCAGCGGGAAGAAACCGCTATATCGGTTACCTGATCTCCATCGCTACGAGATCCTTTAAGGGTAAGAAGGTTGGCCTCGACTGCTCCAACGGAAGCGCCTCCTCCGTTGCGAAGAGCGTATTTGATGCCCTCGGCGCTGACACTTATGTCATCAACGATAAGCCTGATGGACTGAACATTAACCGCGACTGCGGTTCCACTCATATTGAAAACCTTCAGAAATTCGTGAAGGAGAAAGGTCTCGATGTGGGCTTTGCCTATGATGGTGACGCGGACCGCTGCCTGGCTGTGGATGAGAACGGAAACGTCGTGGACGGCGACCTGATCCTCTACATCTGCGGAAAATATATGAAGGAACAGGGACTTCTGCGCAACAACAAGATCGTTACCACAGTTATGTCAAACCTTGGTCTTTACAAGGCACTTGACCGTGAGGGCATCGGCTACGAGAAGACGGCTGTCGGCGACAAATATGTATACGAGAACATGTCCAAGACCGGAAACTGCCTCGGCGGCGAGCAGTCCGGACATATTATTTTCAGCAAATATGCGACTACCGGTGACGGAATCCTGACGTCCTTAAAGATCATGGAGGTTATGCTGGAGAAAAAAGAAACACTCGGAACACTTGCCTCGGAGGTAACAATTCTTCCGCAGCTTTTAAAGAATGTCCGGGTGGCAGATAAAGCGGCTGCGCTGAACGATCCGGATGTGCAGGCAGCAGGAAAGGCTGTTGATGAGGCACTTGGAAATGACGGAAGACTTCTCCTCCGTCAGAGCGGAACAGAGCCGCTGATCCGCGTTATGGTAGAAGCGGAGACACCGGAGATCTGCGAGAAGTACGTGGATCAGGTGATCGATGTATTGAAGAAAAAAGGTCATGTGACAGAAAGCTGATCGCTTGAAATATAAAATATGAACGATGAGGCAGTGAAGAAAATTCGCTGCCTCATTTTACATATGGTGGTAGTGGATTTTGCCGATTCGGAATGCGAAGCATCGGCAAAATCCTGTTACAGTGCCCGTGTACTGTAACGTATGAAGGTTCCTGTACATAGTCATGCACATTTGCACCTCGTGCAGGCAGCAACATTATTTCTCATACGTTCCCTTTTTAAGGATTTTCCCGTCTCTCATCATAGGCACGCCCATAGCGATCACCGTATCAAGAGAGAGATCTTCATTCATGATCAAGATGTCCGCATCACTTTCTTCCTTCACAGCACCCTTTTTCGGATATAATTCCAGAGCCATCGCCGGATTCTTAGTTCCGAGAGCCAGAAGTTCCTCCAAATCCATATTTTCTTCTTTTACCATGTAGACGATCTGACGGTAGATCGTATCCACATCGGAAACGCCTATCTCCACAAGTTTTCCTTCTGCATCATAGTTAGACCAGCTTCCCTGTCCATCGGAGCTCATGGTCACCTTCTCCATTGGAACTCCTTCTTTTTTCGCTTTCTTGACAGCATCTGCAACAGAGTGGAACTTGCTTTCAGATTCCCCACAGGTGAGGTCGATCGTTCCGCCCATCTTCGCGAACTTAAACGCATCCTCTAAGAGGTTCGCGTTGCGTCCCACGTGAGTCGGCTGAAATGTTTTCGGCGGAATCGAGGTGCGCTCTAATGCCTCAAATACCGGTTTCAATGCTCTCTTGTCTCCGCCCATATGAAGGCAGATAAATCCAGGTTTTCCACTCAGCATTCCTGCGGTGCGGACATCACTGGCCAGACGGATCAGTTCCTCTGTCGTGATATTCGGCGCACGGTGATCGGAGATCGCAAGCTTCACTCCAAGGATCTCATCGATAAACATGATGTCCTTGCTGACACTTCCGGTCACGGTTGTACTCGGATAACCATAGGCTCCGCAGATCGCATAGGCGGAAATTCCCTCTTCTTTTAACGCTTTTACCTTTGCTAAAAGATTCTCCACACTTCTGCTGATTCCGTCAGTTCCCAAAAGTCCAAGTACAGTTGTCACACCACCCTTGATCAGGCTGGATAGCTGGACCTGCGGTGCCTGAGTGTGGAAGCTTCCCTCTCCACCGCCTCCGGTCACATGGACGTGGCGGTCGATAATACCCGGAGTCACGATCTTTCCGGTTCCGTCGATTACTTCACATCCCTCATATTCCGGCAGATGATCCGCAATTCTTTCGATCCTTCCTCCGGCGATCAGGATATCCTTCACTCCGAGATATTCCGGTGCGTAAACTTTTGCGTTTTTTACTAACAGCATGGGCTTATTCCTCCTGTGTGATCCCTGTTTTACATAACTGCCCGGCAGCGGAAAATTAGTTACAGGTCAGCCAAACCAGAGCATGGATGAACTGTAATGGAAATTACTGTCGGGCATTTATGTTTTTCTTATTACTTCAGTATAGCATACCGCCGGAAGTATTCCAAGTGATCATTCGAAACTTTCATTTTTTTACTCGTCTAAACCGGTATCTCCGTTCTCAAGATACCTCTTGACATACTGCCCCGTATAGGACTCCGGAACCTTCACGATCTCCTCCGGCGTTCCCTTCGCGATCACGGTACCGCCGCGGTCTCCGCCTTCCGGTCCCATGTCGATAATATAATCCGCGGTCTTGATCACATCCAGATTGTGCTCGATCACAACCACCGTATTTCCACCTTCGGAAAGCTTTCTTAAGATCTCCACCAGCTTATGGACATCCGCGAAATGGAGTCCTGTCGTCGGCTCATCGAGGATATAGATCGTTTTTCCGGTTCCGCGTCTGGAAAGCTCTGTGGCGAGCTTGATCCGCTGTGCCTCGCCGCCGGAAAGCTCCGTCGAGGGCTGTCCAAGACGGATATAGGAAAGTCCCACATCGTTCAATGTCGCGATCTTTCTCGCGATAGACGGCACGTTCTCAAAGAACTTTAACGCCTCCTCCACGGTCATATTCAGCACATCGTAAATGCTCTTTCCCTTATACTTCACTTCCAGGGTCTCACGGTTGTACCGCTTTCCGCCGCAGACCTCGCAGGGCACATAGACGTCCGGCAGGAAATGCATTTCGATCTTGATGATTCCGTCACCGCTGCAGGCCTCGCATCGGCCGCCCTTTACATTGAAGCTGAACCGTCCCTTTGAGTATCCCTTCGCCTTCGCGTCGGTGGTCGCTGCGAATAGATCACGGATCAGGTCAAACACACCGGTGTAGGTCGCCGGATTCGATCGCGGAGTTCTTCCGATCGGGGACTGATCGATGGCGATGATCTTGTCCAGCTGTTCCACGCCGTCGATTCCGTCGTGGTCTCCGGGGATCGTCCGGGCACGGTTCAGCTTTTTCGCCAGCGCCTTATAGAGGATCTCGTTGATCAGGGAGCTCTTTCCCGATCCTGACACACCGGTCACGCAGGTCATAATTCCAAGCGGCACATCCACATCGATATTTTTCAGGTTATTCTCCCTCGCGCCGCGGATTTTGATCCAGCCCGTAGGGATTCTTCTCTCCTTCGGCACCGGAATTTTGATCCGGCCGCTTAAATACGCACCGGTGATCGATTCCTTACACTTCATGATCTGGGCTGCCGTTCCCACAGCGACCACATTTCCGCCGTGTTCCCCGGCCCCCGGACCGATATCCACGATACAGTCCGCCGCCCGCATCGTATCCTCATCGTGTTCCACGACGATCACACTGTTTCCGAGATCCCGGAGATGCTCCAGCGTTTTCAACAGCTTATCGTTATCTCTCTGGTGCAGTCCGATACTCGGCTCATCAAGGATATAGGCAACCCCCACAAGTCCGGAGCCGATCTGGGTCGCCAGACGGATCCGCTGTGCCTCGCCTCCGGAAAGGGTACCCGTCGCCCGGGATAAGGACAGATAATCCAGTCCCACATCGATCAGGAAGCTGATCCTCGCCCGGATTTCCTTTAAAATCTGTTCACCGATCATCTTCTGCATCTCAGATAGCTTCAGATCATCGATAAACTCCCTGAATTTTACGATGGACATATTCGTAGCCTCGTAAATATTCAGCCCACCTACCGTCACTGCCAGAGAAGACTGCTTTAAGCGCTGTCCATGACAGGTGGTACACGGTGTGATCCGCATAAAACTCTCGTACTCTGCCTTGCTGGCCTGGGAGAACGTCTCCCGGTAACGGCGGTTCACGTTCTCGATCAGGCCCTCAAAGGCCACGTCGTAAACGCCGGTTCCGCGCTGTCCCGTATAGTGGACCTTTACTTCCTTTCCGCCGGTTCCGTAGATCAGGATATCATGGACTTCCTTCGGATAATCTTTGAACGGAGTATCAAGATCAAAGTGATACTCTGCCGCCAGGGCATCCAGAATCGCCCTCGAAAAGCTTCCCTGCTTCGCGCAGGACTGCCAGCCAAGGACGACGATCGCTCCCTCGTTAATACTCAGGGACTTATCCGGGATCATCAGATCCTCATCAAATTCCATCTTATATCCCAGACCGAAACAGTCCGGGCAGGCGCCGAACGGGTTATTGAAGGAGAAGCTTCGCGGCTCCACCTCCTCGATGCTGATCCCGCAGTCCGGGCAGGAAAAGCTCTGGCTGAAGTTGATCGGCTCGCCGCCCGTCACGTCCACGATCATCAGAACGTCGGACAGCTTCATCACCGTCTCGATGGAGTCCGTCAGACGTTTCTCGATCCCCGGCTTCACAACGAGACGGTCCACAACGATCTCGATATTGTGCTTGATATTCTTCTCCAGCGTGATCTCCTCAGACAGCTCGTGGAGATTTCCATCGATCATCACGCGGACATAACCGCTGCGTTTCGCCTGTTCCAGAACCTTCTCATGACGTCCTTTTCTTCCACGGACCATTGGCGCTAAAAGCTGGATTTTCGTCCGCTCCGGCAGTGTCATGATCTGGTCCACCATCTGGTCCACGGTCTGTTTCCGGATCTCCCTGCCGCACTTCGGGCAGTGGGGGATACCGATCCTCGCGTACAGAAGACGCATATAGTCGTAGATCTCCGTCACGGTTCCCACAGTGGAACGCGGGTTGCGGTTCGTGGATTTCTGGTCGATGGAGATCGCCGGGGAAAGTCCCTCGATGCTCTCAACATCCGGTTTTTCCATCTGGCCTAAGAACTGACGCGCATAGGAGGACAGAGACTCCATATAGCGTCTCTGTCCCTCCGCGTAGATCGTATCAAATGCCAGGGAGGATTTTCCCGATCCCGAAAGTCCGGTCAGGACCACCAGCTCATTTCTCGGGATATCCAGGGAAATATTTTTTAAGTTGTGCTCGTTGGCACCTCGTATTTTTATATATTGCTTCGGCATTGTGTCTCTCCTCTTTGCCATGTCTGCTTTTGCTTTATCATTCTCACAGAGTTCCGGGACTATACGTTTTCCATGGATTCCGGTTACTGTCCCGTGTTACGGTCAGTATACCACAATTCCATTTTATATGCAAACATTTGTTCGTTTCATATTTTACCACTTTTCATCTGTGCAGACCGTTTCAATCGGCAGATCCATCTGTCTTTTCCCCCAAAAACGCGAGAGACCCCGGCAGCTGCCCGCCGGGGTCTCTCTTTATGGGTTTCTATGAAATTCTACATTATCTGTGTGTACTGTTTTTCAGCATTTCCCTGCTACGAGATCTTCTATATGCATATAAATTTAAGACTTCCAGAACTATTGATACAAATTCAGTCGGTAGAAGTAGCATAAACATATGGTACATCGGGATATACGTTATGAAAAGCTGTCGACATATCTTGTATGAGATAAAAGCTATAGGAACTATGAGTAGTATCCATCGTCCGTCTCTACTTCTTAAACTATCGTAAACAGCCAGTGCATATAGAATTTCAAGCACAAATATAATGCATGATACGCTTGAAATATTCGCAACATTACTTGCCAGTACTTCATCGACTAATTCTGGATTTTTTACCAGCTCGTTCCAATATTCATATGTAATGACTCCTGCCGGAGGGATATATTCTTTATGTCCGTTTTTCAGAATAAAGCCAATAAAGAATATATTAAACAAAATAACTGTCAAAGATGATAAATAAAAAAATATGCTTTCTTCATAGCTATTCATTCCCTCCTAATCATATGAGATAATGTAATAGGCACACTTTCTTTTCAATTCAATAAAAACATCGCCGTCATCATCCTTTATATAATCAAGATTTTTGTATTCATTCCTACCAGGAAACTTCTACATTATATCCGCCGTTCTGATCCTTCGTGATCTTATATTTCACGCCGTCTGCATCTGTCACGGTTCCGCTGGTCTTTACCTTACCGGATTCATTGACTACATATGTCTTTCCGTCAACGGTGACTTTCTCGTACTTCATTCCTTCTTCCGCGCTCACAAGGCGTCCGTTCTCGTAGAGACTTCCGTCCTTCACACCCGTGAATCCGTCGCCTCTCTTTCCGATACTGCCTGAAGTCGTAAAGTAGAATACTTCGTTGTCATGGTTATCGTCATTGACCACAATCCGTCCAGTCTTCATCTTTCCGTCGCTGTCAAAGTAGAACTTTCTGCCATCACTCAGCTCCACAAGACCTGTCTTCATGCGGCCCTTCTTATCGAAGCAGTAGGTCTCTCCCTTGATCTTCGCTATTCCGTATCCGCAGGCCTCCGTTGTTTTATAGGATGTGGAGTATGCGCGGCCATCTTTAAAGTAGTACCAGTTTTCCTCAGCGTCATCCGGGGATGCCATATATCTCCAGCCGTTCATCTGCTGTCCGCCGCTGCGGAAGTAGCGAAGGGCATTGACATCGCTGTTGGAGAGGTCGTCACGTCCTGTAGATGTGTAATCAGACTCATTTACCCAGCCAGTCAGCATTCTTCCGCTGTGGTCAAAGATATAGGTCTCACCGGAGATCTTCAGCTCACCATCATAGATCAGCTTTCCACTGGAATTAAAGTAGTACCAGTACTCACCCCAGTCATCCTCTCTGTCCGCCAGTTTTCTCCAGCCCGTCGTCATAGCTCCGGAATCTTCTAAATGATAGATCTTACCATCGATCTCCACCCAGCCGATATCCATAACGGAATCCGTAAAGTGGTACCACACGTCATTGATCTGTTTCCAGCCGTTTGTGTACGCCTTTCCGTTCGCTCCAAAATATCTCCATCCGCTCTCGTTCCAGCGGCTGTTGTTGATGTACTTCCATGCGTTTGTGATCATGACACCATTCTCATTTACATAATAGGTATCATCGATCAGGCTGTTTGTCTGCATCACTCCATTATAATCCATATAATACCATGCATCTTTGGAGCATACCCAATCATTCCGAACGAGGCGTCCGTTGTTGTCATTGTAGTAATACCATTTTCCATTCTGCTGTGACCAGTCCGCAAAGGAGGTCGTCGCCATTCCTGCGGTTAAAATCATCGCTGCAACTGCTGCACCTGCAAAATATCTCTTCTTCATAGAAAACCTCCTCTTCTAAATGTTTCCGTTTCCGGAATATACTTTTTCACTTTCCCACCGTCTTCCTTTTCATCTTTCCCACGGTGGCTATTTGTTTTCGATATCTCCGTTAGATATCTTTCGTTTTTTGTTTGTACTTGTATTATACAGAAAACTTCCTAAAAACTCTTCTCTTTTTCCTTACAATTCATTAACAATTTGACGCAAAAATGCGGCAAAAACAGGATTGCATTCCCATTTCTGCCGCATTTAAAATTTTCTTATGATTTGCCGCCGGACACTGCAGTTTCTCCCTATGTCTTACCGCAGCACTCAACGTATATCCGACATTTTTATTTTACTCTGCATCTCCAAACAGACGGTTGACTGCACTAAAGATACCTCTTAAGGATGCTCTCGTGATGTTGGAGCTGATGCCGACACCGTATGTCACCTTGCCGGTCTTCTGATCCATCAGGTGGATATAGGAAGCCGCCTGTGCCCCGGAACCAGATGTCAGCGCATGCTCGCTGTAATCGAGAACCTTGATCGAGATACCAAGCTCCTCCTCCAGTCCGCGTTTCACAGCATCGATCGGGCCGTTTCCGACACCTTCAAACTGTTTTGTCTCGCCGTGGTCAGAGTAGGTAACAACAGCAACGGTTGTGAACTGGTCTCCGGACTCGAAATCTGTGATCTTACACTTGCGGAAGTGGTACGGTTCCTTGCGGTCGAGATACTCGATGCGGAACTCTTCCATGATCTGCTCCGGTGCGACCTCGCCCTGCTTCTCTGCGATCTTCTGGATCACATCCGCGAACTCCTTGTGCATGCCGCGCGGAAGCTTGAATCCAAAGAAGCTGTCCATAACGAAAGCAACACCGCCCTTTCCGGACTGGCTGTTGATACGGACCACCGGCTCGTACTCTCTTCCGATATCGGACGGATCGATCGGCAGATACGGAACCTGCCAGATCTCGCTCTTTCTTTCCATAAGCGCATGCATTCCCTTGTTGATGGCATCCTGATGGGAGCCGGAGAATGCAGTAAATACCAGCTTTCCAGCGTACGGATGACGCGGATCGATATGCATCTTTGTGCAGCGCTCGTAAACTTCCGCGATCTTCTTGATATCGCCGATTTCAAGCTCTGGATCGATTCCCTGAGAGAACATATTGTAGGCGATGGTCAGGATATCCACGTTGCCGGTACGCTCACCGTTTCCGAACAGGGTTCCCTCAACGCGGTCAGCGCCTGCAAGCATTGCAAGTTCTGCCGCAGCAACGCCTGTTCCGCGGTCATTATGCGGATGAACACTTAAAACGATGCTCTCGCGGTTCTCCAGATGTTTGCTCATCCACTCGATCTGGTCCGCAAACACGTTCGGTGTCGTCATCTCGACAGTGGACGGAAGGTTGATGATCATCTTATTGTCCGGTGTCGGTCCCCATGCTCTCTGGACCGCGTTGCAGATATCAAGCGCATAGTCCATCTCTGTTCCGGTAAAGCTCTCCGGGGAATACTCCAGGATCACTTTTCCGTCATAATCTTTCATGTACTTCTTTACCATATCGACACCGTCGATTGCGATCTGCTTGATCTCCTCGCGGTCCATATGGAATACAACATCACGCTGTAAGGTGGATGTAGAGTTGTAAATATGCACAACTGCCTTCGGGATTCCCTGAATGGAGTCGAAGGTTCTCTTTAACAGGTGATCACGGCACTGGGTCAGAACCTGGACCGTCACATCGTCCGGGATCAGCCTGCGTTCAACGAGCTGTCTTAAAAAGTCAAATTCGATCTGGGAAGCGGCCGGGAAACCGATCTCGATCTCCTTGAAGCCCATCTGCACCAGCATATTGAACATTTCAATCTTCTCTTCAACGACCATCGGCTCTACAAGTGCCTGATTGCCATCGCGCAGATCCACACTGCACCAGATCGGTGCTTTCTGGATCTCTTTATTCGGCCACTCCCTCTCCGGGTAATTCATGACCGGTACTCTCTGATATCTCTTATAATTCATCATAGTTTCTTTCCTCCGCTTTTCTGATAAAAGTCATTTTCATCCCTGCATTTCATGAATTTTTGTAATCATGCAGTCTTTCCAGGCACTGCAGTTTCCCTCCAGCTTCATAGTCGCAGGCCACGGAGTCGGTAAACCACGCTGTACTTCTCAATTATAAACAATGTTACGCTTTTAGGTCTAACCCCATTTTCATCAGTCCTTTTTTGTGAAATTCTGGCGGCGGCCGCGTTTTTCGGCCGCTTCCTTTTCGTTTCTTCATTATATCACTGCGAAAAAGGAATCGCAAGAATCTATACCATAACATTTAGATATGGGAGATATGCAGTGTTACAGTACACGGGCACTCCATGCCCGCGCACTGTAACAGGATTTTGCCGATGCTTCGCATTCCGAATCGG
>ERZ837380.4382-NODE-4382-length-11873-cov-3.852513_pt1 | contig 11873 bp, 10 predicted proteins | sample MGYA00519685_ERZ837380 | MGnify/ENA primary metagenome ERZ837380 (study PRJEB31850, sample SAMEA3708817) | human gut metagenome | biome: human gut; feature: human-associated habitat; material: faeces | place: China | collected 2014 ...
CCCATATCATTTGCTTTCTTAATATCCTCTACGTTCGCTGTGTCAATGAAAAATTTCATGTTATTCTTCCTCCTTAAAACCGGTGAAATCTGTTCACCATTCCCTTGTTATCGTTTGATATAAATTATACTCTATTCATGGAACTCCGGTCAATAGCCATGACTTTTTATTAATAATTTTCTTTATTAATATTTTTAAATTAATCTAAAAAAATACTACTATTAAAATTATAATAGTAGTATGACGATATTTAACATAATTATCAAGCTATTTGGTTTAATAAATTGGCTAAAAAAATCATTGAATTTTCTTCTTCACATAATGTTATTTCAAAAACATTGTTTTCTAAGTTTTTAACATTAAAATATGTTAAATCAATCTTTTTCTGTTCTTTTTTTACATTATCAAAAAGCTTTTCATTATCTTTTATATTTTTCTTATAAAAAGTAATTACATAAAAACCTTCTTTTCTAGTGATTTTACATCTATGGTTCTTTATTTTTTTGCCATCCATACTCATTTTAAGTTTTTTCTTCATTTTTCCTTGTATTCTACTGATATAAGACTGAGAAATATTTAACTTTTCACCAATTACTTTTTGTTGTAATCCAGCAATTTCTAATAGTAATATTGTTCTTGCTCTAGAATCTTCCAAATTCAAAATCCAATTTAAAAGATTTTCTAAAGTCTCATTCATCTCTATTTCTTCATAATAGTCTCTTTCATCAGCTATTAAATCTGATAGCACTAGTTTTTTTCCATCATTATCTTCATGAACAATAAAATCTATTGATTTTACTTCACCGAATGATTTTTCTTTCCGTAAATACATTAGCATTTGATTCTTTATACATATAGCAGAATATGTTGAAAATTTAATTTTTTTATTTTCATCAAAAGTTTGTGCTGCTTTTATTAATCCAATTGTTCCTTCTGACACTAGATCCTCTTGTTGTATATATGGCACATCTATTTGCTTTGCAATATGCCGTACCAGACCAATATTGTCAGTAACTAATTTTTCTACCTCTTTCATTGTTTCCTCCTGCTTTTATTAAATATCTTTTATAAGTGTTACGAATATATATTTTAATATTTTTCCAGTATTTTCCATATTATTTTTATATAAAACTGGAAATATTTTACAAAAATTCAAAATCACATTTTTATAAATAGCATTAAATTATAAATTAAAGTTGTGCTCATGCATAAAATTATTCCGCAAAGTGTTGGCAATAAGAATGCTATTCCAGTCCATTTCCAACTATTAGTTTCTTTTTTTATTGTAAGTAGCGTTGTAGCACATGGAAAATGTAATATTGTAAATAACATTACATTCATTGCAGTAAGCATATTCCATCCATTTTGAATTAAAATTTGTCCTATTTGAATTGTATCTTCTATTTTTACCAATGCTCCACCTTTTAAGTAACACATTAATATTATTGGTAAAACTATTTCATTTGCTGGAATTCCTAATATAAAAGCTGTTAAAATGTAACCATCTAAACCCATTAATTTTGCAAATGGATTTAAAAAATTTGCAATTATTGTAAGTAAACTTTCTCCATTTATTCCTATATTTGCTAATAACCATATTACTAATCCTGCTGGTGCAGCAACTGATATTGCCCTTCCTAATATGAATAATGTTCTATCAAATATGGAACGTACTAATATTTTTCCAAATTGTGGTTTTCTATATGGTGGTAATTCTAATACTATTGATGATGGCATTCCTTTTAATATTGTATTTGATAATATTTTTGATATTATTAATGTCAAAAATATTCCAAATATTATAACAATAATAACTGCTAGTGTTGATAATATTGATGATAAAAATCCATTTCCTGCTGAATATGCCCCTGCAATAAATATTGTAGCTATTGATATTAAAAATGGGAATCTTCCATTACATGGTACAAAATTATTTGTTAGAATTGCTATTAATCTTTCTCTTGGTGAATCTATTATTCTGCATCCTGTTACACCGCAAGCATTACAGCCAAATCCCATACACATAGTTATCATTTGTTTTCCACTACAACATGCTTTTTTAAAAAATCCATCCATATTAAATGCAATTCTTGGAAGATACCCCAAATCTTCTAATATTGTGAATAATGGAAAAAATATTGCCATTGGTGGTAACATTACTGCTATAATCCAAGTTAAAGTCTGATATATTCCATTTATTAGCATATTTGATAACCATTGTGGACAATGTATATAATTTGCAAAATTTATTAGTTTGATTTGTATTGAATTAAATAAATTAAATAATAATTCCGATGGATAATTTGCCCCTACTATTGTTAACCAAAATATTAATCCTAAAAATAAAATCATTATAGGTATTCCAAATTTTTTTGAAGTTAATATTTTATCTATTTTTCTATCTCTTCCACTATAATCTCTATCTTCAAAACTACATACTTCTTGACTGACTTTCTCTGCATTTTTTACTATGTTACTTACAATTTTATCTTTAAAGTTTTTATTTGTTATTCCTGACTTTTCTAGATTATTTTTTATATGTGTCGTACATTCTTTTATATTTTCTGCTTCCAAATTGATATTAAATTTTTGTTGAATTGTTTCTAAGATTTTTTCTTCTCCGTCTATTATTTTTATTGAAATCCATCTATACAATTTTTCTGATATTTTATTTTCTTCTAAAGCTAATGGAATTCCTCTATAATTTTCTTGTTCATTTTCTTCATATGTATTAATTAACTCTTGTTCAAGTATATCTATATTTTCTTCAATTTGACTACTATATTTTATTTTTTTAGGATTTGGTATTATCTCTTTTTTACATACTTTATATATTGTATTTTTTAAATTTTCTAAAGTACGTTTGTCTCTAGCTGTTGTTCCTACTACTGGAACTCCTAAAAGTTCTTCTAATTTTTTTAGATTTATATGTATTTTTTTCTTTTTTGCTTCATCTAATAAATTGACACATACAATGATATTATCTGTTATTTCCATTATTTGAAATACTAAATTTAAGTTTCTTTCTAAGCAAGTGCTATCTACTACAATTATTGTTGCGTCTGGCTTTTCGAAGCATATATAGTCTCTCGCTATTTCCTCTTCTTGTGAATTTGACATTATTGAGTATGTACCTGGAATATCTACAAGATTAAATTTTTCATCTTTTATCACAAGATTTCCTGTTGCATTTGCAACTGTTTTTCCTGTCCAGTTTCCTGTGTGTTGATGCATTCCCGTTAAATTATTGAATATTGTTGATTTTCCTACGTTTGGATTTCCTGCTAGTGCTACTGTATATGTGTTTCCCACAATATCACCACCTTTATTTTGTTATTTAAATATATGTTGATTTGTTTAAATAATTACAATATTAAAAGAGCTTTCACACATTTTATGTATGAAAGCTCTTCTAATTATTTACAAAAACTTAGCTATCGACGATTAATAATTTCTTTGAGATATAAACTGTTTAAACTTTGTGAGTTCAAAATAAACTCATCACCGTTTCTCACTTCTGCCCCTAACTTTTTCAAAACCTGTATAATGGCAGAATTTATCTCGTTGGTTTCTGGTAGATCTTCATCATAATGATGAACTACCATAAATGCATCTAAGTTTTTGTACAAACCGTTATTGTCTTTTAAGACAAATATGAACATCGAAACAACTATATCTTCTAGTAGTTCTAGTCCACCTTTACTTGGCAAAAGGTCTCTTATTTTCCAACCATACAGATCAAAATTCACCCGTACCTCTTTTTTTCCTTTAGAATAATTTGGATCATAATTAAACCTTGCCTGTCCGATATTGCCGTCTTTAATCACAATATCGCACCATACTGATGGAATAACATCTGTGTCATGTGTTGTCACCTTTAAAAAGACTTTTCCTGCTCTTTGTATCATCAGCATATCCTCCTAATATTTATAAGATATTTCTATTATAGTACATTTTTTATGTAAATTCAACTTTTTTTTGAAAAAAATAAAAATTTATATTAAATTACCTGTAAAAGAACATTTATCTCCTTATTGTGGTACTGAAAGTACTAAAATTAATGATTATAAAACTCAAATTATTACATATATTCCTGTATATTTAAAAATATATAAAATTAACAATAAATGGAGAGAACTAAAAAATTCTCTCCGCTTATCTTTTAATCAGTAACACATCTTTACTCTTGTGTATGAAAAAATCTTAAAAATTCTTCATAATTTTCAAATTTTCCGTCATAATCAAGGTGAATTTTGTAAATTATTTTTCCTTCATCGTCGACCTTTGCTTGACATTCAAACAAATCCTTAGAAATAGCTTCAGAATAATTCAATAGGACTGGTTTGAATTCTTTTGTTAATTCTTTGCTTATTTTTTCTAATTTTTCCTTTTCATAGTTTTCTGCAAATTTTTGATATTTTACAATTTTTATTCCTGAAATAATCAAATAAATAAATGCTGTAATGCCTAGCATAATAGCTAATATCAACCTCCAACATTCAGGATTGTTGTTAGAAATTAAATTTGCAATAAACATTTCAGGCACTATCAGGAAAACAATTAAAATAACTCCTCCCAAAATCCACCGAAGCATTTTTTTGTTCTGATCTTTCATGATTTTCCTCCTTATTGCTTTTATTGAAGTATTTATTTTATATAAGTTAAACTAAAAAGCTAGAGGTTAATTTTCTCTCACTAATTAGTGAATAAAGGTATTAAAACACAGGGCTTACCTATATCAGTGGTGTGGATGTTCTTATAGGACCTTTGTTGGAACGTTGAAAAATCAATAATTTCTCAGCACACTAAAAAGCATATTTACATTAATTAGTTCTGCAAAATAGTATATTACTCTTACTATTGTTTCTGAAAAGAGAATACAAAAAATTATAGAACCTATTGCCATTATATATAAAAGGTCAAATATTTTTTCTAAAACATCCTATAGAAATTGCTTTTTTATGTAAAATAGTGTATAATATAAGTGTTTAAATATTTATCGATTGCTCCTTTTTTCTTTAATGGAGTCTTCATGGTTAAAAAAATATATTTTTAGGAGGTATAGTAATATGAAAAACACTGTGTTACAAACTTTAAAAAAATTCTTTTGGTATTGTATAGCAAATTCTACTATAGAAGATGTTGGAAATTCAATACTTAATGATGAATCCTTTCTTCGGGATGTAAAGAATAGTAGAGAGGCTACAATACACCTTTCAAAAAAACATCTTGGGATTGTTACATCAAAAGTAGTAAATGATATGTTAAACGAACATCATTACACGGTTACTTTGATGAAATATCGTTTTAAAGGTATGGATGTATTTGTTTCACAGTAGTAGATGCTACAAAATTCCCCCTTAGGTTAACTATGGAGGAATTTTGTGTTTTATATTAATATAGTGACATATTTGGTACCGATGGTGGGACTCGAACCCACATGGTTTCCCGCACGATTTTGAGTCGTGTGCGTCTACCAATTCCGCCACATCGGCATATATGATATATGCTAATATATATTAGCATATATCTAAATAAATGTCTAGTATTTTCAAAACTTTATTTTGATTTTCTTGTTCTAGTTCTTTGCTTCTTTTCTATTTCTTCATCAAATACTACTATTTCGTATTCATACACTTCAACATCTTTTACAAGAACTTCTGAGAAATCATCGTTTTCATCTTCTAATTTAGCAACTTTAAATAATTTTTTACTTAAAAGATTTAAATGTAATTTTGCTGTATTTAATATTAATTTTGTTGATAAATCCATTCCAAGTGGCAATGTTTTATTTTGATTATCATAGAAAATAATATTAGTAAATGCAACTCCATTTGTGCCTTCTTTTACATTTATTTTATATAAATTAATTTTATTTCCATCTTCTATCATTGCATCTTTGATTTCTTCTTCTGGATTTATGTTAAAAACATTAATTTCTTTATTGTTTAATTTATCATCTAATACAGCTTTGTATACTGGTAAATTTTCCGGAATTACGCCTTTTTCTAAAGCACTTGTTATATTTTTTATTATAGATTGCAAAGTAAGTTTATATCCTATTTGTTTTGTATTTTTGTTTACATCTAAAATATTATATTTATCTCTTGGTAATTCTCTATGCTTTTTATTTTTTATTTTTTTAATTTTTGTGTTTTCTTCTATCAAATTACCAAAAATATCGTATTCTTCTGTTAAAGCTTTTTCATCAATTGCTTCTTTTTTGATTTCTTTTAGATTTTTTTCTATGTCTTCTGGCATTATATTATTTGTTTTTATTTTGTTTAAAATCTCAACCACATTTGTTGTTGCTATGAAAGTACCTTCTATTTCTTCTTTGCTTAAATTTTTTCTTTGCATTCTGTCTAATTTTTTTCCCAGTTCTTCAAAGTCTTCTTCATAGTCAAATGTTTTTTCTATTCTTTTTATTACATTTACTTCTTCTAATTCACCTTCTGGAAGTACTGCTATTTCATCTTTATTACTATATTTCCAAAATTCAAATATACTTTTTTTATGGCTGTCTATTTCTTCTATAAATTTTGTTGCATTTTGAATTTTCTTTTCCATGTTTTTGTTTTTTAATTTTAAAGCATTTACATCCATTAAAAGATTTTTCATCTCTGTTTCTAATTTTTCTAGTTCTTTATAATTTTCTATTAATTCTTCTAATGTATATACTTTTTTAATTGGTATTTTTTTCTTTTCTTTTTTTGTATCTTGAGTTTGTGTTATTTGTTCTTCTTGATTATTTTCTTCTATTTCTTCATCTTCTTGTTCTTCTATTTCTTTTCTTACTTTGTTGCTTTTCTTACTGTATTTGAAGAAATATTTTACTTTTCCAAAGAAAGATTTTTTACATTCTAAAAATGTTGATATTTGTTTTTCTTTGGCTATATATTCTATATCTTGCTCTGCTGCAATTTGTTTTAATTCTTCTAATTTCTTTTTATAGAAACGTATTTTACTTCTAATTTCTTTTCTTGATTTTAGTGCAACTTTATATTGGTCTCTTATAAAACTTGTCATGTATTTATATTGAATTTTTTGGTCCTCTAAATAAAATTCCAAACTACAATTTTCATCTATGTTTGTTGTAAAATTAAAGTAATGTGGTAATTCTGTTTGTAATATAAATAATGCTTTTACTAATTTATAAAATTCGTTTGCTTCTTTAGCTGTTTTTAATTCTATTTTATATGGTGTTTTTATTTTTCCATATACATTTGTTTCACCTATTATTTGAATTGATAATTCTTCATTTTTGTCATATACTTCATATATTAAAGGCCAATCTTTTGTAAACATCCATAAGTAATTTTCCATGTCTTCGAAGGCTGATTTTGTCCAGAATTTATTAGAATATTTTACATTACTTACTGGTACAAATATTTTTGCATTTTTCTTATTTTCAATTTTTTTCTTTAATATGTAGAAAAATGTTGAGTAATCTGTGTCTTCTGTTGGAACTATCATAAAATATTTGTCTGTGTTTTCTGAGTAATATATTTGCCATAGGTAATTTCCTTGATATTTTATTTTGAATGGTATTTCTCTATTTAAGTTGTTTTGCTCTTTTTCTACATTTTCTACATCTTCTATATTAAAGTTTTTTAACATATTTAAAAATGTTGTATATTTTAAAATGTTTTCTTCTTTTTCATTATCTAAGTATTCATATAAAGGACTTGCTTTTTTGTATTTTTCTCCTAATTCTTCTAGTCTATTTGTTGGAGATAATAGTATTTGTAAATCTTGTACAGGAATATAACGATATTGCCTATATTGTTTTTCATCATAAAATCTAGAAACTCTAAATTCTAGTGGCTCAAATTCTTTTAGTTTTTTTGGTATGTTATCTAGTTCTAATCCTAAATATTCTAATTTATCTTCTATTCCCTCTATTTTTTCTTTTTTCTTTCTAGGCAATTTCAATATCTCCTTCCATTATTTTATTATTGAATAAAAATTTTCAAACTGATATCCTTGTTGTTGGAAAAATTCTATTAGTTTTGGTAAAAATTCTACTGTTACTCTTTTTGCTTGTGCATCATGCATTAGAATAACTATACTGTTTTTGTTTTGAGTTGTTTTTTGTAAATTATTCATTAGATATTCTTCATCTGGACTACTTTTTTCTGCATCACCTGTTAATGCATTCCAGTCAACATGCATTATATTATTTTGTTCTAATAGTGTTACCGCTTCTGCTTTTAGGTTTGCATATTTTCCACCAACTGATCCACCAGGGAATCTAAATAAGTGTGAATTATATTCTGGTACATCTATTGCTTTTGCAACAGCTGAATTACATTGGTTAAATTCTTGTAATACAGTTTCTGGCGAAGAATATATTTGTGAATATTGATGAGAATACCCATGGTTTGCAATATAATGCCCTTCTTGATATGCTCTTTTTACCATTTCTGGCATTTTTTCTACTTGTGTTCCTAACACAAAAAATGTAGCTTTTATATCATTTGATTTTAATATATCTAGGACATCTGCTGTATTAACTGATGGTCCATCATCAAAAGTAAGAAATACTCTTTTTGTTTCTGATTTATATATTCCTTTTATATTTTGCTTTCCTTCATCAGTTAATTTTGGAATTTTAGCTTGTCTTTCTTTTTCTTGTTTTTGTAATTCTTCTTGACTACTTTCATATTCTATTAATTTTTGTTCAAATCTTTTTGCATTTTTTAGCCTTATAGTTGTATCAACACTATAATATATAATAAAACCTAATGTGATAATTATTAAAATTACTATTATTGTAGTAAAAATTATTCTTTTTTTATCAACATATTTTTTCATGCTATATATATTATAGCCTTTATATTGATCATTTTTATGAAATAAGTTCATTATTACATCCTCTTATATTATTATTTTTTCATAACTTGTTTTATATACTCAATTTCTTCTTCTGCATTTAATCTCATAAATATTGGTTCACCTTTTTCAATTACTTTTATTCCTTTTAAGTTTTTGTAATTGTTTAGGCTTTCCCAAGTTTTTAAGTTTTCGTCTTCTATTCCTATTTGTCTTAATATATTTTCAGATGTTTCATTCATAAATGGTTTTATTAATATCGCTATTTGTCTTAGGTTTTCAATTAGATGGTACATTGATGATTCTAATTTTTCTGTTTGTTCTTCTTTTGCTAATGTCCATGGCATTGTTTCATCAATATATTTATTTGTTCTTGATACTAAATTCCATATTTCTTGTAACGAATTTGCTATTTCGAAATTTTCAAAAAGTCTTACGAATTTTTCTTTTTGTTCTTCACATGCTTTTTCTATACTTTCATCAGCTTCATTTGGTGTTCCTTTGTATTCTGGTACTTGTCCACCAAAATATTTATTTACCATTGATACTGTTCTGTTTAATAAGTTACTTAAGTCATTACATAAATCGAAATTGTATCTTTCAACAAAAGCTTCTGGTGAGAATAGTCCATCTTGTGATGTTGGCATTTCTCTTAATAAGAAGTATTTTGTTGCATCTAATCCATATCTATTTATTAAATCTTCTGGGTATATTACATTTCCCTTAGATTTACTCATTTTTCCATCTTTCATTGTTATCCAGTTATGAACAAATATTGTTTTTGGTAATGGTAAATCTAATGCCATTAAGAATATTGGCCAATATATTAAGTGGAATCTTGCTATATCTTTTCCTACTACGTGAACATCTGCTGGCCAGAATTTTTTGAATAATGTGTCATCATCTGACATATATCCTAAGGCTGTTATATAGTTTGTTAATGCGTCTAACCATACATACACAACATGTTTTGGGTCTTTTAATACTTTTATTCCCCAGTCAAATGATGTTCTTGTTACACATAGGTCTTCTAATCCTGGTTTGATAAAGTTATTTATCATTTCTTGTTTTCTGTATTCTGGTTTTATAAAGTCTGGATGTTCATCATAGTATTTTAATAATCTATCTGTATATTTTTTCATATTGAAGAAATATGCTTCTTCTTTCATTGTTACTACTTCTCTTCCACAATCTGGACATTTTCCATCTACTAATTGAGTTTCTGTGAAGAATGTTTCGCATGGTATACAGTATTTTCCTTCATATTCTCCTTTATAAATGTCTCCTTGTTCCATGAATTTATCAAATATTTTTTGAACTATTTTTGTGTGTCTTTCTTCTGTTGTTTGAATGTAATCATCATATTGTATGTCCATTTTTTTCCATAGTTCTTTTGCTATCGTTGCCATTTCATCTACATATTCTTTTGGTGTTTTTCCTGCTTCTTTGGCTTTTATTTCTATTTTTTGTCCATGTTCATCTGTTCCTGTTAACATGTAACATTCTTTTCCTTTTAATTGGTTATATCTTTTTAAACTATCTGCTACTACTGTTGAATATGCTGTTCCTATATGGAATTTTCCACTTGGATAGTATATTGGTGTTGTTACATAAAATGTTTCTTTCATATTACTTACCTCTTTTCTTACATCGGGTTTTATAGTTAAGCATTTTTTTGTATTTGCTTTGCTTTTTGCCCTTTTGTTTTTCTCTTATTTTTTCCTACTTATGTTATCACATTTTTGATGGTTTGTCTAGAATTATATCATATTGTTTCCAAAAAAAGAAAGATATTATTAGTTGTTATCCTAATAATATCTTTTTCCATTGGTTTATTGAAATATTTCATTATATCTTTTGTTTTCCCTAAATAACTTTCTTCTGTCCAATGTGAAAATCCTCTCATTTTCATGTCATCTTTCATTTTGCTTATTATTTGTTCATTTGTCATATCAAAAAACCTCCTGTTTAATATATTTGCAACTATCAAGTTACATAATTATATTATACACGAGGTTTACCATATTTTCAATTTTTTTCCACTTTTATTCATTTATACCATTGTGAGGAACGAGCAATTTAGTACTATTTCATTGGTATAAAAGTTAATTTTGCATTAAAGTTAGCTCCCCAAGATACATACCTAATCTCTATGCCTTTAGTGCATGGTAATGATGTTCTTTGATCCATCCATTCATTTACTCCACCGGCTGATTCTAAATTTCCTACAATTAACCTATACCATTTTCCACCAAATTCAGTAGGAGCCATTGACAATACTACCCAACCATCATCTGGTGCTACTATTTTTTTTTCATTTGTACCGCTAAATCCCTCGTCTAATACTACTGGTGTTCCTTTAGGATAACAGCTTACTAATGTCTCTGTTTCTCTTGTTGCACCTCCTACTATTTCATTTACTTTATTATCATAATCTGCCAGTATAACATTTTCTTCATTTTGAGCATCTAATGTATTTTGTTTTGCTTGTTTAGCTCTTTTAAATAATCCATTTTCTCCACCTAATGTTGCTATTGCTATTCCTGATAAAATTAATAAAATAATTATTGTTATCACTAATGCTACAAGTGTTATACCTTTTTGACTTTTTAACTTTTGTACTTTCATTTTCATTTCTTCCTTTCTATTTAATAATTTTGATTATGTGTATTATCAATACACACTATATCATAAAACTTATTATAAAATCAATAGATAAATAAATATTTTTATTTTTTTATTGGAGGTCATATAAATGAAAAAATTTAATGAGTACAGAAATATAATAGGAACATTAGTAAAAGAACATAGAGAACAAAAAACTTACCAAAATTGAACTTTCTCACAAATTAGAATTATTAGGCATTGAACTTGATAGATTCGAACTCTATAAAATCGAAACAGCAAAAAAAAGTATAAAAGATTTTGAATTAATTGCTTTATGTATTATTTTAGATATAAATATGGAAGAATTAAAAAATAAATTTGAAAAAAATATTTAAAATTTAATATCTTTAGATTCATTTGAAATCTAGAGA
>ERZ837380.4401-NODE-4401-length-11826-cov-24.777844_pt1 | contig 11826 bp, 8 predicted proteins | sample MGYA00519685_ERZ837380 | MGnify/ENA primary metagenome ERZ837380 (study PRJEB31850, sample SAMEA3708817) | human gut metagenome | biome: human gut; feature: human-associated habitat; material: faeces | place: China | collected 2014 ...
CTTCGTATCCTTCGACATGATATTCATGGAAATGCTGCACTCTGCCAGATGTTCATAATTGACTTCCAGCTTATAATCGACCTTGATGTCAATGTTGTCTTCTGTCTCATTCACTTTCACGTCTGTGGCGTTGATTCCGACCAGCAGATTTCCAAACGGTGTGTTGTAGTATGACATATTTTTCTTGTTTTTCTCAAACATCATATGCACATTGGTCACACCCTTTTTGGTGACATCCAGAAAATCATCATTTACTTTGATAACGCTTTTCGTCACGCCGTCAAAGCCTTCCTGCACTTCATCATACAAAATATAGTGCTTTCCATTTTTCTTATAGTAGTTTCCGGTTGTGATAATCTCCACCGGGCCGTTATCCTGATCTTCTGCAAACTGTAAACCACTGATTTTCACAAGTACATCTTTTGTCATTTATGTAAACCTCTTTTCTGTTTCGCGTCATTGTCTTTTCAAGCCATATATTAGCGTGTTTCTTATAATTTAGCAAGCGTAAGCTTTTTGAAACATTGTTTTCTTATAAGTGTGCTGCTTTATTTTAGTTTTCAGCCAGCATCTCCAGATACGGATTCAGCCACGAAAAATATTTCATTCTGACCTGATAGTCTCCTTCTGCCAGCACCTTCTCATACTCTTCTGTGGTCAGTACTTTGCGCAGCTTTTCTCCTGCTTCCTCATCGATCACCTCATACATGCTGTCTGAAAAACACATGTTAGGATACATCACACACCACCAGTTATGTCCGTTTCCTTCTCCGATCACAATACGGAGTGCCTCGTAATCTCCCGCCGGAAAGGTGTAGCTTCCATAGTTTTTTACCGGAAACGAAGTGTGTTCCAGCCCCGCTGTCACATCATAGTCATAACCGTTTTCTGCGATTGTCTCTGCCGCGGCTTCCTCAATTTCACCGAGGCTCTGGCGCACAACCAGCTCACATTCTTCCAGATTTTCCACATCTGCCAGTTTTTCCTGCATATAACTTCCCACCGCATCACGCACTGCAAGTTTTAAGTTCTGGTCTGCCTCGCTGTCGCTGTTCGCCAGCACATGAAACCGCAGTACTTTGTCCGAAATCGTCTGCTGCAGTCTCGCCTGTCTTGTATACAAAATACCGCATCCCAATGCAGCGCACATCAGACTTCCAACTCCTATGTATCCGATCCATTTTTTTGCCATAATTCAAATCTCCTTTTCACTTGCCAAAAATCAGATAAATGTAGATAATATTCATATTTATCAGGCTGTGTCGTTGCTTGCGAAACTCATTTTTACGTTATGAATATTACGAAAAGTTAACAATATCAACGAAAACACACTTTCGCTACGTGTCGCTGGTAACGGTACTAAGAAGCCAGTCACAACTTACGTTGCACCTGCCTTCTAAGGACCGACCGCTCCCCAGTGTTTTCTTTTGCTCTTGTCAACTTTTCGTAATTTAATCCACTTTTTCTAAGAGTTTCGCTCATCGACCTTCTATCCCTACATTGAATGATTCCCGAAAACTTTGCATTTATTCCGATTTCCAGTTTATTTTTACCAGATATTGGATTTTGATGTCTTTCTCATAAGCGGCAGGAGTGTTTTGATACTTAAAATACCATGTGCGGTTATCGGCGCCGAGATTCCGGTAACTGTTAGTAATATCGATTTCTTTCTCAAGTGCATGTGAGGCGGTCGCATTCAGATAGTCCTCCATCCGGGTGTTGAGAAGCTGCTCTTTTTCACTTGCGGAAACTGTGCCGCTTAAGATTTCGCCTTCTCCGGTCACAGTCACTGCGACAATCTGCTCTGTCAGACCTCCGACACCGATTTTTTCTGTTTCTTTGACTCGACAGGAAGCTGCATCCACTTTCACATAAAGTTCCGGTGCCAGTTGTAAGGTGTAATCATCCGCAAAGTTCTGCGTGAAGAATGCTGCACGCGCAGTATCCGTATCGACAAGCCCTGCCGCCATTCCACGTTTCCAAACTTCGTAGGCTGTAATCTGCGGTTTTCCGGTCATGACCGGCTGCTGTTCTTCCTCCTCTTTTCCCGTGTCATCCCACACTGTCACAGACTGCTTCTCCTTCTCGGTATCATCCTGCACTGTCGCGGACTGCTTCTCCTTCTCGGTATCATCCTCCACTGCCCCGGACTGCTCCCCTTCTATATCCACAAAAGGAATAAAAAGTGTCTCTAAGTGATTAGCGCGCTCCTCATAGAGCATGCCAAGCGTCGGGTAAGCTTTCTGGTCAATGCCCGATGTGTTTTCCAGCAGTTCTTCCAGATAATTTCCAAGCAGCACATCAAGTTCTCCCTCTGTCTGCGCCAGACGGTCACAGCTTTCCGTCGTCATCACATAAGCGTTCCACGGAACCTCTTTTTCCTGCTCCAGCATGGATAGCATATCTTCCACTTCCGCCTCTTTTTCCAGAAAAGACCTCTCAATGAGCACCACTTTCAAATGGTTGTAATCCACCTCTTTGTTTCCTGCATACTCATGATTCAGCCACACATTTTGGAAATCGTCCTGATCTCTGATATTCAAAAGAACCGGGAATGTCTTATCCTCAAGTTCTGCGACATTACACCCCTGTAAAAAAAGACACCCAAATAAAAAACATACCAGCACCAGCACACGTACTTTTTTATTATGTTTTTTTCTCTCTCCAGTCAGAAACAGCAGTACCGGCACGCCAACGACAAAAGGTGTTCCAATCTTCCACAGCAGGAATGTCACGCAGTCCAAAAACTGCTGATTTCTGTAAAACAGCACTGTCACGCCATACACCAGAAGAAGCAGAATGAGATACGGCAGCATTCTTTTTTTCCCTTCCAGATAACCGCCGCAGTCACGGATTACTTTTGCAGCCAGATTTCCACTGTAAAAAACCATGCTGTTTAGCATCGCATACAGCGTAAAAAACCAGATGCTGAACATAAAAGCATCCGTCCTCTTCAAAAACCCGCCCGTCACCTGCACGCGGCTCATCATCGTGACCGCCGGAAATTTCATCTGAGCCAGTGCCTCGACACCAAACAGCCCGATCAGGATCAGATACAGTGCTGCAAATACACCGCCGGAAAACCAGACCGCTTTTTCTGCTGCGCTGATATGTTTTTTGTCATCCGACACGTATTCTTTCAAAAAAAGTACGATTGACACCATGGAATAGCAGAAAAATACATAATAACTTCCGTTTAACATTTCTTTTCCATCCGCCACAAAAACCGGGCTCCAGTAGGCTGGCTTCACCTCCCTGCACGCCGCAAATAACATCAGAAACAGCGGTATCATCAGAAACCAGAACAGCATCTCGTACACTCTCGCCCTGCCCTCGATCCCGCCCGCCATTCCATAAAATGCGAGCAGTAATATCAACAACAGCACCAGATAAAAGCTGACGTTTTCCACAAGACCATTTAACATCAGCGTGGAAAACAGATACGCCGTGTACGAAGCCATGAGGATAAAGTACAGAAAATATCCGCCCCAGAGTACATAACCGCATATTTTTCCACACTTCTGCTTCAAAAAATCAGGATAACTTGTTTTCATGCCTTTCAACAGATATCTCAATAATTTCAAGTACAAAAACGTGGCCAAAATCCCCGCCAGAATGCAGAAAATCCCGTCGCGCCCTGCCGTATCTGCAAGCATTGTCGGCAGCAGCAGCGTTCCCATTCCAAGAAAGTCATACGTCAGAAGTCGGAACACCTGTCTGCCTGAAATTTGATTGTTTTCTGAGAACATACTTCCCCCCTATTTTTTCCCGGAAAAAGTCAGCTTTGTACGCTCCTTCGGATTTGCATAAATCGGACGTTTGCGCAGTTTCCGGAAAGGCTGCCGCCAGATAAAATCCCGCTCATCCTCATAATTGTTCAAATCTGCTCCCACAAACGGCATGAGATACGGGATGCCAAAGCTTGTCAGATGCGACAGATGGGTGAGCACCGCAAGCAGCCCAAGCAGCATGCCAAAGTAGCCAAGCCACGCACAGACCGCAATAAAAAAGAATTTCAGGATACGGAAGGCTGTGGCAAATTCTTCGTTCGGTATTGCAAAAGAACATAGCGCAGTAAAAGAGATGACGATCACAACGATCGGGCTGACCAGATTTGCCTCGACTGCCGCCTGTCCGATAATCAGGCCACCCACGATCCCGATGGTATTTCCCATCGCACCGGGAAGCCGCACGCCCGCCTCCCGCAAAAGTTCAAACGACAATTCCATGATAAGCACTTCCACGACTGCCGGAAAGGGGACACCCTGCCTCGCCTCTGCAAACGACAAAAGTAGTGTGGTTGGGAGTATCTGTGTATGAAAATTAGTCACTGCAAGATAAAATCCCGGAAGCGTCATTGCAAAAAAGGATGCCAGATACCGCAGGATCCGCCCGAACGTCGCAATCTCAAAACGGCTGTAATAATCGTCACTGGTACGGATAAATGAATTGTAATCTGTCGGCAGTATCAGACCGATCGGAGAATTATCGCACATCACGATCACTCTGCCCTCTAATACCGCCATGGCCGCCCGGTCAGGACGCTGTGTTGTCTGAAACTGTGGAAATGGCGAATACCATTTTTTCTCTGCCAGCTGTTCTAACATTCCGCTGTCTAATATCCCATCAATCGTGAAATCCTGCAGCCTCTTTTCAATTTCTTTTACAAGTCCCGGATTCGCAAGATCCTCCACATACACAAGATAGACGTTCGTGTTCGATCTAATCCCGGCTTTCAGTCCTCTCACTTTCACACGGGGCGAACGGATCCTTTTCCGGATCAGCGCCGCATTCTGCTTCACAGAATCGCAAAAACCTTCGTTGGAACCGCGGATTACTTTTTCCGAATCAACCTCTGTGATCCCCATATTCGGATAACCGTCATCCGGTATTTTTACTGCCCGGTCAAAACCATCCACAAAAAGGATCGCCTCCCCGGTGAGCAGACCGCTCACAGCCTCCTCAATAGTCGGAAAATATGTTGCATCCGAGATTCCAAGCGCATTTTCCTGCAGTGTACAAAGGATCTCATCCCTTGTCAGTCCATTTAAGTATTTTAAAGTCTCTCCGAGTGCGGACGTTCCCATGTCCACGGACACTTCAATAAAGGTCAGATAACAGGCGGTATCCTGATTCCTGCCAAGCTTCATCTGCTTCTTTTTAATGTCCGCACAGTCATGAAAATAAAATTCCATTTCCTCTATATTTTGCGTTAAATCCGTCGATACCGGACATTTCTGATTTTCCGACATTTCCAGCTTGTTTCCTTTCTATTAATTCCCCCTAATACGAAAGAGGATAAGCAAAATGCTTATCCTCTTTCTAGTCTGTACGGTTTTCCATTTTTTATGCAGTTTTCCTGTCCTCCGGGCAGTTACTTCTTATTCCTGCTCCTGGATCATAGCCTTAACTGCGACTGCCTGATTCTTCACATGCTGGTGCATCGTCTCTGTCACCTGCGTTTTGTTCTTACGGACTAACCCTTCCACAATATCTTTATGTTCTTTCATCAATGTCGGATAGTTATTCTCATCTTTCAGATATTCCACACGATAGCGGTACATCTGCTCCCGGAGGTTATTTAACATATTCACAAGCTTCGGGTTACCGGTTGACTGGTAAATAATATCGTGAAACTTTACATCCGCCTCTGCGATTTTTTTCACATTATCTGTCTTGGTGGATTCCTCAAACTCATGCATGGTCGCAACCAGCTCTTCTAACTGTTCCTCAGAAATCTGCTCACATGCAATTTTTGCCGCAAGCTCATCTAACGCTTCGCGGATCTGAAGGACATCCTCCATATCTTTCTCCGTCATTTTGGCAACTTCCGCGCCTTTTCTTGGGATCGTAACGGCAAGTCCCTCCTGCTCAAGCATACGGATCGCCTCACGGATCGGTGTACGGCTGACACCAAGTTTTGCCGCAAGCTGCAGCTCCATCAGCCGCTCGCCCGGTTTTAATTCCCCTTTTAAAATAGCCTCTCTTAACGTGTTAAACACAACATCTCTCAGCGGAAGATACGCATCCATATTCAATGTTAAATCTTCTGTCATCTTTGATACCATGCCTTTCTACTTACGCGCGTTATTATAAATACTCGTTAAATATACCTGTTTTGCAAGACCGGAGGCTTTCATCGCCTCGTATGCCTCTACTGCCGTCGCTTCCTTGTCAAAAAGACCGAAAACCGTCGGACCGCTGCCACTCATCATGGCATTCACAGCGCCATGCTCCATCATGTGATCCTTGATGTCTGCGATCACAGGATAAGCCGGGATTGTCACTGTCTCTAAGACATTTCCCATATCTGCTGCAATTTTATATAAATCTTTCTCTCTGATATCTGCCACAAGCCGGTCAATATCCGGGTGTACCATATCAGAGCCTAACTTCAGATTGTCATAGACGAACTTAGTAGAAACACTGATCTGCGGTTTTGCGATCAAAACAGGACATTTCACCATCGGCGGAAGCTTCGAAAGCTTCTCTCCTATGCCCTCTGCCAAAGCCGTTCCACGCATAATGCAGTACGGAACATCTGCACCGATCTTCACACCGCGCTCCATCAGTTCTTCCCTTGTCAGTCCCAGATCAAAAATCTGGTTCATACCATATAACACTGCCGCTGCGTCCGTGCTTCCCCCTGCCATCCCGGCAGCTACCGGAATGTACTTGTGCAGCCATACATGCACGCCATCTTTTATCGCAAACTCATCCTGCAAAAGCTTTGCCGCTTTATAGACAAGATTGTTTTCATTCGTCGGCAAAAAAGAAAGATTCGTTTCCATCGTGATCTCACCGGAAGTATTCTTCGAGATCTCCAGCCGGTCAAACAAATGAATGGTCTGCATCACCATGCGGACCTCATGATAACCATCCTCTCTTTTTCGTACCACATCCAGCCCAAGATTGATCTTAGCCAGCGCCTTTACTGAAATATCCTTCATCGGTTAGTTTCTCCTTACCAAAATCGTCGCTAACACGCATTGATTGTACCTAAAATAAAACTTGTTTTTTTTGTGTTTTTTGTATACAATTAGTATCTTATCATTTTATGTCCAAAAGGTCAATCGGCACTAAACTTTTTTCTTTGCCAGTCCGATATAATTAACAGAACCATGGAAGGTTAATAACTATTCATTCAGGTGGCTGAACATTTTGTTTTCTGTAAAAACAAATGCATCCAGCTTCGCCAGACAAGGAGGATCATATGGCAATCAATTCCATTAACACTGTGACTGCTGCCGCAGCAGCATCTACACAGACAACAACAAAATCAGCAGAAAAGACATCCGAGACAACGAAAAAGGCAGCTTCTTCCAAGACAGCTTCCGGTGTCATTTATGAGAAGAGTTCTGACTCCAGGACAGACAAGGCTTCCAATAAAACAACAAGCAAGACCGACAACGCAGCGATCGTTGCAAAGTTAAAAGCTGACGCAGAGCAGCGCACTGCACAGCTCCGCAGCATCGTTGAGCAGATGATGACCAAGCAGGGTGTTGCGATCGGCACCGCAGATGATATGTGGAAATTCCTTGCAAAAGGTGATTTTACCGTATCAGCCGATGTGAAAGCACAGGCACAGGCAGATATCGCAGACGACGGTTACTGGGGTGTAGAGCAGACTTCCGACCGTATTCTTGATTTTGCAAAAGCTTTATCCGGTGATGATCCTGACAAGGCAGACGCTATGTTAGAAGCTTTCAAGAAAGGTTTCGAACAGGCAACCAAAGCATGGGGAGATAAACTTCCGGATATTTCCCAGAGAACCTACGACGCAGTTGTCGAGAAATTCAACAAATGGAAAAACGGAACAGAGGATGCTTCCACTGAGGCATAATTCATAAAAAAGACCTGCGTGTACCTATGTCATGCGAACATCATGACATTGTACACACAGGTCTTTTTCTTTTGCTTTTCAGCGGTTAAAAACTTACTATTATTCTCCTAAAAGCTTCTCAATGCTTGCGAGCTTGACACAGACAACAAAGATGTCGATCGCAGTCGTAAGATCTTCCAGGCTTGGATAGGATGGTGAGATACGGATGACAGAATCATGCGGATCTTTTCCATATGGGAAAGGCGCACCCGCCGGAGTCATCACAACCCCTGCTTTTTTTGCTTTTGCCACAACATTTTTTGCACATCCATCCAGTGTCTCATATGTGATGAAGTATCCACCCTTCGGGCTGTACCAGCTTCCGGCTCCGAGTCCTTTTAGCTCTCTTTCAAATGTATCCAGGATCATTTCAAATTTTGGACGGAGAGAATCTGCGTGTTTGCGCATATGCTCTGTGATTCCGTGGATATCTTTGAAGAAACGGACATGGCGCAGCTGGTTTACCTTATCATGACCAATGGTCTGGATCTTCAACTGTTTCTTGATATCCTCTAAGTTGTTGGCAGAAGTTGCGATCGCTGCCACACCGGAACCAGGGAATGTGATCTTGCTTGTAGAACAGAATTTGTAAACCATATCCGGGTTTCCTGCTCTCTTGCATTCTTTTAAGATCTCGATCAGATGATCCTGATTAATATCATATAAATGATGCACGCAGTATGCGTTATCCCAGTAAATACGGAAATCTTTTGCTGCCGGTTTTAATCTTGCAAAACGGCGGACCGTCTCATCCGAATAAGTGATTCCCTGTGGATTGGAATATTTTGGCACACACCAGATACCTTTGATCGCCTCATCTTTGCTCACTAGGTCTTCCACCATATCCATATCCGGTCCGGTCGGAAGCATCGGTACGTTGATCATCTCAATGCCGAAATATTCTGTGATTGCAAAATGTCTGTCATATCCCGGTACCGGGCACAAAAATTTTACTTTATCTAATTTACACCATGGCGTATTTCCCATTACACCGTGCGTCATGGAACGGGAGATGGTGTCATACATAATGTTAAGGCTTGAGTTACCATAAATGATGATATTGTCCGGATTACACTCGATCATATCACCGATAAGCTGTTTTGCTTCACTGATACCGTCCAGCACACCATAGTTTCTGCAGTCTGTACCATCATCACAGGTCAGATCAACACCGGAAGTCAGTACATCCATCATTCCCATCGAAAGGTCTAACTGTTCCTGGGATGGCTTACCTCTGGACATATCAAGTTTTAAGCCTCTCTGCTGGAATTTTTTGTATTCCGCTTCCAATCCTTCCTTCTCTTTCAATAACTCTTCTTTTGTCATTTCCTCGTAGGACTTCATCTCTAATTCCTCCTGCTTTTTTATGTATTTGAAGCGTTTACGCTTTCTAACAAAATCAGTTACGGCTGTTCTTCTCCGTAAGTTTCACCCTTGATCTTTTTGAAATATTCGCGGATATTCTTCTCGTAGCCATTCTCACTCGGAACGTAAAACTTCCGGTCTGTCAGTCCATCCGGCAAATATTGCTGCTCCACATAATGATCCGGATAATCATGTGCATATTTATATCCAACACCATGCCCCAGTTTTCCGGATGACTTATAGTGTGCATCCTGTAAATGAACCGGGATCGGCGCTGTTTTCGTATTTTTTACTGCTTCCATCGCATCGAAGATCGCATTGACTGCCGAGTTGCTCTTTGGCGCGCTTGCCACATACGTGACCGCCTGCGACAAAATAATCTGTGCCTCCGGCATACCGATACGCTCAACTGCCTGTGCTGCTGATGTTGCGACAACGAGTGCCATCGGATCGGCATTGCTCACATCCTCTGCCGCGCAGATCATAATTCTTCTTGCGATAAACTTAATATCTTCCCCCGCGTAAAGCATTCTGGCAAGATAATAAACTGCTGCATCCGGGTCAGAGCCGCGCATACTTTTGATAAAAGCAGAGATCGTATCATAGTGATTGTCTCCGGTCTTATCATAACGCACCACACGCTTCTGGATACATTCACTGGCAACCTCGAGTGTGATATGGATTTTTCCATCATCACTCCGCTCCGTTGTCAAAATACCAAGTTCGATCGCTGTGAGTGCTGCTCTTGCGTCTCCGTTTGCCACGTCCGCAAGAAAATCCAGTGCCTCTTCGTCAATAACTGCATCGTAAGCGCCCATTCCTTTTTCTTTATCATTTACTGCCCTGAGGATCAGCGTCTTAATATCTTCCGTGGACAGATTCTTCAGCTCAAAAATGATGGAACGGGACAAAAGCGCTCCATTCACCTCAAAATATGGATTCTCGGTTGTTGCACCAATTAAGATCACGGTTCCATCCTCCACAAACGGAAGGAGATAGTCCTGCTGTCCCTTGTTGAACCGATGGATCTCGTCGATAAACAGGATCGTCTTTTTGCCGTACATGCCCTGATTGTTCTTCGCCTGCGCAATGACATCCTCCATGTCTTTTTTCCCGGCGGAAGTTGCGTTGATCTGAAGGAACTCAGCGCTTGTGGTATTGGCAATGACCTTTGCCAGTGTCGTTTTTCCGGTTCCCGGCGGTCCATATAAAATAATGGAACTCAACTTGTCAGCCTTGATCGCACGGTAAAGCAGCTTGTCTTTTCCGATGATATGCTGCTGCCCTACCATCTCATCCAGCGTCGCTGGACGAAGTCTGGAAGCTAACGGCGATTCCTTTTCCCTGTTCTGTTCTCTCATATAATCAAATAAATCCATACGAAAAGCCTTTCTTTTTGTCCGTGTACTGCGTACACTTGACCATTTTGAATATTCTGATTTCAAAACTTGCAATATTTGAGATCATAAATTCAATTTTTAGTATTTCATTTCAAAAATATGACGGATTTTATTCGTGAAAATTCATCGCAATTACTACATTACATGAATTTGCCCTGTTTGACAAGTGGATATTTCATTTTATCTTATTTTCCACAATTTAATTATGTTTTCTATAAGTTTTGCAATTACCTATATTGTCATTTTGACCTGTGTCATGTTTCTGAACTTAATAATATCATTATCTGTCCTTTGGATAGATAATGATATTATTGCATACATAGCCCTGCAAAAGCAACCGCTTTTATTCCGGGGATATCTAACGACAAAAAGGGACTTATTTTACAGCCCCTTTTTCTGTTATCATAGCATTTCACTCTACATTTGTAAATTAATCTATTTTTTTCATGATCGGGCTAAAATTTTGCGCCAGCGTTTTTTCAGGCATATACTTTTTATACACCTGACGCTCGAACCTTCTTATTCCAGTATCAGTTCCTCGACCGTCACAAACGAATATCCCTCTCCCTGCAATTCATCAATAATCAGAAGTGCTGCATTTACTGATGATTCCGAGGCATCATGCAGCAGAATGATATCATTTTCCTGCACTTTATCCATGACACGCTTTGCAATGACGCTGGAATTATCTGTCTTCCAGTCGAGCGGATCGACGTCCCACAGCACCTCGATCATTTTTGTCTCATAATCGAGATTACATTTCCAGCAGCCGTAAGGCGGTCTGATATACTGCGCATGTTCTCCGGTCAGTCCAAAAATAATCTGGTCTGTTTTGTCCACCTGCTCCATCGCCGCCTGATCCGTGAGATTGGAAAGATTCACATGTTCATAGGAATGAACGCCGATGAGATGTCCGTCTGCATGGATTTTCTTCACGATCTCTGGATATTTTTCACACTCCGCACCCAGAAGAAAAAAAGTTGCCTTCACATTCCGCTCTTTCAAACCTTCCAAAAGTGTCTCCGTATGATCCGGATTTGGTCCATCGTCAAATGTCAAAGCCACTTTCTTAACTTCCTCCTCTTTGATTTTTCCTGATGCTGCTTTCGTGTTCTCTTCTGCCATTCTCTCTGTCTCCATCCCACTGTCTGCTCTTATCCTATTGTCCTTTTTTTCCAC
>ERZ837380.4422-NODE-4422-length-11778-cov-4.254201_pt1 | contig 11778 bp, 8 predicted proteins | sample MGYA00519685_ERZ837380 | MGnify/ENA primary metagenome ERZ837380 (study PRJEB31850, sample SAMEA3708817) | human gut metagenome | biome: human gut; feature: human-associated habitat; material: faeces | place: China | collected 2014 ...
GATTTTTTTGTGGCAGTCGATTGGCAGAAAAATGGAATGGATCCGAAAGTCTGGCGGCAGAAGGTGTGGATTCCATTGTCCGTTCCGGCCCTGGATATTTCGGGGAAGATGGAGAACTTCACGGTGTATGGATTTCTTATCTGACCTGGAACAGTCTTCCAAAAGAAGAACAGGCATTTCAGGCTGCTGTAGATCGGATGTTTGATCATTGTAAAAGCTGGGGAATGAACGCGGTATTTGTCCATGTCCGCTCCCACGGTGATGCCATGTATCCGTCTGATTATGCGCCATGGTCCAAATTTGCATCGGGAATCCAGGGGAAAAGTCCAGGCTATGACCCTCTTTCTTATATGATCCAGTCGGCCAGGGCCAGAGGGCTGAAGTTTCATGCATGGTTTAATCCGTACCGGATCACCGGCTACCAGATGACCTGGGATGAAGTATCCGCAGACAGTCAGGCGAAAAAATGGCTGACAGATGGTGACACTTCCAATGACCGGAACGTGCTGCAGCAGGATGGTTCCTGGTATTACAATCCATCATCGGAAGCAGTGAAACAGATGGTGGTTGGCTGTGTGACAGAGGTTTTAAAAAAATATGATGTGGATGGCATCCATTTCGATGATTATTTTTATCCAGGTGTAGATGACAGTTTGGAAAGCCGGTGGTTTGATTATCCGGAATACCAGAAATCTGGAAGCACAAAAACAGCTGCCCAGTGGCGGAGAGATCAGGTCAGTGATCTGGTGGCGCGTGTATACCGGGCGGTAAAGGCAGAGAAACCATCGGTGACCTTTGGAATCAGTCCACAGGGATATTTTGGAAATCTACGGAGCGATACCAAGCTGTTTACGGATATTGACCGCTGGCTGACTCAGGATGGTTATGTGGATTATATCATGCCGCAGTTATATTGGGGCTTTGAGGCAAAAACCAGCGATGGGAAAAAGGCAGCTTTTGCATTTCAGGAGAACTTAAATGCGTGGACCAGTCTTGTGAAAAAGGGTCATGCAAGATTGTATCTGGGTCTTGCCATGTATCGGGCGGGAACGGATGTGAAGGACTATAACGAGGTTTCCGAGTGGCTGACCCATGAGGATATCATCAGTCGTCAGGTTCTTGCTGGAAGAGCGGGAGGTGTGGTATCCGGATATTGTTTCTATAGTTATGAATCATTTTTGGAACAGGCCGCCCAGAAAGAGAAAACCCATCTTCTGCCATTATTGAAAAATAATGATAGATGAGGGGAATTTGTACATAAAAGTAACTATTCAGTAGGTCTGCGCACATGCTGCGCTGACCGTAAGAACACATAGGCTAGAAAGCAAAAATCCCATCAGCGAAGCTGATCTGGAATGGATTTTTGCTCGTAACTATGAAGGTACTGAATAGTTACGCATAAAATTAGTGAACAGTTATGGTGGAAAAATAAAATGGAATGAGTTATAATCATTCCCATGATGAAAATGGTGTCGTTATCTGAAGACGACGGAATGGAGATTAAGATGAGAAAACATCTGACAATATTAACGGCAGCAGCGATGACAGCGGTGATGCTGACAGCCTGTGGCAGCGGAGATGGAATTGTGATCAATGGAACCACGGCGGCAGAGTCCGGAATTGTGGCGGGAGAAACCAGCGGAGAACAGACAGAGGGGAGCACTCCTGAAGAAACCTCCAAAACAGGAGGTACCAAAATTGAGATTGTCACAGGAGAGACAACTGCAGCAGTGGAGTCTTTAGAGGGACAGACAGAGCCTGAGACTACACAAGAAGCCGGGAAGATGATCATTTCTGCAGAGACTGCGGCAACAGGAACCACTGCAGCAGCGACAAAGGCAGCGAATCCAACGACTGCGGCAGCGACAAAGGCAGCGAATCCGACGACTGCAGCAGCTACGAAAGCGGCAGCTCCGACGACCGCGGCAGCGACGTATACGGTAAAAGATGTGAGCAAGACCATGTATGCGTCATCCTCTGTAAGAGTGCGTTCCGGCTACTCGACAAGTACGGATGTACTGGGTGCCCTGTCAGCAGGAGAAAAGGTGACTGTAACCGGAGAAGTGGAAAATGGCTGGGTCCGGGTGACTTATAAGGGCCATACAGCGTATGTGGCAAAGAATTATCTGACTGAGACAGCACCGGCCACCACCAATACTTCCAGTAGTGCCACTTCTGGTACATCAGGAACTGGCAGCAGTTCTGCTGGCAATAAGAACCAGACTACCACCAGTCCGACAACAACCATCAACAATGGGACAACACCGGGTGGCAGTACTTCTGGACACACAACTGCTCCAGATGGTTCTCAGGCTCCTGGTAATACAACAGCTCCAGGTGGAACCACCAACAGCTCTTCCGGTAAAACAGTGACTGGTAACGTTACAGCCCTGGACCCGTCCGGACTTACCATTCAGACCAGTGATGGCCAGTCCTATCAGTTTACCTGGGGAAGTGATGTTCCGGCTTTAGCACCGGGAGAAAAAGTCCAGGTGCAGTATTCTACGGACAGTTCCGGTCAGAAACAGGTAACCGGAATTTCCAGATAAAGTTTCAACGAAAAAGAGAGGTGCAGGATTATGAAGATTATCTATGCGATTGTAAGTTCTGATGATGGAACCAGAGTAACGGATGTTCTGACAGAGAATCATTTCAGCGTGACCAGGCTTGCCACCACTGGTGGGTTCTTAAAAAAGGGAAATGCAACTCTGATGATCGGTACAGAGGCAGAAAAGGTAGACCAGGCGATTCAGCTGATCAAGGATACCTGCGGCAAACGCCAGAGGATCACCTGTAATGTGCCGACGCCCAACATTGCATCGATCTCTGCAGGTTATATGATGACGCCAGTGACGGTGGAGCTTGGCGGCGCAACGATCTTTGTGACGGATGTGGAACGGTTTGAGAAGATCTGATGGAGCGTAGTGGCTGAATAAGATGAAAAAAGCGGATATGCTGTTCACTGCTGTGAACGGCATATCCGCTTTTGTAGAATTACCAGTACAGTTTCCAATCAGGATTTAAGAACCGGGTTAATGCCTCCATATAGAAGTAATCGCCCCAGGTATTGCATTCATCCACACCACGGTTTTTGCATGTATTGGTTGGTGTATCTCTTGCGTAGGTGCCATGGAGTAAAATACCGTTGGATTTTGTGAAATCGGTATTCGCGCATTTTTCAATCAATGCACGCATCAATCTTTCTGCAGCCGCCCGGTAAGTAGCTGCCTTCTCCTCTGGCAGATATTTGCACATTTCCAGGATACCGCAGATGGCTACAGCAGAAGCAGAAGAGTCACGAGGTTCTGTGGAACCGGTATCAAAGTCGAAATCCCAGTATGGTACCAGATCCTCTGGCAGATGCTCTAAGAAGTAATCAGTAACGCGGCAGAACAGATCGATATATTCCGGATTCTTTAAGTAGCGGTAGCTGAGTGCGATACCGTATACACCCCAGGACTGTCCTCTGGCCCATGCAGAGCCGTTGCGGTTGCCCTGATGGGTAACACCGTAGGTAGGCTCACCGGTTTTGATGTCTAAGAAATGGGTGTGATAGGTGGAGTTATCTGGACGTACCACACATTTCATAGCAGTCTGGATATGTGCTTCTGCCTTGGCAGCATAATCCGGATTTCCGCTGACTTCTGTTGCCCAGTATAACAGAGGCAGGTTTAACAGACAGTCGATGATCAGACGATATTCCTTCGGATCACCGGTAGTTCCCCATGCCTGTAAGAAATTACCGACAGTGCGGAAACGGGAGATTAAGTTATCAGCAGCTAACAGAGCTGCTTTTTTTGCGTTCTCATTGCCTGTCAGTTTATAAGCGGCAACGCAAGAAAGACTGTATAAAAAGCCCATATCATGATGGTTTACATCGATCCGTTTTTCAATTCGGTTTAAGAAGCTGTCTACCTGCTTGGTAGCTGCCTCGCGGAATGCCGGATCCTTGGTGTATTCGTAGGAAAGCCAGATACATCCGGTCCAGAAACCGGTGGTCCACTCTACATTTTCTGTAGGCGGATAGAAGCCGTCCTTGGAGTTGGAATCCGGGAACTTGTCAGTGAAGACAGGAAGATCCTGGCGGACGATGGAAACAGCTTCGTCCATGGCACCCTTGATCTGCTCCATGGTGGCAGCTGGGTAAGTTTTGATAGATTCGATGGTCTGTGACATAAGAAAATCTCTCCTTTCGGGGTTTATGAATGTTGAATCCGGTCTACATAAGCACCAGGGGTGATGCCCTCGTACTTGCTGAAAACGCGGATAAAGCTATTAGAGGAATTAAAGCCGACCATAGCGCTTAGATCTACAATTTTGATTGATGGATCATCTCGCAGGATTTCTTTGGCCTTCTCGATCCGGTAGCGGTTTAAAAAGTCTTTAAAATTATTATCACTCAGCTGTTTAAAAAGGATTCCACAGTATTTTGGGGAAATGTTTAAGTGCTCAGCTAAGTCATTTAACATAATGTCATCCCAGTAATTCTCATAAATGTAATTTAACATCTGATTTAACAGATCCTGGTCACGGCTGTCTTCCCGCTGTCTGACCTTGTTGATCACGGTTTCCAGGATATTTTTCAGCTTTTTGAAAATGATGGCATCATTCCAGTGGCTGTACAGATACTTATAATCAATGGGATCATCCAAAAATGCGTCAGGAGTGGTTTTTAACTCCTGGAAGATTCTGGAGATCGTTCCGATAAATGCATAGATCAGGTTCTGCAGATTTTCTCTGGACAGATCCTTATTCGCGATATTCTCCCGAACAACATCATCAAAGATGGCCAGTGCCTCATCCTTGCCATCCAGCACACACTGGATCAGACGTTTTTCCGTCTGAAGTGGATAGGAGTAGTAGGTCGCTGCATCAATGGAGGAAATATCCCGGTAAGTGATCAGCCGTGTTTTGGCGTGAAGATAACGGAATTCCAGAATCCGCAGAGCCTCGTGATAGCATAAATAGAGCTGGTCAAGCCCCTTATGGATATCAGAAAGCACAACCCGGTGGTCAGAGACAGACAGATCCTCCTGATCCTCTAACTGGTTTAAGAGCTGGGTCAGTAACTGCTTGGCCTCCTCAATGGAATCCGTGCGGATGATCAGAGCATAACGGTTATAATCCAGATCAATGTAGATCACCTGATCCTGTTGGATAGAAAGTTCATAAGCGGCCGCCTTCTGGATTGCAATGGCATGAAATGCATGCTCATCTTCTGGATTCATGGTTTCACCAAGAGATACACAATAGGAGGCATCCGGATACTGAAAGTATCTGGAGGAAAGGTCGGGTTTTCTGGTAAATAACAGATCCTTATATGCCTTTGTGTGGGCCAGCTTGGAATTTTCCTCAATGTTATTCCGAATGATCGCAAATTCATCGATGGCTTCGCCAGTCTGGCCTGCCGGGATAGAAGAGGATTCCATAAGCTCTTCCATAGGGCGGTATAAGCGCTCAACCAGGTGGTAACTGATGTACAGAAACAGGCCGATCGTAAGGAATACGATGATGAAGAAGATCAGCAGTGTCTCTGCAGGAAGCTTATAGGAAGGATACATGGATGCCATCAGCCACTGAAAAGGTGTGATTCCGGTGACCAGTAAGTATCCGCCAGAAGTGTTCTGGGCTTTGCCATAATAAGAAGCACTTTTTGAAACCGAAAGCTTCTCGTAGATCTGCTGGCAGTGCTTCTGAAACTCTTCTGTGTTATGGGAATAGGCGAAGATCCCTGAGCTGTTGTACAGAAAGAAGTCTTCGTCCTCTGAAGCTGCAACAAAAGTTTCTCTCGGTATCGTCACGAGGATCAGAAAAGCGTTTTTCGTATTTTTTGTATGATTCGCCTTCATGATGTAGACCATGTTTTCCAGATCCTGACTTTCCTGATCGTAGCGTGCAAGAAAATATGGTTCATCACTATCATAAAAATGGTCGATCAGCCGCAGGTATTCCTGCTGGTCGATATGAAGTGTGGATAAAAGCTCCGAAACAGCCATGGTGCGGTTATGTGTCAGCACCATATCCACGATCTTGCCATTGAAGGCTTTGACACTCAATGGCATCAGCGCACACTGATACTCGATAGGAAGTGTGTTGTTTATCGACTCCTGCAGACCTTTAGTGGCTCCGATGGCATTGAAATAATACTCAGGCAGGCTGGAGGAGTTGACCCAGCGGATGATGCTCTGATTGGATGCGCATTTTAAAACCGTGTTTAAGATCACGTTCGATGCGATGGTGGCGCCAGACTCCTGGCTTTTGGCTGTCTGCTCTAAATGATACTCATATTCTGCATGTGTCTGCCGCTCCAGAAAAGCACCGCTTAAAACACTGATCAGCAATGCCATGATGATAGCGACTGCAGACAGGATGCGGGCAAGCGTTTTTTGATAAGTTCCGCGAAAATGCATGCAATCAACCCTTCTTTATTGACTGGGCATACACCTCAACTGCACTTAGTCCCTCATGATTGCAGTATCCCAATTTGTGATGGCGGTAAGCAGAATGATCGGAAACCGCTAACTGGTGGAAATCATCGTGAGTCAGTGTCAGGTGTGCTTCCAGTTTTTCACGATATTGATCCAGCACGGATGCATAAGAAGGATCTTTTGCAACGTTGAATTTTTCCAAACGATCTTTCTTCAGATCAAACAGCTCTTCACTGTCAGGCTCTCCGTAGCAGATGTATTTGTAGTTTTCATCACAGATCATGCGTCCAGGAACGGTATAACCACGGAATTCATCCTGCCATTCTGCTGCCACATAAGGCGAGGCAGAGACTGAAGTATTACCGGTGATCGCGTCATACTGGCTGGTTCCGGCCAATCCCTCATAAGGAATTCCGGAGTAATCAAGCATGGTTGGAAGAATATCTAATAAGGAAGAAACTCCTCCGATCCGTCCCTTTTTGATGCCAGGGCCAGAGAACATAAATGGCACATGGTTACTTTCTTCATAGAAAACACCGTACTTGGTGACCATGTGATGACCTGCCATTCCTTCTCCGTGATCAGCAAAGAACAGGATCACGGTGTTCTCACGCTTGCCGCTTTTATCCAGGGCATCCAGGATCTGACCGATCTGCTTATCTGCCATGGCAAGATAGTAGTAGTAAGCGTAGAGATAATACTGGTAATCCAGTGGTGTCCAGTGGGCAGCGTGGCGCAGCCTGCGGTGTGCACAGCATAAATACTGGATAAATTCCGGGCGGTTTTCCAGATCATCAAAATCGAAGTTCTCCGGAAGCGGAGGAAGTTCACGGTCAAGTTCAAAATTCTCAGGATGACATCCATCACGCATCTCACCGATATAACCACAGATGTTGTGTGGATTCTGGATATCAGCGACTGCTAAAAATGGCTGATCCAGAGCAGGAGCCTGGTCAGTCAGCCAGGAGACTGTCTTGGCGGTCGTGTCCACATCCAGATAGGTTTCATAGTCGAAGTTGATGGACGGGTTTGTTCGCGGAATGTTGATCTGCACATCTGGTATTACATCAAAGCCCTTCAGGGCGCCGTAAGAATGATCCTTACCAAAGTGGATGCATTTGTATCCGGCATCAGAAAAATACTCGCCCATGCCTTTGATCTCATCGGAGATGCGGGCAAACGTCCCTGGTTTTATTGATTCGTTCTGCTTATAAATAGGAAATTCCTGAACCGGAAGATTGGTCCGCACATTGGTCTCATGCGGATATCTGGAGGTCCAGAATGACGCTCTTGCAGGCTGACATAAAGGACATGGCGTGTAGGTATAGTCAAATACTGCAGACTGAGCGGCCAGCTTGTCCAGATTCGGTGTCTGGGAATAGGTGTTGCCGTAAGCACTGAGTGCAGTAGCAGACAACTGATCACAGAGGATCAGAAGATAGTTAGTATTTTGCATGGAATCCCCCTTCTGTATAAAAGTCATAAAAATCCATCTAACTTCTGTTAATATAATATAAATAATGGCAAAAAGCAATACCGATTTGTCCTTTGTAGATGAAGTTGAAAAATGATGATGGACAAAAAGCAACTTTTTTTCCGGCATATTGAAAAATGAAAATCCTCTGGAAAATGAGAGATTTACTTTTGAAAACAACCCAGGTATACTTAAGCCATCGCAAGGGAGAACACCTACTACGTCAGGGATGACGAAAATAAGAAAGGGGGATTCTGATGCAGAACAAAGAAAATGCAAAGGCTGGAATTGGAGAACGGTTCATAGCCGGAGCAAAAAGCATTGGAAAGAATTATCAGTTGTACTTATTATTACTTCCGGGTCTGCTATGGTACCTGGCATTCGCTTATCGGCCGATGACCGGATTGCGGATCGCCTTTTACGACTACAATATTTTTAAAGGTATTGCCGGAAGCAAGTTTGTCGGATTCAAGAATTTCATTGATTTCCTAACAGGACGGGATTTCATCCGAGTATTTAAAAACACCATTATGATCTCCTTCTGGCAGATCGTTGTGTGTTTCCCGGTTCCGATCCTGCTGGCAGTTGCCGTTACTGAGATGAAGAACAAAATCGTAAGCAAATTCACCCAGATGGCAACTCTGCTTCCATACTTTGTGTCAGTCGTAGTTGTCTGTGGTATGGTAGTTAACTTCTTATCACCAAGTACCGGTATCATTAACATGTTCCTTATAAAACTGGGATTCGAGCCGATCTACTTCATGGTAAAGCCTCAGTATTTTAGAGGAATCTATACAACCATGACCTTATGGCAGACAGCAGGTTTCAACTCTCTGGTTTACATTGCGGCGATCATGGGTATTGATCCTTGTCTTTATGAGGCAGCAACCGTAGACGGAGCAGGCAGATGGCAGAAGATCAAAAACATTACGATCCCAGCTATTTTACCTACCGTTGTAACGATGTTCGTACTGAATGTAGGTAAGATCGTGAAGGTTGGTTACGAGGCAATCCTTCTTCTGTACCAGCCATCAACCTACTCTGTATCTGATATCATCGCTACCTATTCTTATCGTCTTGGTTTTGAGAATGGTAACTATGGTCTGTCTACAGCCGTTGGTCTGTTTGAGGCATTCATCGCACTGGTATTAGTAGTTGTTTCTAATAAAGTAAGCCGTAAGATTACGGATACAGCACTGTGGTAAGGAGGACGATATGAAAAAACATAAAAATCATGGCCGTGTCATAGGTACCGGCGAACGGATTTTTGATGTGGGAATGACAATTCTTGGAATTTTGATCTCCATCGTTGTACTTTACCCAATCTATTATGCACTGATCGCTTCCTTAAGTAAGCCTTTATATGTGGAAAATGGTACCGTTATGTTTTCCATCAAACATTTTACTTTAGAAAGCTATAAGCAGGCCTGCGCAAAGCCAGGTATCTGGATTGCTTATGCCAACACCATTTTCTATACCGCATTTGGTGTTCTGATCAATATGGCTTTCTCTACCAGTATGGCATATGCGTTATCTAAGAAGAAACTGATGTTCCGCAAATTCTTCACCTTATTTACGGTATTTACCATGTGGTTTAACGCCGGAATCATTCCGACCTACTTAAACTTCAAGAATTTCGGACTTCTGGATACCAGAACTGCAATTATCTTCGGTTTTGCCATCAACACCTACAACATGATCATCATGAAGAGCTTCTTTGAGCAGGTTCCGATGGAACTGGAGGAGGCAGCCTTCATCGACGGAGCAAACCATTTCACGATCTTCTATAAGATCTTCCTGCCATTATCAAAACCGGCATTAGCAACTGTTGCCATGTTCTATGGTGTAAACCGTTGGAACAGTTACTTCTGGGCTATGCAGCTGCTGCAGGATGACAAAAAGGCTCCGCTTCAGGTTATGTTAAAGAAAATGCTCGTTGATCGTGTGGCTAATGCAGCAGATGCAGCTTTAGTGACTGCAGAGTCTATGAGTTCACCGACTACGATTATTTATGCTGTGATCATCATTGCGATCATTCCAATGTTGATTGTGTTCCCGTTTGTTCAAAAGTACTTTAAGACCGGCCTTACCGTGGGCGGTGTAAAGGGATAAAAAAAGGAGGAAATTAAAAATGAAAAAAGATTCCAGAAAAGTAATGGCGCTCATGCTGTTAGCAGCTATGACTGCATCCATGACCGCAGGCTGCTCAGGAAAGAGCGGTGAAACTACCAGCACAACAGCAGCTTCACAGGCAGCAGGTACAGAGGCAGCAGCCACAGAGGCTGCGACCGAGTCCGGCTTAGAGGGCAGCTTAATCAGTGCTGAGCCAAAAGAGTTTACTATTTTTGATAACTTCAACAACATGCCATTCGATAGCAACTGGCAGGTATGGCAGGAAGTACAGAAACGTACCAACATTGGTTTAAAAGGTACGGTCGCTCTGACCAACTCCAACGAGGATGAGGCTTTCAACTTAATGTTAAGCTCCGGTCAGTTAGCTGATATCATCAGCTACAAGGATAGCTCTGAATTAGAGAAGTTAGGTCGTGATGGTGGACTGATCCCGTTAAACGACCTGATCGATCAGTACGCTCCACACATCAAAGCAGTTATGGAAGAGGATGACCGTTTCCGTCAGGCATGCTACTCCTTAGACGGAAACATCTACTACATTCCAAAGAACCAGGAGCTGCTTTCTGCAGAGTACTGGTGGATCCGTAAAGACTGGTTAGACAAGCTGGGTCTGGAGGTTCCGACAACGGTAGACGAGCTGCATGATGTATTATATGCATTCCGCAACGAGGATCCAAACGGCAACGGCCAGAAGGATGAGGTTCCGTTATTTGACCGTGCAGGCTGGAAGATGCCAGAAGAGTACCTGTATCTGTGGGATACCAGCACAACCTTCTATCCAAGAGATGGCAAGATGACCTTCGAGCCGCTGGAAGAGAACTTCAAGACTGGTGTTAAGGGTATGATCCAGTGGTATGAGGAAGGCATCCTTGACCCAGAGTTCTTCACAAGAGGATCTTCCGCACGTGATACCCTGTTAAGTGGTAACTTAGGTGGATGTACCCATGACTGGGTAAGTGCCGGTAACTACAACACTTCCTTAGCAGATGCGATCCCAGGCTTTGAGATGGTTCCATTTGCTCCGCCAGCAGATCAGAATGGCAACGTAAAAGAGCGTGTCAGCCGTTATCCAGGCGCAGGCTGGGGTATTTCTTCTATGTGCTCCGATCCTGAGACTGTGATCAAATTCATGGACTACTTCTTCACAGAAGAGGGCGATGCATTAATGAACTGGGGTATCGAGGGTGATACTTATACAGTGAATGCAGACGGTACCAGACAGTTTACTGATAAAGTGTTAAAATCTGAGTTAACTCCTATTGGTTATCTGCGTTCCATCGGCTCTCAGTATCGTATCGGTATGTGCCAGGATGGTGACTACGAGAAAGCAGTTATGACTGAGATCGGTAAAGAAGCAAGTGATATGTATGATTCCCATCCAGAATGGTTTGGTACTGACATGCCTCCATATGCAGATGGTGAGATCGAGTTAAAATACACTGCTGAGGATGACACAGAGTACAAGAACATCATGGCAAGCATTCAGCCATATGTAGAAGAGAAATTCCAGTCCTGGGTACTTGGTGTTAATGATTTCGAAGCAGATTACGATGATTTCATTGCTGAGTTAAAGGCTAGAGGTATCGACCGCGCACTGGAGATCAACCAGCAGGCATATGATACTTACTTAGGCAAAAACTAATTGGTGATAAAATGCCGGGATTGGGGAAACTCGATCCCGGTTTTTGGTTTGAACGCAGATAAGCATTCCCCCGCTTCAAGTGCGCGGAGCACTAAGCGGCG
>ERZ837380.4424-NODE-4424-length-11771-cov-80.101485_pt1 | contig 11771 bp, 10 predicted proteins | sample MGYA00519685_ERZ837380 | MGnify/ENA primary metagenome ERZ837380 (study PRJEB31850, sample SAMEA3708817) | human gut metagenome | biome: human gut; feature: human-associated habitat; material: faeces | place: China | collected 2014 ...
ACTATCTGCGTGCTCTTACCGGTAAGAAAGCAAGAATTAAAGAAAAAAGAGTTAACGGTTAATCCCCAACTCCTATTTCTAAATAAAAAAAGGAAACCATTAAACGGTTTCCTTTTTTTATGTTCAGGTCTCTGCCGAAGAAAGATTCTCAAGTCCATACAGCTACACAAATTCCATCTTTATCCAGCATAAAAATATCCTCGCGCAAAAAAACTGCACGAGGATATTCCTATTTGTTTTCATCCGAGGGATCACTCAAGCCCTTTCAGTTCCCAACCCAATGCACTGGCTCCCAGCACAGCAGCATCAGAATCTTTCAATTCAGATACCATAAGTTTTGTCTTACCCTTATAAATAGTCAGGATATTATCATCGATAGCTTTTTGGATAGGTTTGAGGATATAATCACCGGACTTAGCCAGTCCACCGAACAGAATAATTGCCTCAGGGCTGGAGAAAGCGATAAAATCTGCAAGCGCCTCACCTAAAATGGTACCGGTGAAGTCAAAAATATCCTGCGCCAGTTTATCACCTTGTACGGCTGCATCATATACATCCTTAGATGTGATCTCTTCTGCCGGAATAGAGCGCAACAAACTCGGTTCGGTACGTGCAGTAAGGAACTCACGTGCAGTGCGTGCCACACCGGTAGCCGAGCAATAGGTTTCCAAACAACCATGACGCCCACATCCGCAAATACGACCATTCTCACGACGTATAATAGTATGTCCCAACTCGCCGGCAAAACCATCATGTCCATATACCATTTGTCCGTTAATAACAATGCCGCTACCTACACCTGTGCCCAAAGTAATCATAATGAAATCCTTCATGCCACGTGCGGCACCATAAGTCATTTCACCGATAGCAGCGGCGTTAGCGTCATTGGTCAGTGCGGTAGGAATACCCAAACGCTCTTCAAACATAGCAGCCAGAGGGATTACTCCTTTCCAGGGAAGGTTAGGAGCAAATTCTATCGTACCGTTATAATAGTTACCGTTAGGAGCACCTACGCCGATACCTTTTATCTTATCAACGCCACCATTTGCCACAATCAACGGAAGGAGTTTTTTGCATACTTCATCCACGTAATTTTCTGCCTGTTCATAAGCTCCCGTCTTAATTGAGTCAGTGGCAATAATAGTGCCACGCGCATCTACGATGCCAAAGACGGTGTTCGTCCCGCCTATGTCAATCCCCACTACATAGGGTTTTTCCATGCTTGAATTCATGATATTTACTTTTTTTGTTTAAAGGGTTAGTTATAACATTATATGGTACAAATTACACAAAGAAAAACGACACTGCAAAATCTTTTTTTAAAAAACTTTGCTCCATTTGCAACTTTTCGTACCATTGTTGCGTCTAATAGTCAAAATTAATAAGAACAAAGCAATAAACAGAAAAATCGTGATACAACTAAAAGACATTAACAAAACCTATAATAACGGAGCTCCATTACACGTTCTTAAAGGCATCAACCTTGACATTCAAAAAGGAGAGTTCGTATCCATTATGGGAGCGTCCGGTTCCGGAAAATCCACTTTACTTAACATATTAGGTATCCTGGATAGTTATGATACCGGAGAATATTACTTGAACGGCACACTTATCAAGAACCTGAGTGAAACCAAAGCAGCCGAGTACCGTAACCGTATGATTGGCTTTATCTTTCAGTCATTCAATCTGATCTCTTTCAAGAATGCGGTAGAAAATGTTGCTCTCCCACTCTTTTATCAGGGAGTAGGACGCCGGAAACGTAATGCTATGGCCTTGGAATATCTGGAACGTCTGGGGCTGAAAGAGTGGGCACATCACATGCCCAACGAGATGTCCGGCGGACAGAAACAACGCGTCGCCATTGCCCGCGCACTGATCACACAACCCCAAATCATCCTTGCCGATGAACCGACCGGCGCTCTCGACAGTAAGACATCCGTAGAGGTGATGCAAATTCTGAAAGACTTGCATAAAACAGGAATGACAATCGTGGTCGTAACTCACGAAAGCGGCGTAGCCAACCAGACGGATAAGATTATCCACATTAAGGATGGCGTGATAGGCAGTATCGAAGAAAATCTAAATCATGACGCATCACCATTCGGCAAGGACGGATTCATGAAATGAAAAATTAGCATATCAACACATAAATCAATTATCGCATTATGCTGGACCTTTGGCAAGAAATATACGGTACAATCAAGCGCAACAAGCTGCGTACGTTCCTCACCGGTTTTGCGGTGGCGTGGGGCATCTTCATGCTTATTGTACTACTGGGGGCAGGCAACGGACTCATCCATGCCTTCGAACAAAATGCTTCCGAGCGCGCCCTGAATTCCATTCGCCTGGGTGGAGGCTGGACCACCAAGTCATACGCAGGCCTGAAAGAAGGGCGGCGCATCCGAATGGAAAACAAAGACCTCAACGCAACCGAGAGATACTTTCCGGACAACATTATCACCGCCGGCGCCACCCTGCAGCAAGGCGATGTGAACATCAGTTTCGGACAGGAATATATCAATATCTCACTAATGGGCGTGCATCCCAATTACGTACAATCCGAAGCTATAAAGACTGCAACCGGACGTTTCATCAATCAGAATGATGTGAAAGAGCGGCGGAAAGTTATCATCCTCCATAAGAAGTCGGCGGAGATTCTTTTCAAGAAGTCGCATACCGAACCTGTCGGCCAGTTTGTCAATGTCGGTGGTGTGGCTTACCGGGTAGCCGGGTTATATGAAGACCAAGGTGACCAAAGCAGTGTTGCCTTTATTCCGTTCTCTACTCTGCAAACCATTTATAATAAAGGTGATAAGCTCAACAATATCATCTTCACTACAAAAAATCTGACGAGTGAAGAAGCCAACAAAACTTTTGAGAAAGAATATCGTAAAGTCATTGCCGCCAACCACCGTTTCGACCCGGAAGACGAAGGTGCGATCTGGATATGGAACCGTTTCACACAATACATGCAGACACAAAATGTTGCCGGTCTGCTCCGCACAGCCATTTGGGTGATAGGTCTTTTCACATTATTGAGCGGTATCGTAGGAGTATCGAACATCATGCTGATTACAGTCAAGGAACGCACCCGCGAATTCGGAATTCGCAAAGCGCTGGGGGCCAAACCGCTTTCTATCCTTTGGCTGATTATCGTGGAAAGCGTTACAATCACCACTTTCTTCGGTTATATCGGTATGGTAGCAGGTATCGGAGTAACAGAATGGATGAATTCCGCTTTCGGTAATCAAACGGCAGACGCAGGAATGTTTCAGGCAAGGATGTTCTCCGACCCCACAGTAGACATCGGCATTGCCATACAAGCTACATTGACTTTAATCATCGCAGGCACGCTCGCGGGGTTCTTCCCGGCTAAAAAGGCTGTAAGCATCAGTCCGATTGAAGCGTTGAGAAGCGATTGACAGACTGCGTTTTATGATTAACCGCATTACCGAATACAAAACACTAATCATTAAACACTAAAATAACGTGAGAATAGATATAGATACATGTGAGGAAATCCTTGTCACGATAACAAGAAACAAGACACGCAGCCTGCTGACGGCATTCGGTGTGTTTTGGGGAATTTTTATGCTGGTGGCACTCATTGGCGGCGGACAAGGCATGCAGGAGCAAATGAAATCACAGTTTGAAGGTTTTGCCACAAATTCCGGATTTATTGCAGCACAAAAGACAAGTGAGGCTTATAAAGGTTTCCGTAAAGGCCGCTGGTGGGACTTGGAAATGGAAGATGTGGAACGGGTGCGCAGCATCGACGGAATAAAAATAGCCACCCCGTCATTCGCTCTTTGGGGGCAAACTGCGGTTTACGGAGAAAACAAATATGAATGTAGCGTCAAGGGATTATACCCTGAATATGAGCAGATAGAGCATCAGGAAATGACTTACGGGCGCTTTATTAATGATGTGGACATACGCGAAGCACGAAAAGTATGCGTCATAGGCAAACGTGTTTACGAAAGTCTTTTCAGACCTGATGAAGACCCTTGTGGGAAATATATCAGAGTAAACGGCATTTATTACCGCGTTATCGGCATGTGTTCCTCCGAAGGTAATGTCAACATACAGGGACAAGCCTCGGAAGCCGTCACCCTGCCTTTTACGACAATGCAGCAAACGTATAATCTGGGGCAAAGGATAGATGTTGTGTGCTTCATCATGAAACCGGGAGTAAAGGTTACGGACGTAGAGCCCGAAATAGAACGTCTCGTCAAAGCCGCCCACTACATTTCACCGGACGACAAACAGGCAATCATGTTCCTCAACGCAGAAGCGATGTTTTCCATGATGGACACCCTGATGACAGGCACTCGCATCCTTATCTGGATGGTGGGTCTGGGAACTTTATTTGCTGGAGCGATTGGCGTATCCAACATTATGATGGTTACGGTCAGGGAACGCACCACGGAGATAGGCATACGACGGGCTATCGGTGCACGTCCCAAAGATATTCTGCAACAAATTCTTTCGGAGAGTATGGTGCTGACCACAGTGGCCGGCATGGCGGGAATCTCTTTTGCCGTATTTATACTGCATATACTGGAAAGCGCAACGAATGAACCGGGGGCAACAGAAACTCATTATCAGGTATCTTTCGGGTTGGCAATCGGCACGTGCGCCCTTCTTATAGCATTAGGGGTATTGGCAGGACTGGCCCCGGCCTACCGCGCAATGGCTATCAAGCCGATTGAAGCGATAAGGGATGAATAAGGAGACACAATGTGGAAAATATAAAGAATAAAACAATAATATTAAAATAAGATGAAAACAAAGAAGTATCTGAAAATCGCATCATTGGTAGTGGTGGCTGCCATATTTATTTGGACATTCGTGTTCTTGTATCAAAAGTCCCAACCTAAGGTAAAGGTGTATGAAACGATTGTCCCGGAAATAGCCGATTTGGAAAAGACAACCGTAGCCACCGGTAAAGTGGAGCCAAGAGATGAAGTACTCATTAAGCCGCAAATCTCCGGTATCATTTCCGAAGTGTATAAAGAAGCCGGACAAAGCATCAGGCAGGGAGAAGTGATAGCCAAAGTAAAGGTTATCCCCGAACTGGGTACGCTGAACTCCGCCGAGAGTCGTGTCCGCCTGGCAGATATCAATGCCCGGCAGGCAGAAACGGACTTTGCACGTATCGAAAAGCTATTCAATGACAAGCTCATCAGCGACGAAGAATACGAAAAGGGTGAAGTTAGCGTGAAACAGGCACGCGAAGAGTTGCAAACAGCCAAAGATAATCTGGAAATCGTGAAGGAAGGCATCACCAAAAACAGTGCTTCGTTCAGCAGCACACTGATTCGATCCACTATTACCGGATTGATTCTGGACGTGCCTATCAAGGTCGGCAACTCCGTTATCATGAGCAACACCTTCAATGACGGAACAACCATTGCCACCGTCGCCAACATGAACGATCTCATCTTCCGGGGAAATCTGGACGAGACCGAAGTAGGGCGCGTACATGAGGGGATGCCGGTGAAACTGACTATCGGCGCCCTGCAAGACCTGTCGTTCAATGCCACATTGGAGTACATCTCTCCCAAAGGAGTGGAAGAGAACGGAGCCAACCAGTTTGAGATCAAGGCAGCCATCCAGGCACCGGATAGCGTGCAAATCCGTTCCGGCTATTCCGCCAATGCAGAAATTGTACTGGAGCGTGCACTAAAAACGCTTGCCTTGCCCGAAAGCACAGTAGAGTTCAGCGGAGACAGCACCTTTGTATATGTACTCACCGACAGCATACCTCAGCAGAAATTTAAACGCCAGCAAATAGAAGTCGGCATGAGCGATGGCATCAAGATTGCCGTCAAAAGTGGCCTGACCGCCAAAGACAAGGTGCGCGGTGCCGAGAAAAGCGACAAATAACCAACATTATTATATGAAATAGGAACGCTATGAAAAAAAATATATTCATATGTCTGGCTATTCTGAGTTGCACGCAAGTCCAAGCACAAAACCGCTGGTCGCTGCGTCAATGTATAGACTACGCCATTGAGCACAATATCGATATCCGCCGGACAGCCAATGCAGCCGAACAAAGCAACATCGAAGTGAACACTGCCAAGTGGGCACGATTGCCGAACCTCAACGCCAACGCCGGCCAGAACTGGAACTGGGGACGTACGCAGACTGCAATCAAAGACGAAAATACCGGTGACTACTCCACTGTATACGTCAATACTGCCAGCCATGGAACAAATATGTCTGTTTCAACCAGCATCCCGTTATTTACCGGACTTGAAATACCCAACCAATATGCCTTGGCCAAGCTGAACCTGAAAGCGGCACTCGCCGATTTGGAGAAAGCCAAAGAAGATATCTCCATCAATATAGCCTCGGCTTATTTGCAGGTATTGTTCAACGAGGAATTGCACCGGGTATCTTTAGGACAAGTGGAACTGAGCAAAGAACAGTGCAACCGCATAGAACGGTTGGCCGAAGTAGGGAAAGCCTCTCCGGCGGAAGTTGCCGAAGCCAAAGCACGCGTAGCACAGGACGAAATGAATGCTGTGCAGACCGACAACAACTATCGATTGGCCCTGCTCGATCTCAGCCAGCTCATCGAGCTGGAGACACCGGAAGGATTCCTTCTGGAAGATCCAACCGCAAACATAGAGCTCATTCCGCTAACCCCTCCGGATGAAATCTTCCAAACGGCACTGGTCAGCAAAGCCTCCATACAAGCGGCACAGTATCGCCTGGAAGGAAGCAAACACAGCATCCGCATTGCCCAAAGCGCTTATTATCCGCAATTGAGTTTCAGCGGAAGTCTCGGAACGAACTATTATTCGACAATCAACCGTACTTTCAGCCAGCAGATGAATGACAACTTCAACAAATATGTCGGCTTCAATCTGAGTGTGCCTATCTTCAACAGACTGGCCACACGCAACCGGGTACGCACAGCCCGCCTGCAGCGCGAAAACTATTCCTTGCAGCTGGATAACGCCAAAAAGAGCCTCTACAAAGAGATTCAGCAGGCATGGTACAACGCGGCGGCATCCGAAAGCAAGTATACGAGCAGCAGTACGGCAGCATCGGCCAGCGAAGCATCCTTTAAGCTGATGAGCGAGAAGTACGAGAACGGAAAAGCAAATGCCGTAGAATATAATGAAGCCAAGCAGAACTTGATGAAAGCGCAGTCTGACGAGCTCCAAGCCAAATATGAATACCTTTTCCGCACCAAGATACTGGACTTCTATAAAGGAGAACCCATCGAATAAATGCAACTCACCCGCAATGGCATCCCTGACCGGAGAAGGAACAAACCTACCTTTCTCCGGATGTTCCGCCCACTAAGGCACATTCATCTGCAAAGAACCGGGATGCCTGCAAGGGCAAACCGGAATATCCTTAGGAGTGAACTATCATTAAAAGCCTTTTAATATGATATTATAAGCCTTTTAATACTATATTAAAAGGCTTATAATTATAGATAGGTATAGAAAAGAAACCACGAAAGAAAGATTATCAATCGTAAAGATCACCGGTCAAAGGATATATCTATAAAAGCGGATAACCAAATATATAATTTTAGTTGTTGTGTGTTGATACGCCCCTTTCTCTCTGCTCATACGGAGGGAAAGGGGCGTTCATCATAGATACATGACAAGGGCTTAGTTACGCCTCATCGCGCCGTTATCCTTATCCGACGAACGGGAAGAGGCACGTGTGCTGCGTGTGGAGGATGAGGAGGAGCTGCTACGTCTTACGCTCTCCTTTTGAGAGCTCCGCTCACGTCTGGGCTTACTTACCTCTTTCTTGGTATCGGAACGGCGCGTCGAGCCATTGACACCCGGACGGCGATCGGACTGCCCTACGCCAGGGCGTGCGCCGGAATTAGGGCGCGTACCGGAGTCGGGACGCATATTGGAGTTAGGACGGATATTGACCGAACCGAAATCCGCACGCCGGCTCGTATGGTACGATTTATTATCACGAATACGGAAAGGGCCGTTGTAAGCAGGATGATTATGCCGTCCCCGGTAATAGCTCACATTGTGATGATGGGTACGATAATGCCCGCCGCAGTAGGTGCGATAATGATGAGGACGCGGATAGTAAAAATGGTTCGGATTGGAATAAGTGACATAAATCCGGAAAGACCAGCGCCCACCGCTCACATAAATCGGGCGGAAGAAGTAGGCAGCCTGCATGAAACGGGAGTACTGCCGGCTACTCAACACCCAACGCAAATCGTCATTGCGCACATCCAGATAATCATAGTAACGGTTCAACGCCCATTCCTCACCCCGCAACACATCATCCATCAGATAACGCACACCGGAAATGAAGTCATAATTAATTTCATACACATCGTTATACTGTGCTGTATTCAGGTTCAGTTCATAAGCCATCTTATCCGTAAGGAAACGCGTCTCTTTACGTACTCTACTGTTGCTCATCGCAGCATGGCAAACGGTAGTGCTCATTATTGCTGCAAATAATATGAATAATATTCGTTTCATGGTAACGTTCTTTATAGGTTTATATTCCATCAACTTTTTAGTGAAAACAAAAATAGGGGAATATTTTCCCCCATCCTTCTGTTTCTCTCTAATATATTATAGGGAAAACCCTATCGCCTTTAGGGGTTAGAGGAGTCTACCAGCTCAATGCCGTTTTCCAACAACCGTATCAGATGTTTCTTATACAGATCACCGACCGCCTTTTTAAAGGTTTTCTTACTGACGCCAAATGTTTCGTAAATCTCCTCTGCAGGGCTCTTGTCATGCAAAGTGATCCGCCCTCTCTGTTCACGTATATAGTTCAGGAGAGTGGCAGAAAAGTCTTCCACCTTACCCACTCCCGGCTTTTGAAGCACCAAGTCGATCTTGCCATCCTCACGAACTTGCTTTACATAGGCTTTCAGTGTCATGCCTGTATGCAGAGGTTGGAATATCTCGCTTTCATAGAGCAATCCGCTATATCGGTTCTCTATGATGGCCTTAAAGCCTAAATCCGTTTTCTGCCAGATGAGTATGTTTACTTCCTGTCCGGGTTCATAAGGGGCTTTCTCTTTCGAGAGATAACGGTCTACTTTCGCAGAGGCCACTATCCGGTAACTCTCATCATCCAGATGTGCATGGATTACGTACTGCTTCCCAACCTGCATCTTCATCTTCTGCTCACGAAAAGGAACAAACAAATCTTTCATCAGCCCCCAATTGAGAAAAGCGCCGTATTGATTTATCCACGCCACTTCCAGGCAAGCGAATTGCCCAACCTGCACAAACGGCGTCAACGTAGTAGCAACCAGCCGCTCCTCATTGTCCAAATAGATAAACACCGTTAATTCGTCTCCCGGCTTACAGTCTTCGGGTACATAACGCGACGGAAGCAAAATTTCCCCTTCTTCACCTCCATCCAGATACATACCGAAATCGACTTCTTTCACCACCTTCAAGGTATTGAATTTCCCTAACTCTATACTCATATAATTTATATTTCGTGACGTTTGCAAAAAAGATAATGCCAACAGGTCCAAACTTATCTTTCCATTCTGTGCAAAGATAAAGATAAGGAATAACTTTTCACTCTAAAAGATAACTTTTTTATATGAACAACTCCACAGGGAAAATGGTTATCTTTGTAGCACAACAATTCAAAAGAATGTTTGTTATTCACCTTTAAATAATATAATTATGGATTTTCTTACAAACGAAAAACTAACCATTGTAGGAGCAGCCGGCATGATTGGCTCCAACATGGCGCAGACCGCAATTATGATGCGTCTCACCCCAAACATTTGTTTATATGACCCTTATGCTCCCGGACTGGAAGGTGTGGCCGAAGAAATGCTTCACTGCGGATTCGAGGGACTGAACCTTACGTTCACTTCCGACATCAAAGAAGCGCTGACCGGCGCCCGATATGTAGTGTCTTCCGGTGGTGCCGCCCGTAAAGCAGGCATGACCCGCGAAGATTTATTGAAAGGCAATGCCGCCATTGCCGAAGAATTCGGAAAGAATGTGAAAGCCTACTGTCCGGACGTAAAACATGTAGTCGTTATATTCAACCCTGCGGACATTACCGGTCTGATCACATTATTATATTCCGGATTGAAACCTTCCCAAGTCACAACATTGGCAGCGCTTGACAGTACCCGCCTGCGCAGCGAGCTTTCCAAACATTTTGGAATACTCCCCGACAAGATAGAGAATTGTCGCACTTATGGCGGACATGGCGAACAAATGGCCGTATATGCCTCCACTGCCAAAGTGGACGGCAAACCGTTATTGGACATCATCGGAACTCCCGCCTTGACTAAAGAACAATGGACGGAGATACAAGCTAAGGTTATCAAAGGCGGCGCCAACATTATTGCCTTGCGTGGCCGCTCTTCGTTCCAAAGCCCCGCCTATGTCTCTATCGAAATGATTGCTGCCGCTATGGGCGGAAAGCCTTTCCGCTGGCCGGCAGGCACATACGTACACAGCCATGGTTTTGACCATATCATGATGGCTATGGAAACTGAAATCAACAAAGAAGGCGTACATTACAAAGAATTAAAAGGTACACTCGAAGAAGAAGCCAAACTGAAAGAGAGTTATGCACATCTCTGCAAACTGCGTGATGAGGTTATCGGAATGGGCGTGCTACCTCCGATTAAAGACTGGCACAGCATCAATCCTAATATAGATTAAAAAAGCCATATCGAAATCTATTTCAATAAGTAATACCAACATCCCCTTTGTCTTCATTCAGTAAAGTTACAAAGGGGATTTTTCTAATAATTTTCCCCAAAAGCCTTGCAATATAAAAAATTCTCTTTATCTTTGCACCCGCAAACAAAAAAGGTGCCATAGCTCAGTTGGTAGAGCAAAGGACTGAAAATCCTTGTGTCCCCGGTTCGATTCCTGGTGGCACCACTTGAAAAAGCTTTTCACTCTTGAAATCCCCTGAAATTCAGCAATTTCAGGGGATTTTTTATTTCTGTCACCCACAAAAAAATGCAGATTTAAGAATTTAAAAATGTCCCATTCGGTGGTTTTTCACACCCCCTTTTAAAAAACCACCACCAGCTTTATACTTCACTTATTTTCAACTATTTACACAATCATCTTTCAGGCGCTAAAGAGTACTTTTGCAGACCTGCTTGAATGTGGTGAAAAAGAGATCGGACGAAAAGAAAAAAACGCCGTATCCCGGAAATATAAATTTCCAAAGGAAGTTCCGTTTTTCCTATTCCGATGGTTTTCCCGGAAAAATTCGGTGGTTTTCATATCCTTCAAATAAAAAAACCACCGAAAAGACGTCCCTTCCACCCCTTTCCGGTTGACAAAGTAAAACATGTCCAACAACTAAAAGGAAACGAGTATGAAACAAGGAACAATGAACATCCTGTTCTTCATTCTGAAGACAAAACTTCTGAAAAACGGTGAGGCACCCATTCTTATGCGTATAACCATTGACGGGCATTACGAAGAGGCCAGAATACAGCGAAGCGTTCTGCCAAAACAATGGGATTCCGCCAAAGGATGCAGCAAGGGAAAGGACAGGACTGCCAAAGAACTGAACGCCTACATCGCAGAACTCAGTGCTCTGGCTTTACAGAAGCACAAGGAACTGATGCTCGAACTTGCACTGATCACGCCCAAACTTCTTCTGAAACGGGTATTCGTGGAAAAGCCACTCAACTTTGACCCTTTTGGCCACGCAGAATTATCCCTTTTTGCTAAAATATGATTGCCCCCTTTGGCTAAAATAGTGTTGCCCACTTGCTTCACCTATAATTATAGTTTTTT
>ERZ837380.4434-NODE-4434-length-11745-cov-2.545937_pt1 | contig 11745 bp, 12 predicted proteins | sample MGYA00519685_ERZ837380 | MGnify/ENA primary metagenome ERZ837380 (study PRJEB31850, sample SAMEA3708817) | human gut metagenome | biome: human gut; feature: human-associated habitat; material: faeces | place: China | collected 2014 ...
TATGGAACGAGATATGCGGCAGCAGCTTTTTGACCATTATGAAGAACTGTCATTTTCTTATTACAGTCAGAATAATTCTGGACAAATGATGAGTAAACTGGTCAGCGACCTGTTTGATATTTCTGAGTTCGCTCATCATGGACCGGAGAACTTATTTATTTCATTGATCAAAATTGTTGGTGCGTTTATTTTCCTGTTCTTCATTAATAAGAAACTGGCGCTGCCATTGATTCTGTTGGTGATCCTGATGTTTGCGGTATCCTTCTGTCAGAACCAGAAGATGCAGAAGACATTTATGGAGAACAGAAGGAAGATCGGTGACGTCAATGCCAGTTTGCAGGATACCTTGTCAGGAATCCGGGTGGTACAGTCCTTTACTAATGAGGAAATCGAGAAAAAGAAATTCCAAAAGAGCAATGAAGCGTTTCTGGTTTCCAAAAGGGATAACTATCGTTGCATGGGAGAATTTATGAGTTCTAATCTGTTCTTCCAGGGCATGATGTATCTGGTTACACTGGTTTATGGCGGTTATCTGATCGCCAATCATGAAATGTCGGCTTCCGATCTTGCTATGTATGCTCTGTATATTGGAATTTTCATCAGTCCGATCCAGATTTTGGTGGAATTGATGGAAATGATGCAGAAGGGTCTTTCTGGTTTCCGCCGTTTCCTTGATGTGATGGAAACGGTTCCAGAAATTCAGGATAACACGGATGCAGTGGAACTGACCAATGTAAAAGGCCATGTCTGCTATGAAAACGTTTCTTTTCATTATAGCGACGATGAGGCAGAAGTGCTTTCCCATGTATCCATTGACATTCCGGCCGGTAAATCAGTTGCGCTGGTTGGTCCGTCCGGCGGTGGAAAGACAACCATCTGCTCACTGCTTCCCCGTTTCTATGATGTGACCGGTGGCAAGATTACCGTAGATGGCCATGACATCCGTTCTCTCACGCTGAAAAGTCTCCGAAGCCAGATCGGCGTTGTGCAGCAGGATGTTTATTTGTTTTCCGGTTCCATTCGCGAAAATATCGCCTACGGAAAACCGGATGCTTCCGAGGAGGAGATCATTGCGGCAGCAAAACAGGCCAACATCCATGATTTTATCATGGAACTTCCAGAACAGTATGATACTTTTGTAGGAGAACGCGGCGCCAGACTTTCAGGTGGACAGAAGCAGCGGATTTCCATAGCACGGGTATTCTTAAAGAATCCGCCGATCCTGATCCTTGATGAGGCCACCAGCGCCCTGGATAATGAAAGTGAACGCTGGATCCAGCGCAGCCTGGAAGAACTGTCCAAAGACCGGACGACCATCACCATTGCCCATCGTCTCTCTACGATCAAACATGCTGATGAGATCATCGTTCTCACGGAAAATGGAATTGCAGAGCGTGGAACCCATGATATGCTGCTTGAGAAAGACGGAATCTATGCAGGCTATTACAATATGGCGTAATTGGTTGTCCTGGGAGAAAAAAATGAAATTAAAAAGGATTTTGTTCACGATACTGCAGTGTACATGGGGAATCATTCAAACATTTTTAGGAGCAGTTATTTTTATAAAATTGAGAAAATATCCGCATATGAGATATCGCGGATGTGTAGATACAAGATGGAATATAAGCAGTGGACTAAGCCTTGGGCTGTTTATATTCACGCCTGGTGAAGAAGATGAGGATTCTCAAAAGATCCGGGTACATGAATATGGTCATTGCATACAATCCGTCGTGCTTGGTCCATTTTATATGTTGATTGGTATGATTTCTATTGTATGGGCGCGGTATCCGTATTTTGAAAGAATCCGCAGAGAAAAGAATTTGCCATATACTGCCTGCTTTGTAGAAGCATGGGCAAGCAGATGGGGAGAAGTATTTACCGGAGAAAGCGCCATATGGAATTAGATGTCCTGATGTGGGGTACTGGAGGATAGGATGGTAAAATTCATAAAAATCGGCCCAGTTGTTTTTCTGCTGGTAGCCATAGTTTGTGCTGTCGGGTATCAAGTTACAGGCACAGGGATTTTTCTTACCCTGGCGATCACATTTGGAACCACTGCTTACCATTTTATCATGCGATGGCTGGTGGCATTCACTTACAATTTTTTCATGGATAATCATGCGGATTACAGAAAGCCATGGTATCAGGTGGGGCAGTGGGAGATGAAACTGTATGAGAAATTGCAGGTAAAACGCTGGAAGAACCATATGCCGACCTACAACCCCAGCCTGTTTGATCCCAGAAAGCGCACCTGGGATCAGATCGCCCAGGCAACGTGCCAGGCGGAGCTGGGGCATGAGACCATTGCAGTGTTGAGTTTTGTGCCCATTGCAGTAGAAATCTGGTTTGGGGAGTATCCGGTGTTTCTTCTTACATCGATCGCTGCTGCGGGTGTTGATCTGATGTTTGCGGTGATCCAGCGGTATAACCGGCAGAGGATTGTAAATTACTTGAGAAACAAATCGGATTAGCCAAACTGTTGTTTGAAGTGAGAACACCGATGTAGCATGGAGAAGGGGAAATTATGATCATACACACAGGAATGCGTACAGATATCCCGGCATTCTACAACGAATGGTTTCTGAACCGTATACGGGAGGGCTATGTGCTGGTGCGGAACCCATATCAGTTCAGTCAGGTAACCAGATACAGCCTATCACCGGATGTGGTGGATCTGATTGCGTTCTGCACGAAGAACCCGGCTCCCATGCTGCCGCACATGGACGCGCTAAAGGACTATGGCCAGTATTGGTTTGTGACTATTACACCGTATGGCAAAGATATAGAGCCTTACGTGCCGTACAAAGAGGCAGTGATGGAAGATTTTCAGAAATTGTCAGAACTGGTGGGAGTGGACAGCATTGGCTGGCGGTATGACCCAATCGTTCTCGATGACTGGCATTCTATGGAGTGGCATATCTCTCAGTTCGAATCCATGGCAAAAACTCTGTCAGGTTACACGAAAACCTGTGTGATCAGTTTTATTGACCTGTATAAGAAGGTAGAGCGGAATTTCCCGGAAGCAAGGGCTGTTTCCAAGAGGGACAGACTTATTCTGGGAAAAGAACTGATCCAGATAGCTGGAAATTACGGCATGACAGTGAAACCCTGCGCGGAAGGGACAGAACTGGCTGTGTACGGCGCTGATTGTTCGGGGTGCATGACGGTGAGAACCTTTGAGACCGCGTTAAACACCAGCCTGGATGTGCCGAAACGGAGCCAGAACCCAAAGAACCGACAGTGCGGCTGTATGCTCACGGCGGACATCGGGGCTTACGATACCTGCGGGCATCTATGCAGATATTGTTATGCCAATTCCAATCCGGCACTGGTGCGGGAAAAAAGGAAACGACACGATTCCAAGTCTCCATTTCTGATCGGAAATAGTATGCCGGGAGATGTGATCCACGAGGCGGAGCAGAGAAGTTGGATCGATGGGCAGATGAAAATGGAATGGTGAAAAAACGAGAAATGTGATATGATGAAGAATAGTAAAAAGCAGGAGGTCGCATATATGGGTATCTATTTGAATCCAGACAGCAGTAAATTCGAAGAAGCTGTGAATTCGGATATTTATGTGGATAAGACCGGATTGTTAACGTATACCAATTCCGTTTTGCATACGATGCAGAAATATATTTGTATCAGCCGTCCACGACGCTTTGGAAAATCGACAGCTGCCAATATGCTCACGGCGTATTATAGCCGGGGATGTGACGCGGAGCAGATCTTTTCACAGTTTGAGATTGCAAAAGATAGTGGTTTCAAGAAATACCTGAACAAGTATAATACGATTTCTGTTAATATGCAGGAGATTTTAAGCAGAAGCCGAAGCATTTATGAACTGATTGAGCGTTTCAATAAACTGCTTATCCGTGATTTGAAAAAAGAATATCCGGATGTGGACTATTTTGATGACACCGATGTGATCGCATGTATGCAGGATGTATATTCCCAGAAAAAGCAGGCATTCATTGTGATTCTTGATGAATGGGATTGTATTTTTCGGGAGTACAAGGAAGACAAAGAGGCGCAGGAAAAGTATCTTGATTTTCTGAGAGATTTGTTAAAGGACAAGGCATATATCCATCTGGCTTATATGACGGGAATTCTGCCAATTAAGAAGTATGGAACGCATTCTGCTTTAAATATGTTTGATGAATTTTCCATGATTGATCCGGGTCCGCTGGCGCAGTACGTGGGCTTTACAGAGAATGAAGTCAAAAAGCTGTGTGGACAGTATCAGATGGATATGGCAGAGGTCAAAAGCTGGTATGACGGATATTCCTTTGAAAATGGAATATCGATTTACAGTCCGCGTTCTGTAGTAAGCTGTATGCGGTTTAAAAAAATAGGAAATTACTGGAATCAGACAGAAACGTTTGAGGCACTGAGAATTTATATTGATATGAATTTTGAAGGCTTAAAAGATGATGTTCTAAGTATGATCGCAGGAAATGCAGTTCCTGTGAACATAGGAAATTTTTCTAATGATATGGTGACCTTTCATTCCGAAGACGATGTTCTGACACTTTTGATCCATTTGGGGTATGCCTCTTACGATTATGACAGTAAGACCGTGAAGATTCCCAATGAAGAAGTGAGAGCGGAGTATGTGAATAGTGTTTCTGCATCAAATTGGGGCGAAGTATCAAAATCATTAAAAAATTCAGCAGATACATTGGAGGCAATCTGGCAGAAAAGGCCGAAGCAGGTAGCGGAAGCAATCAGTCAGGCACATTTTGAAACATCGCATATTCAATATAATGATGAAAATGCATTGAGCTATACGATTTCACTGGCTTTGTATTCGGCGAGAAATTTTTATATGATTTACAGGGAATTGCCAAGTGGGAAAGGATTTGCGGATCTCGTATTTTTACCAAGGAAAAAATTTCCGGAAAAACCGGCAATTGTAGTGGAATTGAAGTGGGATAAAGATGTGAGTGGAGCGATTGCGCAGATCAAGAACAAGGAATATTGCAGAAGTCTGGAAGAATACCGGGGAAATGTGTTATTGGTCGGCGTAAATTATGATAAAAAGACAAAGGTTCACGAATGCATGATTGAGGAATGTGAAATCTGGTAAATTATGGAGGGGTGTGTTATGTGGTTTTGGTGGGTGATGCTGTTCTGTGATTTATTAATCCCGGTCACAATGCTGATTGGTGGAAGAGCGATGTGGAAACATTGTCCCAATTCGATCAATGGTTTGTTCGGATACCGGACGCATCGTTCCATGAAAAATATGGACACATGGAAATTTGCCCATGATTACTGCGGACGCCTTTGGTGGAAGCTGGGATTATGGATGTTTGTTCCATCGGTTTTGATTCATATTCCGTTTTACCATAGTACGGAAGATCAGATCGGGACCGTTGCCATGATTTTGGTGATCGTTCAGTGTATTGTCCTAATTGCATCTATTATTCCAACAGAACATGCATTAAAGAAGACATTTGACCGAAATGGAAACAGAATCTGATTGACAATGAGCAAAATCGGGCGTGGTGTTTTTGAAAAACAGGTTTGATGTAAATAATTCTTCCATAGGATCCCGGAGTTTTGTGTGGTATAATACTGGTATAATCAGTTGCATTGGAAACAATGATATCAGAGATCGGGAGAAAAACATATGAAGAAAAGGAAAACCATTGGTTATATATCCCTTGCTTTTCTTGTGATTACCCTGGCGGGCTGCGGCTATACGAAAGAAGAGAAGGCGGATATGAAGCGTTATGAAGCCCAGGGTCGTGAAAATGCGAAAGATTATATCAAAGAAAAGTATGGAGTGGATGTGAAAATCAGGGAAGTGACTTGCGAGAAATATAATTCTGGTCCGGTGCCAGACTTTTCCCCTTCTCCCACTGGAAATGTGTTTGTGAGGATGAGCGCTCAGGGAGAAGACTTCACTGTTTTCATTTCAGGAGAAAGCAGGAATGTAGACGGAATCGACAACTATCAATACCAGGAGATTGTGGGGACATTTACACGGGAACTGGAGAAAATTACAGGACTTTCAGCAAAAAGTGTATTTATCTGCTATGGCGAGTTTCAAACGGTAAACGCTGAAAAGAACGGGATGGTCCATGATTTTTATAACGGTGGGAATCTGACGGAAATTTTGCAGGGTGGATCCGCGAGAGCCGTTGCATCTTATATCAATCAGCCAGTGGAACAAATTCCGGTATCAGAAATAAGCAGGATGACCGGGGTTCAAACGATCTTGTTTGCAGACTATGAAAGCCAGGAGGCTTATCAGGCGGTTTCACAACCGTATTATAATTTGACAGGGTGGCCGATAGAAAATGGTATCGAAGATCAGCTCTATCAGATAAATGGATATCGTGTGGTAAGTGCAGGCGAAGATTATTCTATGAACTGTGAGAAGAAGATCCAGGATGATATCATTTTGATCACAGAAAAGCCAGAGGAGCAGGTGAAGCTTGAGAAAACGATTCTGGATCCACAGGAAAACTGGAATGGAAATGGATTCCTTGACGCAGAACAGGTGGCTGATGCATATACAGTTGAGACGAACGCACGAAAGGTATATGTGTATTTCCCGGTAGAAAAACTGCAGACGAAAGATGTGAAGCGTATCCAGCTGGTCAAACAGTATCAGTATCGGGGTGAGACCTGCTATGACACGATTCCTGGCGGAGTAACAGATGATGGCAGGTATATCAGTGGTATCGTCTATACGAAGGATGAGTCGGAAATCAAGCTATCCGTGTTTGTAGATAAAAAATGATTACTGTTCACGCGTTGCGTAAACAGCAACGGATTTTCAGTTCAGAAAATGCCTACCCGTGTACAGTAACAAAAAATGATAAAATATGGTTGACAATCCAGAATGCATTTGATAATATTTATCAGGTAAATTCAATATCCCATGGGGGAGTAGTTAGCACGAACGTGTGGTTTGTCAACATTCTGATTATAGGAAAGTATATAATCTGGCAAATCTTAAATAATGAGACTCATGTATATCGATGGACAGTTAATGCGTGGACGCATTGCTGGCAGTTGATATACATGGGTCTTTGTTGTTTATCAGGAAATTTTGCTGAAATTACCTATGATAACCGATGACCGGGCTGACGATACTGATACGGAGAGGAAGGAAATGTGGAAATGTTACTATTTTTAAAGGTCTTTTTTACGGAATTTATTGCAGAGATGGGAGATAAGACCCAGCTTATGTTAATCGCCCTTACGTCGAAATACAAATTACGGGACATTATATTAGGAACTGCCGCAGCAATTCTTGTATTGAATGGACTGGCAGTTTTAGCAGGTGGACTTGTTAGTGAATTTATTCCTGAATGGCTCATCAAGACCGTTGCAGCGCTGGCATTTCTTTACTTTGCCGCAGCAACGATCACTGGTGATGATGACGAGGATGAAGAAGAGGGCAGTAAAACAAAAATCCAGTTTGCTCCATTGGCAGTATTCTGTACCTTTTTTGTAGCCGAGCTTGGAGATAAGACACAGCTTACTGCCATTACATTTGGCGCCAATGAAGGTATGGGAGCCGCATTGGTTGTTTGGATCGGATGTTCTTTGGGACTTTTTGCAGCGGATATTCTTGGAATGCTAGTGGGGTATTTCTTAAAGAGTAAGACACCGGGTGGATTATTGAATACACTTGCGTTTGTCATCTTTTCGATCTTCGGTGTATACACACTTTATCAGGGACTGAAAATGATAAGCGTAAGCGTCTTTGCAATTCCGGTATGGCCGGTGCTGATTGCTGCGACAGTTATTTTTGCTGGTTTGTGTGTTTTCCTCTTTATCAGAAGAGAGAAGAAAGGAATGAGATCTGATAAATCTGTAAGAAAATAGTAAGTCCATCGTTCTTGTCAGACAGTAATACTCTTATCTATAATAATAATAGATAAAATGGTTGAAAAACGGCACGATTTTGGAAAAGAAAACATTCAATGAGTAAGTTTAGGAGGCATGGTATGCAAAAAATAAGAAAGCAGGAAGAATCAAAAGGGAGCAGGATTGCTTATTCTGTGTTTATCGGAATTGCAATAAGTATGGTTTGTATAAATCTATATTTCTCACTTTGTAGTTAATTTATTAACAATCGGAAACCATGTAGCTGGGAAGGAAAACATATGAACGGGGGGAAAAATCGCATGAAAGAGAGTCTCTGGAAACAGACATATGAGAATATCCTGATCGGAATGGGCTTTGTGGGAATCACATTAAATTTCTTATTTTTAAATCAGATTCTCCCATTCATCGGAGTCCTTTTGGTAATTACCGGGTTTCGGAAGTTGAGGCGAGAAAATCAGTGGTTTCAGATTGGTTATGCCGGTGCGGGGCTAAAGGTCGTGATCACGATCGTCTCTATCGTACTTGGGGCAGTGTTGGGACATGAAGAAATCTATGCCTCTTATGTCTGGAAAGTAATCGCATTCTGTGGCGGAATTTTGCCGATCGTTCTTATGGGTTGTTTCTATTTTGGAATGCGGGCGGAATTGAAAAAGCAAAATGTGAACATCAATCATGAGGTTTTGCTTCATATTTTGATCTGGTATGTGGTCGTGGTGGCGCTTGCTGCATGGAATTATCAGGGACTGATACTGGCTTTGATCATCCTTGCTGCTTATATTGGAATTCTGGTGGAATTAAAGCACATCGCGGAGAAACTGGAAGAAGCCGGATATATTCTGGAGGAACAAACGGTGAGGATCTCTAATGGAAAATGTGTGGGATGTGCAGTGGTTCTTACGGTTGCAGGGCTTTTTAGTGCGTATCTCTTCTTGGATTCTTACCATATGGAATGGACGATGGTAAAAGAATCACAGGATCCGGTCAGTGAAGAAATCAAAGATCACCTACTGTCACTGGGACTTCCGGAAGATATCCTGAATGATCTGGCAGAAGAAGATCTGCTGGAGTGTAAAAATGCCAGACAGGTTTTTGTGGAACGGGATGATTATCCGATGAACGATGGAGTAGAAGTTGTCAGTGGAACAGAAGGCTACACTCAGTATTCAACAGAATATCCTCAGAAAGAACTGAAACTGAGCGGAGTAGCGGTAGAACTGGAACAGGAGGGCCAGTGGAAGGTGATCCATCATTTCCGGTGGAATGAAGATCCAGGCTTCCGGGGCACCGAGAGCTTACAGATTTACCCGGTATACAGTGGGCAGAAGAGCGGCTGGACTGTAAATGGGGGACTTACCGGACAGGTTCTCTACGAGAAAAATGGAACCTCGTACACCGCAGATTACGCAGTCTTACAAAATGAAAACTACAATACCAGAGATGGCTTCCCATTTTACGATATGATGGAGCATAGCAGCATTTTCGCAGAGTTTTCCATGCCGCGTCATGGGGAAAATTGCCGCGGATATGTGGCTTATGAGATCAAAGAGAAAGAAAATGACTGGTGGATTGATTCCTGGTTAAACTATACTCATCAGAATACCCTTGTGCAATATCCAGTTCTGTCTGCGGCTCAGAGCAGAAAACAGGGTGGAGTGATGGATGGGAGGATGTTTACTACCGTACAGAATGCATTGCAGGTACTTCCGGGTGAAAGTAATTAAGATGATGAAAAGCAATTCCGTGATAAATAGACAAAAGGACAACGAGAGAAAATCCAGTTGTCCTTTTTGCGCGTATTAAGATCTGGAATTTATAGCGTCCCATAAGGCGCAATCCCAATCACATATTCCACCCCAATAGCCACCAGCACTACCAGTGCAGAAATAATAAATCCATGAAGCATCGGTTTCGCACCGGAGCGGCATAAGGATTTGAAGTTGGTATTTAAACCAATCGCTGCCAGAGCCGCAATCATCAGAAATTTACTGATACTTTTAAGACCAGAAACCAGTCCGGCTGGTAAAAGTCCCAGGCTGGTCAGCATGGACATGGCGAGAAATCCGAGGATGAACCATGGGAAAATAGAACAGATGCGGACTTTAACACCGTCAGCCTGGGACTTCTGTTTCTTTTTCAGGTGCAGGTTGATGGCTGCAAATGATAATACAGCAGGAATAATGGCCAGGGTTCTGGTCAGTTTGACCATGGTTGCGAAATCACCGGCGGCTTCGCTGAAGGCATATCCGGTTGCCACAACGCTTGAGGTATCATTGACGGCAGTTCCCGCCCACAGACCGAATGCAGCGTCAGAAAGTCCCAGCCACCGGCCGAGCAATGGGAACACCACGATCATAATGGTATCAAAAAGAAAAGTAGCAGACATTCCATAGGCGATATCCATATCGTCAGCCTCGATCACCGGTGCGATGGCAGCGATGGCAGATCCACCGCAGATGCCGGTTCCGGCGTTGATCAGGCTGCTGGTTTTCCAGTTGAGTCCCAAGGCTTTTCCAATCAGCGCACCAAGTCCAAAGCAGGTTGCCAGGGTGAAGACCATGACCGTCAGGGAAAATCTTCCGACTGTCAGGACGGTACGGATGTTTAAACTGGCGCCAAGAAGAATGATGGCGAATTTCAGGATTTTTTTGGAAGTAAATTTAATTCCAGGAGCAGTAGTCGGAGTTGGTTTCCAATATGCATTGACTGCCATGCCAATGAAAAGGGCGATGACAGACGCGCCGATCAGGTGAAGTCCGGCATTGGTTTCTAAGATTTCTGCTAATTTTGCGATAACAGCGATTCCCAGTGCCAGCACAACTCCTGGGAGTAAAGCAGGTATTTTTTTTATCATTTGTCTTGAGTTCCTTTCATTTTACATTTCGCTTTATTTTAAATCAGATTCATGATAAGATAAATGCATAATAAGTAATGAATCAATTCTGATTTGTTATCAATGGAGGAACAATATGGAACAGCGCCTGGAATCTTTTCTGACACTCTGTGATACCATGCATTATGGCCGGGCTGCAGAAAAGTTACATTTATCCCAGCCTGCGGTCAGTAAGCATATCCAGTCCCTGGAGAATCAATATGGAGTTTCTTTATTTACCTATGCCAACCGGCGTTTGCAGAAAACCAGGGAAGGCGAGGTCCTGCAGCAGTATGTGCAGACGCTCCGGTATAATGAAGAAAAGCTGATGGAAAAGCTTTGCCAGCAGTCCACCAGACTTCTCCGTATCGGTGCGACAAAATCCATTGGTGAATACGTGCTTCTGCCGAACATTAAGCGTTTTTTATCATTTCCGGAACATGAGATTGAGTTTTTGGTAGATAATACGGAGCGTCTGTTAGAGCGGCTGGATCACAGTGAACTGGATTTCGTGGTTCTGGAAGGAATTTTCCATAAGCAGCATTACGATTGGATCTTGTTCAGGAATGAGCCGTATATCGGTATATGCGCAAAAAATCATCCATTTGCAGGCCGGGAAGTGAACGTGGAAGAATTATTGGCGGAACGGATCATTTTGCGGGAAAAAGGATCTGGTACAAGAAAAATATTTGAACGAGAACTGGAAAATATCGGCTTTACCACAGACGCTTTTCAGAAGCAGATCTGCATCAGTTCTTTTGAAATCATCAAATCTCTGGTCAGCGATGGTTATGGGATCAGTTTTCTGTATCAGGCGGTGATCAAAGATAACGAAAATCTGGCACAATTTATCTGTCCACCGCTGACTGGGGTTCATGAGTTTAATGCAGTATTTTTAAAAGGGACAGATGCTGGGAGTATGGTAAAAAAATTTATGACAAATGATACGGAGAGAAAAAGAAAGGGAAACAAATGCGATATTTAAAACCACATTTTTATGATAAATTTGTCTGTACAGCAGGAGA
>ERZ837380.4436-NODE-4436-length-11744-cov-3.036787_pt1 | contig 11744 bp, 8 predicted proteins | sample MGYA00519685_ERZ837380 | MGnify/ENA primary metagenome ERZ837380 (study PRJEB31850, sample SAMEA3708817) | human gut metagenome | biome: human gut; feature: human-associated habitat; material: faeces | place: China | collected 2014 ...
GACGATCATCGCGGTTATCGTGGCGGTCGTGGAGACAATCCGCGCTATCAGCGCGATGGCGAGCGTTCCGGTTTCCGTCGTGACGATCGACGTGACGGAAACCGTAAAGACTTCCACCGTGACGGCGACCGTCGTGACTTCCGTCGTGACAATGACCGTCGTGACTTCCGTCGCGATGACCGCAGGGATAACGATCGTCGTGATTTCCGCCGCGATGGTGAGCGTCGCAACTTCCGTCGCGACGACGATCGCCGTGATGGCGACCGCCGCAACTTCCGCAGGGACGACCGCCGCGATGATCGTCGTGACTTCCGCCGTGACGATCGCCGCGACAACAACCGTCGTGACGGCGAATTCCGCGAGTTTTCGCAGGAAGAGAAGCGCCAGTACCGTGAGGAGAAGCGCTCTGAATACATGAGGCGCCCGCGCCGTAACTCCGACGGCACGATGAGCTTCCCCTCGCAGAACCCGTACACCGACCGTCGTCCCGACGAGCCCAAGATGCCCAAGGGCATGGAATGGTCGATGCTGTCCAAGGATGAGCGCGAACGTCTGCGCGGCCTGTCCAAGGAGCACGCGGAGAACATTGGTCTGCACATCCTCGCCGCTTTCGCGCTGGAGGAGAGCGACCCCGAACTTGCCTTGGAGCACGCCAAGTGGGTGGCCCGTCAGGCCTCCCGCATCGACTTCGCCCGCGAGACGCTTGCGTTCGTGGCCTACCGTCAGGGCGACTACAAGCTGGCCCTGCGTGAGTTCCGCACCGCCTACCGTATGAACGGCTTCCTCGACTACCTGCCGTTCATCGCTGACTGCGAGCGTGGCGTGGGAGAGCCGAAGAAGGCCGTGGAACTGGCGCTGTCCGATGAGGGCAAGCAGCTGCATGGCGCTCCCAAGGTCGAGATGTTCCTGGTGTACGCCGGTGCCCTTGGCGATTTGGAGATGTGGGACAAGGCCATTGAAGTGGTTCACACCGTCGGCCGTTCCCAGGGGCTGCCGGGTGAGTACCGCATGCGTGCCGTGCAGGCCGAGCAGTACTTCCTTGAAGAGGCCGGCCGCAGCAAGGAAGCCGAGCAGCTCAACGACCTGCTGGACCGTCTTGAGGACCAGTATGCCGACGAGGAGATTGACGAAAACAGCGACGACGTGGTGATCGATCACGATCTCGAAGACATCACCGACGACTCCGACGTGCTCGAAAAGCTCGGCATCGATCCGGATGAGGCGCAGTACGCCCCGGATCCGGAGCAGGAATACGGCGATGAGGATGACGAGGCTGAAGACGGTGATGCCGAGTCTGATGAGGCCGACGAGACCGAGACCGATTCCGCCAATGACGCCGAGGCTGACGATTCCGCCGAATCCGCCGACTCCGACTCCACCGAACCCGAAACCGAAACCGAGGAGTGAACGGCGTAATGACCCGTTTCCTCAAAGGCACCGATCGCCCGCTCGCCGAGGCCTATCAGCTTGCGCTGCTGGACCTCGACGGCGTGGTGTATCGCGGCAAGAATCCGGTCGAATACGCGGCCGATTCCATTCGTGCGGCCGAAGCCGCCGGCATGACCATCGAATACACCACGAACAACTCCTCGCGCTTCCAGCACGTGGTGGCCGACCAGCTCAAGGGCTTCGGCTTGGACGTGGAGCCGTGGCAGGTCATCACCTCTTCGGTGGTGGCCGCCCGTATGGTGGCCAAGGCGTTGCCCGCCGGCGCGCGCGTACAGGTATTGGGCGCCGAGCATTTGCGCGATGAGGTCACCCGCAACGGCCTGACCATCGTGGACGGTCCTCAGGACCGCCCGCAGGCCGTCATTCAGGGCTGGTATCCGGATATGACTTGGCAGATGATGGCCGATGCCGCGTTCGCGGTCGAGGCCGGAGCCACGTATTTCGTGACCAACCGCGACCTAACGATTCCTCGTGAACTGGGCATCGCCCCCGGTTGCGGATCGATGATTCGCGCCGTGATCACGGCCACCGGCGTCGAACCGGTCGCCTCCGCTGGCAAGCCGGAAGCGTACATGTACGATGAGGCCCGCGAACTGAACGCCGCCGAAGGCCACGATTTGGTGCCCAAGGAGGCGTCCATCGCCATTGGCGACCGCCTCGACACCGATATCGAGGCCGGTAACCGCGGCGACTACGATTCGCTGGCGGTGCTGACCGGTGTCACCAACCCGACCGAACTGATGCTGGCTCCGTCACACCTGAGGCCCACATTCATCGCCCCTGATCTGCGTGAACTCGGCGAAGCCCAACCGGAGCCGGTCCGCGATGAGAGCGGTACTTGGGAATGCCGCAAGGCTAGCGCTTGGTTTGAAAACGGCCAGGTACACGTCAGCGACCCCACCAGTATGGACGGCCTGCGCGCCGCCGTATGCGCCGCATGGGAAGCCGCCGACCAAGGCGCACAGCTTAGCGAGGCCACGGTACCGGTGTTCGCCATCGAGGCATAGTCCTATGCCTACGGATAGCGAACATGCGCCGGTCACCGAGCGATACCCCGAACTTGCGGATATCGATGAACAAGACAACGACCGCAAGCTTGAGACCTATCGCAACGTGCTGGAATCCTTACAACACGAGCTTGATAACAGCCGCAGCTAGCAGAGGTGATTCATTCTCCCGCCAGCGGAAGATGACGTGAAGTGCTGGATGGTGGCTCCATGCCGAGCCACCCCGTTGGTGGATGGTGGGCCGAAAGGAAGATATATGACCGAGCAGCATATCGATCCCGCGACTCCACTTGACCGACTTGACATGATGCTCGTGGCTTCGGGACTGGTCGAATCGCGGGCCAAAGCGCAGCGACTCATCAAGGCCGGGCATGTGCGCGTGGACGGCGAGACCATCACCAAGCCATCGTTCATGGTCAAAGCCGGGCACAGCGAACTCGCCGTGGATAAGGGCGACGACTACGTCTCCCGAGGCGCTTACAAACTCTTGGGCGCGTTCGAAACCTTTGCCGGCAATGGCCTTACCGGGCCGGAAGGCTTGGAATGTCTGGATATCGGTGCCTCCACCGGTGGCTTCACCGACGTACTGTTGCGCGGGGGAGCGGCCAAAGTCGTAGCGCTCGACGTTGGGCACGGCCAGCTCGACCCGCGCATCGCCAATGACGAGCACGTCATCGAAATGAGCGGCGTCAACATTCGCGATGTAGAGGCCGACGACCTGCCTTACCGGCCGGCGATGATCGTTTCCGACGTCTCCTTTATTTCCCTGACCTATGTGATCCCGGTAATCGCGCGCATCGCGGCTCCCGGTGCGCAGATTGTGTTACTGGTCAAACCGCAGTTCGAGGTCGGCCGGGCAGGACTCGGCAAAAACGGCATCGTTGAAGATCCGGCATTGCGGGAGCGGGCATTACACGACGTGGTCGCCTGTGCTGAACAGCACGGACTTGACGTGGTGGCCACTGCCGATAGTCCCATCATCGGCACCCACGGTAATGAGGAATACCTGCTTTACGCTGTCTTGAGATGAATGCGTTGGCAGTCTCCGTTCACCAGCAGCACGCTGGAGGTACGGTCGATGCCTAGTGCGGTGGCACACGTGGCGCTTTCCACCGCACTGCCGTTGCGTAGCATGGCGGAGTCCGCCGTCAAAGTCCGGCATTGCAGATGGTTGGCTTCAACCGTGACGGCTGTGATATGGCGAACCGTGCTGCCATCCTCATACCCATCCATATCAAAACGGGAAAACATCGTACTGCGGAGTGGATGAACTTCCAGAGCCCTGCTGTTGACGTCATGACCCTTCAACACGCCGTTCAAGCGGACTGTCTGACCGCTAATATGACGGGTGCCTAGGGAGCCATTGACGGACAGATTTCCGGAACAAACGATATCGCCGTTGCATCGTAGTTTGCCGGTAAAGGTTATTTCATCGCAAATAATGTCGCCGCCGACTTCGATGTCGCCGCTGCCGCTGATGCTGGATACGCGAATATCACCATCACACCGCACAATGCCACTTTTGATGACCAGTTTGTCCCCTTCTATAACTGAGGCCTCGAGGGTGCTGGTCACAATCATGGTGTGAAAATGCGCGCCATCGGCAAGACGGGAACGTTGGTCCACTCCTATGGTGCCGTAGACTCCTTTGCCTATCAGCGTGCAATTCTGCGTATGCTTGCCCATGATGATAAAACTCCCCTTATTAATATGGACGTACAGCTTTATGGCTTATTGCCACAATAATGAGCGCATCCATGTTGAGGGGGTTATATCGGTCACGATGTGAGCAGATAGGGGGTATAGCGAGCGCAGTTAGGGGGTTAGCCTTGGATGAAGTGGTCGATCTGATCCTGCTTGCCCATGAGGATGAGTTCGTCGTTGCGATGCATGACCAGTTCCTTGGAGCCGTACTGGAACTCCTTGCCTGGGGCCTTGAGGCCCACCACGGTCACGCCGTACTTGTCATGTACTTGTACGTCCTCGATGCTGCGGCCTACCGCGTACAGGGGCGTGTGGACCTTGACGACGGTGTACGGCCCGTCGATTTCGATGTAATCCAGATAATTGCCGGCCACCAGATGGCCCACGCGCTTGCCGGCATCGGTCTCCGCGTTGATGATGTGGCGGGCGCCGATGCGCTGCAGAATGCGCGCATGCTCCTGGGACACGGACTTGGCCCACAGATCGGAAACGCCGGCATCCAGCAGGTTGCCGGTGATGATCACCGAAGCCTCGATGCTGTCGCCGATGGCCACGACGGCCGTGTCGAACTGGGAGGCGTCGATCTGCTCGATGGCCAGCACATCGGTCATGTCGGCCTGAATGGTGGGCAGATGCGCGGACCAACGGGCCACAAGCTCCGGGTTCTTATCCACGGCGAGCACATCCTGACCCATCTGGTCGAGGGTGGCGGCCACGGACCCGCCGAAACGGCCCAGTCCGATGACCAGCACGCTTTTGTTGCCGCTCGGTTTTGCTGCCATGATGATGGTCCTCTCTATGTCAGATTGCTGGGCGCCGATTGAATGGCCGATCAGCCACCGATAATGTTTTCCTGCGGATAACGAATAGGTTCGGGAGCCATCGGTCGGCTGATGGAGTAGGCGATGGTCAACGGGCCAAGTCGTCCGACAATCATCTCGGCGGACAGAATAAACAGGCTGGCCGGATTGCCGGCGCTTGCCACGCCCACCGAATAACCACCCAACGAGAAGGCCGAGCAGGCTTCGAACACGGCGTCCACGAACGCGCAGCCGGTGGTGAACATCAGCATCATCGCACCGACCATAACCAACGCAAAGCAGGCCGTGGTCACGGACACGGCGGTCATCTGAATACGGCGGGGGATACGGCGGCGGAACACGGTGACATCGCGATGGCCGGTGAATGCGGCGCGGCAAATCAAGAGAATCACCGCGAACGTGGTGACACGGATGCCGCCGGCGGTGGATGAGGAGCCTGCGCCGATGAACATGAGTATGCTCATGAACACCTTGGTCTCATTCGTGACTTCGGGCACCCAGGAAATATCGAAACCGGCGGAGCGGGGCATGACGGCGGCGCTCATCGCACGGCGCATCTTCATGCCGGGGTCATCTGCGGGGAACAGGCCGGTATTGCTCCACTCGACCAGCAGGAACCAAGCCAGTGAGGTGGCCACCAGCACAGCGGTGGTCACCAAAGTGAGTTTGGTGTGCAATGTCCAACGTTTCGGGCTGAGATGTCGGCGTGCGCACTGCACCAGATTCAGCACCACGGGGAAGCCGAGCGTTCCGATGAATGCACTGATGAGAATCGGCAGCCCCACGCCCCAACGGTTCACATGCAGACCAGTGGCATCCGGCGTGAAACCGGTGTTGTTATAGGCCGACACCGCGTAGAACAGCGCCTGCCACAAGGTACGCCCCATATTGCCATGGTTCACGCGGAACAGGTCGGGCAGCAGCAGCACGAAGGTCAGCACCTCGGCGATGATGGAGGTGCCCAGCACCACGGTGAGCACGCCTTTGACCTCGGAAAGCTTCGTGGTGCCCAGCTCGTTCGCGGTGAGCATACGCTGGGAGACCTTGAGTCTGCGGGAAACGCCAAGAGCCACCATCGAGGCGAAGGTCATGACTCCCAGACCGCCGAACTGGATGGAGAACAGGACGACGACCTGGCCGAACATCGACCAGTATTCGCCGGTGTTCACCACCGGAATGCCGCAGGTGGACAGGGCCGAGACGGCGGTGAAGAACGCGATCGGGAAATTGGTGAAGATGATGTCCGATGTGGAGATCGGCAGCAGCAGCAAACCGGTGACGATGATGATCAGTGCGCCGAAATACACCATGGACAGACGGCCCGGGTGCCTGAGCAGACGGTCGGTGATGCTGATACGTCGAATGCGCTTGGCGGTTTTATCGCTTTTGTCTCGGCTCAGTACATCGGCTGAATACCACCATGACAGTCCCTTCGAGGCCTCCTCATTGGCGGAGGATTCGTCGAAGTCATTGGCCATGGGTCCTCAAGCTCCTCAACTGATACTGCTGTACGGTCATACGGCATGCCATCGCGCTGCACACGGCACGCGTACGGTGATTGCGCGGCTGTACGCCATTGTATGCCGAAGCCTTACGATAATCGACTCTGTGGAACGTTGCCGGCGACGCGCCACGAAGCAGCATTTTTCGAACACCTGTACGACTGATGACGGTGTCTGCGGTTAGAATAATGAGCAGTGCGACCGAATCGACAGGAGGATGCCATGGCCAAGCGCAACGCGGTGGTGGTGACGCATACCAGGCTCAGGCAGACCGGAACCGTAGTGGCTGAGGCGGTGAGCCAGCTGCGAGTGGCCGGTTTCGAAGTCGCCATCATCGACAACACCGAGGCCCCCGATTTCGGCGTGCAGCCGCCGTGCGTGTCGGACGACACCGAAATCGTCGTGGTCCTGGGCGGCGACGGCACGATACTGCGCGCCGCCGAACTCGTCCACTGCACCCAAGTGCCGATTCTCGGCGTGAACATGGGGCATGTCGGCTTCCTGGCCGAATTCGAAAGCTTCCAGATCGACGAGGCGATCCGCCGGGTCTCCACCCACGACTATTCGATCGACGAACGCATGATCGCCCATGTGGACGTCTGGCTGCCCGGCGCCACCAAGCCCATTGAGGATTGGGCGCTGAACGACATCACACTGGAACGCGCCGACCGGGGCAAGATGGTCGAACTGTCCATCCGCGTGGACGATGTGGAGATGAACTCGTTCGGCGCGGACGGCGTCATCGTCTCCACGCCCACCGGTTCCACCGCCTACGCCTTCTCCGCGGGCGGTCCGGTCATGTGGCCGAACGTCAAGGCCCTGCAGTTGATTCCGTTGGCCGCGCACGCCCTGTTCGCCAGGCCGCTGATCATCGGCTCCGGCTCGACCTTCACCATCGATATTCTGGACGATTCCATGTCCGAAGGCTGGATTTGCTGCGATGGACGCCGTCAGCGCGCCCTGCCGCAGGGTACGCGCGTCATGGTGCGCGAATCGCGCGATACCTTGCGCCTCGCCCGACTCTCCGGCGTGCCGTTCACCAACCGTCTGGTCTCCAAGTTCGATCTGCCCGTGGTCGGTTGGCGCGAGCACGCGCGCAACGAGGCGAGCCAGTCGCTGCATCACGGGCACACGTTCCCGGCGGCCGCGTATGCGGCTGGTGTTGCCGTTGCCGGTGACGCTGGCGTCGCTGGTACCGAGCCCGACAAGCCGGGCGAACGTGACGGCAAGGCAGGATCCTGATGCTCGAAGAACTCGATATCCGCAATCTGGGGCCGATTCGAGAAGCCACCATTGCGCCGGCCGCAGGCATGACCGCCATCACCGGTGAGACCGGTGCCGGCAAATCCATGCTGCTCTCCGCGATCCGACTGGTCTCCGGTGGGGCCGCCGAATCCTCGCGCGTCTCGGCCGGGGCGGACGAGGCTTGGGCCCAGGCGATTTTCGCGCTCTCGGATGATGCCGTCGCATCTGAACATTCCGGCGACACCAACGATGCCGGTTCTGGCGATGCCGACAGTGGGTTCACCGGTGCTGCCGCGGCCGTGGCCAAGGCCCATGACGCGGGCGTCGACCCCGAAGACGGCGAACTGTTCCTTTCCCGCACCGTACGCGCTTCCGGACGTTCGCGGGCTGTGCTCGGCGGCAAGTCCGTACCGCGTTCGGTGCTGGGGGCCATCGCCGGCGAACTGGTTACCATTCATGGCCAGACCGATCAGCTGAAAATCGCGGCCTCCTCACGGCAACGCGAGTTTCTGGACCGGGTGGCCGGAGACGAAGCCGAACTGGCCGCCTACCGCAAGGCGTGGGATGCGCTGGCCGCCATGGATGAGCGGCTGGAACGCCTGCGCTCGCAGGAATCCTCTGCCCGCCAACAGGCCGACTACCTGCGCGAATCCATCGACCGCATCAACCGAATCGACCCGCAGCCGGGGGAGGATGAGGAGCTGAAGGCGCGCCGCGAACGCATCGAAAACGCGGCCGACATCGCCCAAGGCGTGGGTTCGGCGCTGGGCGCGCTGGATGCCTCGCAGGTGGATGTGGACGCCGCCGACGGCGCTTCGGCCGTGGAACTCATCAATCATGCGGTGACCTCGTTGCGCGCGATTCGCGTCGGCGGCACGTTCTCCGAGCAGGCCGATCGGCTTGAATCCATCAATGCCGATTTGGGCGACGTGGTGTTCGCCCTGAGCCAGGAGCTGGGCGACGAAGGCAGCGTGGAGGATCTGGACCAGATCAACGGCCGTATCCACGAGCTTGGCGACCTCACCCGTCGGTGGGGCCCCACCTTGGCCGACGTGCTCGCTTGGCGGGACAAGGCGGCGTTCGATCTGGAGGATCTGGATGCCTCGCCGGAAAAGGTCGCCGAACTCGAATCCGAACGGCAGACGCTGTACGATGCGGCCCTCGCCGCCGCCGACGTGCTGAGCGCCGCGCGCGTGGCTGCCGCTGCCGACTTGGGTGCGCGCGTCACTGAAGAACTCGGCTCGCTCGCCATGCTGGGCGCCTCCTTGGAAGTGCGCGTCACGCCGCGAGACAAGGCCGATGATCCGCTCGGCCCGTATGGTCGCGACGATATCGCGTTCCTGTTTACGCCGTTCGAGGGGTCGCCGCAGTTGCCGATGGGCAAAAGCGCTTCGGGCGGTGAACTGAGCCGACTGATGCTGGCCTTGGAGCTGGTGGCCGCCGACACGCGCGGCGGTGCCGACCAGACCTTCATCTTCGACGAGGTTGACGCCGGCGTGGGTGGCAAGGCCGCGGTCGAACTGGGCAAACGTCTGGCACGGCTGGCCCGCAGCGCGCAGGTCATCGTCGTCACCCACTTGGCGCAGGTCGCCTCGTGGGCGGACGCGCAGTTCGTGGTCACCAAGGAGCCGCCGGATGCCGATGACGACGATTTGGGCGTGGTCACCACCATCGCCGAAGTCAACGGCGAAACCCGCGTCCACGAAATCGCCCGCATGCTCTCCGGCAGCGAAAGCGAGGCGTCGCTGGAACATGCCGAGGAACTGCTCAAATCGTCCGTGCTTGACTGACCCGTGGCCGGCAATCGCAGGCAAGTCGCAAAATTAATCGCAAAACAGAAAATCGAAAAACACGACCATCAAAGGAGCTGACATGACGCAGGAAAACGTGAGCAACCAAGGTAAAGGTGCCATTTTCGATCTTGACGGCACGTTGCTCGACTCCATGGGCGTGTGGGACCAGGTGGATGTCGATTTTCTAGCCAAGCGTGGATTCGAAGTGCCGGACGACTACATGCAGAAGGTCGCCGCCATGCAGTTCCGGCAGATCGCCGAATACACGATCGCACGCTTCAACCTGTCGGACACTCCTGGGGAGCTGATGGAGGAGTGGGATCATATGGCGCGCGTCATGTACTCCACGGTGGTAGAAGCCAAGCCGCACGCGCGTGAATACCTGGCAATGTTGAAGGCGAGCGGGGCGAAACTGTCCGTGGCTACATCATTGCCACCGATATTGCGAGAGCCGGCTATGAGGCATGTCGGCATTTTCGATTATTTCGACGAGGTGGTCAGTGTCGACGATGCGGGCGATATCGGCAAGGACAGGCCGGACGTGTACCTGCTGGCCGCGTCGAGGCTCGGCATCGAGCCGACCGACTGCACCGTATTCGAGGATCTGCTCGTCGGCATGCGCTCGGCCAAGTCCGTCGGCATGCGAGTGTGGGCCATGCATGACGATTCGTCCGATGCCGATTGGCCGGCGATTTGCGCTCTGGCGGACGGTGTCATGTTCGACTTCCACGACGCGCCTGCCGCATTATAGGAACCGGTGTCGTACGGGGATACATGCATTTGGGGCTTTCCGTTGATTCGGAAGACCCCAAATCCGTTCTCCATAAGAGTCTGCCGGCTGGCTCGGTTCAGATGTCCTTGCTGCCGTAAATATGCAGCGATATCTTGCTGGAGAACGCCAAGGCGAGTACGTCGATGATCAAGAATGCCGCTAACGCAATGGCTTGGTGCCGGCTGATCGCCTCGGCCAGCTGTTCGACGGTCTTTTCGAGTTCCGGCAATGCCTTGCACAGTCCGATGACCGTGCCCCCGATCACGCCGATGCTCAGAATAATGGCGGCCATGGCGCGATAAGGGGAGAACCGGTACAGGAACGGCTGCACGATGGCGTTGAGCAGAACGAGGGTCAGCACGGTCATCGCGGCGAAGCCGATCGCATCAGTCACTTTAACTGGCTCGTGTATGATGATGCCGGCGCAGGCGATGCTGACGGCCACTTCCAATCCCGCCACCAGATCGCAGACGATAAGGAATGCGAATCGTCCGAGGATCTGGTGGTTGCGGCTGATGGGCACAATGCCGTTCATCCAATGATGGTTGTTCATCTGTTCATAGGAGAACAAGGTGATATTAAGCATCAGGAAGCCGGAGGCCGCTCCGCCGATGGCGGCTCCCGCAACGCTAGCGAGAGTGGACCCCGTGGCCGCCATCAGGCATGTGAAACCTGGAACGTACGCGAAGAAGATGGCTATGTACGACCGCCCGTAGCTGATGGTACGGTTCCAGTCCAAGGAAATCTGCCTAAGGATGGCGGTCATGGCGTCCGCGTTCGCTGTCGTGTTCATCGTACGTCTCCTTCGTTGGTATTGCCGATTGCCGTATGTGCCGCGGCGTTGGTCAGTCTGATCACATCTTCAATCGAAGCATGCTGTGTCAGGAGACCGTCGGTGCCGCCGATGTGTGGGATGTCCTGCGTGCGGACCAACGCGTCGAAGCCGGTTGCGTATGTGCGGATGCCGACCATTGCCCGCCGCAGACCATCAGTAAGCTCATCCGGACCGCCCTTGACCAGACGGAACGCGTCTTCGAACTCGTCTTTCGGCCCGCTGTAATACAGCATGCCGTTCGTTATATACGCGAGGAAATCCGCGCAACGCTCCAAATCGGCGGTGATATGCGTGGAGAAGATTACGCTGTGTCCGCCATCCGCAACATAATCGGACAGGATGTCCATGAGCTCGTCGCGGGACAGTACGTCCAGACCGCTGGTCGGCTCGTCGAGAATCAGCAGTTTCGCATCGTGGCTCAACGCTACGGCGAGCATGAGCTTCATCTGCATGCCGCGCGACAGGTCCTTGATCTTCTTGTTCCGTCCGAGTCCGAACCGTCTGAGGTATGCGTCGAACAGATTGTGGTCCCACAGCGGGTACATTGGTCTGCTTGTCCGTTCCACCGCGTCGACCGTCATGTATTCGATAAAATAGCTGCTGTCGAGCACTACGC
>ERZ837380.4452-NODE-4452-length-11728-cov-3.960850_pt1 | contig 11728 bp, 12 predicted proteins | sample MGYA00519685_ERZ837380 | MGnify/ENA primary metagenome ERZ837380 (study PRJEB31850, sample SAMEA3708817) | human gut metagenome | biome: human gut; feature: human-associated habitat; material: faeces | place: China | collected 2014 ...
TCTTCCCGGAAGATCCCTTGTGAAAGAGATGAATTTTATCAATATGAGGGAGCTACAGCCGAATGGACAATTAATTTGATTTTTGAGCGGACCTATCATCGGCAAGCGACTAAACAGGAGATTGAAGAACTATATACCTTAAAAAGTAAATATTTTAATGAGTTGCCTGAGGCCAGGCCTATGCCAGGGGCCAAAGAGGTTTTGAAGATCGTCCGGGAGCACGGTTTATTGCCCGTTGTCGTTACCGGTTCCGGTCAACAATCGTTGTTAAAACGGTTGACCGAAGAATATGCCGGTTTTGTCGATGCTTCGACTTTGGTGACTGCTTTCGATGTCGAGCATGGTAAACCCCATCCGGAACCTTACCTGAAAGGCCTGAAAAAAGCACATGCTATGCCCGACGAAGCTTTCATTATAGAAAATGCACCTTTGGGGGTAAAAGCCGGTGTAGCGGCTGGAGTTTTCACTATCGCCGTGAATACAGGGCCTATTCCTGAAAAACAATTGCAAGAGGCCGGAGCTGACTTGATCTATCCGGATATGTCGGCTTTACAAAAGTATTTGCCGCAACTATTGGCCGGACATCATAACCGGGCCTGAATTTTCCGGCTTGCTAATCTATCGTATATCCAGAGAAATAGGTTTGAACAAAACCCATTGCCAATATAACCACCCATATCCCGGAAGGATTGCATTTCTCCCAGAATAAATGAGTTAATTCTTGACCCGATAGCTGGAATTGCCGGGCTACTTCTTCAAAATAAGCATTGTTCGAAAGCTGATCCGATAGTTGTAAGCCCTTCTCTGCTACTAGTTTCCGCGCCATAACTACTTTATCCGACATTTGCTGATAGACGCCTCCGGAAATAATACCGGCAAACACCTTTCCTAGAAACACTGGTATAAAAGAAGGTGTTTATATACATGTTTACCTTAAACGCAGATATATTTTTTCTTTCTATTTTGAATTCTTGATTTTCTTCTTTTATTTTTATATATCCTTCATCAAAACCTTCTAATATTCCTTTATATTCTTTTTTTCCATTTTCATCTTTTTTAAATAATTTTACACTTATTTCTGTTCCAATATTTTTCTCTAAGTGTTTTTCTTTTCTTAATACTTTTTCTATTCCTGGTGAAGAGACTTCTAAGAAATATTGTTCTTTTATGTAGTTTTCTTCATCTAGTATGTCTGTAATTGCATCATTTACTTTTTCACAGTCATTTAAATCTATTCCTTTTTCAGAATCTATAAAAATTCTTAGGAAATAGTTTTTTCCTTCTTTTGCATATTCAACATCATATAGCTCATATCCTATTTTTTCTATGATAGGTTCTATTAGTTTTTCTACTCTTTCTTCTATATTTGCCACTTTTTACCTCCTTTATTTCCAAAAGTTAAGAGTGGGATTTGTTCCCACTCTTTTAACGTCTCGTATGTTATATTAATATTATACCCAATTTCTGGTAAAAATGCAAGCTTTTTCAAATATTTTTTACACTTTTTCCACTATTTTTTCCTCTTCTTGATTTTCTTCATTCATGTCTGTAATTTTAATACTTCTTTTATGCTCGATTTTTTCCCAACTTGTTTCTCTTTTAAATAAACATTTAAAGTTTATTGCAATCCATGAACCCATGAATAATGGATATGTAAAAAATCCTTTAATCATTGGTTTTATTGGTTTTCCATCTAAATACATAACAAATGCTGCTGTTAATGATGGTAATACAAATGTTGGAACTAAGTATTTTAATATGTTAATAAATAATTCCATTTGTGTCATTCCATCTCCAAAGTATATTAGAACATTTGAAAGTAGTAAAACAATTGTTAATATGAACATTGGTATACTTCCTATTATATATAAGAACCCATCAAAGTTAAGCATTGTTTTTCTATCTTTTGCTGCTTCTGCTAATTTGTTTGTATATTCTTTCATACATTGCATATGTCCAACTGTCCATCTGCTTCTTTGTGACCAACTTTGTTTAAATCCTGTTGGTTGTTCATCATATACTATTGCGTCTGTTGCCCAACCAAGTTTTTTACCTTTTATTATTCTTTGTAATGAAAATTCAATATCTTCTGTTAATGTTACTGTTTTCCATCCACCAATTTCTTTTATAATATCAAATTTCACCATAAATCCTGTTCCATTTAGCATTGGAGATAGTCCTAAATTATATCTTGCTAAATGATAAAATCTATGCATTGTCCAATAGAATAATGCATAACCTGATGTTATCCAGTTATCTGTTGGATTTTTTATATCTCTATAACCTTGAACTACATCTTCTCCTTGGCAAAGATGTTTGTTCATGTTTTTAATGAAATCTTTATCTACAATATTGTCGGCATCAAATATAAATAATGCATCATAGTCTGCATTTTCTTCTATTTTTTGTTGTAAAAACCAGTCTAGTGCATAACCTTTTGTTTTTTTGGTTTCATCAAATCTTTCATATACTATTGCTCCTGCATCTCTTGCAATTCTTGCTGTGTTATCTGTACAGTTATCTGCAATTACGTATATATCATATAATTCTTTATTGTATGTTTGATTTTTCAAACTTTCTATTAAGTTTCCAACTACTGCTTCTTCATTGTGTGCTGGTATTATTGCCATAAATTTGTGGTCTTTTTTTACTTTTAATGGTTTTTCTTTTAGTTTTACTAGTGAGCATAAGCTTATTCCTATTTGATATAACCAAAATATTGTTATTACCCAGACTAATGCTTCTCTTAGTATATACATATATTCCATTTTTTTTACCTCTCTTTTATTTCTTTTTTTATATGTTTATTATTGTTCTTTTTCTATTATACTCTTATTGTTAAAATTATGCAACTTTTTAGCGAAATTTTTTGTTTTGATTGTGCTTTTTTTTATTAATTTTTCACATTGCTTATCTAACTTTAATATACTAAAATAAAATTAATATTGGAGGTTATATTATGCAAAATAGATACAAAATAGCTATTGTTGGCTGTAGTGGTGTTGTTGGTCGAACTGTTTTAAAAGTATTGGAAGAGAAAAATTTTAGAAATTGTACATATACATTATTTGCATCTAAAAAATCAGCTGGAAATAAAATCGAATTTTTAGGTCAAAATTATATTGTTCAAGAATTAAAAGATAATTCATTTGATTCAAATTTTGATTTTGCAATTTTTTGTGCAGGTGGTGAAGTTTCTAAGAAATTGGCTCCAATTGCTTCATCTACGGGATGTATTGTTATTGATAATAGTAGTGTATTTAGAATGAATGAAAATGTTCCTTTAGTTGTTCCAGAGGTTAATCCTGAAAAAATCAAAGAAAATAATGGAATTATTGCAAACCCAAATTGTTCTACGATTCAAGCTGTTGTAGCCTTAAAACCATTAGATGATAAGTATAATATCAAAAGAATTGTTTACTCTACTTACCAAGCTGTTTCTGGTGCTGGAAAATCTGGTATTGAAGATTTAGAAAATGGTATTTCTGGAATTGCTCCTAAAAAATTTCCATATCCTATTGTTAATAATTGTTTGCCACATATTGATATTTTTATGCCTGATGGTTATACAAAAGAAGAATATAAAATGATTAATGAGACTAGAAAAATTTTAAATAAACCTAATTTGCCGATTACAGCAACTTGTGTTAGAGTTCCAGTTAGAAATTGCCATAGTGAAAGTATTAATGTTGAATTTGAGAAGGAAATTGATATTTATGATATTAAAATTTTATTGCAAAATTCTCCTGGAATTGTTTTAGTAGATGATATAGAAAATAATTATTACCCTATTGCAACTAAAGCTGATGGTACTGATGAGGTTTATGTTGGTAGAATTAGAAGAGATTTTAGTGTTAATTATGGTATTAATTTTTGGGTTGTTTCTGATAACCTTAGAAAAGGTGCTGCTTCTAATGCTGTTCAGATTTTGGAAAAATTGATTTCATGATTTTGTGGATTTGAATAAAGCTATGCATAATCGCACAGCTTTATTTGGTTTTATATTATTTTAATTTTTCTATTTCTTCTTTTGATAGTTCCGTAAATTTTTCTATAATTTCTACTGGTACTTTTTCTTTTAGCATTTTTTTTGCTATTTCTATAGAATTTTCTTTTTTTCCGTTCTTCTTTTCCTTTTCTTGTGGCATGATTAATAGCACTTACTCTGTCCATTTCCCATTTTTCTCTTAATTCCGCAAGTCTTCTTGTTTCTGCTTCTCCTGTTAAGTAGTTCATCTCTATTCTTGCTTTCTTTAATTTTTCATTTTTCTCTTCTGCCACTTTAACCATCTCCCTATCATAATCATCTATGAATGCTAACCATTGATTTATCTTTTCATTCATATCTGTATTTTGTTTTCTAAATTTCGGTAGCTCTATAAAATACCATTTTATTCCTGTTAATACTTCGTATTCTCTATGTTTTTCTAATACTATTGCTGTTTCTGATATGTAATCTTCTACATCTAAGAAATTATACCCTAATATATTTATCATTATTACTTGTTTTATATCATCATAGTCTGTTCCTCTTTCTGTTTCTCTTGACATTACTTTTCCGCTATACAAGGTTGTTCTTTCTTCTATATTATATTCATTTCTTAGTTGCATTTCTATTGATATTATTGTTCCATCTTCTAGCTTTGCTTGTAAATCTAATCTTCCACCTTTTTCTTCTCTACTTAATCTTTCTAAGTTTACTTCTTCTCTTATTTCTATTGATTTTATATTTTTTTTGAGTAATCCATTTAAGAAATCTATCAAGAATTCTTCATTTCCTTTTCTTGCAAAAAATGTTTGGAAGATTACATCATTCTTCAAGTTATATGTTTTTTCTTTTGTTGGTTTTAATTGTTCTTTTTGTTGATTTTCTGTCAAATCTTTTCCTCCCTTATTTTACCAAATTGTTTTGCTTTTTGCAATACTATTTAGTAAATTTTTATTTTATTGTGCTATTTATTTTAACAATGCGACTTTTACTTGCCTCCCTCCCTTTTATTTTCGTCATTTTTTTGTTGGATTTTCTTTTCGATTTTTAATCTTTTTTAGAATTAAAATTTCTTGATTTTCCATTTTTGGTCTTTTCTAAGTTGTTTGATTTAAAAAAATTATAGTTATGCAATGTCAAATAAATTGCATAACTATATATTAACATATCTCTTGCTTTATTTCAACATAAATCGTTCGACAAAAATCGACTCGATAATGTAAGCTAATTTCTATTACTTATTAACCCCATATTGTTTATATAACCAAGATGTGTAATCAAAAGGTGTTAAAGTATCTGGCATTCCATAATCTACTCCGTAAGTTTCAACTCTTATAGAAGTAACTTTTGGAGGATTTACTGGTGTACTAACTTCTGCTCCTTTTGTGCTTTCTTGACCATCTGCAACTTTAACTTCTACACTTTCAATTTGATGTAATACATCTAATCCTTCTGTAACTTTACCAAATGCTGTATAATAACCATTTAAGTTTGTATTAGTTTTTGTCATAATAAAGAATTGTGAACATCCAGAATTATAAGATTGTGATTTTAAACTTGAAGAATATTGTGTATAATCAGCTCTAGCCATTGCTAATGTTCCTTCTTCAAATTTTATTGTGTTATTTACATTATTTGCCAAGAATTCACCTTTTATTGAGTATTTATCTGTTGACTCTGTTCCTTTTAAATCTCCTATTGTTGCATCTGTTGTTCCATCACCATTTTTTGTTCCTGCTTGTACCATAAAATCTTTTACTATTCTGTGGAATTGTGTTCCATCATAAAATCCATTATTAGCTAATTTTATAAAGTTTGATACTGCTTCTGGTGCTTGGTCTGGATATAATTCCATTTTTATTGTTCCAAAATTTTCTACTTCCATTGTTACTAATGGATTTTGTGTTTTGTATGTTGCTTTTTGATAATAGCCATAACCTACTACTCCTATTAAAACTACTATAGCAATTAATGCTATTACCCAAATTATTTTTTCTACTGTTTTCATTTTCTTTCTTCCTTCCTATTTTTAATATAATTTTATTCAAACATAAATTGTTCCTGCATTCTCTTTAATGATTGTTTTATTGTTCTTGCTCTTACTTCTCCTATTCCATCAACTTCATCCAGACTTTCTATGTCTGCATCTAATATGTGTTGGAATGATTTAAATGATAATACAAGATTTTCAACTATGTTTGCTGGCATTCTTGGTACTTTGCTTAATATTCTATACCCTCTTGTATAAACACCAACTTCATCATAATTATCAAAAGTTTCATAACCTAGTAGTTTTGATACTGTTGTTTCTCTCATTACATCTTCATAAGATATTTCTGATAGTTCTTCTAATATTTTTTCTGGTGTCTTTTTCTTTTTTGCTGATGCCATATAATCTTTTATGATTAGTAATTCCTCTTTTTCTAGTCCTCCAATTAATTCATCTAATTGCATTTTTACTAGTCTTCCATCATTTCCTAATTCATATATTTGTCTTTGAATTTCATCTGCAATTCTCATAACCATTTCTGCTCTTTGAATTACATCAATTACATTTTTCAAAGTAACAATATCATTAAACTCGTATTCATTTAATATGCTTAATCTACTATCAAATACTTTTTTGTATCTTTCAAGTGTTTGTATTCCTTGGTTTGCTTTGTTTAATACTGCATTTGTGTCTTCTAGTATATATCTAAAATTTCCTTTAAATATTGTTATTATATTTCTTCTTTGTGAAATACTTATAACTAATTCTCCTGTTTGCTTTGCAGTTCTTTCTGCTGTTCTATGTCTTGTTCCTGTTTCTCTAGTTTCTATTTCTCTTGATGGTATTAATTGTGCATTTGCAAATAATATTTTTTTCAAGTCTCCACTTAATATTATTGCTCCATCCATTTTAGCTAGCTCATATAATTTTGATGATGTATAATCTTCGTTTATTGTAAAACCACCGTCTACAATTTCTTTTATGACGTCATTATTATCTGTTATTAATAGTAAAGCTCCTGTTTTGGCTCTTAAAATATTTTCTATTCCATCTCTTATAGGAGTTCCAGGTGCTATTAATCGTAAAAGTTCTTGTGTGCTGTCATCTTTACTTTTTCTCAAAATTCCTTCTCCCTTCTATCGATTTTATTTTAGTCCTAATTTATTCATTGCTTCATTTATGTCTTTGACTCCTATTATATCTAATTTATATTTTTCTTTCAAGCTTTTTTTGTTACTTTCTGGAATTATACATTTTTTAAATCCTAATTTTTCTGCTTCTTTTATTCTTTTCTCAATTAGATTTATTCTTCTAACTTCTCCTGTCAAGCCAACTTCTCCCATTATTACAGTGTCTTTTGATATTGCTATGTTTTTAAAGCTTGATGCTGTTGCTGCTAATATTCCTAAATCTATTGATGGTTCATTTATTTTTAGTCCTCCGACTACGTTTAAATATATGTCTTGTCCACCTAACATCATTCCTGCTTTTTTTTCTAATACTGCAACTAATAGATATAATCTATTATAATCTATTCCGTTTGCTGTTCTTTTTGGTATTCCAAAAACACTTTGTGAGGTTAAAGCTTGTATTTCTACTAATATTGACCTTGTTCCTTCCATACATGATACAATACATGAACCTGCCGGATTATCTTCATTTTCTGAAATTAAGATATCTGATGGATTAGAAATTTCACACATTCCTTCTCCTCTCATTTCAAACATTCCTATTTCATTTGTTGAACCAAATCTATTTTTTACTCCTCTTAATATTCTATATGAAAAATATCTTTCTCCTTCTAGGTAAAGTACCGTATCTACCATATGTTCTAATACTCTAGGTCCTGCAATATTTCCATCTTTTGTTACATGTCCTATTATTATTGTTGTTATATTTCTGGATTTACATACTCTCATTATTTGTGAAGTTATTTCTCTTACTTGACTTACACTTCCTGCTGCTGCTGAAATTTCTTCAGAGTACATGGTTTGAATTGAGTCTATTATAACTAATTTTGGATTTAAATCTATTATATTTTGATTTACTATATCTATATCAGTTTCTCCAAGAAATAATATGTCATCATTTTTTATTCCGTAATCTGTCTGCTCTTAATTTTATTTGTTCTGCTGATTCCTCTCCAGAAACATATAAAACCTGACCATCTCCTTGTACTTTATCACATAATTGTAAAATTAAAGTAGATTTTCCTATTCCTGGTTCTCCTCCTAGTAAAATCAAAGAACCTTTTACTAATCCACCACCAAGAACTCTATCTAATTCTTCAAATCCTGTTGAAGTTCTTATTGTTTCTTTAGCTTCATAACTGTTAAGTTTTTGTGGAGTATTTGCTTTTCCATTATTTGTGTTTAACTTTAATGAACTGTTTTTATTTTCTATTATTTTTTGCTCAAAAAATGTATTCCAACTACCACAAGCAGGACATTTTCCAAGCCATTTTGCTGATTCGTAGCCACATTCATTACATACAAATACTGTTTTGTTTTTTGCCATTTTTGCCTCCTTTAAATAACAAAAAAAGTATAACATATATTTTTTATATTTGCTATACTTTTTCAATTTTTCATTAAATATTCACATTTCTATTTATTTTTTTTACCAAATGTAATTTCTTGAAATAAGAAATCATGTACTTTTTCCCAAGTAATTTCTTGATGTAAGAATTCATTTATTTCATCTTCAACTTTTTGTTGACCTGGTGTTAATTCTACTTTTATTTCTTTATTCCAATCTATATCTTGAAGCCAGAATGCTTTGAATTTTTGCCAAAATCCTACTTTTGCTGGTAAATTATTTGTTCTTATTGTTCCAGCATTTACTTGAACATTTTCTGCTTCATTATTAACTTGTCCATCAAATGAAACTCCACCAAATACACCACTTACTTCGTTTTGTCCTAACTCTGCCATTATTATTCCTCCTTTGTGATATTTATTTAATCTATTTTATTTATACTACATTTTTGTTTTATATTCAAGTTTTTTTCTTCTTTTTTGTGTTAAGTTTTTATTACATAATTATTACATTTTTGTTACATATTAACATTTTGCTAATATATGGTCATTTAGGTTTTGAATGCATTCCACTTCTTGAATTTTATTTGATAGATTTTCCTTTTCATCATTGCAATAAACCAATATATAATTTGCTGTATGACCTTTAAAAACTCCTTCTTTTTCTTCTTCAAATAATACTTCTACTTTTTTTCCTATATATTTTTGATTTATTTCAAATTCATTTTTATTTGATAATTCTATTAATCTTCTACTACGTAATTCTTTGATATCACCTGGTATTTGGTTTTGCATTACAGCAGCTTTTGTTCCTTTTCTTTGAGAATATTTAAAAATATGCATTTTGTAAAATTTTATTTCATCCAAGAATTTGTAAGTTTTTTCAAACTCTTCTTCTGTTTCTCCTGGAAATCCAACTATTATATCTGTTGTTAAGTTTACATCACTATATGTATTTCTTAATCTTTTAACAATTTCTTTAAATTGCTCTGTATTATATCTTCTATTCATTCTTTTTAAGGTTTCATCACATCCACTTTGCAAAGATAAATGAAAATGATGACATATTTTATCTATTTTTTTTAATCTTTCTACAAATTCATCTGTTATTAATAATGGTTCTATTGAGCCTAATCTTATTCTTTCTATTCCATCTATTTTATTTATTTCTTCTAATAAATCTATTAATTTGTATTCTTCTTTAAAATCTTTTCCATATGATGCTATATGTATTCCGGTTATTACTACTTCTTTTATATCTTTTTCAGCAATTTTCGTTATTTCTGAAATTATGCTTTCTGGCTTTCTGCTTCTAACTCTTCCTCTTGCATATGGTATTATGCAATAAGAGCAAAATCTATCACAACCATCTTGAATTTTTACAACAGCTCTTGTTTTTTCTGTAAAGGTTATATCTCCAAAATCAGAAAATAATCTTGATTGCATAACATCTTCTATTTCGATATTATTTTCATTTTCATTGATATAATCTTCTACATATTTTACAATGTCAACTTTTTCATTGTTTCCTAATACTAAATCTATTTCTGGGATTTTATTTAGTTCATTTTTTGCAACTTGTGCATAACATCCAACAGCAACTACTATGACATTTTTATTATTTTCTTTTTCTCTTCTTAACATTTGTCTTGATTTTCTGTCAGACATATTTGTTACTGTACACGTATTGATTATACATACATCTGGTTTTTCTCCATTTTGTTCATATTCTTCTATAACTTTATAACCTTTTTCTAAAAATTTTTGTGCCATTGCATTTGTTTCGTATTGGTTGACCTTGCAACCTAAAGTTATGAATTTTACTACTCTTTTCATACTTCTTCCCCTACTATTTTTCTTTTATAATTTAAAAATAGAATCGCTAATTTTATAAAAATTTGCAATTCTATTTTGTTTTATCTGCTTGCTTTTCCATCTAATACATCTAAATTGTCTAAAGCTTTTCCTGTTCCTAAAGCAACACATGATACAGAGTCTTGTGCTATCATTACATTAATTCCGGTTTTTTCTTGCAAAAGTTTATCTAAACCATCTATTAAGCATCCTCCACCTGTCATGTATATTCCTTTATCACTTATATCTGCTGCTAGTTCTGGTGGCGTTTTTTCTAATACACCATGTACAGCATCTACAATCATCATTGCTGGTTCTATTAAAGCTTCTAACATTTCGCTTGAATGTACTGTTATTGTTTTTGGTAATCCTGTTGATAAATCTCTTCCTCTTATGTCCATTTCTGCATCTTGAATTTTTGGATATACACAACCTATATTTAATTTTAAATCTTCTGCTGTTCTTTCTCCTATTGCTAAGTTATGTTTTTTCTTTATATATTTTACTATTGATTCATCAAATTTATCTCCTGCAACTTTTAATGAAGCATTTACAACAGAACCTCCTAGTGAAATTACAGCTATATCTGTTGTTCCTCCACCAATATCAACTACCATATTTCCACATGGTTTTGATATATCTATTCCTGCTCCAATTGCTGCTGCTATTGGTTCTTCTATTAAATATACTTTTCTTGCTCCGGCTTGAACTGCAGCATCTATAACGGCTTTTTTCTCAACTTCTGTAACTTTTGATGGTATACATATCATAATTCTTGGTGCAAATAAAGATTTTCCACACACTTTGTTTATAAAGTATTTTAACATCTTTTCTGTAACTGTGTAATCTGATATAACTCCTTCTCTTAATGGTCTTGTTGCTATTATATTTCCTGGTGTTCTTCCAAGCATTTTTCTAGCTTCTCCACCTACTGCTAAAACATCTCCAGAGTTATTATCTACTGCTACTACTGATGGTTCTCTTAATACTATTCCTTTTCCTTTTACATACACAATTACTGTGGCTGTTCCTAAATCTATTCCAACATCTTGTCCAAATCCAAATTTAAACATGTAACTCTTTCCCTTCTTTTCGTTTTTATTACAAATTCGTTACGATTATATTACAAATATCAAAAATTATCAATAGGTTTCATTGATTTTTTTTATTTTTTATATTATTTATTATATCTTTGTCATTATCACCTATAGGGTATAGTTGTTTTTGACTATCTAAATCGTTATTTATACCTATACCCTCTAGGTGTTTTTGACTACACCTATTGATGTTTTCGACTATAGGTAAAATTTGTCTTTGTTCTATTTCTTTACTATCTGTTTTATATTTCAATTTTACTTT
>ERZ837380.4453-NODE-4453-length-11728-cov-2.418487_pt1 | contig 11728 bp, 8 predicted proteins | sample MGYA00519685_ERZ837380 | MGnify/ENA primary metagenome ERZ837380 (study PRJEB31850, sample SAMEA3708817) | human gut metagenome | biome: human gut; feature: human-associated habitat; material: faeces | place: China | collected 2014 ...
CGTCCCCTGATTATCGGATTTCAATATCCCCTGAGATTGTCGAGAAATAGCCTACAATATGTCGAGTTGGATCTGGTGTACCATCATAATGGATTCTGCCGTAAACGTCACAATCGCCCGAAACGCTCTTGGTTTTAGCAATAAGTTCTCTTCCTCTGCGGTCCAATGTCATATCAATATCACCGCTGATGCTCTGTACCGACAGTTTTTCTGCAAAGAAAGTTCCCTCAATATCACCGCTGGTGGTGGCTGCATTCAGGTCTGCTATCTCGCTGTTGCGCAGTTCCACCTCTCCACTTGTTGTTTTAATCTTTAATCTGATTGCCTTGCTGCCCATAAAGTCAACGTCACCGCTGATTGTTGTGATCTGTGCTTCTTCTACATTTCCTTCTCTCCAGCTGATATCCCCGCTTGTGGTCTGAAGAACAGCATCTTTTCCTTTACCATCTCTAAGCTGAATATCACCACTGGCTGTTTTCAGGATTGCTTCTTCTGCGTAGATCTGATTCTGCTCAATGTCGCCGCTCATGGTTTCCAATGTTAAAGCCTTACTCCAAACTTCCTGCAGCTTCAGGTCACCGCTCATGGTCTTAATTTTCAGAGAATTCAGTCTGCTTGGTACTTCTACAACCAGGGTCTGATCTTCTTCGCAGGAAATACCCATTAGGAAAATAAATCCCAATCCTTTTAGGGCAGAACCTTTTTTATGGTTCTTATCTACGATTTCTCTTGCATAATAGCTGTCTCCCGAAATACTCTCCTGCAAGTATTTGCTTTTTTCTCTTCCATTTTCCAGATATACATGCAGTTCGTTGTCCTCGGATGGACGAACTTTTACATTCATGGATACCAGTGCAAGCTCAATTTTGTTGATGCCGGAATAGCGTTCCTTTGCTTCTTCAATCGCAGTAAAGTGATCTACTTCATGAGTATGGATATCCTTGTCACCCATCATGTCTTCAATATCTTTCATGAAGTTTTCAATCTTGCCAAGTTCATCACAGATTTCTTCTTCTGTTCTTCCGCTTTTGATTCCATCTGCAAAATGCTCTTCATAACTTTCCAGGATTTCTTCTGCAAAACTGCGATCATATCCCTGTAATGCTTCTTTTAAGTGCTGCATATATTCTGCCTTTGTCATGATTCTTTCCTCCTTACCAAATCAATCTGTCCACCGCTGCGGTAAAATCCTTCCATTCCTTGCACAGCGCCTGTTGATACTCCAAACCTTTCTGCGTCAAATGATAATACTTTCTTGCCGGCCTTCCTTCCGACTCTACCGAATAAACATCAACATAATCTTCGTCTTTCAGCCTTTTCAGGATCAAATATAAGGTTCCAGTGGCAAGCTCCATTTCCTGGGAAATAGTTTCTGTCAGCTCGTAACCATATTTATCCGCGTTTTTCAATTGAGATAGTACGCACAGTTCCAGCGCGCCTTTTTTAAACTGTGTGTTCATTCTGTCTGACCTCCTTATCTTTTGTTGTTGTATATATCATATCACTTGTTATTCTATAATACAACATATATTGTATCTAAATATATCTCTTCTTTTTTCAGCATATTGCTGCAAACATTAAAAAAAGAGATGGATTTTGTCATAATCCATCTCTTTTATCCATTTTGTATTGCTTATCGTTCTCTCAGCATTCTCTGCTGATACTTAACTGCTGCAACAGTGCCAATTTGTTTGAGCAAAACACCGTTCCGAAATCCGCCATATACTCCGATAATCGGCGCTCCCTGCACCATCTTTCCCATCAAAGCGGCACTGCAAAGTGCCTTGGAGGCCCGCTGTTTCGCTTCTTCAAAGCTCACAGAACAAATTCCTGTACCCATTCGGATTTGCTGTGCCACAATATTTGCATCCACTGCTGCCTGTTTTCGTTCTGCTTCCTCCCCCACTGCTGCACAAATCAACAGCATCTGATAGGTCTGTTCCTGCTTGGTGTCATAGGGATAGCCAAAGCTGAGCGATATCTCAAACAGAGTCTTAAATACTGCTGCTAAAAAGATTGGAACATCCGGCAATCCTATGCCCAAAGCTCCCATCATGCCACCCTGTACCGAGGAGAACACCATATTTGCCGATGCTCTTGCTGCAACCTCACATCCCAGCTTGGAAAGTTCCCAGCCGGAAAGCGGTTTTTGCGAAAATGTCTCATATCGCCGCAATTTTTTCTCTTCTCCACATATTTTCCCAATCCAGCTGCTGCCCTTTTCCAGCACAACATCAAAACTTTTTTCAAAGGCTTTTTGCAGAAGCTCTGCTGATTTTTGTGCGGTTTGCTCTGCTTTTGAAGGGAGTTTTTCCTTTACTTTATGAATCACCGGAGATGCCATTTCAGCCGCCTTGCGTGAAAGAAAAGACGGCTGTTTTTCTTCCAAAAGGCGCTCTTCTTTTTTCTCCAACTTGCTTAATCTTCGTTCTCTCAGCCGTTCCTCTCGCGTTTTTGCTCCTTTACGCTCAAACTCCATCGGCATTCCTCCGATTCTATTCCTCGTTTAACAGAATATAATCCTGTATCCTGTGACAGATTTTCAAATCAACATTCGCATCCAGGAAGGTTCCATCCTCGCGATATTCTTCGGTATACACCTTGCCGCTTTGGCGAATCTCCCCGATCAAGCCGCTCTTGTCGTATGGGATCAGCAGATGCAGATGTCGGTGTGTTTCCGGCAGATTCAGCACAATTTTCTCCAGCAGCTTTTCCAAGCCCATTCCGGTCTTTGCCGAAATCGCAGCTGTGCTCTTGTTGAGGGTCATCGGCAGCTCCGGCAGTTTATCACACTTGTTGAGCACTGTCAGAACCGGAACATTCTCTGCGCCCAGCTCCCTGAGCAGTCCTGTGGTTACTTCCAGCTGCTGATCAAACTCTGGCGACGAAACATCGCACACATTGAGAATCAAATCAGCATCCACCGCTTCTTCCAGAGTGGAATGAAACGCTTGTACCAGCTGATGCGGAAGCCTGCTGACCAGACCTACCGTATCAATCAGCATAACCTTGCGTCCATCCGGCAAGGTGAGTGCGCGGGAAGTCGGGTCCAACGTTGCAAACAGCATATCCTTTGCCAGCACCCCTGCATCGGTCAGGGTATTGAGCAGGGTGGATTTTCCCACATTGGTATATCCTACGATCGCTACACTGATAACATCATCTTTCTTTCTGCGCTGGCGCAGAAGTCCGCGGCGTTTTTCCAGCTCCTTGAGCTCCTCCTCAAGGGAATGAATCCTTCTGCGGATATGTCTGCGGTCGCTTTCCAGTTTGCTCTCACCAGGTCCTCTGGTACCGATACCGCCGCCCAAACGGGAAAGGCTGGTGCCAAGACCGCTTAAACGCGGCAGACGATATTTAAGCTGCGCAAGCTCGACCTGTAAGCGTCCCTCACTTGTTTTCGCGCGCTGGGCAAAGATATCCAGAATCAGCGTGGTTCGGTCGATGACCGCAACATCCAGTGCGTTTTCCAGATTCTTCTGCTGCGCTGGTGCCAGCTCATGGTCAAAGATCACCAGATCGATTTCATTTGCCCGCACAAATTCAGCGACCTCTTCCAGACGTCCTGCGCCCATCAGGGTAGCCGGGTCTGGACGCTCCTTTCGCTGGATCACCCTGCCTTTGACGACAGCTCCTGCGGACTTTGCCAGTTCCTCCAGCTCATCCACCGAACGCTGCACATCAAACTCTCCGGTGTCGACCGCCGCCAACAGCGCGGTCTGTTGTTTTTCCTTATTTTCGTACATGGATTACCTCCGTAACCTTACACAATCTTTATGAGCGCGCCCGCGAAAAAAGACCTATTTGACCGCCTTGTCCATCGCCTTGGCAAGCTGGGCAGAAAGCTCACTGGAAGCCTGCCGCGCAGTCGAGATGATCGCATACAGGCCCTTCTCCACATCCTGCGCTGTACTCAGCCCAAAATGGTTGCGGCTGCGCGCCTTGGAATAGCGACGGATCATCTTTTTCACCTGTTCGGACTGATCCTCGGTAAAGATTGCCCCGCCGTTTTTTAGCTCGGACAGCACCTGTGCACAGTCCTGCTTGAGCTGAGACAATTCCTCCAGCGCCTGCGTGCGAAAACGCGAAACGACCTCTCTTTCGTCCTTGGGGTCCAAAAACTTCATTTCAACAATCGAAGCCTCTCCCCCCATCTCCAGAATTTTCGCAGAAAGATACTTAAACTTGGTGTAGCTCTGACGATTATATGGGAGCAGCGCAACACCCTGTTTAAAATATTCTGCGCCGTACTCCTTCAGTTTACGCCAGACATAAACACGGTTTTTGGACGGATTGACCGGAACACTGTAACCCAGAGCCAGCCAGCGGATCGGGTCTGCCATAACCTCGACCTCCTTTGCAACATCTATTACATTTATTTTACCTGTTCACTGGGTACAGGTCAAGAGAGATTTCGCATTCCTAAAAGAAATTCCAACAAAAAGCTTCCACAAAAAAATCCCCCGCGGTGGAGCGCGGAGGATTTCTGCCCGCCCTGACTTAAAGCGTGCGGACCTCAAGTGTGCGGACAAAGAAAATTGTTAGGACGGCAACAAGGGTATTCCCCCCATTCGCCGATATATAAATACCGTCGGGTTTCCACCCGACGGTATTATTGTTACTCAGGATTTCCCAAGTTAATGAAGTTCATTTAGAACTTATTTTTTGAGAGCCAGAGCGCCAGCAGCTGCTACGGAAACTACTGCCAGGGATACTGCCAGACCTACGAAGTCTTCAGCACCAGTGTTTGGGTTTGGTTTGTTGGTTTCTGGAGCTGGAGTTTCTTCAACTGGTTCAGATGGAGTTGGTTCTTCAACATCAGATGGCTCTTCAGCTGGTTCTTCTTCTTCACCGAGTTCTTCAGTGGAGAGAACGTAGTTGCCGAGCTGTTTTGTATTGAATACAAAACCGTTTACTTTCTGGTTGGTGTGAGCTACTGCGTAGTTCTCAACGTATTCAGCGTCAACTGCAACGAAGTTGCCGTCTTCATCAATCTGGTATGGAACCAGGGAAGAATCGTTAGAAACGATTACGAGTTCGCCAGTTCTTGCGAAGTTAGCGTTTGTGTTGTCGAATTTGTAGAAGGAATCAGCTTCTGCATCCATTTCGCCAGCGATAGCTTTGTCGTAAGCTGTCTTGAGGTCGAGGTACATTGTTTCGCCTTCGTACATTTTAACGGAGAAGAATGCTTTATCAGCAAAGTCAAATACTGCGATGCCGTTGCCTTCTTTTACTTTCCACAGACCAGCTTTGGAAGCGTCGTTTGTCCAATCGAAGGAAACTTCACGAACGTCAGTGTTTTCGTATTTACCGGAAACCCAAACTTCGTTTGTTTTCTGGGTGTTGGATTTGTTGTTAGCTACGTATACGTAGTATTTCAGAGTTTCAGAAGTTGTGGTCTTCCACTCATCCTCGAGAGTGATCTTGAGGTATACAGCGTTTGGCATGATCTGATCAGTGTATTTGCTGTAGGAAGCGTAGTCTGTAGCTGTAGCTTTGTACAGTTCAGCTTTTTCGATCAGTTCAGCAACGCCAGTGGATTTTTCGATCAGGTTGATGGACCAGTTCTTGTCGATGTTGCCAGTGTAGTTGCTGTATGCACGAGTGCTGCCAGCTTCGTCAACTACTGGTTTACCGATAGATTCATCAGTGCCTTTGATCTTATCAACGTTAACAGTTACGTTAACCTGAGACTCTGTGTAGTTGCCAGCTGCAACTGCTGCATTCAGAGCATCGATGCTGCTGTATTTTTTACCGTTGATGTAGTATCTTGTGCTGTTTTTAGATACTGTTCTGTTCTGGTTGTTGTACTGAATTGTTGTACCTTCAGCTGGAACATTTGTAACTTCAGTAACACGATTGCTCTTAATAGTGTATACTTCATTAGTTGTTACATTTTTAACATCTGGGAATGTATAACCTTTTGCTTTCAGAGCATCAACGTCAACCTGTGTGCCACGGTTATCATTATACCAGAAAAGTTTGCTGTTGGAACCTTCATAGTAAACTTCAATAGCAGGTTCGATGTTGTAGGTACCAACTTTGATGTTGGAGATAGCTTCTACATCATCTGTACCTTCAGTCCAACCAGCATCGTATACGAGCTGATCATCAGCGTACAGAGGCATCCAGATAACGTCACCTGGTTCGAAGTTTACGGTTTCGTTGTCGTTCAGAGCAGTTGTTGCTTCAGTAATGATGTCGCCGTCTTTGTTTGTTACAAAGAGTTCACCATCGAACTGGAAATTTTTTGGCCAATCAGCCTTGTTGTTGGAACCGCTGCTGTAGGAAATAGCGAAAGCGTTAGCGCCCATGCCAAGTACCATAGCAGAAGCCATAGCTACGGAAAGTACTTTTTTCATAGTCTTTCTTCCTCCTAAAAAATTTTTGTTGATATTTTTATCAACTTTTTTATTTTGACAAATCAGAGTCCCATTTTCGGAAGCTTTTTCGAAGTATATTTATTCTATAAATATACAAGGAAAACTTCCAGGGCAAATGACTGCGTTGCAGTTGTTTGACCTTCTCCACAACCCCTCATCGTCTGACACTATTGTATCTCAAATCGGTTAAACTAGCAATACAGTTTAGTCAACACTTCGTTTCTTTTTTGTCGCACTTCTCGATAATTTTTACATTTTGGTTAAAAACTTATAGTTTTCAACCGTTTCAACATCCCTTTTTAGCTTTAAAAGTTACATAATAGTTACAAGAAATTCCGATTGGAAACAAAATGGTTTTTCGCATATTTTTCGGTCTCACCCTTAAATTTATTGAACATTTTATATTTACTATGTCTCTTATCCGTCTTTTTGTCCTGTATTTTGTATTTTACTATACACTTAAAAATTATAATTATTCATTTTAGGGTAAAATAAATACAGAGTCCCGACTATACCCGTCGGTTGCTCTGCTCCCCCTATTTTTCGATTCGCTTTTTCCTACTATACTATTACTGGTTGCTTGCTGGAAACCTGCTGCTGGCTGCCCATCATCATGGTTTCCATCACCTTTGCCATCTCTTTTGGCGGCATGCGCATTCCATCTTCCACCCATGAAACAATCATGCCCTGAATGCCCGCTGCACAAAACCGGCTTCCATACCGCAGCTGCTCTCCAAACAGCCCGTTGCCCATACATCTTGCACTAATCTTTTCGCAAAGCTGTTCCATCAGTTTTGGGCATCCCGATTCGCTTGCCAGCATCTTGGCAACGTCGCGGTTCTCTTCCAAAAATCTCAGCACACGCAAAAGCAGTTCAAATGCGCCGTCACTTTCCGGCACACTGCTCAGCACCTCGTCCAGCTCCTGCCCGATTTCCTCTTCCACCTGCTCTTTCAGATCAAAAGCATCGCGGTAATGATGGTAAAAGGTACCTCTGTGCACGTCTGCCTCGTCGGTCAGTTCCTTGATGGTAATTTCGGCAATGCTCTCCTTGCTCAGCAGCCTCACCAGTGCTGCACGCAGTGCCTTTTTTGTCTTGCGGATTCTTCTGTCCTCGCTTCTCTCCTCAAATCCATTGTTAATCATAGACAAACCCCTCTCTTTCTGTCGCATATCGTTCATTTGCTTTGTAATATGTTCAATATGCCTAAATTTACCCGTTATTACGAGCATGTTTTTATTATAAATGCCATAAAGTTGTTTGTCAACGTTCTATTTCGCTGATTGTAGATTATTATGAAAAATTCAATCTTTTTCTATCTTTTATAGGAACATTCTTCCTTCTCTTTCATATACGTTTGGATAATTTTGATACATAAAACAACACCCAGCCCCAAATTGGCACAGGCTCACAAAAAAAGCTCGCTTGACACCAAGCGAGCTTTTAGCGTATAATAGAAACCAGAAGGACGGCTTCCCGCTGCAACGGGAAACGGCCAACTTAAATTCAATGTTTACTTGAAAATTGCCGTTTCCACACTAGTAGGAGGCGGCTATTTTCTTGCTATTTTATAAACAAGATCGACAACCGCAACAATAAGTAATAATAATGTTAGAACATCATTTGTACTCATACGGTCACCTCCCTTGAGAGCTGACCGTGCCGTCCCTCTAGCAGGAACAGTATACCATGACTGTCGAACTTTGTAAACAAAAGCTCCCTTGAGACAAGGGAGCTTTTCATGTTTAAACAGGAAGGAAACGGGAAATACTATCACTGAAAATCCCATTTTCAGAAAGGCAGGAACCCCTATGAACGAAAAAGATACTCCCGTTTCCTCTCTCGCGCTCAAGCTGGTGGTTGGTTTTCTTCTTGTCCTTTCCACCGGACTTGCCATCTGGGCAAGCTATAATCACATGAGGATCAATACCTATCGCACTGCTTTGCAGAACACCTACCTGCGTGCCGCCGATCTTGCCTCGGACAATCTGGCAAATCTCTCGTCCGATCTGGTCAAGGGCATGTATGTCGGTACCTCATCGCAGCTGTCGATGATCTCCTCCAAAATGTGGAAGGAATCTTCGGAAGCAAAATCCGCCCTCTCCACCCTTCCGGTATCGGACAAAACATTGGAGAATACCAACCGCTTTCTCTCTCAGGCGGGCGACTATGCCATGTACCTCTCCAAAAAATCCGCCTCCGGTCAGGAGCTCAGCGAAGAGGAACGCAGCCAGTTTGCTTCTCTGCGCGAATATGCCGACCGTTTAAGCGGACAACTGGATGAGATCGCCACCGGACTGCAAAACGGAACCCTGACACTGGAACAGCTCTCCACACCTAAAACCACTGTGGATGATCCGGAAAATCCAGGAACCACCTCTCACATGCAGCAGATTGAAGACAGCTTTATGGGTTATCCAACCTTAATTTATGATGGCCCATTTTCCGACCACATTCTGGACAAGACTCCACTCATGACCGAAGGCAAGGCAGAAGTCCCGGTCGACCAGGCAAAGCAGCTTGCTAATCAGGTTGCCGGCAAAGATCTGACCGAAATGCGGGAAGAAAACTCCACTCTTCCTTCTTATGTTTTCCATGACGGAACCAGCAATTCAGTTGCTATCACCAAAAACGGCGGCTATCTTTGTTACCTCATCACCGATAAACCGGATTCTCTCACTGAAAAACTCTCTTATGAGGATGCCGTAGCCAAAGCACAGCAGTTCCTTGAGAAATACGGCTATTCTTCCATGAAGGATACCTATTACGAGACCCGTGACGGTGTCATGACCCTGAATTTTGCCTACTATGAGCCCAACACCCAGACAATCTGCTACACTGACCTGATTAAGGTGGAGGTTTCCCTTCAGGATGGTTCTATCGTGGGACTGGATGCACGCGGCTATCTGGTCAACCACCACGACCGCACACTGCAATCACCATCCATCACCGTCGAACAGGCACAGCAATCCTTAAGTGATATTCTCACCGTTGATAACACCCGCCTCGCCCTGATCCCAACCTCTGGACAAAATGAGGTCTGCGTTTATGAATTTCTCTGCACATCTCCTACCGGAGATCGAATTCTTTCCTATATTAATACACAGACCGGTGCCGAAGAACAAATTTTAATCCTGATGCAAACCCCTAATGGGACCCTTACTAAATAACAGCACAAAAAGCAAAACATCCCCTGCATTAGCAGGGGATGTTTTGCTTCACATCGCAACGCGTTACGATGTGATATTTGGAAGGATTATGTTGATTGTAGGAGATATCAAAAATTGTTTTTTGCAAAAACCGCATCATAAAACTTGCAGTTTTTATTTTTAACTTGTGCCGTTTTTTATTATACACCTCCCTTCTTTCTTTGTCAATGCGCGACAAAATAGTAAACTGTTTACAATCAGATTGTCTTTTGTCTGTCACAATTTGCATGTTTTAAAAATAAAAATTGCATTTTATTTCTTTTACCTATTTTGTCAGACTGCCATGCAGACCAAGCTCTCGCAGTTTGGTCCATTTTATGATATAATGAAGTATCCCCCAACTGAATTACTACCAATATGAGATATAGATAGAAAGGACGATTTTCATGGCACTGGATGGTACCCTTCTGCGTCAAATCAGACACGAACTGGAATCCTGCCTGATTGGAGCGCGTATTGATAAAATCCACCAATTCTCCCGCGAAGAGATGATTTTTGTGCTGCGTCTGCCGCAGCCAACCGAAGATGGTTCCCGTACCGTTAAGCTTTATCTTTCTGCTGGTGCGGACAGTCCTCGCATTCATCTGACTTCCGCTTCTTTTGAAAACCCCAAAAGCCCTCCCATGTTCTGCATGCTGATGAGAAAATATCTTGGCAGCGCAAAACTGATTGAGATCCGCCAAATCGGACTGGACCGTATCCTTCATCTGGTATTTGAAACCAGAAACGAAATGGGAGACCTCATCCAGCTCACCGTCGCAATTGAAATCATGGGAAGACATTCCAATATCATCCTCATCGATGAAACCGGACGGGTCATCGACTCAATCAAACGAATCGATGATACCATGTCTTCGGTTCGTCCTATCCTTCCGGGCGTACGTTATACCCTTCCGCCTGCTCAGGATAAACTGGATTTAATCGACGTTACCCCAGAACAAATTGAGCAACGACTGCGCACCGGAAAGGACACTCCTCTCTCCAAAGCCCTTTTATCGGCTGTACAGGGTGTTTCTCCTATCGTCTGTCGGGAAATTGCAAACTACGTCTTTTTAGGTGATGACCGCGTCATTTCCGAAATGACAGAAAATCATTTTGACCGGCTGCGCTTCTTCCTGACCAAAGTCATTGATTACGCGAAAAACTATACTGGAACACCAACCAGCGTGATTGATTCCCGCAAAAAACCAATGGATTTTTCCTTTATGGATATCCATCAGTACGGCGGCTCGATGTTCACCCGAACTTATGATACCTACAGCCAGTTGCTTGATGACTTCTACACCCAACGTGACAATATCCAGCGCATGCGCCATCGCAGCGCCGACCTTCTTAAGGTTCTTGCCAACACTGCTGACCGTATTGCCCGAAAACTAAATTTGCAGCAGAAAGAACTTGCTGACTGTTCTGACCGTGAAACCTGGAAGATTTATGGAGACTTGATCAATGCAAATCTTTATTCCATTCAGAAGGGTGACCGTACCGCAACTTTGGTTAATTTCTATGATGAAAACCAGGCTGAAGTCACCATTCCGCTTGATCCGCGCAAGACCCCTGCTCAGAACGCACAGAAATACTACGGGGAATACCGCAAAGCGGACACTGCTGAGAAGAAACTGCGGGAACTGATCGAAGAAGGACAGCAGGAAGCAATTTATATCGATTCTGTTTTCGATGCCCTTACCCGTGCCCAGACCAATGACGAGCTCTCCGCTATTCGAGCAGAACTTGCAGAACAGGGATATCTGCGCAAAAAAGGTCCTGCTCCTAAAAAAGGAAAGGAAGCAAAACTTGCTCCAAAGCGTTATCGCTCGGATGATGGTTTCCTGATTCTCGTAGGCAGAAACAACGTTCAGAACGATCAACTCACCCTCAAGGATGCACGTGGCAGAGATGTCTGGTTCCATACCAAAAACATTCCGGGCTCTCATACCATCGTGGTAAGTGATGGACAGGAAGTTCCGGACTCCACCTTGAATCAGGCTGCCATCATTGCTGCGGCGCTCAATGCCGACAGTCTGGAGATATGGACAGATGTGGATGGCTTTATGACTGCCGATCCACGGGTTATTTCTACTGCTTATACCATCAACGAACTGAGTTATGTGGAGGCAACCGAACTCTGTAATTTCGGC
>ERZ837380.4457-NODE-4457-length-11716-cov-2.943487_pt1 | contig 11716 bp, 16 predicted proteins | sample MGYA00519685_ERZ837380 | MGnify/ENA primary metagenome ERZ837380 (study PRJEB31850, sample SAMEA3708817) | human gut metagenome | biome: human gut; feature: human-associated habitat; material: faeces | place: China | collected 2014 ...
CGCAGGTTAACTACCTGCAGGAATACATCAGGACGCAATGCCTTCGATGATAGCGATAATTTTACTCATCATCCTTCACATCTGGCTCTGTAGACAGGGTGGTGCTCACTTCTGGAGTGAATCCAGATTAAACATCTCATTGCTGATGCTTGATATTGAGCATCTGGCGCGTGGTAAGGGGCTGCGTTGAGATAAGAGCCAGTTCATTACAAAGCCTATCTACGGATGGGCTTGATAATGGTTTTTTATTGCCATTACAAAAGCCACTTCCTACAGAGTGGCTTTGATAATGGTTTATACCCTACACGGGATAACTTAACTGATATCCCTTTTAAAGGATAAAGGTATTCAAGCCTGACACATCATGCGCTGTATCGTCGCCGTATTCCCGTATTAACAGAGACCGTAGCCCGACGGGGAACTCCTTCTGCGCGAGTGTGCGGGAATAATCAAAAGCGATGCACACCGGGGTTACCGGGTACACATATTTCATCATGCCAGCGAGTCCGGTTCTGGCACGGAAGAAACCGGACGTTATGATTTAGTGCGGAAATATTTGTGTAGTGTTCTGAATGTTCTCAGTAAAGAGTAATGAATTATCAAAGGTATAGTAATACCTTTTGTTTTCGTGGATATTTGTAATCCATCTGAAAACCCCTGCTGTAGCAAGATTTTTCCTGTATTCGTAAAATGATAACTCTCCTGATTTGAATCCTTTTAAGGTGGCTTCTATAAGGCATTTATTTTTTGAAAATCTTACATTTACAACCTTACCCTGTCCTTTTATTAAAACCGTATTATCGTTTTCAAGAACAAGATGAATATTCTCTGTAGCTAAATAGTAAATGTAATGTGAGACATTGTGACGTTTTAGTTCAGAATAAAACCAGTGATAGTTTAAATTATTTCGCACTTTATCGAATATTTGTTTAAAAATGGCAACCTGAGCCATTGTGGTACCTTCCATGTGATATGAGGGGCGTAGTCTGCACGATTATCTAAATTGCTTCAATCTGGTCTGATCTGTTTTCTGAGCAATTCAGTAATGTCACTCTTTTCTTTGTTTGCTTCAGGAGAAACTCTTTTTTCTGAGCACAGTCTCCGGCGGCAGGCTTCAATGACCCAGGCTGAGAAATTCCCGGACCCTTTTTGATCAAGAGCGATGTTAATTTGTTCAATCATTTGGTTAGGAAAGCGGATGTTGCGGATTGTTGTTCTGCGGGTTCTGTTCTTCGTTGACATGAGGTTGTCCCGTATTTAGTGTCGCTGATTTGTATTGTCTGAAGTTGTTTTTACGTTAAGTTGATGCAGATCAATTAATATGATACCTGCGTCATAATTGATTATTTGACGTGGTTTGATGGCGTAGATGCACGTTGTGACATGCAGATGATAATTATTATCATTTTGCGGGTCCTTTCCGGCGATCCGACAGGTTACGGGGCGGCGACCTCGCGGGTTTTCGCTATTTATGAAAATTTTCCGGTTTAAGGCATTTCCGTTCTTCTTCGTCGTAACTTAATGTTTTTATTTAAAATACCCCCTGAAAAGAAAGGAAACGACAGGTGCTGAAAACGAGCTTTTGGGCCTCTGTCGTTTCCTTTCTCTGTTTTTGGCCGTGGAATGAACAATGGAAGTCAACAAAAAGCAGCTGGCTGACATTTTCGGTGCGAGTATCCGTACCATTCAGAACTGGCAGGAACAGGGAATGCCCGTTCTGCGAGGCGGTGGCAAGGGTAATGAGGTGCTTTATGACTCTGCCGCCGTCATAAAATGGTATGCCGAAAGGGATGCTGAAATTGAGAACGAAAAGCTGCGCCGGGAGGTTGAAGAACTGCGGCAGGCCAGCGAGGCAGGTCTCCAGCCAGGAACTATTGAGTACGAACGCCATCGACTTACGCGTGCGCAGGCCGACGCACAGGAACTGAAGAATGCCAGAGACTCCGCTGAAGTGGTGGAAACCGCATTCTGTACTTTCGTGTTGTCGCGGATCGCAGGTGAAATTGCCAGTATTCTCGACGGGATCCCCCTGTCGGTGCAGCGGCGTTTTCCGGAACTGGAAAACCGACATGTTGATTTCCTGAAACGGGATATCATCAAAGCCATGAACAAAGCAGCCGCGCTGGATGAACTGATACCGGGGTTGCTGAGTGAATATATCGAACAGTCAGGTTAACAGGCTGCGGCATTTTGTCCGCGCCGGGCTTCGCTCACTGTTCAGGCCGGAGCCACAGACCGCCGTTGAATGGGCGGATGCTAATTACTATCTCCCGAAAGAATCCGCATACCAGGAAGGGCGCTGGGAAACACTGCCCTTTCAGCGGGCCATCATGAATGCGATGGGCAGCGACTACATCCGTGAGGTGAATGTGGTGAAGTCTGCCCGTGTCGGTTATTCCAAAATGCTGCTGGGTGTTTATGCCTACTTTATAGAGCATAAGCAGCGCAACACCCTTATCTGGTTGCCGACGGATGGTGATGCCGAGAACTTTATGAAAACCCACGTTGAGCCGACCATCCGCGATATTCCGTCGCTGCTGGCGCTGGCTCCGTGGTATGGCAAAAAGCACCGGGATAACACGCTCACTATGAAGCGTTTTTCCAATGGTCGTGGCTTCTGGTGCCTGGGCGGTAAAGCGGCAAAAAACTACCGTGAAAAGTCGGTGGATGTGGCGGGTTATGATGAACTTGCTGCCTTTGATGAGGATATTGAACAGGAAGGCTCTCCGACGTTCCTGGGTGACAAGCGTATTGAAGGCTCGGTCTGGCCAAAGTCCATCCGTGGCTCCACGCCCAAAGTGAGAGGCACCTGCCAGATTGAGCGTGCAGCCAGTGAATCCCCGCATTTTATGCGTTTTCATGTTGCCTGCCCGCACTGCGGGGAGGAGCAGTATCTTAAATTTGGCGACAAAGAGACGCCGTTTGGCCTCAAATGGACGCCGGATGACCCCTCCAGCGTGTTTTATCTCTGCGAGCATAATGCCTGCGTCATCCGCCAGCAGGAGCTGGACTTTACTGATGCCCGTTATATCTGCGAAAAGACCGGGATCTGGACCCGTGATGGCATTCTCTGGTTTTCGTCATCCGGTGAAGAGATTGAGCCACCTGACAGTGTGACCTTTCACATCTGGACAGCGTACAGCCCGTTCACCACCTGGGTGCAGATTGTCAAAGACTGGATGAAAACGAAAGGGGATACGGGAAAACGTAAAACCTTCGTAAACACCACGCTCGGTGAGACGTGGGAGGCGAAAATTGGCGAACGTCCGGATGCTGAAGTGATGGCAGAGCGGAAAGAGCATTATTCAGCGCCCGTTCCTGACCGTGTGGCTTACCTGACCGCCGGTATCGACTCCCAGCTGGACCGCTACGAAATGCGCGTATGGGGATGGGGGCCGGGTGAGGAAAGCTGGCTGATTGACCGGCAGATTATTATGGGCCGCCACGACGATGAACAGACGCTGCTGCGTGTGGATGAGGCCATCAATAAAACCTATACCCGCCGGAATGGTGCAGAAATGTCGATATCCCGTATCTGCTGGGATACTGGCGGGATTGACCCGACCATTGTGTATGAACGCTCGAAAAAACATGGGCTGTTCCGGGTGATCCCCATTAAAGGGGCATCCGTCTACGGAAAGCCGGTGGCCAGCATGCCACGTAAGCGAAACAAAAACGGGGTTTACCTTACCGAAATCGGTACGGATACCGCGAAAGAGCAGATTTATAACCGCTTCACACTGACGCCGGAAGGGGATGAACCGCTTCCCGGTGCCGTTCACTTCCCGAATAACCCGGATATTTTTGATCTGACCGAAGCGCAGCAGCTGACTGCTGAAGAGCAGGTCGAAAAATGGGTGGATGGCAGGAAAAAAATACTGTGGGACAGCAAAAAGCGACGCAATGAGGCGCTCGACTGCTTCGTTTATGCGCTGGCGGCGCTGCGCATCAGTATTTCCCGCTGGCAGCTGGATCTCAGTGCACTGCTGGCGAGCCTGCAGGAAGAGGATGGTGCAGCAACCAACAAGAAAACACTGGCAGATTACGCCCGTGCCTTATCCGGAGAGGATGAATGACGCGACAGGAAGAACTTGCCGCTGCCCGTGCGGCACTGCATGACCTGATGACAGGAAAACGGGTGGCAACGGTACAGAAAGACGGACGGAGAGTGGAGTTTACGGCCACTTCCGTGTCTGACCTGAAAAAATACATTGCGGAGCTGGAAGTGCAGACCGGCATGACACAGCGACGCAGGGGACCTGCAGGATTTTATGTATGAAAACGTCCACCATTCCCATCCTTCTGGGGCCGGACGGCATGACATCGCTGCGTGAATATGCCGGTTATCACGGCGGTGGCAGCGGATTTGGTGGGCAGTTGCGGGCGTGGAACCCACCGGGTGAAAGTGTGGATGCAGCCCTGCTGCCCAACTTTACCCGTGGCAATGCCCGCGCAGACGATCTGGTACGCAATAACGGCTATGCCGCCAACGCCATCCAGTTGCATCAGGATCATATCGTCGGGTCTTTTTTCCGGCTCAGTCATCGCCCAAGCTGGCGCTATCTGGGCATCGGGGAGGAAGAAGCCCGTGCCTTTTCCCGCGAGGTTGAAGCGGCATGGAAAGAGTTTGCCGAGGATGACTGCTGCTGCATTGACGTTGAGCGAAAACGCACGTTTACCATGATGATTCGGGAAGGTGTGGCCATGCACGCCTTTAACGGTGAACTGTTCGTTCAGGCCACCTGGGATACCAGTCCGTCGCGGCTTTTCCGGACACAGTTCCGGATGGTCAGCCCGAAGCGCATCAGCAACCCGAACAATACCGGCGACAGCCGGAACTGCCGTGCCGGTGTGCAGATTAATGACAGCGGTGCGGCGCTGGGATATTACGTCAGCGAGGACGGGTATCCTGGCTGGATGCCGCAGAAATGGACATGGATACCCCGTGAGTTACCCGGCGGGCGCGCCTCGTTCATTCACGTTTTTGAACCCGTGGAGGACGGGCAGACCCGCGGTGCAAATGTGTTTTACAGCGTAATGGAGCAGATGAAGATGCTCGACACGCTGCAGAACACGCAGCTGCAGAGCGCCATTGTGAAGGCGATGTATGCCGCCACCATTGAAAGTGAGCTGGATACGCAGTCAGCGATGGATTTTATTCTGGGCGCGAACAGTCAGGAGCAGCGGGAAAGGCTGACGGGCTGGATTGGTGAAATTGCCGCGTATTACGCCGCAGCACCGGTCCGTCTGGGAGGCGCAAAAGTGCCGCACCTGATGCCGGGGGACTCACTGAACCTGCAGACGGCTCAGGACACGGATAACGGCTACTCCGTGTTTGAGCAGTCACTGTTGCGGTATATCGCTGCCGGGCTGGGTGTCTCGTATGAGCAGCTTTCCCGGAATTACGCCCAGATGAGCTACTCCACGGCACGGGCCAGCGCGAACGAGTCGTGGGCGCACTTTATGGGACGGCGAAAATTCGTCGCATCCCGTCAGGCGAGCCAGATGTTTCTGTGCTGGCTGGAAGAGGCCATCGTTCGCCGCGTGGTGACGTTACCTTCAAAAGCGCGCTTCAGTTTTCAGGAAGCCCGCAGTGCCTGGGGGAACTGCGACTGGATAGGCTCCGGTCGTATGGCCATCGATGGTCTGAAAGAAGTTCAGGAAGCGGTGATGCTGATAGAAGCCGGACTGAGCACCTACGAGAAAGAGTGCGCGAAACGCGGTGACGACTATCAGGAAATTTTTGCCCAGCAGGTCCGTGAAACGATGGAGCGCCGTGCAGCCGGTCTTAAACCGCCCGCCTGGGCGGCTGCAGCATTTGAATCCGGGCTGCGACAATCAACAGAGGAGGAGAAGAGTGACAGCAGAGCTGCGTAATCTCCCGCATATTGCCAGCATGGCCTTTAATGAGCCGCTGATGCTTGAACCCGCCTATGCGCGGGTTTTCTTTTGTGCGCTTGCAGGCCAGCTTGGGATCAGCCGCCTGACGGATGCAGTATCCGGCGACAGCCTGACTGCCGGAGAGGCACCCGCGGCGCTGGCATTATCCGGTGATGATGACGGACCACGACAGGCCCGCAGTTATCAGGTCATGAACGGCATCGCCGTGCTGCCGGTGTCCGGCACGCTGGTCAGCCGGACGCGGGCGCTGCAGCCGTATTCGGGGATGACCGGTTACAACGGCATTATCGCCCGTCTGCAACAGGCTGCCAGCGATCCGATGGTGGACGGCATTCTGCTGGATATGGACACACCGGGCGGGATGGTGGCGGGAGCATTTGACTGTGCTGACATCATCGCCCGTGTGCGAGACATAAAACCGGTATGGGCGCTGGCCAACGACATGAACTGCAGTGCAGGTCAGCTGCTTGCCAGCGCCGCCTCCCGGCGTCTGGTCACGCAGACCGCCCGGACAGGCTCCATCGGCGTCATGATGGCTCACAGTAATTACGGTGCTGCGCTGGAGAAACAGGGCGTGGAAATCACGCTGATTTACAGCGGCAGCCATAAGGTGGATGGCAATCCCTACAGCCATCTTCCGGATGACGTCCGGGAGACACTGCAGTCCCGGATGGACGCAACCCGCCAGATGTTTGCGCAGAAGGTGTCGGCATATACCGGCCTGTCCGTGCAGGCTGTGCTGGATACCGAGGCTGCAGTGTACAGCGGTCAGGAGGCCATTGATGCCGGACTGGCTGATGAACTTGTTAACAGCACCGATGCGATCACCGTCATGCGTGATGCACTGGATGCACGTAAATCCCGTCTCTCAGGAGGGCGAATGACCAAAGAGACTCAATCAACAACTGTTTCAGCCACTGCTTCGCAGGCTGACGTTACTGACGTGGTGCCAGCGACGGAGGGCGAGAACGCCAGCGCGGCGCAGCCGGACGTGAACGCGCAGATCACCGCAGCGGTTGCGGCAGAAAACAGCCGCATTATGGGGATCCTCAACTGTGAGGAGGCTCACGGACGCGAAGAACAGGCACGCGTGCTGGCAGAAACCCCCGGTATGACCGTGGAAACGGCCCGCCGCATTCTGGCCGCAGCACCACAGAGTGCACAGGCGCGCAGTGACACTGCGCTGGATCGTCTGATGCAGGGGGCACCGGCACCGCTGGCTGCAGGTAACCCGGCATCTGATGCCGTTAACGATTTGCTGAACACACCAGTGTAAGGGATGTTTATGACGAGCAAAGAAACCTTTACCCATTACCAGCCGCTGGGCAACAGTGACCCGGCTCATACCGCAACTGCGCCCGGCGGATTGAGTGCGAAAGCGCCTGCAATGACCCCGCTGATGCTGGACACCTCCAGCCGTAAGCTGGTTGCGTGGGATGGCACCACCGACGGTGCTGCCGTTGGCATTCTTGCTGTTGCTGCTGACCAGACCAGCACCACGCTGACGTTCTACAAGTCCGGCACGTTCCGTTATGAGGATGTGCTCTGGCCGGAGGCTGCCAGCGACGAGACGAAAAAACGGACCGCGTTTGCCGGAACGGCAATCAGCATCGTTTAACTTTACCCTTCATCACTAAAGGCCGCCTGTGCGGCTTTTTTTACGGGATTTTTTTATGTCGATGTACACAACCGCCCAGCTGCTGGCGGCAAATGAGCAGAAATTTAAGTTTGATCCGCTGTTTCTGCGTCTCTTTTTCCGTGAGAGCTATCCCTTCACCACGGAGAAAGTCTATCTCTCACAAATTCCGGGACTGGTAAACATGGCGCTGTACGTTTCGCCGATTGTTTCCGGTGAGGTTATCCGTTCCCGTGGCGGCTCCACCTCTGAATTTACGCCGGGATATGTCAAACCCAAGCATGAGGTGAATCCGCAGATGACCCTGCGTCGCCTGCCGGATGAAGATCCGCAGAATCTGGCGGACCCGGCTTACCGCCGCCGTCGCATCATCATGCAGAACATGCGTGACGAAGAGCTGGCCATTGCTCAGGTCGAAGAGATGCAGGCAGTTTCTGCCGTGCTTAAGGGCAAATACACCATGACCGGTGAAGCCTTCGATCCGGTTGAGGTGGATATGGGCCGCAGTGAGGCGAATAACATCACGCAGTCCGGCGGCACGGAGTGGAGCAAGCGTGACAAGTCCACGTATGACCCGACCGACGATATCGAAGCCTACGCGCTGAACGCCAGCGGCGTGGTGAATATCATTGTGTTTGACCCGAAAGGCTGGGCGCTGTTCCGTTCCTTCAAAGCCGTCAGGGAGAAGCTGGATACCCGTCGCGGCTCTCATTCCGAACTGGAGACAGCGGTAAAAGACCTGGGCAAAGCGGTGTCTTATAAGGGAATGTATGGCGATGTGGCCATCGTCGTGTATTCCGGACAGTACGTGGAAAACGGCGTCAAAAAGAACTTCCTGCCGGACAACACGATGGTGCTGGGTAACACTCATGCACGCGGTCTGCGCACCTATGGCTGCATTCAGGATGCGGATGCACAGCGCGAAGGCATTAACGCCTCTGCCCGTTACCCGAAAAACTGGGTGACTACCGGCGATCCGGCGCGTGAGTTCACCATGATTCAGTCAGCACCGCTGATGCTGCTGGCTGATCCTGATGAGTTCGTGTCCGTTCAACTGGCGTAATCATGGCCCTTCGGGGCCATTTTCTCTCTGTGGAGGAATCCATGACGAAAGATGAACTGATTGCCCGTCTTCAGGAGCTGGGTGAGCAACTGAACCGTGATGTCAGCCTGACGGGGACGAAAGAAGAACTGGCGCTCCGTGTGGCAGAGCTGAAAGAGGAGCTTGATGACACGGATGAAACTGCCGGTCAGGACACCCCTCTCAGCCGGGAAAATGTGCTGACCGGACATGAAAATGAGGTGGGATCAGCGCAGCCGGATACCGTGATTCTGGATACGTCTGAACTGGTCACGGTCGTGGCACTGGTGAAGCTGCATACTGATGCACTTCACGCCACGCGGGATGAACCTGTGGCATTTGTGCTGCCGGGAACGGCGTTCCGTGTCTCTGCCGGTGTGGCAGCCGAAATGACAGAACGCGGCCTGGCCAGAATGCAATAACGGGAGGCGCTGTGGCTGATTTCGATAACCTGTTCGATGCTGCCATTGCCCGCGCCGATGAAACGATACGCGGGTACATGGGAACGTCAGCCACCATGACATCCGGTGAGCAGTCCGGCGCAGTAATACGTGGTGTTTTTGATGACCCTGAAAATATCAGCTATGCCGGACAGGGCGTGCGCGTTGAAGGCTCCAGCCCGTCCCTGTTTGTCCGGACTGATGATGTGCGGCAACTGCGGCGTGGAGACACGCTGACCATCGGTGAGGAAAACTTCTGGATAGACCGGGTTTCGCCGGATGATGGCGGAAGCTGTCATCTCTGGCTTGGACGGGGCGTACCGCCTGCCGTTAACCGTCGCCGCTGAAAGGGGGATGTATGGCCATAAAAGGCCTTGAGCAGGCCGTTGAAAACCTCAGCCGTATCAGCAGAACGGCGGTGCCCGGTGCCGCCGCAATGGCCATTAACCGCGTTGCTTCATCCGCGATATCGCAGTCGGCGTCACAGGTTGCCCGTGAGACAAAGGTACGCCGGAAACTGGTAAAGGAAAGGGCCAGGCTGAAAAGGGCCACGGTCAAAAATCCGCAGGCCAGAATCAGGGTTAACCGGGGGGATTTGCCCGTAATCAAGCTGGGTAATGCGCGGGTTGTCCTTTCGCGCCGCAGGCGTCGTAAAAAGGGGCAGCGTTCAGCCCTGAAAGGTGGCGGCAGTGTGCTTGTGGTGGGAAACCGTCGTATTCCCGGCACGTTTATTCAGCAACTGAAAAATGGCCGGTGGCATGTCATGCAGCGTGTGGCCGGGAAAAACCGTTACCCCATTGATGTGGTGAAAATTCCGATGGCGGTGCCGCTGACCACGGCGTTTAAACAGAATATTGAGCGGATACGGCGTGAACGTCTTCCGAAAGAGCTGGGCTATGCGCTGCAGCATCAACTGAGAATGGTAATAAAGCGATGAAACATACTGAACTCCGTGCAGCCGTACTGGATGCACTGGAGAAGCATGACACCGGGGCGACGTTTTTTGATGGTCGCCCCGCTGTTTTTGATGAGGCGGATTTTCCGGCAGTTGCCGTTTATCTCACCGGCGCTGAATACACGGGCGAAGAGCTGGACAGCGATACCTGGCAGGCGGAGCTGCATATCGAAGTTTTCCTGCCTGCTCAGGTGCCGGATTCAGAGCTGGATGCGTGGATGGAGTCCCGGATTTATCCGGTGATGAGCGATATCCCGGCACTGTCAGATTTGATCACCAGTATGGTGGCCAGCGGCTATGACTACCGGCGCGACGATGATGCGGGCCTGTGGAGTTCAGCCGATCTGACTTATGTCATTACCTATGAAATGTGAGGACGATATGCCAACACCAAATCCTCTGGCACCGGTGAAAGGGGCCGGGACCACCCTGTGGGTTTATAAGGGGAGCGGTGACCCTTATGCGAATCCGCTTTCAGACGTTGACTGGTCGCGTCTGGCAAAAGTTAAAGACCTGACGCCCGGCGAACTGACCGCTGAGTCCTATGACGACAGTTATCTCGATGATGAAGATGCGGACTGGACCGCGACCGGACAGGGGCAGAAATCCGCCGGAGATACCAGCTTCACGCTGGCGTGGATGCCCGGAGAGCAGGGGCAGCAGGCGCTGCTGGCGTGGTTTAATGAAGGCGATACCCGTGCCTATAAAATCCGCTTCCCGAACGGCACGGTCGATGTGTTCCGCGGCTGGGTCAGCAGTATCGGTAAGGCGGTGACGGCGAAGGAAGTGATCACCCGCACGGTGAAAGTCACCAATGTGGGACGTCCGTCGATGGCAGAAGATCGCAGCACGGTAACAGCGGTAACCGGTATGACCGTGACGCCAGCCAGCGCTTCCGTAGTGAAAGGGAAGAGCACCACGCTGACCGTGGCATTCCAGCCGGAAGGCGCAACCGACAAGAGCTTCCGTGCGGTGTCAGCGGATAAAACAAAAGCCACCGTGTCGGTCAGTGGTATGACCATCACCGTGAATGGCGTTGCTGCAGGCAAGGTCAACATTCCGATTGTATCCGGTAATGGTGAGTTTGCTGCGGTTGCAGAAATCACCGTCACCGCCAGTTAATCCGGAGAGTCAGAGATGTTCCTGAAAACCGAATCATTTGAACATAACGGTGTGACCGTCACGCTTTCTGAACTGTCAGCCCTGCAGCGTATTGAGCATCTCGCCCTGATGAAACGGCAGGCAGAACAGGCGGAGTCAGACAGCAACCGGAAGTTTACTGTGGAAGACGCCATCAGAACCGGCGCGTTTCTGGTGGCGATGTCCCTGTGGCATAACCATCCGCAGAAGACAAAGCAGCCTTCCATGAATGAAGCCGTTAAACAGATTGAGCAGGAAGTGCTTACCACCTGGCCCACAGAGGCAATTTCTCATGCTGAAAACGTGGTGTACCGGCTGTCTGGTATGTATGAGTTTGTGGTGAATAATGCCCCTGAACAGGCGGAGGACGCCGGGCCCGCAGAACCTGTTTCTGCGGGAAAGTGTTCGACGGTGAGCTGAGTTTTGCCCTGAAACTGGCGCGTGAGATGGGGCGACCCGACTGGCGTGCCATGCTTGCCGGGATGTCATCCACGGAGTATGCCGACTGGCACCGCTTTTACAGTACCCATTATTTTCATGATGTTCTGCTGGCTATGCACTTT
>ERZ837380.4458-NODE-4458-length-11714-cov-2.093662_pt1 | contig 11714 bp, 9 predicted proteins | sample MGYA00519685_ERZ837380 | MGnify/ENA primary metagenome ERZ837380 (study PRJEB31850, sample SAMEA3708817) | human gut metagenome | biome: human gut; feature: human-associated habitat; material: faeces | place: China | collected 2014 ...
AGTGTTGTCGGTCCGGTCGGAACGCGGCTGGAACGTACCACCAGTATACCTTGTTTACTGGCATTTACCAATTTGTCGAACAAATTCTTATGGATATTACCGTTTCCGACTCCGGCATGGACGATACCTTGGTAACTGTTGGTGATCAATGCATCCAAAGCTTCGGGTTCGACATTGGAATAACTGTAAACAATACCTACTTTAGGTAATTTATCCAGATGAGTGACATCGAATACCGATTGGAGCGTATGGAGTTTATCGGTCGATTGGTTATAATGTACTTTTCCATTGAATACATACCCTAAAGCTCCGGAATTGGGGGCTTGGAAAGCTTGTACGTTGATGGTATTCATCTTGGTGGCGGCATGGGCACCCAGGATGCTGCCGTTCATCACGATCATCACTCCGCGACCGACCGACTCGGAAGCACCGGCGGTAACGACGGCATTATAGAGATTCAGCGGACCATCGGCACTCAATGAGGTTGCCGGACGCATCGCTCCGACAAGTACTACCGGTTTATTGCTTTTTACGGTCAGGTTTAAGAAAAAGGCTGTTTCCTCCATGGTATCTGTGCCGTGGGTGATCACTACACCGTCCACCTCTTTTCTTTGTAGCAGTTCGTTCAGATAATGAGCCAGTTTCAACCAAACTTCGTCGGACATATCCTGGGAACCGATTTTTACAATCTGCTCTCCGGTGATGTTAGCGATCTCTTTCAATTCGGGTACCGCCGAAATTAATTCGTTGATCGCAACCTGACCGGCCCGGTAACTGCTTCCGGTAGTACTGGTCCCTGTTCCGGCAATGGTTCCTCCCGTAGCCAGAATGTGAATGTTAGGCAGTTTTTGTGCGAAACTTCCTGCCTGTAAAAACAGAAAGAGTGTGGCAAATAAGAAAATAAATCTAAGTGTTTTCATATCATTCGGTTTAAAAGTCAATAAAATGCTTAGAAAATGAATTGTACCAAAATCAGTCCGGTCACAACGGAGGTGATGGTAGCGATCAGTCCTGGCATCATAAAAGAGTGGTTCAGGACATATTTTCCGATACGGGTGGTCCCTGTCCGGTCGAAATTAATGGCCGCGACAACTGTCGGGTAGTTGGGAATAAAGAAATAACCGTTTACAGCCGGAAACATGGCGATCAACAAAAAAGGTGAAATACCCAGTGCAATCCCCAAGGGCATAAAAGCCCGGACGGTAGCGGCCTGGCTGTATAACAGGATAGACATGATGAACAGGGCGATCCCGAACAACCAAGGCATTTGTGTGACTATTCCCTCGATAGATCCTTTCAGTTCGGTCATATTTCCTTGTAAGAAAGTATCACCCATCCAAGCGATACCGAAGATCGCGACAACGGCTTGCATTCCGGCCGAAAAGACACTACCCTGAGCTGCTTTGATTCCGTTGGCTTTCGTGAATAATAAAATCAAAGCTGCAGCCGATAACATCAGGATCTCGATAATAGAAGCCATATCGACAGTGACCGGTTTCCCATCGATAATATGAGAGGGACGGAGGTTGTCGAAAGACCCGAAGATAACGATGAAAACAGTGGCAATCACAAAGATAAGAACAGAAAGTAAAGCCTTATGTTTATTACCTATATCTTTGAGTTCATAATGGCTGTTGTCTAATAAACCTTCCTTCAGACGTCTTTGGTATTCGGGATCGTCGACTAATTCTTTACCTACCCTTAGCGAATACAAAGCTCCGAGAAAGACGCCGCATAGCGTGGATGGAATTGTAATGATCAGGATATCGAGCAAAGAGATATTGAATCCGGTTAAAAGTCCCAAAAGGGCAACGGTAGCCGCAGAGATCGGACTGGCTGTAATGGCTTGCTGGGAAGCGATGACAGCTATTCCTAAAGGACGTTCGGGGCGTATTTTGGTTTCCCGGGCTACTTCGGCAATGACCGGAAGAACAGAATAAGCGACATGGCCTGTTCCGGCTACAAAAGAAAAGAAATAGGTCACCAGGGGACTTAGGAAGGTGATTTGGGCGGGACGTTTCCGTAAGAGGTGCTCGGCTCCGCCTACCATCAGGTCCAATCCTCCGGCTGCCTGCATACAAGCAGCGGCAGTAATAACAGCAACTATCATCAGCATCACATCAATAGGAGGGGTTGTCGGTTGTAAACCGAAAACAAAAGTCAAAATTCCCAGACCGATACCTCCCATAACCCCCAAACCGATACCTCCTAAACGGGCACCGACGATGATCGCTGTTAAAACAAAAGCAAATTGTAGTATCATACCCTTTTTTTATACTCTAACAAATTGTACACAAATGATTCAAAAATGTTTCATTTACATGGAGATATCTTTCTATTTTCTTGTAAGATTAAAAAAAAATCTACATCTTCGCGGGCGAATTTATCATATCGGGAAAAGATTTTATTATTATCAAAAAACAATTAAGAATGAGAACATTAGGAAAATTGAAATTAATAGCAGTTTCTGCTGCTTTAGTATTGGGAATGAGTTCCTGTTTAAAGAACGATAAGAAATTCGCCATTTATGCATCACCGGCTTATATTCTTCAGGAAGGGAACAGCTATCAGCTGCAAATTCAAGTGCAGGGAAATGAACAAATAAAGTCGGCTTCAGCTTCCTTGAATGGTAAAAACTATTCTTTTTCTGCTGTGGAAGGCTCCCAAAATTTTTTGATGCAGATCAATGCTTATTCAGCACCGACATTGGATACGATCAAGGAAGGTTTATGCACCGTTACTGCTTTTAATGCCGAAGGCAATTCGGCAGTCAGCCAACTCCAGTTTTATGGTACGGATAAAAAAATCGGAAATGTTACGCTGACAAAATTTTCTTATTCCGGAGCTGATGGTAAAGTAACTGCAGAATGGAATAAAGTCGAAAATGCAGAAGCCTATTATTTATTGTATCGGATCAAAAGTTCTTCTATGATGTTCGGAGATAATATGTGGCTTCCGTATGTTCAGTTGTCTGTCACCGATAAAGAGAACCCCTCTGCAACGACAAGTATTCCTTTTACTGAAGGCGGTGAATATGAAATTGCAATCGGAGCTACCTATAAGACAGCTTTGAGAGTATCCGACCGTACTTTGCGTGTTACCGGCGGAAAAGATGCTTCTATCAACTAAGCTTTTTTAGAAAAATCATATCGGAAAGCGGGATTTTATCGATCCCGTTTTTCTTTTGTCTGTATTTTTTACCAACTCCATCTCTGAGTTGAATTCGGTCCTGAATGATACCGGAAAATGAGATGGGAATCAGCGGCAAAAGAATATATTAAACCCCTCGAGCCGATAAGCAAGAGGGGTAAAAACGGTATGTACCGAAGGATTAGCTCAATCTTACTGTATCCATAGCGATCACAAGCTCTTCATCTGTAGTAACCGTCATCACCGTGGTAGTCGATTGTTCTGTGCTGATAATCGTATCTTTTCCCCGGACTTCGTTCTTTTGTTTGTCGACCTGGATGCCAAGGTAGTCCATATTCTTACAGGTTTCCCAGCGCACCAGATTGTCGTTTTCGCCGATACCTCCCGTGAAGATAATCAAGTCTACACCGTTCAGTACTGCGGCGTAAGCTCCGATATATTTCTTCACATTGTAACAGAAGACATCGAGAGCCAAGGCCGCTTTTTCGTTGCCTTTTTCCATGGCTGCCTGCAATTCGCGGAAGTCAGAAGAAACACCGGAGATTCCCTGAACCCCTGATTTCTTATTAATCAAATTGTTGGCTTTGGGAAGGTCCAGCCCTTCTTTTTCACAGATATAGAGTAGGGCACCCAAATCCAGATCTCCGGCCCGCGTTCCCATCACTAATCCGGCTACAGGAGTAAATCCCATCGAGGTATCGACCGATTTACCTTTATCGATCGCCGTAATCGAAGCACCGTTACCCAAATGGCAAGTGATGATTTTCTTTTCGGTAATATCCCAACCTAAGATCCGGCATGCTTTCTCTGCTACAAATTTATGGGAAGTACCGTGGAAGCCATATCTTCTGACTCCGTATTCTTCATAATATTCGTAAGGAATACCATAAATGAAAGCTTTTTTAGGCAGAGTCTGATGGAAAGAAGTATCGAAAACGGCCACCTGAGGTACGGAAGGAAGCAATTTTTCCATCGTTTCGATCCCTTTCAGGTTTGCCGGATTGTGCAGAGGAGCGATTTCACCTAAAGCTTTGATTTTAGCTTTGGCTTCATCGTCGATTTTCACGCTCTCGGAGAAATATTCACCTCCGTGTGCAACACGATGGCCGACAGCATCGATTTCGTTCAGAGATTTCAATACTCCATGGTCAGGATGAACCAATGCTTTCAGGATCAGATCCATACCGACACTATGGTCCATAATCGGTTGCTCGGCGACTACTTTGTCTTTACCTTCCGGTTTATAAGTAAAACTACCGTAAGTCAAACCGATTTTTTCTACAATACCTTTGGCGAGCACGACAGGTACTGCATCCATATTCAGTAATTGATACTTGATGGACGAACTACCGCAGTTTAATACTAAAACATTCATTTCTATTTTATTAAACGTTTTTATTCCGTTAATTTATTCCGGCGGCCTGATTTACTGTGATCGCTACCAGATTGACGATATCACTGACAGAACAACCTCTGGACAGGTCGTTGATAGGAGCGGCCATCCCCTGAAGTACAGGACCTACAGCTTCGATACCGGCGATACGTTGTACTAATTTATAACTGATATTTCCAACTTCCAGACTAGGGAAAATCAAAACATTGGCTTTGCCGGCGACAGGGCTACCCGGAGCTTTGCTTGCCCCTACGGAAGGAACCAGCGCTGCATCGGCCTGCATTTCTCCGTCGATCATAACGTCCGGAGCCATTTGTTTGGCCAGTTCTGTTGCTTTTACCACTTTGTCGACCAATTCATTTTTGGCAGAACCTTTCGTCGAGAAACTCAACATAGCTACCCGGGGCTCGATTTTGGCAATGGCACGGGCTGTTCCGGCTGTAGATACCGCAATTTGTGCCAGTTCTTCTGCTGTCGGATTAGGAAGTACTGCACAGTCAGCACAAACAATTAAACCGTTTTCACCATATTCGGGTTTGTTGGTCAGCAACAAGAAGGCACCTGAAACGACGGAAATCCCCGGTAAAGTCTTTACAATTTGCAGAGCAGGACGTAAAACATCGCCTGTTGCATTTTTAGCACCGGCAACTTCTCCGTCTGCATCTCCGCTCTTAATCATCAAAGTAGCCAGGTAAAGGGGATCTGTAACCAGTTTTAAAGCTTGTTCTCTGGTCATTCCTTTACTTTTACGCAGCTCTACCAATAAATCGGCATATTGTTCTTTTTTGGCATGTGATTCCGGATCGATAACGGTAGCTTTGCCGATGTTTTTCAGATTGTGTTTTTGAGCTAAAGCCTGTATTTCGGCCGGATTACCGATCAGGATAATCTTAGCGATCCCTTCTCCGATAATCTGGTCTGCTGCCTGAATCGTCCGTTCTTCTGTACCTTCCGGGAGAACAATTGTTTTACACTGTTTTTTGGCGTTTTCTTTGATTTGTTCTAAAAGTTCCATTGTATTGTATTTTTTATCCAGTTTCTTTTAAACGTTTGCAAAAGTAGGAATAAAATAACTAAAAAAGAAAAAGAGTTGCCTTTAAAAGGTCAACTCTTTATATCGAATTTGAATTTTGGCTTATTCCCCTTCTTTGTAGATGGTGACACAAGTATTCGCATTGCCTATATCGATACCGACAGCTAGCTGAGGATTTCTGAATATCTTAATTTCTTCCGCTTCAATATTATGCGGGATATTCGAACGGGCGACGGAAGATTTGATTTTAGAGTTCAGACAATACCCCTGAGAAGCACATTTCTCCGGTTCAGGATATACATTGACCGATACGATATCGCCGAATTCTTCTTTGAAGCAATCGACCAGTTCAGGATACAAAGCACCACCACCGACTAAATACATTTTCGTACATTTATTGAAATCATCGTCTATAAATGCTCTTCTTAAATTAGGAGCGACGATTTCATTATAGTACATTTTCAATACTTTTTCACGTATATCCAATATGTTGTGTTTAACCCGGTTTACAGTGATATTTCCTTTTTGGAAAGCTACATCTATCTGGTGTTCTGTTTTGAGGTTCAGATAGAAATTTTTACTAAGCTCATTGGCCAATAAATTTACGGCATGACGGATACCGTGTGTACTGACGGCTGAACGGTTGATCAGTCCGGCTCTTGTCGAAACGACGGCTTCGCAGGTGCCGTATCCGAGGCTGACGATAAAAAAGTTTTCTTTTTCTTGCAGGTTCCCCTCGCGGATTGCTGTCGTACATCCCATGATTTCAGGAATAATCTCGACTTTACCTACGTTCACTTCACGTTTGGTTGTATTCGGACCACCGAAAGTGGAAGCATCGTAATTGATAATATGTCGTCCTTGTAAGACTTCCATCGCTTTATCCCGGTAGAGTATATAAGTTGCGAACGGGAATCCTGTCGTCAGATAGATTTCCTCTTCTCCTTTCGGTTGGGTAAGCAACAAACTGGCTTCACTCAATAATTTATACTCTTCGTCTGTCGGGGCTGCATTGATACTCTTATGTGGAGAATAGCCTTCGACCAGTGCCAGGTTACCGACGATGTAATCCGTATCATCGAGATTGATCTTTAGCCCATCCAGTATATTTTCTGCAACGTTAGCAAGTTCCTGATTAGTCGCTTCATATACGCTAGGAAAATTGTAAGACTTCAACATATAAAATGATTATTTTAGGTTTTAACATTTCAATTACACACAAACACGTACAAATCTATATAAAATATTTGAATGGAGGGTGTTTTATATCCAAAAATCATTAAAAAAATGATTTCTTTAAAAATGCAGACTATTATTTAAGAAAAATATGTTCTTTTGTTCTTATGTCGTAAATATAAAAACACCTATATTTGTCTCTACTAAAAAACTATATGGAACAAGAAATACAACTCAACGGCCACAACAAACAGGAGTATCCTCCTATGCATACGGCAGAGCATATACTGAATCAGACTATGATCCGGATGTTCGGCTGTGAACGTTCGAAAAATACGCATATCGAACGAAAAAAATCAAAATGCGATTATATTTTATCTGTCGAGCCTACTGCGGAAATGATCACAGAAATAGAAAACAGAGTGAACGAAGTGATCGGACAAGATTTACCTGTCACCACTTGTTTTGTTACCCGGGAAGAGGTGCCTGAAGGGGTGGATCTGAGTAAACTTCCTGAAGATGCCAGTGCTACTTTACGGATTGTGAAGATCGGAGAGTACGACACTTGTGCTTGTATCGGACAACATGTCGGTACGACTGCCGAAATTGGAAAGTTTAAGATTATATCCTGGGATTTTGAATCGAACCGTCTGCGTTTAAGATTCAAACTGGAGCTTTAATCCGGTCTATTTTTTCGGCATTTCATTTGTTTCATTATCTTTGTGGTTTAAAATTTAATTAATCGTTACGACGGTTAAAAGTCTAATTAATTATAGTTGAAGTAAAACTGTTATTATGAAGTTATTAGAAGGAAAGACAGCACTGATTACCGGTGCTTCCAGAGGTATTGGGAAAGCGGTGGCTCTGGCATTTGCCAAACAAGGTGCAAATATTGCTTTTACGGATTTGAGATATGACGAGAATGCACAAGCTACTGAAAAAGAAATCGAAGCTTGTGGAGTGAAAGCTAAAATGTATGCCTCCAATGCTGCTGATTTTGCCCAGACTGCCGCTACTGTAGAAGAGATTGCAAAAGAATTCGGCCGGATCGATATTTTAGTAAACAACGCCGGTATTACTAAAGATACTTTGTTGATGAGAATGACGGAAGAACAATGGGATGCCGTTATCAATGTCAACCTGAAATCTGTATTTAATTTTACCAAAGCCGTATCGGCTATCATGTTGAAACAGAAAAGCGGTTCGATTATTAGCATGAGCTCTGTTGTCGGCGTGAGCGGAAATGCCGGACAGGCGAACTATTCTGCTTCTAAAGCCGGTATTATCGGTTTTACCAAGAGTGTGGCTAAAGAATTGGGATCCAGAAATATCCGGGCCAATGCCGTTGCTCCGGGATTTATCATTACAGATATGACGGCACAGTTGCCCGAAGATGTGCGTAAAGAATGGGCCGCTAAAATTCCTTTGAGAAGAGGAGGTACGCCTGAGGATATTGCCGATGTATGTACCTTCCTGGCTTCGGATATGTCCAGATATGTTACCGGACAAGTGATCCATGTTTGCGGCGGTATGAATATGTAATATAGGTGATGCTCCGAAGCAGAAAAAACGCTGCTTCGGGGTATGCTAAAGCGGTTCGGGGTGGTATTTGAGTATTCTATGGCATGGCTTTTGCCTATTGCAGGTTTGTCGTTTGTTATTGCCTGGCTTAAATTCAGGAAACTTTCAAAATTACCGGATATTTCTAAAGGAATGGCCCTGCTTATTTCCGGGCTTCGTTTTATTGTTATTTTTACTTTACTTGCTTTACTTTTAAATCCTGCTTTTTCGTGGGTCGAAAAGACGAAAGAGAAACCTTTGCTGGTCTTGGCTCAGGACAATTCTGCTTCTCTGATAAAAACGAAGGATTCTTTGTACTATCGGAATGAATACAAGGCATCTTTAGAAAAGATGATCGAGGCTTTGAAAAGCAAGTTCGATATCGTTCCTTTAACTTTCGGAGCTTCGATCCGTCAAAACGATGAATACGATTTCTCGGAACAATACACGAATATCTCAGCAGTATTCGACTATACCGACCAGCATTTTATCGTCCGCCGCCCGGCGGCTATGATTTTATTCTCCGACGGGATCTACAATACCGGTGTGAATCCGAAATACAAAACACCTGATTTTCCGGTCTATACCGTTGCTTTGGGGGATACCGTTGCTTATCCCGATGTCTATATCCGGAATGTGGAAACGGATAAATTCAATTTTGTAAATACTATTTTTCCGATAAAAGTCGAAGTCGGTGCCATAAAACAGAAAGGAAGCCAGGTAAAATGCAGTTTAAAACAAAATGATCAGGTCATTGCCCGACAGATTTTAACTATTGGACAAGATTATTTTTTTCAGGAAGTCTCCTTCGAAGTAGAAGCTCCGAAAAAAGGAATATTCCGGTATAGTGTCGAACTGGAAAACGATAGGGTGGAACGTACTTATGAAAACAACCGGATAGAAACCTGGGTGAATATTATAGATAATTCTGCTAAAGTTGCTATTTATACCACTGCTCCACATCCGGATATTGCTGCAATTAAGAATGCAGTCGATGTATCCGGTATATACCGATGTAAACTTTATCGCTGGGAAGAACCGCTGGATAGTCTGAATGCTAATCTGGTTATCTTGCATAATCCTGATCCGCATAGTACAGGCTATCAGCAATTGATGCAGGAAATAAACCGCAGAAAATTGTCGGTTTGGTATATATTGACTACGCCCGAATGTATCGCTGGTTTCTCCAAACTCCAAAATTTATACACTTCCGATATTAGTGCCGATCAAACCGAATATGCCTCTTTACAGATCAATGAACAATTTTCCTATTTCGAATTCTCGGAGACGGAAAAAGCGGCTTATAAGGATTACCCTCCTATAATCGTACCTTTTGGAGAGATCAACACCGGTGCTGGGAAAATTTTATTCAGTCAGAAAATTAAAAATACACCTACTTCGAATGGAATTCTTGGTTTTTATGATTTGAATGGACAAAAAATTTCTTATTTTTGGGGAGAAGGTCTTTGGAAATGGCGATTATATTCCTATCAGGAAAATGGTAATCACGAACCGTTCAACACGCTGATCAATAAAATTGTGGGTTATCTGACTACCCGTCAGGGAACGGAACGCTTGGTGGATGACATTGAACCTCTCTACGAAGAGTCGGAAGAGATTGTGATTAATGTAGAGTTGTATAACGATAGTTATGAACTTATTAATACTCCTGATCTAAAGATGGAATTAAATATTGGCGGGAAAACGTATAACTATCTTTTCAATCGGAACGGGGAAAAATATAGAATGACTTTGGGTAACCTGCAGGCCGGAGAGTACAATTTTCGTCTGAGTACAGATTTGAAAGGAGAACGATTCACCAAAAAGGGAATTTTTTATGTGAAGAGCCATAATCCGGAATTGAATCGTTTAGTGGCCGATCTGTCCTTACTCAAAGAAATAGCCCGGCATACCGGAGGGGAGTCGGTAAGTGTACGGGATATGGTCCGATTGACGAATGAATTGAATTCAAATGACAGATATATATCCGAATACAAAAGTGAAACGGGATTTTCAGACCTCAGTGAGATAAAAATATTAGGGTTGATAATACTTTTGCTATTATGCATGGAATGGTTTTTACTAAAATTTTTCGCCGGTTGATTTTGGGCCTTTGGGGGGCCACCCTGTGTTCGTGTACCACCTATCGCACCTTATCGATCGAGATACTTCAACCTGCCGGTTTTCATATCGAACAAGGAAAAAAACTGGCTTTGCTAGAAAGAAACATCCGCAACGAAAACAGTATATTGACTTTTATGAAGAATATTCCTGAATTAGACCGGGAGTATTTATTTGAAGATTTCTGTGAAGGGGTGAAATTTATCTGGGAAACTTCGGGGTACAAAGATGCTATAATATGTTTAAAAGAACAGGAAATGGGCTATTGGAACCAATCCTCTACTCCGCCCCCTTTCGCTCCGGATAGTATAATGAATATGTGCCGGAATTTTCACGTGGACTACCTCTTATCCATAGAACTACAGTATTATGATAACGCAGATCCTGGAGGAGAGATAAATACCATTTGGTTTACCCGGTTGTACGATAAAGAACAAGGCGAACCGGTCGATTCTGTGAAGATCTCTTTTAAACTGGATCAGGAAAAACTCGGGGAGTTCGATAACATACCGGAATGTATCCGCAATAGTTTTTGGGAAGCAGGAATGATTTCAGGCCGGCATTTGGTTCCTTCGTGGCAAAAAACACAGCGAAGAGTGTATACTTCCGGGAAAGTGTTGCGGCTGGGGGATACTTTTTTGAGGCATGGTGATAGCGAAGAGGCATTAAATATATGGACCGGTGCCTTAAAATTGACGCCTAAAACAGCTGTCCAGGCCGGGATTAATTTGGGATGGTTGTATGAAAATGCCGGAGATTTCGAACAGGCAAGAGATATTTTATCGGAATGCCGGAAGCTGGCAGAAGAGAATAAGCTAAAAGGGGAAGTGAATTACCTGAAAGATTATCTCGAAATCATTTGCCGGAGAATTACAGAGATGGAAATTCTGGATCGACAAACTTTGCCTGCCGAGCCTTAAAAACAGAAAAGTATATGTTAGATATTTATAAAGCTTCGGCTGGAGCAGGAAAGACTTTTGCCCTGACCCTGGAATATTTCAGGACGATTTTTGCTTCTCCTACTGAATATAAGAATATTTTAGCCGTGACCTTCACCAATAAGAGATGAAGTCGCGTATTATCAATGAACTGCATCGTTTGGCAGACGGGAAAACAAGTGATTACGGAGAGGCCTTGAAGCAGGAATTCGGATTTACCGACGAGCAATTGAAAAACAGAGCTGTTTTGCTTCGTACAATGTTATTGCATGATTACGGACGATTGGCAGTGACGACGATCGATCGTTTTTTTCAACGCATTATCAAAGCTTTTACCAGGGAA
>ERZ837380.4462-NODE-4462-length-11707-cov-4.276948_pt1 | contig 11707 bp, 8 predicted proteins | sample MGYA00519685_ERZ837380 | MGnify/ENA primary metagenome ERZ837380 (study PRJEB31850, sample SAMEA3708817) | human gut metagenome | biome: human gut; feature: human-associated habitat; material: faeces | place: China | collected 2014 ...
AAGCCGAGCGCAGAGCCGAACTTGTTCAGGCTATGCCGAGGCGAGAAAACGAAGAATGAAAATCAACGTTTTCGATAAGCCGCGTGCAAAGCCGAACTTGTTCGAGTTATGCCGAGGCGAGAAAACAAAGCGAGAAAATTCAACTTTTAACAGAAAGAAGTTATGTGCGAACATTCGTTTTCACCAGTCGTTTTCCGCGCTCGGTATACGTTGCAGGCAACCTGTACCGGAACCGGTCGGGAGCATTTGTCGTTGGCGGCGGGTTATCTGCCTCCGGAAGTACGGTCGACGGAGTGCGTCGCGGAACGCGGTTTCGCAGCGTCGTCGGAATCGGGTAACACGCCGATGGTCGAAGACCCGTGGGAGGATTTATAGGGTCGGGACGATGAGACGGTTTTATCTCGTTGCGATCCTGCTCGCATCGGTCGGTTGCGAGCGGATCGAACCGGACCAGACGCAGTCGCCGCTGCGTCCGTCGGAGGAGACACCGGCGCTTATGAAGGTACATGCCCGGGTCGACGAGACCCGGACGTCGCTGGGCGGCCCGCGCGGCACGGAGGTGCGGTGGTCGGCGGGCGATGCGATCGCGCTGTGGGGAGAAGATTCGCCGACGTGCCGCCGTTATGCGATCGACGACCGTTTTGCGGGCGGGACGTCTGCCGATTTCACCGGCGAGGCTTTCGAAAGCGCGGTCTATTACGCCTGTTATCCCTATCGTCCGGATGCTGTCGCCGAAGGTGCGGGCGTGACGACGACGCTTCCTGCGGTGCAGCCCTTCGGAGGTTCGGGGACGTTCGCTGCGGGCATCAGCCCGATGACCGCCCGAAGCACACGTGCGGACGATCTCCGCTTCACGTCGGTCTGCGGCGTGGTGCGGCTGCAACTCACCGGAACGGCGACGATCCGCTCGATCCGTCTGACGGCGCTCGACGGTGCGCCGCTTGCCGGACGAATGCGGTTCGAATGGACGGCCGCCGGCGGGTGGACGATACGTTCCGTCGATGCCGGACATCCGTCGATCCTGCTCGACTGCGGTGCCGGGGGCGCAGCGCTCTCCGGAGGCGATCCCGTCGTCTTCTGTCTGGTCGTTCCGCCGGGCAGTTACCGGGGCTGGCGTTTCACGATCACCGATACGGAGGGCGGGCAGATGGTGCGCGAGACGTCGCAGGCGGAGGTCGTGCTTGCGGCCAACCATATCAAGACCTACAATCCGATCGCTTATGCGGCTACCGAACCGGCGCCCGTGGCGCTCGATGCCTCGGCGACGGCCAACTGCTACGTCGTGGCGCGGGCGGGACGTTACGAGTTCGACGCTACGACGATGGGCAACGGTGCGGTGACGCCGCCCGATGCGGCCTACACCGCGGGTTCGACCTGCGGGAAGGCGGACGGAATCGTTCCCGAAGCGCTGCGGCCAGTGACCGCGAAGCTGCTGTGGCAGACAGCGCCGAATCTGATCGGGGAGGTTTCGCTCGGCGAGGAGGGACGCATCCGTTTTACGACGGCCGATCCCTTCGTGGAGGGCAATGCCGTCGTTGCGGCCTGCGACGCCGACGGTGCGATTCTATGGAGCTGGCATCTGTGGCTGACGTCGGCCGATCTGGAAGGGTCGCTGCATCGGTATGCGCTTCCCTATGAGGGTCTCGGCGCAGCGGCGGTCATGGATCGCAATCTGGGAGCGCTCGCTGCCGCCTGGCTGGGCGCTGACAATGCGTCGAGCTACGGCATGTTCTACCAGTGGGGCCGCAAAGACCCGTTCGTGCCGTTCCGTTCGTCGCAGGAGCGTATGGCCGTCTACGATGCGGCGGGCGCCGAACTTGCGGATGATTCGGCGGCTTCGGCGGCGTTCGATACCGCTCCGGGCTGGCACCTGGCCGACGGGGAACGGCTGGGTGCAGCCGCTACGATGGAGGCTGCGGTGCGTTATCCGATGAATTTCATCACCGAAATTCCGGAAAGCACCGGCGCATCCTATCCCAACTGGTATTACGTCGCTGCCGGCGACCGCCTGAAAGATGACCTGTGGGGTTGCACGGATGCGCTGTCCGATGTCGGGGCGAAGAGCATCTACGATCCTTGTCCGCCCGGTTACCGGGTGTCGCATCGCTTCGTCTGGACGGCCTTCGCTCCGACGGCCGATGCCCCTTTCTCCCAGTGGTACAAGCAGGGGACGAACGTCTCCGCCAAAGATGGATTGGTCTTTACGGTCGAGGGGCAGGAGATCTATTATCCGGCTGCGGGCATGTTGTTCGGAACGACAGGTGCCGCGCGCTTTACGAAGAGCGGCTGGTATGTTTGGAGCGCCTCGCCTTATGCGCCGGACAGTCCGAAGGCAGGTGCGTTCGTACTGGAAACGATTCAGAAGAAACTGCTGGGATCGGCCGCTCGCAGTTGCGGTGCGCAGGTACGCTGCATGAAGGAATAGCCCCCTCTTGTCCGGATAAGTCCGCCCCTGCGATGCACGAGCTTTCGCAGGGGCGGATTCCGTATGGGTCAGGCGGCGTCCGCCTGCCGGTAGATGTCCTTCAAACGGTGGGTCATGAAGTATTGCAATACGCCGCGCAGCAGCATGTAGAGCAGGAAGGCGCACCACAACGCGTTGTTGCCGATCAGTGGCGAGAAGGCGAAGAAGATGGCGAAGTAGATGATCGTCGACAGAATCATCGAGTCGCGCATGACCCGCGTGCGGGTCGCGCCGACCATGATGCCGTCCATCAGAAAGGGGAGCGAACTGGCGATCGGAATGGCGATGATCCAGCCGATGTAATCGCCTGCCGTTGCGATGATGTAGGCCGATGATTCGGGGCTGTTCAGGGTGAAGACGTGCAGCAGGTCGCGCCACCAGACGAGGTAGATGCCGACGAAGACCGCCGCGACGGCCAGCGACCAGAAGATCGAGTTGCGGATGCAGCGGTGCAGCGACCGCCCGTCGCGTGCGCCGATGAACCGTCCCGTGAGCGCCTCGGCCGCCTGCGCGAAACCGTCGGTCATGTAGGAGAAGAGGGTGAACAGCTGCAACAGGATGGTGTTGACGGCCAGCAGCGTCCGATCCTCCATGCGGGCCGATGCGCCGGTGAAGAAGGTGTAGACGGCTACGATGCAGAGCGTGCGGACGATGATGTCGCGGTTGACGACCAGAAAGCGCCGGATCGGCCGCATGTCGAAGACCGCCGACCAGTCGATGCGCGTGATGAACTCCCGATAGTTGGCCACGATCAGCACGGCGGCCAGCGCCACGCCGAGGTACTGGGCGACGACCGAGCCGTAACCGATGCCGGCGATGCCCATCCCGCAGCGGAAGGCGAAGAACCACGAACAGCCGACATGGACGACGTTTTGCAGAATGGCGATCCACATGGGGATGCGGGCGTTCTGCATCCCGATGAACCAGCCGTTGAGGCCGAAGAGCATGATGCCCGCCGGTACGGCCCAGATGCGGGCGTAGAAGTATTCGGCGACCAGTTCGTCGCCGTTCATGGCCCAGATCGCCGTTTGGCCGAGCGGGTATTGCAGCAGCAGGATCAGTGCGCCCAATACGGCCGCGACGAGCAGCGTGCGCGCCAGCGTGGCGGTGCATTCGCGGTGGTTCTTCGCGCCGTAGGCCTGCGCCGTCAGTCCGCTCGTGCCCATGCGCAGGAAGGAGCAGTTCCAGTAGATGAAGTTGAAGATCGAAACGCCGACGGCCAGCGATCCGATCGCGCGCGTGGTGTCGCCGCCGCCCAGATTGCCGGCGATCATCGTGCTGGCGATGCCCATGACGGGGACGGTGATGTTGGAAACGATGTTCGGAAGCGCGAGCCGCAGGATTTCCCGATTCATAAACGAGGGGTTTAACGTGTCGCAAAGATAGTGCAAGCCGCGGGCAGAACCAAATATATTTGCATGACGGTGCGATGCCGGCAGCCCGCTGCGGATTTACGGCCGGCTGTGCGGGTGGAACCCATGCGGTTCCGCGCCGTTCCGGCGGAGGACGACCGGCCTTAGGAATGCCCGCGGAGATACGCGCGAAGCATTTTTACGGACAAATGCTGATTCTTTCGCCGTGGCGGCTGATTTGGTGCGATTTGTGCGGACAATCTGCGAAAATTAGATTACCTTTGCCACGAATTAATTTGAATCGAAATGAAAGACTACAACAGCGACTCGACGGTGGTTCTCGACCGTTTCGCACGCGACAAGCGCAAGCGCACGACGACCGCCGAACGTATCGAACGTCGCCCCGGTCCCCGGCGTGATGCCGATGACACCCCGCGCGAACATGCCCCACGGCGTGCTTCGTACAATCCCCACTTCACGGAAGACAACCGACCCGTCGACGAGCGCCCGCGCCGTCCGTCCGGTGGTTCCAGATATGGCGAAGGCCGGCCTTCGGGGCCTTACCGGGGCCGTCCGGACGGGCCCCGTTCGGATCGTTCGGGCGGCTACGGCGGCGAGCGTTCCGCGGCGGAGGATCGTCCGCGTCCCTACGGGAAGAAACCCTTCGGTGCGTCGAAATACGGCGACAAGCCCGCCTACGGGCGCAAATCCGCCGGCAAGTTCGGGTTCAAGCGCCCCTACGGCGAGCAGGAGGGGGATTTCCGTCACGGCGAACGTGCGGGTGCGCCGAAACGTTACGGTCCGAAGTCCGCGGGCGGATTCAAGCGCGACGATCGCCGCGGCGAGGTGCGGCCCAAGAGCTATCCCCGCTATAATCCCAACGTGCAGACGGGCGAAATCCGCCTGAACCGTTTCATCGCCCAGTCGGGACTCTGCTCGCGCCGCGAGGCCGACGACTATATCCAGGCCGGACTGGTTTCGGTCAACGGCGTGATCGTGACCGAATTGGGATCGAAGGTGAAGCCGACCGACGAGGTGAAGTTCAACGACAGCCGCATCGAGGGGGAAAAGAAGGTCTATCTGGTGCTCAACAAGCCCAAGGGCTATGTCACTTCGCTCGAAGATCCCCACGCCGACAAGACGGTGATGGATCTGGTGAAGGGCGCCTGCGAGGAGCGCATCTATCCGGTGGGGCGGCTCGACAAGAATTCGTTGGGGCTGCTGCTCTTCACCAACGACGGCGACATGACGCGCCAGTTGACGCACCCGTCGTACCGCAAGAAGAAGATCTATCAGGTGTCGCTCGACAAGCCGCTCACGCGGGCCGACATGGATCGTATCGCGGAGGGCATCACGCTCGAGGACGGCGAGATCCACGCCGACGAGATCGCCTACGTCAAGGAGGACAAGAGCGAGATCGGCATCGAGATCCACTCGGGGCGCAACCGCATCGTGCGGCGCATCTTCGAGTCGCTGGGTTACTCGGTGCGCAAACTCGACCGCGTCTACTACGCCGGCCTTACGAAGAAGAATCTCAAACGCGGCGCATGGCGCTTCCTGACCAAGGAGGAGGTGATGCGTCTCAAAAGCGGCCAGTACGAATAGCGCGGCTACCGTGCCGGTATCGAATAGCTCCTCAGCTCACGGCTGAGGAGTTTTTCGTTGCCGCCGGTGAGCCGGTCGAGCAGTGCGTGGAAATAGGGCGAGTGGTCGTGGTGGACGGTGTGGCAGAGTTCGTGCAGCAGTACGAAGTCGCGCAGATGCGGGGGTAAGGTCATCAGGAAGAGACTCAGCGACAGGTTGTTGTCGCCCGTGCAGCAGCCCCATTTGGTGCGCGATGCACGGATCGTCACCCGTCCGTAGCGGAACCCGTGCAGCCGTGCCAGTTCTTCGACGCGCGTGGGCAGTTCGGCCTTGGCGGCGCTGCGCAATGCCTCGATGTCGCACGGGGCGGGTGCCGGATGCGCCGCAGCGCGTGCCGCGAGCCGGTCGCGCGTCCGGATCACCCAGTCGGTTTTCGATTCCAGAAAGGCCAGCGCGCGTGCGCGCGGTACGTTGCAGGGAAAACTCAGCCGCACGCCGCCTGCGCTGCGCACCGAAAGCGAGATGCGGCGTGCACGGCGGGTCTGGCAGAGGACGATTTCACCCAGCAGGGGGTGTTGCAGTTTGGTTTCCAATACCGGGCTATTTCGTATAGAATTTGTCGACGTTCAGAGCGACATAACGGTGCTTCCCGCGCGATACCTCGGCCCAGCTGAACGAGATGAGCAGCGAATCGGTGCGGTAGAACAAGAGGTTGTCGGCCGTGTAGAGCGGCTCGTCGTCGGGCCAGTAGAGTAGCTGGTCGCAACGCTCCGTGAACAGCTCGTCGAACGAACGGCGGAAAAGTTCCCGTCCGTCGGGCAGGTAGAGCCGCAGCGTGTCGCCCGAGGTTGTATAACGCGAGCTTCCGTTGTTGTAGGAGAAGGAGACGGGGGCGTAGCAGTACCGGTAGCCGTCGATGCGGAGCGGTGCACGGAGTTCCGAGTTCGAGTAGGAGCTTGTGAGGGCTGCCGCTTCGGCGGTATCGAGTTCGTAGCCCCACTGGATATAGTCTCTGATCCGGTCGCTATGGAAGCAGCCGAGGAGTTCGCGGGAGCGGGCGATGCCGAAGCGGTCGGCCAGCAGCAGCGTATCGTGGTCGTCGAGGTAGTCGAGCGAGGCGTAGAGCTCGCGATAACGTTTGAGCTGCGCCGTGTCGCGTTCGTCGATGCGGGACAGATCGAGTCGGCCGGATTCGTCGAGCAGCCCCGTTTGGCCGGCCAGCCGCTCGGCGCGGTCTGCGACCGCAGCGAGAACGCCGTGGCCGAGAAGCGGGGAATGTAGGCCGTCAGGAAGAAGAGGACGAAGGCCGTTGCGGCGATGTAGTAGTAACGTCCGGTGCGGCGTGCGGCGAAGAGTGCGACGGCTGCGGTCATGATCGCGCCGCAGACGATGAGGTAGACGCGCCAGTCGGTCAGACCGTAGTCGCCGACGCGCTGCATGACGCCGGCCCAGAAGAGCACGAGCGGCGGCAGCGCGAAGATGCTGATGCGGTCGAAAAACCAGTCGTAGCGCCGCCGCACGACGAGTTCCTGCAATGCCTTGACCGTGAACAGGGCCATCGTGAAGCCGAAGACCAGATAGGCGACGCCCCCTTTGGGCAGCGACCACGTGAAGAGGATTTGCAGGCAGTAGAGGTAGAGGATCGCCGCGTAGACGAGCAGCGCCGGCGCGAGAATCCAGTTGAGCAGCGTGTCGGTCGTTTTCGTGCCCTGCGGTTCATCCGACAGGTAGCCGTCGAGTCGTGCCAATGCGGTCAGGGGCCAGAGCAGTGCCCACGAGAAGAGGACGATGTAGGAGTCGACGAGATTACGGACTTCCCATGACGCCGGGATATTGAAGATGTAGATGACCGAGTGGTAGATGGCCATCGCGGAGAGCATGGCCGTCAGCGCGAAGATCCCGCCGACGACCGCAGCGCGAATGTATCCCAACGTTTGTCGTACGAACGGTCCGTTGGGCAGGGTGCGGCGGGCCATGAGCAGTCCGAGCGGCGCGAGAACGGCCGAGGTGATGAAAAACTGGCTCGTTCCGAACCACTCCTTGCCCAGCAGCCACGAGGCGATCGTCAGCAGCAGCGGTACCAGCAGGTAGAGCGTGCGCCATGCCCGCGAGGCCCGGCCGACGAGCGTGTGGACAATGAGCGTCGCGAGCATCGTCAGCGGCAGCATCGTGAAGACGCCGTCGGGCAGCTGCCGCATTTCGGTGGCGGCGCCGTCGGCAGCGAGCAGCATATGGTAGTCGAAACTCCATTCGATCTGAATCGTACCGAGGATGCAGGCGTAGATGCAGAGCGCCGTCTCGGCGGGATAGCGCAGGGCGACCCGCAGCAGCGAGTCGGCCGTGTCGGTCAGGAATTTTTTCAGGCGGTTCATGGTTATTGCGGATTTAGGGGTGTTTCCGGACGAGGGTTCACTCGGTCGCTGCGCCGATGCGTTGGCGGACGACTTCGAACAGCATCACGGCCGCAGCGGCCGAGACGTTGAGCGATTCGATGCGGCCGATGAGCGGAATGGCCAGTCGTTCGTCGCAGAGTTTGAGCACCTCCTTCGAGATACCGGTCTCCTCGGCGCCCATTACGAGCGCTGTCGGACGGCGCAGATCGGCGTCGTAGAGCAGTTTGCGGCTCTTTTCGGTGGCGGCGACCACCTGGAACCCTTCGGCCTGCAACGTTTTGAGCGTGTTGCGGATCGAGCCGACGCGGCAGACGGGGATCGTCGTGAGCGCGCCGGCCGATGCTCGGATCGCTTCGGCGTTGACCGGCGCGGAATTTTTGAGCGGCGCGATGAGCCCGTGCGCGCCGGCGCACTCGGCCGAGCGGGCGATCGCGCCGAAGTTGCGCACGTCGGTCACGCCGTCGAAGACCACCACCAGCGGCGTCTCGTCGTCGGGGACACGTTCGAGGATATCGTCGAGCTGCACGTATGCGATCGCGGCGATCTGCGCCACGACGCCCTGGTGATTGCCGCGTACGAGCCGGTTGAGCTTCTCGACGGGCACCTCCTGCACGCGTACGCGGTGGCGCAGGCAGAGGTCGCGCAGCTCGGTCATCAACTGCCCTTCGGCGCCTTTGCGGATGTAGAGTTTTTCGATCTCCCGTCCGGCTTCGATGGCCTCCACCACGGGGCGGATGCCGAAAATCAGGTTGTTATCCATAGCGTAATGTCATTTCGTTTTCAGGGCCCGCTCCACGAGCCGTTCGATTTTGCGCCTGGCGGCTTCGGGCAGATGACCGTCGAGCGCTTTGGTGCCTGCGATCTCGACCGAGCGGATGCGCATGCCTCCCGTCGAGAGCACTTCGCGTACGCTGCGCACGGCGCCCCGGCTCTGGCGGAAGAGCAGATTGAAGGGCCACGGCGTGGTGCAGGCGGCGATGACGACGGCCTGCCGCCCTTTGAGACGCGGCTGCGGAATTCCGCGCGGGGATTCGCCCATGAAGACCGGCACGAGCCGTTCGAAGAGCAGTTTCAGCCGCGCGGCCATCCCGCCCCAGTAGGTCGGTGTCCCGACGACGAGCAGGTCGGCGCGGCGGATCGCTTCGCCCAACTCGTGCGCCGCGTCGTGCGGCAGCGGACAGACGCTGGTCACGCGGCAGCGCATACATCCCGTGCAGGGGGCGATCGGCGCCCGGTAGAGCTCGGCCTTGACCGTTTCCGCTCCGGCCTGCCGGGCCGTCGAGGCCGCTGCGTCGAGCGCCTGCGAGACGATCCCCGCGGGGTGGGGCGATGCATTGAGCAGCAGTACGTTCATCGGGGAGGTCAGCCGTTTTCGGTGATTTCGAGTTCGTAGGAGGCCTTCTCCCACTCGTGCATCAGGTGGTCGTAGTGCGCTTTGAGGTCGTCGTAGGCCTTGTAGTCGGCTTCGTCGTAGGCGGTCGCGGCGGCGAAGCGGGCATCGTAATCGGCGATCCGCCGTTCCGTTTCGGCCAACTCCGTCTCGATGCTTTCGACGGCACGGCGCAGTTTGCGCAGCAGCTTCTCCTGCTCCTTTTTCTGCTCGTAGGTCAGCTTCGGCGCCTCGGTTTTCGGTGCGGCGGCGGGTGCGGGCGCCTCCTTGCGCTCGACGTCGCGCAGCGAATCGAGCTTGCGCTTTTCGAGGAAGTAGTAGATGCCGCCCAGGTACTCCTTCACACCGCCGTCGCGGAACTCGTAGACCTTGTCGACGATACCGTCCAGGAACTCGCGGTCGTGCGAAACGACCACCACCGTGCCGTCGTATTTCTGCAAGGCGCGTTTGAGGATGTCCTTCGAGCGCATGTCCATGTGGTTCGTCGGCTCGTCGAGCACCAGCAGGTTATAGGGTTCGAGCATCAGGCGCGCCATGGCCAGCCGCGAGCGTTCGCCGCCCGAGAGCACCTTGACCTTCTTGTCGACCTCTTCGCCGCGGAAGAGGAAGGCGCCCAGGATGTCGCGCAGGCGGGTGCGGATGTCGCCCACGGCCACGCGGTCGAGCGTGTCGTAGACGGTGAATTCACCCTCCATCAGGTCGTCCTGATTCTGGGCGTAGTACCCGACGCGGACGTTGGCGCCCAGCCGGATCGACCCTTCGGTCGGCGCGAGCTGGCCGATGAGCATTCGCGCGAAGGTCGTCTTGCCCTCGCCGTTGCGGCCCACCAGCGCGATCTTCTGCCCGCGTTCGATGGTGAAGTCGGCGCCCGAGAAGACGTGTTTCGCCCCGAACGACATGCCGGCTTCCTTCACTTCGGCCACGATCTGTCCCGAGCGGGGCGCGGGCGGAAACTTGATGTTGAGCGTGGCGGCGTCCTCCTCGTCGACCTCGATGCGCTCGATGCGTTCGAGCTGTTTGATGCGCGACTGCACCTGGTTCGACTTGGTGGGCTTGTAGCGGAACTTCTCGATGAACTCTTCGGTCTTTTCGATCATCCGCTGCTGGTTCTCGTAGGCGGCCAGCTGCTGCGCACGCCGTTCGGCGCGCAGCACGACGTATTTCGAGTAGGGCACCTTGTAGTCGTAGATCTTGCCCAGCGACAGTTCGACGGTGCGTGTGGTGACGTTGTCCAGAAAGGCGCGGTCGTGCGAAATGACGAGCACGGCGCCGTTGTAGCTTTTCAGATACTCCTCCAACCACTGGATCGACTCGATGTCCAGATGGTTGGTCGGTTCGTCCAGCAGGAAGATCGAGGGGCGTCGCAGCAGCAGTTTGGCCAGCTCGATGCGCATGCGCCAGCCGCCAGAGAACTCGGAGGTGGCGCGGCCGAAATCCGACCGCTTGAAACCCAGTCCCAGCAGCGTCTTTTCGATGTCGGCGTCGCGCGTCTCGCCGCCGAGGATGTGGTAGTGATCCTGCGCGTCGTTCAACCGGTGCAGCAACGCTTCGTAGGCGGGCGATTCGTAGTCGGTGCGCTCGGCGATTTCGCGCGTCAGGGCGGCGATTTCGGCTTCGAGTGCCAGCACCTCTTTGAAGGCCGATGCCGTCTCCTCGACGAGCGTCGTCGTGTCGGCGACCTTCATCTGCTGCGGCAGGTAGCCCACCGTGCATTCGCCGTTTTTGGAGACCGCGCCCGACGTGGGCTGCTGCTCGCCGACGATGAGTTTGAGCAGTGTGGTTTTGCCCGCGCCGTTTTTGCCCACCAGACCGATGCGGTCTTTGGGATTGATCAGAAACGAGATATTATCGAACAGCGTCCAGCCGCCGTAACTTACCGTGAGATTATCGAGCGAAATCATGGATGACGAACAGGGTAAAACTTGGTTGTGTCGCGCACGTGCGCGATTCCGACGACAAAGGTAACGAATTTAATCCGATATATCGGTTTGCGGCCGGATTTTTACCGTGCGGCAGGGCTGTTTCCGGAGTGCGGGCTGCGGCTCTTCGGGTTTTGACCGAAGAGCGAATCTTTTAAAATCGTATTTTAGCGGGTTCCGGCCTGCGGAAATGCACTTCTTCCGCAGAAAAAATCGATTCTTACTTCGGGAAGCATCCCGCACCTCCGATTCGGCGTTTCCTGCGAGCAGCAGTTTTTACCACCTTTTGACACCAAAAGGTGGCACCAAAAGTGTCCGCCAGGCGAAAAGCTCGGGGAACGGCCGCCGGATGCACCTAAAACGCTACTCGGCAAGCTCGCGCCCGCGTTTTCGACGGCGCATCCGCCGCCCGTTCTTCTTCCCGTTTTTTCGCAATGCGGAGTCTGTTGTGCGCTGCGCGCAACTGAGATTATTTGTTTGCGTCCGTACATGGCAGATCTACGGCCTGCGGGATTGCACTGCGAAAATAGCGGATGAAGTGACGTCATCGGCGCGAGCGCCCGGAGCGGGAGTGCAAAACAGCGGAGTCTTTTGTGCCCGCTCAG
>ERZ837380.4464-NODE-4464-length-11700-cov-6.553972_pt1 | contig 11700 bp, 9 predicted proteins | sample MGYA00519685_ERZ837380 | MGnify/ENA primary metagenome ERZ837380 (study PRJEB31850, sample SAMEA3708817) | human gut metagenome | biome: human gut; feature: human-associated habitat; material: faeces | place: China | collected 2014 ...
TCCGCTCTTCACAGCGGGAGAGAACGCCGTTCACATCATCCGGCGCGGTCTTTTCGACCGCCGAGGCCAGATGGCGCTCCATTTGCTCGTTGGTCATCGGGCGTCATCTCCTTCCAGAAAGCTGTGCATCTTTTTCAATGCTCTGTGATATTTCGACAGGATGGTAGGAAGCGGCAGCTCCAGCAGCGCCGCGATCTCCCGATGCTTCAGGCCCGTAACGGCGTGGAGCAGCACGATGCGACGCTCCTCGTCAGCAAGGCCTGCCAGCGCATGCTGCAAAAGGGTTCGCTCGTCGGCGTCCAGGCCGCACTCCTGCGCGGGAATAGCGTCCCATTCCTCCTCACTGAGCGCGGCGTGACGTTCTTCGCGCCGCAGGCGCATCAGACAGAGATTGCGGCAGACCGTCAGAAGCCACCCCATCGGCGAGCCGGTGGAACGGTACTGCCCTGCGCAGTCCCACACCTGCACATAGACATCCTGTGTGAGATCCTGCGCGTCGTGCGCGTTTTTAAGGTAGGAAAGCGCTAAGCCGTACACCGCCGCGCGCGTGCGCTGATACAGCTCCGCCAAAGCGTCACGGTCACCACCGGCAACGCGGAGGAGCAGTCGCTGCAGCTCGTGCCGCTCCTCTGCCGGCGCATATTCGGTTGTCATCAGCATACTGAGCATGGGCTTTTTTCTCCTGTCATCCGTGTAATGCGCGGAAAGGACGATTTATTGCAGTTGAAATTAAAAAATTTTTGATCAAGATCCGCTGAGCGCTTCGTAAGCATAGATCAGCGCTGCTCACGCAGAAAGCGTTTGGATTAGGCTGCAATTTCTCATTTCTAAATTTTCTATCAGATTTAAAGCATCTTCAGACTTTGCAAAAACTGTTTTCTTTGAGCAAATTGATCGTTCGTAGTATAGCACAATAGCAAAATAAATGTAACGCCGTTTGCCCATGCTCAAGGCATGGTATATAGATCATACCTTGCCGGACTTCATTTTCGATGGAGTCCGGCTTTCTGTATGCAGAAGCAGAATTTTCTGCGACGGCAAAAATGTAGCAGTCCCGCTTGAATACTATTGATATTTTTGCCGATGATATGGTATACTATGTTATAGATTAACGTATTTTTTTGATGGATTTTATGGTGGAGGATCATAGATGCGATATCTTTCCGTTGCTGAAATAGCGAAAAAATGGGATGTGTCCGAGCGCAGTGTTCGAAATTACTGTGCCCAGGGGCGTGTGAACGGTGCGTTTCTTACCGGTAAGACATGGAACATTCCGGAAAACGCAGAAAAACCGGAGCGCACAAATAAAAGAAAAGAAGAACCGATTACCCTGTTGGATATTCTGAAAGAACAGAAGGCAAGTAAATATTCCGGTGGGATCTACCATAAAACGCAGATCGAATTGACATACAATTCCAACCATATGGAAGGAAGCCGTCTGACCCACGATCAGACCAGATATATCTTTGAAACCAACACCATCGGTGTAGAAAAAGAAGTGCTGAACGTGGATGACGTGATTGAAACAGCAAATCATTTCCGCTGCATTGATATGATGATCGATCATGCAAAAGCAGCTCTGACGGAGAAGTTCATCAAAGAGCTTCACTTGCTTTTGAAGAACAGCACCAGCGATTCCAGAAAAGATTGGTTTGCTGTTGGCGATTATAAGAAACTTCCGAATGAAGTCGGCGGCATGAATACCGCCCTTCCAGAAGAAGTTGCCGATAAAATGAAGGCCCTGCTGACGGAATATAACGCCAAAGAAGAAAAAACCTTTATGGACATTCTGGACTTTCATGTGAAGTTTGAGCGGATTCATCCGTTCCAGGACGGCAACGGTCGTGTGGGCAGGTTGATCATGTTTAAGGAATGCCTGAAATACAATATCGTTCCGTTCATCATTGAGGACAATTTGAAGATGTTTTATTACCGTGGATTGAAGGAATGGGACAACGAAAAAGGCTATCTGACCGATACCTGCCTGACCGTACAGGACAAGTATAAAGCGTATTTGGATTATTTTAGGATTGAGTATTAAGCAAGAAGCGAGGTGTCGCTAACCGCGATTCCGGCAGGACGAGCACCTGACGGACACCCGGCTACATTTGAAGTATCCGCAAAAAGGAAGTGAACGCTATGACCTGCGACGAGGCTTTTTACCGCCAATATCTGAGCGGCGACGACGAAGGGCTCAATGCCCTGATGAAAAAATACGGTGACCCGCTGACCCTGTATATCGACGGCTATCTGCACGACGTTCACGAGGCGGAGGAGCTGATGCTGGACGTTTTCGCCTATCTGTTCACCAAAAAGCCCCGCATCCGGGACGGCGGCTTCAAGGCGTATCTCTATAAGGCGGCGCGGCACATGGCACTGCGCCATAAGAGCAAACGAAAGCCCCTGTTCAGTCTGGACGAGCTGACCGGCGAGCTGGACGGGCGGCTGCTGGCGGAGGAGGTCATCCGAATGGAGGAGCGAAACCGCATCCTGCACTTCTGCATGGATGAAATGAACCCGGACTACCGGGAGGTTTTGTACCTCACCTATTTCGAGGATATGAGCTACGCGCAGGCGGCGGAGATCACGGGGAAAACGGTAAAACAGATCACCAACATGGTGTATCGCGGAAAAGAAAGCCTGCGAAGGCTCTTAGAACGGGAGGGAATCACAAATGCGGAGTCATGAGGAGCGCGTCGCGGAGACGAAGCGGCGCATCGCCAAAATGGAACGAGAGAAACAGCGGCGGCGCAATACGATCACCATGGCTTCCGCCGTGGCGGCGTGCCTTGCGCTGCTTATCGGCGCGTCCCTCGCCATGCCCGGCATTGCCGCGCGGATACAGACCGGTGACTACTCCGGCTTTGAAACGGCAGCAAGCATGTATGGCGGCGGCGCTGCCTTGGGATACATCGTCATCGGGCTTTTGGCGTTTTTACTCGGCGTGTGTGTGACCGTTCTGTGCTTCCGGCTGCGGCAGATGAACCGTGAGGACGGGCAGGACAGGGAAAGCGAGGATGCGCATGGAGCTGATTGAGAACCTGCTGCAACTGCTGGTCACGTTCGTGGGCGCGCTGCTCTCGGGTATCTCCTACCGGAAAAGTGGGCGACAGGCGTATTTTCTGCTGCTGTGCTTCTACGGTTGCTTTGCCCTCGGCGCGCTCTACTGGACGCTGTATCTGCTGCTGTTCGATACCACGCCGCGGGTTTTCTATGTCTCGGAGTTCGGCTGGGTGGCCAGCGTCATTTTCCTGCGCATTTTGCAAGCCACGCTCGCCAGTCAGGACGAGCGCAGCTTCCGCTGCCGCAGGGCGTGGCTCGCGCCTGCGTTCGGCGTGCCGCTGCTGGCGTTCTACTGCATCTTCGGGGATATTCTCTCCAACCTGATCTGGTGCGGCATGATGATATGGCTCTCCTTCTGCGCCATTCGTGGGCTTGTCTATGCGAAAACGCAGACGGGCGCGGCGCGGAATATGCGGTACTTCCACATCGGCGTGCTGTGCTTTGCGTTCGCGGAGTATCTGCTCTGGACGGCGGGCTGCTTCTGGCCGGAAACCTCACCGGCAAGCCCCACCTTCTGGTGTGATATGCTGCTGACGCTTGCGATTCTGGGGCTGCTGCCCGCCACGAGAAAGGCGGTGGCTGCATGACCTACATCGAGAATATTTTTATCTGTATGGTGTCCCCGCTGCTGGTGGCCGCTTTGTGCATGGGCAGGCGGCAGCTTCGCTTCTTCCTGTTCTGCATTGCCGGGATGGGGGTGTGCCTGCTTTCGGCCTATATCAACACCTTCCTCGCGGCGGTATGTCAGGCGGACGCCCTTGCCGCCACGGCGGAGATTGCGCCGGTGGTGGAGGAAATGATGAAGCTGCTGCCGCTGGTGTTCTATCTTCTGGTATTCGAGCCGGAGGGGGATAAGATCAAGCCCGCCGCCATCACGGTCGCCCTCGCCTTCGCCACCTTCGAAAATGTGTGCTATCTGATCCAAAACGGCGCGGACCGCTTCTCCTTCATCTTCTTCCGTGGCTTCGGCACGGGCGCGATGCACGTCCTCTGCGGCTTGATCGTCGGCGGTGGCCTTGCATACACGTGGCAGCGGACGTGGCTGAAGATCGCAGGCACCTGTGGGCTGCTGGGCGCGGCGATAACATTCCATGCCATATACAATCTGCTCATCGCCCACGGCGGCGCGGCGCAGTATGTGGCCTACGTCCTGCCGGTGCTGCTGGTAGCAGCGGGAAGATGGTCCGCTTTCCGCCTCGGGCAGAGGAAATAACCGAATAACCACTCCCTGAGAGCTGCCTTTTGGCGGCTCTCAAATTTTTTTGAAAAATTTTTCGTTTCGGGTGAGAGTTTTTTCGATTTTTTGTACCTATATAAGTGAAAGGGTTTTTAAGCCGCATTTCAAAAAATCCAGAGAGGAGGTTCAAGCGATATGTATGATACCGCAAGGCGGGTTGCACTCGTCAAACAGCGGGTGCAGGAAAATACCCGCCGGAGACAGCGGCGCGAGGTTGGGGGTCTGTCCGCCGTCTGTCTTTTGCTGCTTGCGGCGCTGATGGAGTCGGCAGACGCGCTCATCGCTCCGGGGCAGACCGCCGCATGGGGCGCGTTCGGCGCGATGCTGCTGCGACAGGACGCGGGCGGCTATGTGCTGGTGGCCGTCGTCTCCTTTGCCGCGGCGGCGGTCATCACCGCGCTGTGCTTCCGACTCAGGAACACGGAAAACCGGAGAATAGACGGGGCGGATAAGCCGAACCGACACGAAAAGGAGGAGAAAAGCCAATGAAGAAACGAATACTCAGCATCCTGCTCCTATGCTGCATGGTGCTGACCATGCTGCCGACGGCGGCCTTTGCGGCGGGCGGGGCAGTCCGTCCCGCTGCCACACAATACACCTATACGCTGCATTACGATGCCAACGGCGGCAGCGGCGCGCCGCCAAGTCAGAGCGTAACAAGTACGGAATTTCATGTATGGGTTCCCATATCAGAAATAATTCCAACCCGTGACGGATATACCTTCATGGGTTGGGCGAATACTCGGACTGGTAAGCCGATATATGGCGGAAACGGCGGTTATACCGAGTGCCTGGTAGTACATGGGCGTGATATGAGCACAACCATCTACGCCATATGGAAGGCGCACGACCATAGCTGGGGCGAATGGACCTCCAACGACAACGGAACGCACACACGCACCTGTTCGCTCGACAGCAGCCATACCGAAACGGGCAGCTGCTCCGGCGGCAAGGCTACATCCACGGAGAAAGCTGTCTGCGAAACCTGTCATACGGCTTACGGAGAGCTTTTGCAGCCCGTCAAAACGGTTATCACGACCCCGCCCACGCTGCGCCTTCCGGCCTATGTCGGCAATGAGTATACCGACAGGGCTCTCCAAGGCGGCGAAGCGAAGGCCGAGAGTACGGGCGTCGTCGTTCCCGGCACGTTCCGCTTCAGGGACCATGAGGGCGGCAGAGTACACCCGGGCGAAAACCGCATGGTGATCCTCTTTACCCCCGACGATACTGAGGCATACACCACGGCGGAATGTATCATCACCGTGATGGGTACAAAGCGCACGATCACAAGAGTCCCGGACGACGTATACATCAACAACAAGCCGTTGGGGACGGCGTTTGAGGATCTGGGGCTTCCTTCCGGCGTCAAGGTAGAGACCAACACCGGCGCGAGCTACAGTCCCGTCCCCGTGACATGGGACGGCTCCACCTATGACCCGAACATTTATGGCGAGCAGATCATTACCGGCGAGCTGCATGTTGAAAGGAGCAGCTTCACGGATGATCTGGAGCCGACAAGCACAGTCAAGGCAACCGCCAGAATAACACTCATTGACGACCGTGTCTTTACGCCCACGCTGGAGCCGCCCACCTACTCCAAGCAGCTCTACGGCGGCGACCTGTGCTTCCTTGTCTTTTCCGACAAGTACCTCTCCGGCGGAACGGCCACGGCGAATGGCGAAACGGTTTCCGGCAAGTTCACGCTGGACAAAGATCAGAAAATATACGGTCATTCATTGATGGCGAGTACGCTTTTGCAGGCAGGGCAGCTACAGCTCAAGGTCATCTTCACGCCCGACAACCCGAAGCGGTACACCAGTGAGGAATGCACCGTTGATGTGAACGTCGTCCCCCGCACATTCGTCAGCTCCGATATCGTACACATTCCCAGCAAAAAAATCGGAACGACCTTTGAGGAGCTGAATCTGTCAATGTCGTTCAGTTTCTCCGCGGTCAGCAACGAAACGCCCCCCGGAGAACTCGAGGGTTATTCTATGGATGTTGTCACCTCGTGGGACGCTTCGACCTACGACCCCAATTCGTTTGAGGAGCAGACCATCTACGGTACGGTTGACCGCGCCGAATTGGAGAAGTATTTCACCATACCAGAAAGCGCCGACCTCCGAGCCGTGAGAAAAGTTCAGCTGCAGCCTGACCCAACCGAGACGGAGATCACGCAACTGCCTGTATTCCGGTGGAAAAACGGTGATTTTACGCTGCCCGACAACACCATATTCACCTGGCGAAGGCTTCAGGTGAAACCCTACAACGACGAAGTCGGCACGCTCGTCGGCGGCGTGGCAAGGGTCAAGGGTACGGATACCGTCGCCTCCGGCACGTTCTCCTTCAAGAAAGCCCCGCCGTTCTACCTCCAGACTCCGGGCGAACACGAGGTGACGGTGGTATTCAAGCCGGACGACACACGCCTCCACAAGCCGACGGAGACCACCATCAAAATAAACGCCATCAAAAACACCATCAGGGATACCGATGAACCGGCCCCCATTACCAATAAACCGCTTGGCGCACCCTTTGAGCAGCTCGGCTTGCCGGAAAAAGTGTGCATCAACGCCGTTGACGACGCCTGGCGCTGGATCGGCGTGGCATGGGATAAATCGTCCTATGACGCACAGTCTCCGGATTGGCAGACCATCACCGGCACACTGGTGCTTGACGAAGATGCCGATAGCATCTTTCAGCAGCCGGAGCCTGCGGTAACAGCCAATATTCGGGTAAAGCTCATCGCTCCGCCGACCATCACCACCCAGACCCTGCCCGGCGGCGCGGTCGGCACGCCGTACAACCATCAACTTCATGCAAATGGGGGAGGTCTCATCGAGTGGGAGATTATCAGCGGCGCGCTGCCCGATGGCTTGACGCTGAAACAAACCACCGGCGAGATCAGCGGCACACCCACTGCGGTTGGCACTGCGACCTTTACCGTCAAGGCGGAAAACAGTGTGGGCAGCGCAACAAAGGAGTTATCTATTACGATAGCCAAGCCCCAACAGTACGGCAAGGTCAGCATGGACGACTATGTTTACGGCGAGACGCCAAGCACGCCAAGCCTGACAGATCGGACGGGTGACGGGAGCGCGACCTACTACTATACCACCACCGATTCCAACAGCGGCGACACAAAGTGGGAGAACATTCAGGCGGACACGCTGAACGCCGGAACCTACTATATGTACGCGAAGCTTGGCGAGACGGAGAACTACGGCTCGTTCACCACGGCTTGTGTGAAGTTTCAGGTATTGCGGGCGATGCCGACCTGCACGAAGCCCACCGGCCTGACAGCCAAATACGGTCAGAAACTCAGCCAGATCGCTCTGACCAATCCGGATGGAAATACCCCCGGCACATGGAGCTGGCAAAAACCGGAGACGGTGCTGGATCAACTGGGCATCCGAAGCTTCTATGCTGAGTTCAGACCCGACAGTGAAAACTATAGAGAAGTGGTCAAGGCTGTCATTGATGTGACTGTCGAACCGGCGGATGGGCGTAGCCTCAAAACGGTCGATCTGACGCAGAGGTACACGGACACCTCTGAACACACCTACACGCCGGACTGGTCGGGGCTTCCCAGCGGACAAACGTGGCGCTATAGCAGTGAATACAGCGTCAGCACCGGCTCGAATGTCACTTTTACCAAGCGAGATTTCGCAGCGGACGGCAGTTTGCTGACCTATGCGATCTCCGGCGGCAAGGCGGGCGACAAGATCACCCTCACCCTCAAGGCGTCCTGCGACAATTATGGGGATTTCACCATCACGCTGAACATCACCCTGACAGAAAAGGACGATCAGAAGCCGTTAACCATCACCGGCGCGGACAGTGTGGTCTATGGTCAGACGCTGACATTGACCACCACCGGCGGCTCCGGCATGGGCGCTGTGACCTACCGCATTGACACTGCTTACAGCACCGGTGGTGCGGCCATTGATCCCAATACCGGCGTTCTGACTCCGGCCAAGGTCGGCTCTGTGAGCGTTGTTGCAACCAAGGCGGGCAACAACGACTACAACGACATCACCAGCGCCCCCTTCGTGCTCATGATCAAACCGGCCACTCCCACCGGTGAGCCCAAGTACACCAAGATCACCACCAGTGGCAAGACATTGAAGGACGCGGCGCTGACCACCAATGGCAGCACATTGAATCCCAATGACGGCAAGCTGGAATGGGTAGATGACAAGGGCAACGCTCTGCCTGATGATACCAAGGTCGAAGCGAACAAGACCTATAAGTGGCGCTTCATGCCCACGGACACCAACTACACGCCTCTGACCGGTGAGATCGAACTGTATCACAAGTCCGGCGGTGGAGGCGGCTACAATCCACCCGTCACCTACTACACGCTGCGCTTTGAAACAGGCGGCGGCAGTGATATTCCCAGCGTGCAGGGAACGTACAATACCTACATTGACCTGACAAAGTACGTCCCGACCTGGCGTGGACATGCCTTTATCGGCTGGTACAGCGAACGCAGCCTGACGAACAAGGTTTCCGGTGTTTATCTGACGAAGGATATGACCGTGTATGCAGGCTGGCGCGTGGACGAAAATCCGGGCACAGACGTGAATCCCTTTACCGATATTTCTGAAAAGGACTGGTTCTACGGCGATGTGATGTTCGTCTACGAAAACGGATTGATGCTCGGTACGAGCAAGACCCTGTTCAGTCCGCATGGGACGGCGACGCGCGGCATGATGGCGACCATTCTCTGGCGCATGGAGGGCAGCCCCGTACCGAAGGGCAAAAACAGCTTTACCGATGTGGAGGCCGGAAAGTGGTACGCTGACGCGATCACATGGACGGCGGAGAACGGCATTTTCGCGGGCTACGGCAAAGACAAGTTTGGCCCGGACGATCCCATCACCCGCGAACAGCTTGCAGCCATCTTCTACCGCTACGCGGGCTACAAGGGCTACGATCTGACCGTCAAGGGAAACCTGGACAAGTTCAAGGACGCGGACAAGGTCACGGATTACGCAAAGATGGCGATGCAATGGGCGGTCAGCAGCGGTCTTGTAAAGGGAAAATCCGGCAATCTGCTTGACCCGCAGGGCACGGCAACCCGCGCGGAGATCGCCACCATGCTCCACCGCTTCATTGAAAAGTATGAGCTGGTGCAGGGCAAGGCTCCCGGCGCCTGATGGGCTGGATCGACCCAAAGCATCTGTAATCATTGAAAAGTAAACTGGCTCACCATTAGGGACGCGGGCAAATAGCCCTGCGCCCCTTTTCGGTTTCATTCGTCAGGAAAGGCGGTTGCTCTTTTGAACAACCGCCTTTCCCCATTTCTATCCGATTTGAGCAGAAAGAAAATCAGTCTATCTTAGATTATTAAATATAGTTGACTATGCATTCGAGCGGATAAAGCAGAGTATTGTTTTTTCCGTCTCTGCATTAATTTTCTCATCAACCCCACTTTCTGAGAACAGTGCATAATGAAATTTGGCATTTCCTTTTTGTGGCGTAAGTTTTGCTAACGTATCAAGGTATTCTGAATAAGAGAACGGTGTTTTTTTGAACTTGCACTCGCCAACCAAATATTTCTTTGCATCTCTGTCGACGCATAGAAGATTGATTTCTGTCTCCGCTATTCGCAAACCACTCGCCGCAGAATCATCGGGCACCGTGGTCTTCCCCGTCCAGCGGCCAATCTTAGCATAGCGAAAAGGCAGCTCATTCTTTTTCTGCATCTCCCGAACAAACTCACGGCATACATCTTTGAACGCCAAAGACGCAAACTTATGCAATTCCGGTTCAACAACAAATTCATACACACCGTTTACGTCGCCATCTTCAAGTTGAGAGAAATTTGCAAAACCAAAGGCATACCAGAAGCGGAAGAAATTATCTGTCAAGCGATAAGCCCCGCGACTGGAGTTCGCCTGTTCCTTTAGCTTTGCGTCAACAGAAAATTCTCGCTCTACAATGCCGAGTTCAATCAGATTTTTCAAGTATACACTGGTCTTTGAAGTATCCTCCACTAACGATTTCTGGCTAATATCATTTAACTTCGTATTACCAAGGGCCACCGCTTCAATGATTGAATTATAAATTGGTGTCTCCCGAAGCTCCTGATGAAGGAGAAAATCCACCTCGCTGTAAAGAATACAGCCCTTTGTCAGAATATTCCGTTTGATATTCTCACCAACCGAAAGCCCCGGATTCCACTGACGCAAATAGTGGGGTATTCCGCCGAGGACAGCATACGCAAGCACCTTGTCACGATCCGAGTAATCAGGGAAAAATTTAACGGCATCGTAAAAAACCATTTCTCTCATCTTGTAAATGCCAGTTGCTCTTCCATAAAGAGGATTTTTCTCAGACAACAGTTCCTTTTCAATAAAACTCATTGCACTGCCGCAGAGGATGATCATCACATTGCTGTCTCGAAATTCAGCGTCCCATAGATTTTGCAAAATGGAGGGTATGCTTGGATTTCCTTTGCACATATACGGGAACTCATCAATTACAAGCAGCTTTTTGCTGTCGCCATAAGGAAGATCAAGTACGGCCCGAAACGCTCTCGCCCAATCTGTAAACGCAGAGATATAGTCTTTTGCCGGAATATCTTCCTTCATCATTCGAGTCGAAAAGTTACGAAGCTGTACCGGGTCAGTTGTCTGCGTACAGGAAAAGAATACATGCGGTTTTCCCTTGCAAAACTCCCGAAGGGTTTCGGTTTTTCCTACACGTTGCCTACCATACATCGACCTGTGGCTGACGGACATCGCTCCCGGCAAGCTGGCGAAGTCCACCATCCGCCGTGACCGGCAGGACATCGAACGCATCCTTCCGGCGCTGGGCCACTACAAGCTCACCGAGCTGCGGCCGGAACACTTCCGGAATTTCTACGCAGAACTGCGAAAAGTCATCCGTCCCGACACAAAAAAACCACTCTCCGAGTACACCATTGAGGGCGTGCACGCGACGCTGTGCAGCATCCTCTCTGATGCCGTGGAGGGTGGCTTTTTTTCGCATAATCCGGCGTGGCGCACCTACCGCTACACCGGACGCAAGTGTGAAAAGAAGATTGCGGACGAGGAAACAGCGCAGAAGATCATCGCCGCGCTGGAGGGTGAGAGCATCAAGTACGAAACCTACTTCAAGCTCATTATCGCTACGGGAATGCGGCGGGGTGAGTGCTGCGGGTTGAAGTGGTGCGACATCGATTGGGAGCAGCATTCCATCCACATCTGCCGCAACGCGGTCAAGGTGACGGACGAGGAAATCTTTGTCAAAGAACCCAAGACCCGCGCGGGCAACCGCTATGTGTACTTCTCCGCCGAGATGGAATCGCTGTTGCGGGAGTACAGGCAGGAATGTGCACACATCACCGAAACCTATGACCAGCGGCAGCTGACCGCGGATGACTTCCTGTTCCG
>ERZ837380.4465-NODE-4465-length-11698-cov-54.402559_pt1 | contig 11698 bp, 7 predicted proteins | sample MGYA00519685_ERZ837380 | MGnify/ENA primary metagenome ERZ837380 (study PRJEB31850, sample SAMEA3708817) | human gut metagenome | biome: human gut; feature: human-associated habitat; material: faeces | place: China | collected 2014 ...
TGACAGCGTAGTCCTCATCCTGCAGGACGTTGGGCACCTGAGCAGCCTCGACCTCGTCCACATTGACGTTCAGGGGGTTCTCCTCGATATCGTTCTTGGTGGCGGTCAGGCCTGCATCTGCCTTCAGCTTGAAGAAGCCGTTCTTTTCCAGCAGGGTCAGAGCGCGGGCCTCGTTGGTGGTGTCGTTGGGAACGGCGACCTTGATCTTGTCCAGCTTGGCAGCGGTGGAGGCAGCCTCAGAGGATGCAGCGCCGGAAGCGGCGGAGCTTGCGGTGGAGGAAGAGCCGCCGCAGGCGGTCAGGGCAGCGGCAGCAGCGGCCACGCCGGAAACTTTCAGAAAATTACGACGAGTGATCTTAGACATTTTGTTTTCCCTCTCTACTTTTACAAAAATGTTTTTGTGCGGTGCGGCACAATCCGCACCCTTTGCACCGGAAGCAAAATAAAAAACGCTTCCGTCCTCAGCGGGCATACACCCACAAGGACGAAAGCGTAAAACTTCCGTGGTACCACCTTGGTTTACTGTCCCCTCACAGAGACAGCCTCACTGCTGCGGCGTTTTGCAACGCGACAACCGGACGCTGTAACGGGCGCTCCCGTCGCAGGCTTAGCACTCTTGCACTTCGCCCCCGCGGCTCCGAGACCATTTTCAGTTCCCTGTTTCCTGCCCTTTTCCACCGCCCGGGCTCTCTGGAAGGATCAATGCGAAAACCTACTCTTCTCTTCACAGCCATTTTTGTGATATTGCATACATAATACCCCACTCTTCCGGGTTTGTCAACCCTTTCAACGAAGTTTTTCAGTAGGAAATTGCCTGCTTACTGCTGGCCGGCATCCTGCTCCGTGCTGTACAGCACCATCAAGTGGTTGGCACTGGCTTCCAGCTGGGATTTTGCCTGCCGGAGGTTCGCTTCCTCGGTCTCGTTCATCTTTTCGGGCTTATCCTTGCGCAGGCAGCGGCGCAGGCTGGCAAGGTCGTTCTTGACTCGGTTCTTCTCGTCCTTGTCCAGCTCCTTTTTGCACTTGGAGAGGGCCTCATCCACCTTGTAAGCCAGCATCTCGGCCTGATTGTGGAGCTCCAGCCGCTCCCTGCGGCGGGTATCCTCCTCCTCGTAGGCGGCGGCATCGGCCATGGCGCGCTGGATCTCGTTCTCGGAAAGATTGGTGCTGCCGGTGATGGTGATGTTCTGCTCCCGGCCGGTGCCCAGATCCTTTGCAGACACCTTGACCACGCCATTCACATCGATGTCAAAGGTGACCTCGATCTGGGGCTTGGAGGAGAAGCCGGAGCGGATACCGGTGAGCTTGAATTTGCCCAGGCTCTTGTTGTCGCGGGCAAAGTGGCGCTCGCCCTGCAGCACGTTGATCTCTACGCTGGTCTGCATGGGGCGGGCCGTGGTAAAGATCTGGCTCTTGCGGGTGGGAATCATACTGTTGCGGGTGATGAGGGGGGTGGCCACGCCGCCCAGCGTCTCAATGGACAGCGTCAGCGGGGTGACATCCATCAGCACAAGGCCCTGCGCGGCCGCGCCGGTGGCACCGGCCAGCTTTCCGCCGCCCTGCAGCAGGCCGCCCTGCACGGCGGCACCCATGGCCACGCATTCATCGGGGTTCAGGGTGTGGCTGGGCTCACAGCCCAGCAGCTCCCGGACCTGCCGCTCCACAGCAGGCATCCGGGTGCTGCCGCCCACCAGCAGGACTTTGCCCAGCTGGCTGGCGGAAAGCCCGGCATCCCGCAGGGCGTTCTGCACCGGCTGAACGGTGCGGGCCAGCAGGTCACCGGTCATCATCTCAAACTGGGGGCGGCCCAGGCTCAGATCCAGATGGTGAGGGCCATCCTTGCCCACCGCGATAAACGGCAGGTTCAGCTGGGCGGAAAGCGCACTGGAAAGCTCCTTCTTGGCCTTTTCCGCTTCCTCCTTCAGGCGGCCCATGGCGGCGGGGTCCTTGGTCAGATCGATGCGGTCAGATCTGCGGAACTCCGCCACAGCCCACTCGACGATGCGCTCGTCAAAGTCATCGCCGCCCAGATGGGTATCGCCGCCGGTGGCCAGCACCGTAAAGGTGCCATCCTCGATCTCAATGATCGAAACATCAAAGGTGCCGCCGCCCAGATCATAGACCAGGATCTTCTGGGGAGCTTCGTTGTCCAGGCCGTAGGCCACCGCGGCGGCGGTGGGCTCGTTGATGATGCGCAGAACATTCAGGCCCGCAATGCGGCCCGCGTCCTGAGTGGCCTTGCGCTGGCTGTCGTCAAAATAGGCAGGCACGGTGATGACGGCCTCGGTCACCGGTTCGCCCAGATAGCTCTCGGCATCGCGGCGGATCTTGGTCAGGATCATGGCGCTGATCTCCTGCGGGGTCAGGTCTCTGCCATCGATATGCACCCGGTGATCAGAACCCATGTACCGCTTGATGCTGGACACCGTGCGGCCGGAGTTTGTGGCGATCTGGCGCTTTGCCGCGCCGCCCACCAGACGCTCGCCATCCTTGGTAAAGGCCACCACGCTGGGGGTGGTACGCTCGCCTTCGGCGTTGGTGATGACCACAGGCTTGCCGCCCTCCACCACCGCCACGCAGGAGTTGGTGGTGCCAAGGTCGATTCCGATCACTTTGCTCATAGTGCTTGTCCTCTTTTCTTCGGCGCAGAATATTTCCTTGAATATCTTACCGGTTTCCTATGACGATTTCTTAGAACAAATGTAAAGAAACTGTGTTTCAGGCGTTTTTATCGTCGGCCAGCAGCTGATCGGTCAGCAGTTCAGCCTCCCGCAGCCAGGCTGCAGCATCCGTTTCGCCCTCGGCCTGCAGGATCCGAAAGCCCTGCACGGCTTCAGCCACCTGCAGCAGCGCCTTTTTGCGGGAGAGGTACTGGGTCTCGTACTGGGCAAGACGCAGGCAGACCTGCGGGGTGTAGGCGATGTCCGGCACTTCCCGGGCAGCGCTCTGGGCGCGGCGGTAGTATTGCAGGGTCTCCGCCATCTCCCCGCCCGATGCAGCACAGTCATCCCCCAGGGCGATCATGGCCTGCACCTCCCCGGCCTGTGCGGCCTTTTTCCACATCCGCCGGGCCTGGGTCTTATTCTTCCGGGTACCCCGGCCATAATACAGGCAGTCCCCCAGGGCAGAAAGCGCCTCTGCGCTGCCCGCCTCGGCGGCGGCAGTGTAGCGGGCCGCCGCCTCCGGCCAATCCCCGGCCCGGGCGGCGGCGTGTCCGGCTTCCAGCTCCTGAGCGCCGGGGTTGTCGCTCCCCCGCTCCGATCTCAGCAGCCCGCTGAGCAGGGAGACATCCAGCGTGGCAGAACTTGTCCACGGGTCCAGCACCACACCGTCGATGCCGTCCGTTTCCAGCGCATACTCCATGGCGCTGCGCAGGCTGCGCTCCACCATGGGGCGGGTGGCGCTGGCCTTTTCCGCCTCGGCGTTCTTTACCGAGGTGAACAGCGGCAGATAGTGCCGCTCTTTCCGGGCGTGGAGCAGCCAGGGCTGCAGGCCCTCGGCCCGCTCCTCCGGGATGGGCAGATGCGCCCAGGGGGCGGCCCCGCTCTGGGGGTCCACCGCCGCATCCAGCGGCACCAGCACCTTGGTCTGCAATTCCAGCGCATAGTTCAGGGCGTTCATCAGGCTCCAGAAATGTTCCTCGTTCTGCTCCCGGTACAGCCGCGCCACGGCCTCCTCCACAAACGGGCAGCCTGTGCCCACCGGCCCGTACTGCGGCGCAGTCCGCTTTTTTCCGCTGCCCACCGGCCGGAAGCGCCGACCGCCCATGTTGTATGCCATTTATCTCACCCTTCTTTTTCATCAATAGGATAAGTATAGCAGGAATCCGCAAATTTCACAATATTTTCCCGCAGGCAGCCGAACGCAAAAACAGCAGGCGGCTGCACATGGCCGTCTGCTGTTCGGTTCACTCTTCTGCCGGCTCCTCCGCATCGTCCAGATAGTCCTCGATGCTGCCGATGCTGTACCGGTTCTCGTTGGCTTCCACGCTCCGTGCACTGGCATCGTAGCAGGCTTCCAGAATGGGCATCACTGGCTGCTGGCCCTCCGGGTCGGTCAGATGTCCGATGGCCCGGGCCTCATAGTAGTTGTCGATGATCTGGTTCACGATCCGTTTGCGGTCACGGAGCGGAGTCTGCAGGTTGGCCAGCTGCTCCTGCCGGATGCCGCAGCTGTTGCTGCCGTGGTCACCGAACAGGATGTAATACTCCTGCTCGATCTCCAGCGGTGCAGCCTGATGCAGGTAATAATCCGCCAGTACCCGCCGCTTTTTCTCCGTGCTGAAGCCCTTGATATCCTCCATGCCGCGCGGAAAGAGTTCCGGATGCCGGATCCACATTTCATAGGGCCCCACCGGCAGGTGCAGAGTATCGAATACATCCAGATAATCCTCCAGCGCAATGCGGATCTCGCCCCGCTCCCATTTCTGAATGGTGCGCTTGTCCCGCCCCAGCATATCCGCAAGCTCCTGCTGGGATCTGCCCGCCACGTTCCGGGCAAAGGCAATGGCTTCCCCGATTCGGTTCCGGTAGTTGGTCATATTCTTTCCCTCCTGACACACACTTGTCCACCAGGCATTCCAACGTCTGGCGACATAAAATACTTTCCTCTGGATAAAAGGATAATGGTTTGTCCCGCCTTCTGTCAAGAGTTGCAAATTCAATCACTTCACGTCAAATTTTTGTTAAATGTGTCATTCAAGCCGGACAGCCGCCTTTTTTGCAGAGATTTCGCCGCTCTGTGGGGCAGCCGCTCCCTGTCTTAAACAACATTCGGGCCATTTTGTCCTTTTTCACCTGCCGGAGGCGGCCGGATGTGTCAGGTACATCACACCATGCAACGCAAAATATTTTTTGAAAAAAATTCCTCTTCGGCAAGTTTTTCCCAGCGCATCCGTTTCCATACACGCAAAAACCGCCCATAGCTGTCAAAAACAGCCATGGGCGGGTGCTTTTTCTTTATGCCAGTTTATTCAGCCTTACGGCAACGTAGGGGTCAGGGAGCTTGAGCTCGTCAGCAAGGTCGGCTTCAGATTCGTACTTCTCCGCCGCCATGCCCACCACAACGCTGCACACGTCAAAGCGTCCGGCGGGCGAAAGGGCCGTGACCTTGGCCTCTCCATCGGCAACGGCGGTCACCACGCCGTCCGCATCCACGGTAACGACACCGGGGTTGCTGCTGACCCATGTAATGGGCACGCTGCCGCCGCCTTCCACCGCAACAGTGGCCGTCAGGCGTTCCTGGGTGCCCACGGTGCGGAGCAGCAGGTCACTCTTGTTCAGGGTCACCTTGCCGATATCCGAAGTCACCGTAACGCTGCACCGCAAAGCCTGGCCGTTGGAGACCATTGCCGTGATGGTGGTGGTGCCCGCCGCCTGAGCCGTGACAAGGCCCTTGTCGCTGACTGTGGCAACCTCGGGGTTGCTGCTCATCCACTGGTAGACATAGAGGAAGGAGTGGTCGCTGTTGGTCAACTGGAGCTGATGGGTGGGGTGCAGGTCATTGTACTGCAGCACAAGGCTCAGGCTGGTGGTATCCAGCGTGGGCTTTTTTCTGGCTGCTTCTTCATTTTTGCGGGTCACGGTCACCTTGCAGGCGGCACGTTCGCCGTGGTCGGAGATGGCGGTGATGATGGCAGTGCCTGCATTGCGGCCCGTCACCTTGCCGTCGCCATCCACCGTGGCAACATTGGAGTTGCTGCTCATCCAGACGATGAAGTAATAATCGCTCTGGCCGCTGGTGTACAGGTAGCCCTTGGGGCGGGGGTCATCATCGGTGATCTCCAGTTCCATCTCGGTCAGCTCCAGTTCCAGCTTGGAGCCGGTTCCGGTCAGGCCTGTCAGCACACCGGGCGCGGCCTGCGCGGGCAAAGGGGCAGCCAGCAGGGCCCCGCTCAGAGCCAGCAGGGCCAGAAGCCGCCCCGCGGTTTGGAATTTCCATTTCATTGGGTCGAACTTCCCTCCTTGTTTCATCCCATGGGATCAAAGGAATGCCGCACACATGGAAAAATTTCGCGTCCATGATTTTTCTCACTACTGATTCATTTTACACGTCCGGCCAATGTGGGTCAAGTTTTTCGCCCAAAGTGCTGTGCTTTCGCACCCGATTTCGTGGACTATACCAGTTTTTCCGGAAAATTTTGTGCAAAAAGAACGCCGCAGTCCCGGCGTGGGAGCTGCGGCGTTCCGGACAGGATCAATAATTGTGCTTTTTCAGCTCAAAGTAGCTCTGGGGATGTGCGCAGACCGGGCACTTCAGGGGAGCCGACTTGCCGATATAGGTGTAGCCGCAGTTCCGGCACTGCCAGACCTGCTGCTCTTCCCGGGCAAAAACCTTGTTGTTCTTCAGGTTCTCGGCCAGCTCACGGTAGCGCTCCTCGTGCTCTTTCTCGATCTGCGCCACCATGGTGAACAGGGCAGCCAGCTGGGTAAAGCCCTCTTCCTTGGCCTCTGCGGCCATCCGGGGGTACATCTCGGTCCACTCGTCGTGCTCGCCGCCGGCTGCCATTTCCAGGCAGGTCATGGTATCGGGGATGGAGCCGCCGTTCAGGGCCTTGAACCACATCTTGGCGTGCTCCTTCTCGTTGGCAGCCGTCTCCTCAAAGATCGCTGCCAGCTGCTCATAGCCCTCCTTCTTGGCCACGCTGGCGAAGAAGGTATACTTGTTGCGGGCCTGGCTCTCGCCTGCAAAGGCTTCCCACAGGTTTTTCTCGGTCTTGGTACCCTTGAGTTCCATATTCATGCTCTCCTTTTGTTTGTGCGGTGTATCATTTCGCCGCCGGTGACCGCCGGGGCGTTCCTTCTGCACTAATTATACCAGAGTTCCGAATTGAAATCAAGAATAATTCCTATTTATTTTAAGAACATTTCTCAGTTGTGCTGTTTCAGAGCGCAGACCGCAATGCTCAAAGCGCTCCATGCCGCCTGATACATCAGGACAGCGGCCACCGACAGGGTGCCGATGCTGCCCGCGTAGGTCAGCAGAGCACCGATGACCACCGAGAACCAGACCGAGACCATCTGCACCGTGGTGGCGCTCGTCTCGGCGTTCTGGGCCTTCTCCGCCGCGCGCAGGCCGCCGATCAGGCTGGCAAAGCCCTTATCATGCAGCATACAGCAGCGGGCCGTCTCGTCCGGCTGGGCAGGGGTCAGCGCGCTGCACTGCTCCTGATCCAGCAGGGTGATCATCCCCTCGGGCAGATGGTAAGCCTCGGTGATGTGGCGGGCCGTCAGGCTGGGGTCCTCACAGGTGACCAGCAGGCGGATGTTCTCCCGCTGCAGCACCTCCAGACCGCGGGCGGCGTTGCGGCCGCCCACATAGTGGAGCACGAACATGGCGTGCAGGCTGCCGGAAACAGCCAGATACAGGATCTGCAGCGAGCCGTTTTGGGAGTGCTCATCCTCGTACTCCTGCTCAGGCAGGGGCACGCCCTCCCGCTCCATGTACAGCCGGTTGCCGATGAGCACCCGGTTGTTATCGCACCAGGCGGCAAAGCCAAGACCGTGGTGGACCTCCAGATCCTTCACAGGGTACAGGATCTCGGTGCGGTCCTCGATGATCTGGCGGAACAGACCCCGCAGGGTCTCACAGCTGTGGTTGAGGATGCTGGCTGCATAGAGGATGGCACGGTCGATGCGGCCGCCCTTGAAGATGCGGATGTCCTCCAGATTCACGCTGTCGGCGGTAAAGAGCTCGTCGGCATCCACCTGCACGGTGTCCACACCGCCCAGCTCCTCAATGGCGGCCCAGCCGGGCACCACGGCACCGGCGGCGGCAGCGGTCTTTTGCAGGCGCAGAGACGCGATGCCCGCAACCAGGGTGGAGGACAGCGGTGCACCCATGCAGAGCATGGAGGTCAGGGCTGCGGCCATGCCGTTGGGCCCACCGCCAAACAGCAGGAACACCAGCCCGCTGAGCACGGCAGCACCCAGCAGGATCAGGGCTGTCTTGCGGGCGCGGCGCTCACTGGCGCGCTCCCCGAAGCTCTGCTCCACCAGCGCCTCGTCCCACTGGACAGGGCGGCTGAGCAGCACCCAGGGGTCTTTCTGATCCAGGCTCCGGGCCAGCACCCGGATCAGGTCCTTATCCCGGACACGGAACGCGCCCTGCAGCCCCTCAGGGGATCGGGCGGCAAGGTCATAGCCGTTTCTGACGGCAGTCAGCAGGACACGGCTGCCCAGCAGGGCCAGGAACAGGCCCAGTGCGGCCACGCCGGAAAGCAGCGTCCAGCTGGAGTTCTGATAGCTCTGGGCGTTGAGCAGGGCGACCGCAGCCTGCACCAGCGCACCGCAGGCGGCCAGCGCCGGCATGGTGTCTGCACTGGGGCGGCCCTTGAGGCCCTGCAGGCCATCCCGCAGGACAGGCCAGCCCACAGCCAGCGCACCGGCCAGAAAGAGCAGGTTGGCGGCATAGAACGCCGCCGGGGCGATCACGGGGTCAAGGGAGGCCACAGGGGCCAGCAGCCCCTCGGCAACAAGGCCAAAGTGGAGCAGTACCACGGCAAGGATGCCCTCCAGCACACACCGCAGCGTCAGCTCCGCGCCCATCCGGCGGAGCTTCTCCCCCACCTGCTCGGGCGTTTCCGGCTCGGCTTCCTCTTCAGGCTTCTCCTCAGCCTCCGGCGCGGCAGGGGCCGCTTCCTCAGCAGGCTGGGCCGGGGTCTCCTCTGCCGGGGCGGCAGGCCGGGTGGGTGCCTCGTCCTCTTCCAGCCCCATCAGCGGCAGGCTCATGCTGTCGTCCTTGCTGGGGGCCTCGGTGCGGGTAGGGGCCTGCGGCTCGTTCTCGTCCGCGCCCTTGCCAAAGAACTGGAAAGCCGTTTCCGGTTCCGGCTCAACCTCTGGCGCGGCTTCCGGGGCAGACTTCGCCTGCTTTACCGACTGATCCTCGGCAAACACCATGGGGATGGCCGGGCCCTCAGGCGCTGCGGGAGCTTCCGGCTCCACGGCCAGCACCTCTTCGGGGGCATCCTGCACCTCCTCCACCGGGGCGGGCTTGGGGGTGCCATAGAGCATGGCCTTGAGTTCGGCCATCTCTGCATCCTCCTGCTGCTCCTGCGGGGTCAGGGGTTCCCGGCGGCGGGGCGGCTCCGGCTTTTTCTCGGGCTGGGGTGCGGGCCGGGGTTCCGGCTTCGGCGCTGCGGGGGCTTCCGGCGCGGTGGGCAGAGCCACAGGCTCTGCTTCCTCCAGTTCTCCGGGCTCCAATGCCAGCTCCAGGCCGGCCTCTGCTTCTTCCTCATGGCCCAGCACGATCTCACCCGTGGGCGGCAGCTCATTCTGCACGGCCGGGGCGGCGGCAGGCTCCTCTTTGTCCTTTTCGCGGTGAAAGAGCTTGCCCAGCAGGCTGCCGGTATTCTCCTTTTCCTCATCGCGGCGCTTCATCTCTTCGGGCACCTGTGCCACGCTGGTGCTGAAAAACGTGCGGAACTTCTCGTTCTGCGCATCGATCTCTTCCTGTGTCAGCTCTTTGCGCTTATCATCCTTTGGCATCCTAGTCCCTCCCTGTTCTGGTCACGGCGGTCTGGCCGCTGTTTCTTACTCTGCGGCGCGCTGGCTCTGGATCTCGTACAGGATGATGCCAGCCGCCACCGAGACATTGAAGCTGTCCACACCGGTGCCCTGAGCAGCCATATCCAGCCGCACCACACCATCGCAGAGCTTTTTCACCAGCTGGGATACACCGCTGCCCTCGCTGCCCAGCACCAGTGCGATGGGGCCGGTCAGGTTGTTCTTGCGCAGGGGCACGCCGTCCATATCGGCACAGTAGACGAACACCCCCTGATCCTTCAGGCGGCGGATGGTCTCGCCGATGTTGGCCACACGGGCCACAGGCAGGCGTTCGGCCGCACCGGCGCTGGACTTGATAACGGTGGGGGTCACGGACGCGCCGCCCCGCTTGGGGATGACGATGCCGTGGGCTCCGCACAGCAGAGCAGAGCGCATCACCGCGCCCAGATTGTGGGGGTCCTCGATGCCGTCACTCAGCACCAGGAAAGGGGGCTCCCCCTTCTCTCTGGCAACGTTCAGCAGGTCCTCCACGGTCACATATTCGATCTCGCTGGCAAAGGCAGCCACGCCCTGATGGCTCTCGGTGCCGGTCAGCAGGCGCAGCTTGTTGGGATGCACCCGCTTGACCGTGGCCCCGGCCTCCTTGGCCATGGCGGTATAGTAAGCTGCCACAGCGGGGGCCATGCCCTCCGCGATCAGCACGGTGTCCACGCCGGAACCGCTCTTGAGCAGCTCGGTCACGGGGTTTTTGCCGTAGACCAGGCTCTCATTCCTGGGCTGCTCCTCCGTGCTGCTGCGGCGGGGGCGGCGCGGCATTTTCTGTTCGTCCATTGATGTGTTCTCCTTCCATTCTATGGCAAGGCGGGCCGTTTGAGCCGCGCCATGGTTTCGTTCTGTTTCAGTTTTACTATATTTTGACACTGATACATTCTAAAGTATAGCATACCCCGGCATTCTTCGCAATGTTTGCCGAAGGTAAAAGTTTTCCACATTCAGCAGGCTATACAATCGGTAATTCGGCTCAAATTTTTCCACATGTTGAAAACCCGGTTGAAAATGTTCAAAAATCAAGTTTGTACGCCCACTTTCCAGGTGGAATTCCACAGTTTCCACCGAGTTTTCAACCTCCCGGGTTCGACACGCAAACTTTTCGCCGTACTTTTTGTAAAATTCAAGTCGGAATTATGACAATTTTTTGAAGGGAGATCCAGTGGTTTTTGCCAGAATCTCCAACATCAAAATGCCCAATGTGAATTTGTGTTGAAAACGCTGCGGGAACCGCCTTGATTTTATCCTGTAATTGGGGTATACTACCCTTAGGTTCGTTAAAGGATGCGCAATCTTGTATCCAAAACGGCTTTTTCACCCCAAAATGATTTTGCGGAGGTAATGAATAATGTTGGTAAATGCAACCGAAATGCTGATCAAGGCACGCGATGGCCACTACGGTGTGCCCCAGTTCAACATCAACAATCTGGAGTGGACCAAGGCAGTCCTGACCGCCTGCGAGGAAATGAAGAGCCCCGTTATCCTGGGTGTCTCTGAGGGCGCAGGCAAATACATGACCGGCTTCAAGACCGTTGCCGCCATGGTCAGCTCCATGGTGGAGACCATGGGCATCACTGTTCCCGTTGCCCTGCACCTGGACCACGGCACCTACGAGGGCTGCAAGGCCTGCGTTGAGGCCGGCTTCTCCTCCATCATGTTCGACGGCAGCCACTACTCCATCGAGGAGAACGTGGAAAAGACCAAGGAGCTGGTCGCGCTGGCACACTCCAAGGGCCTGAGCATCGAGGCCGAGGTCGGCTCCATCGGCGGCGTTGAGGACGGCGTTGTGGGCGCTGGCGAGATCGCAGACCCCGCTGAGTGCGCAAAGATCACCGATCTGGGCATCGACTTCCTGGCTGCCGGCATCGGCAACATCCACGGCGTTTACCCCGCCAACTGGAAGGGCCTGGACTTTGAGGCTTTGGACCGCATCCACAAGGCTACCAACAACATTCCTCTGGTCCTGCACGGCGGCACCGGCATCCCCGACGAGATGATCCAGAAGGCCATCAGCCTGGGTGTTTCCAAGATCAACATCAACACCGAGTGCCAGCTGGTCTTTGCTGAGGCCACCCGCAAGTACATCGAGGCTGGCAAGGATCAGCAGGGCAAGGGCTTCGACCCCCGCAAGCTGCTGGCTCCCGGCG
>ERZ837380.4481-NODE-4481-length-11658-cov-4.670430_pt1 | contig 11658 bp, 10 predicted proteins | sample MGYA00519685_ERZ837380 | MGnify/ENA primary metagenome ERZ837380 (study PRJEB31850, sample SAMEA3708817) | human gut metagenome | biome: human gut; feature: human-associated habitat; material: faeces | place: China | collected 2014 ...
AAGATTTATAAATTTAATGATGCATTAAAAGATGGGCTTTTCAATGATGATGTAATTCCTGAATCATACGAGGAATCATCAAATAGTGAGAAGAACAAGTTCCGGTCATTCATTTCAATCCTTCGAGAAATCAAAGAAAAGGGACAAGATAGCAAAGTTACAGAATTGGCAAAGAATGTTGAGTTTGCCTTAAATTCTGGATATGTTCCAATAGTCTTTTGCCAATATATACAGACAGCAGAATATTGTAAAGACTATATAGCCAAACATTTATCTGGCAATAAAAAATACAAAGATGTATCGGTTGAAGTGATAACCAGTCGACTTACGGATGAAGACCGTAAAATGAAGATTGAAGAATTAGCTAAAGCACCTCGCCATGTATTAGTATGTACTGATTGCCTTTCAGAAGGAGTAAATCTTCAAACGGGTTTTAATTGTGTTATTCATTATGATTTACCATGGAACCCTAATCGTATGGAACAGCGTAACGGTCGTATAGATCGCTTTGGACAGACTGAAAAGGAAGTTGCGATTTTTACGCTCTTTGATGAAGACACGAATCCTGTCGACAAAATCATCATGAAAGTACTTTATCGTAAGCAAAATCAGATTCGAAAATCATTAGGTATTTACATCCCAATTGCCGATAATGATTCTACGCTTATGGAGAGTATTATGGAAGAGATTATTGTACTCGACACGAAAAAGGAATTTATTAAACAGCCGACTCTTTTTGATATGGAGTGGGCTTCAGAAACGGTTGAAGAACATGATAAACGTATTCAACGAGCTGTAGAAATTGAAAAGAAGTCACATACCTACTTTGCCCATAATACGAAAGCAATGGATCCGACCCGGTTGATTGAAAGTCTGAATGAAGCCAAAAAGGTTATAGGTGATATTTACGATACAAGGGATTTCGTTATCGGAGAATTACGACATGCCGGTATCAATATGAAAGTGGATAGTATTCCACTGTGCTATTCCTTCCAATTTATCGAACTGCCAGAAAATTTGAAATCCTACTTTCAACGGACGGTAGATAAAAAAGGAACAGTGCGGATTTCATTTGCTTCACCTACTCCTAAAAACTACATGTATATTGGACGTAATCACACTTTCGTAGAAGATCTTTCAAGGAGTGTTGTCAATGATACAATCAACGGCGGAAACTTAGGAGCTTGCCGTGCAATGGTTATAGAAACAGACAAAGTTGATATGGTTACTACCGTACTCCTTATGCGAGTCCGATCTGTAATTAGCGAGACAAAACACAACGATAATCAATTAGTTGGTGAGGAAATGATATTCTTTGGGTATAAGGGGAAAGTAGACAATCATGATTTCATTTCAGAGGCTGAATGCCAAAATCTTTTTTTGGATTCACAGCCAACCGGTGATATTGACTTAGCTGCTCAACGCAATATCTTCAACCGCCGGTTGGAATGGATCAACAATGAAGCGACACTACGCCTACATACCGACGACATTGCCACAGAACGGGCAAATAACCTGGTACGTTCGTTTGCACGATACCGTACGTATCTTTCAGAAGCAGAATATCAGGTAGTAAAGCCTATTCTTCCCATGGATGTTATAGCTGCGTTTGTTTATACGCCCAAAGTATCACATTTATAAAGCAAACTATTGGATATGGATTATACTTCTATACATATATATGGCCATCTTCTCTCAGATGATATTTTACATGAAATAGAGACTGAATCTTCCATGCAAGGTAACCGTGAACAAGATTTTAATCTTGATGTTTCGCTCACGGCCAAAATTGATAATGCATGGAGCAGTCTGCGTAACGATTGGAAACTATTTTCTGAACGTAACTCTCTTCGCGACCCATACGGAACGAAAGCTGTACGTCGTCTCATGGAACGGTTCTTTTCAAGTCTTGATTATCAGTTAGATTATCAACCTACACAAATTGAAGTAGGCGAACGTAAGTTCGACATACCTTATATTTGTCCCGAATTGGACCAAATGCCAATTATTATAGTCGGTGATAAAACTGGTGATGCAGAATTAGATCTTCTCGACAAATGTACACTCGACCAGCGAATCAAAGGTGAACGCCGCCAAAAGTCACCTCAAGCTACTATGCTTGACTATCTCAATAATACCGAACATGTATATGGCATTGTCACTAATGGTCAAGTATTACGCCTTATTCGTAACACCGGACAATTAGTCAAACTTACATACATTGAGTTCGACATACGTCGTATGGTCGAGGAAGATCATTATGCAGAATTCTGCCAGTTGTTCCGACTGATGCATACTTCCCGTTTCACACACAGCGGGGACGATGCCTGTATCATGGAACAATGGTTCAATCGCTCTATTGAAAGCGGCAACCGCATTCGTGCAGGGTTGAGTGATGCCGTTCAAAAAGCAATGGAAATACTGGGACGCTCAGTGGTATGTGGAAAAGGTGTAGGCAATGAAGTATTCAGACAGGCTGTCATCAATGGTGAAGCAAACGCACAGACTTTGAATAAAGAACTGATTCATTTTATATACCGATTATTATTTCTCTTTATTATTGAAGACCGCAATCTGGTATACAATATCAAGGCTCCGGATACAGATAATGATTATGACCAAAAAGTTCGTTGCCAGGACATCTACAAAAAATATTATGCAGTGTCTCGCTTACGTGGCTTGTCAGAGTTACCCTATTTGCGCAATGAACGCTACTGTGACTTATGGGAAGGGCTAATGGATTCTTTCCGACTTTTTGAAGATGAAACATTTGGAGCTCCACTCTTTATCAAGCCTCTTGGAGGCGTATTATTCGCTTCTGAGACATTGCATTATTTACGTCAATGCCAGATTACTAATGAACAGCTTCTGGCTGCTTTCTCTTGCCTAAATGAGTTTAGGGACGAGAAGCAAAATCGGGTAAAGATTAATTATTCATCTCTTGATGTAGAAGAGTTTGGGTCAGTATATGAGGGTATTCTTGAAATGCGTGCTATCATTATGCAGGGAACATCCGTCTCAGAGTGGAATTTTACTTTTGGCGCAGGCCTTGATCGGAAATCATCTAGTTCCTACTATACCCGTCCAGACCTCGTGCAAAGTCTTATTCGTACAACCTTGGAGCCGGTAATTAAAGAGCGTATGGCCAAATGTCAGACCACTGAAGAAAAAATTCGTTCACTACTCTCCATGAAAGTATGTGATGCCGCCAGTGGTTCTGGTCATATTATTTTGGCCATGGCTCGAACTTTAGCCTGGTATATATGTACCTTACGTACCGGTGAAGACAACCCGGCTTCGCTCGACTATCGTGAAGCGCTTCGTGAAGTAATTCAGAAGTGCATCTATGCAGTAGACTATAATCCAGATGCTGTAGAACTTTGTAAAGTCGTGCTTTGGATTGAAGGCTATTGTGCTGGGAAACCACTTTCTTTCCTTGACCATCATATTCGTTGCGGTAACTCTGTTGTTGGAGTGACCAACCTTGACGTACTCCTTGATGGAGTTCCCAAAGAAGCCTTCACGGCCGATAAAAAAGAAACCAAGAAAAGAATTATTGAGCTCAACAAGCAAGCCCTCAAAGATGTCGACTTAGTTCGTAGTGGGAAAAGTATAGGCCTATCTGTAACCTTGTTCAGTCAGGATATTGCTATTCAAAACATTGATAGCGAACAGATCGGACTGGCCGGAAAAGTTCGGGAGATTAACGCCATGCCCGAAGATACGCTTTCGCAAGAACTTGCAAAGCAATCGCAATGGGAAGAACTTATGGCTTCTCCTCGCGTGGAGTGCTTGCGCCGAGCCTGCAACATCTATACCTACAGCTTCTACAAACAGTTCCATGCAACAGACCTGACGTCTGTATTTGATAGTGAAACCGAGACTTTTACCCCATTCAATATTCCCTATACCCGTACAGTTTATAATGCTTTACAGGAGATAAAGTATCTTGATTACACAGCTGAGGAGATGGAAGGTTTACAAGTTCTGCCTGATTCATTCAAGCAAGAAGTAAACGAAGTGGCACAGACCTATCGTTTCTTCCACTGGTGCGTCGAGTTCCCCGAGGTCTTTGCCGATGGAGGCGGATTTGATGTGATGTGTGGTAATCCACCTTGGGATAAAATCAAAGTGGAGGATAAGAAATGGTTTGAACGGAATAGTCGTATAGACATTGTAAATGCGGGTACCACAGCACAACGCAAACAGGCTATTGCAAATCTGCCAATAACTAATCCTGAACTTTATGAGGCATACCTGTTGGCATTGGCAAAAGCCGAAGCCATGAGCCGTTATGTCCGCTTTAGCGACCGTTTCCCAATGACTGCAACTGGAGATATTGATTTATATCCATTATTTGCCGAACATTGTTATAATTGCACACGAGAAGCGTGGGGATTGGTACTACCTACCGGTATTGCAGTAAACGATAGTAACAAAGCATTTTTCTCTAAACTCATAGATGAAAACAGATTGATATCTCTTTATGATTTTGAAAATAAAGAAGGATTATTTGACATTCACCGAATGTTTAAATTTTGTCTCCTTACTGTCGGACAAAAACAAGATAAGCCCCGTGAAGTATCGGGTGGATTTTACCTGACTCGGCTGGATCATCTTCTCGACCCAACAAGAATCTATAAACTTAAAACAACAGATTTTAAACTTCTGAATCCGAATACCCAAACATGCCCGGTGTTCCGTACTAGTCGCGATGCAATGCTTACCACTAAAATTTATAGGCGTTGTACAGTACTAATAAATGATATAACTGAAAAGAATCCATGGAACGTAAAGTTTGCAAGGATGTTTGACATGTCCAACGATTCATATCTTTTCCGCACCTACTCTCAACTCATCAATGAAGGTGCAGAATTAAAGGGAAATAGATTTTTGTTGAATAATCAAATTTATGTTCCACTATATGAGGGGAAAATGATATGGCTCTATAATCATCACTATGCTGATTGGCCCACCGAAGGAGAACGCCCCAACACAGTACCGACACCAACTTTAGAGCAATTAGCAAATCCTTACGACACTCCAATGCCTTGGTATTGGGTACCACAAGAGGAAGTAGATAATCGACTTATTAAAACAGATAAAGATGGTAACATTATAGATATAAAGCCAAAAACAGCTGAGGAACGCAAGAGACAGAAAGAAAAGGTATCTGTAACATTTGACGGAAACTTACGAGAAACAGCTAAAAGTAAGTTGTGTTTAGCGGTTATAAATGCTTCTGAGCTAAAGAAAGTATGCGCTAGCTCTTTGCCGTGCGCTTCCTGCTCTTAGCAAATGCAAGATACTCTTTTCTGGCACATTTACGGTATCTTCTTGGCAGCTTAAGACCATAGCATTTACAAAAACGGTAAATCATGGTCTCCAGTTTTTCTCTTGCTTCATTCAACAGTGAGATATCCTGCGGATAACGTATGTTTGCAGGCGCACAGGTTGCATCAAGGGTCAGCGTTCCTTTGTGTGTATCTTCTTTTGCAGTACCATCATCATTGGTTTTTCCTCCGGATGGCGGAGTATGGTCATCTTTGTCATCATCCTTATGCGCAAGAAGATACTCGTTTACTTCCATCAGCATTTCTGCGGAAATGCGTTTACGAAAAAGAACCAGTGTACTTGCATCAAACGGAGCTTCTTCCCGAAAGCCGGGAAGTCCGATAAAGTATTGCAGATACGGATTCTCAGCGATCTGCTCCACGAGTTCACGGTCAGAATACTGGAACTTGGTCTGGATGATCAGAGCTCCTAACGCCATGCGAAGAGGCTTGGCTACATTACCGGTATCACTTGGGAAAAGTTCAGCGTATTTGGCTTCAAACGTATCCCATGGGATACGGTCAGCCAGTTTGATCCAGCGGTTATCCGGATTCATGTGGAGACCCAAAGGCTGGTTGAAATCAAGGAAGGAATGCTGTAGCTTGTCGATCGGTTTGTACATTGTTTTAGCCCCTATATGCTCAAAATCTGTAAAAAACTGCAAGAAAAACGATTTGTTTTCGTCAAAATCCTTGCAATCATTATACCAGAAAATGGGGCAAAAGTCAGTAAAATTAAGTGTTTGCGGCTTAATCAGCAGACACTAATTAAATGCAAAAGCCCAAAAAGCCCCCAGCCGTTAAGAAGAGGAAAGCATCTTTCCACCCCTCAACGGCTGGGTTTTTAGATTAACTTAATGACATTGCGCCGAAGCGTCCCTTTTTTCGTCCTTTATGATTCGTTTTCCGCAATGGTACGCCGCAAAAGATTCATTTCGGCTTCATAGCCGTAATCCTCTTTTTCGCTGCTCTCCTTTGCCAATTCCAACGCCTGACGGCATAGATCCAAACCGGCTTTCTTTGCCCTGCGGCCGCCGATACCCAAAAGCTTGCAGCGCGCCAAGCGCATTTTGCATTTCACACTGCCCAATTTCTCGCCAGTTTCATAGCAGCGGCGCGCTTCCTTTCCGTCCTGCGCAACGACGACGCCGTTTTCATAAAAACGCCCCAACGCCCACCAGGCGCTGTCGTCATTCCCATCGGCAGCTTTGCGGTAATGGGCATACGCCTCAGACAGCTTCCCTGCCTGCTCCAAATGCCATCCCATGTTGTAATCCGCCATGGCTTCGCCCAGCTCCGCCGCGCGGCGATACCATTCCATGGCCGTTTCCAAATCCCGCGGCACGCCCCGTCCCATCGCATAACATTCGCCCAGGCTATTCATGGCAGCCGGGTGGTTCTGCTCTGCTGCTCGTTCGTACCAGCAAATTGCCTTTTTCATATCCTGTTCCACGCCTTCGCCGTGGTCGTAATGCCAGCCGAGATTATGCATGGCATCAGCATTTCCGCCCTCGGCGGCAGCAGTATACCAACGGATCGCTTCCGTCATATTTTGCTTCACGCCCACGCCATTGCTGTAATTCCAGCCAAGGTAGAACATGCAGTAAACACTTCCTGCCTCAGCTCCCCGCCGGTACCAGTAAAGCGCCCTGTCTTCGTTCTGTTCCACGCCATATCCCCTTTGATAGCACCAGCCAAGATTACACATGGCAACGCCGTTGCCGCCTTCGGCACTGCGGCGATACCAGTAAAGCGCCCTTTCTTCGTTCTGTTCCACGCCTTCGCCGCGCTCGTAGCAGCATGCCAGATTATGCATGGATTGCAAATCGCCACACTGTGCGCCCTGCTCATACCATTTTATGGCTTCCTGCCAATTCTGCTCCACGCCATATCCCCTTTTATAGCACAAGCCCAGATTGCTCATGCTAACCGGATAGCCGCACTCCGCACCTCTGCGATACCAGGAAAAGGCCTGCTCCCAACTCTGCTCCACGCCGCAGCCCTTTTCATAGCAGTATCCCAGATCCGTCATTGCCACGCTCACGCCACTCTCTGCCGCCTCGCGGAACCAATGCACAGCATGCTCCCAGTTTTGCTCCACGCCGTCGCCGTATTCATAGCATACGCCCAGCCGGTGCATACCTTCACCGTAGCGCTGATACGCCGCCGCGCGCACCCAGTGCACGGCCTCGGCAGCGTCGGCTTCCACGCCGATCCCGTCGTGGAAGGCGCGGGCGAGCAGCATCTGTCCGCGGGGCGAACCGTATTCCGCCGCCTTGCAGTATAACTCGGCAGCCTTTTCCGCATCCGGAGCCGTGCCAATGCCGTATTGATAGCACACGCCCAAGCAGCACACCGCATTCAGGCTCCCCATTTCCACCGCCTGCTGATAAAGCCAAAAAGCCTGAACCGGATCCGCCTCCACGCCGTTTCCCTGCTCCATGCAGATGCCCAGATTGCATACGCCCCATGCGCTGCCGAGATATGCAGCTTTCCGAAAACAATCCACCATGCGCTTTTTATCCGATGCCTCTGCATACCAAAGGGTGTTGCCTAAAGCCGTCCAATCATCTCCGGTCATATCGGCCTCGTTGGCGCGCAGCAATTTCCGGCCGCACTGCGGACAGCGCTCCGGCAGCTTTTCGCCTTCATCCCAATAATTACAGGTGTGATCCTCGCAGTGATAAATCATCGTTTCCAACTCCTTCCGCCTGCTGAAAAAAAGCAGCGCGTTACACTATTTTCTATAGTATAACACGCTGCTTCAAAAAAGGAAAGACCGATCGGTCAGTCCTCGTTGCCGAAGAACTTATCGTGCACCACTTTGATGGCGCGGTTTGCATCGTCCTTGTTCACCAATACCGAAATACGAATCTCGGATGTAGCAATCATCTGGATATTGATACCTGCATCATACAGCGCCTCGAACATATCGGAGGCCACGCCCACATGCGTCATCATACCGGCGCCCACCAGGCTGATCTTGGCCACATTATCGTCCACCTCAATGCTGTCATATTCGAGCACATCCTTGTTCTCTTCCAGCACCCGGCGGGCATCGTCCAGGCTGCCCAGCGGGCAGGTAAAGCTGATGTCCTTACTGCCGCTGCGGCCCACAGACTGCAAAATAATATCCACATTTACATTGTGACGGCTCAGCAGCGAAAACACCTTAAAAGCTAGTTCGTAATTCTATTGATGTATCAGTATAGAATACAACAACTTCAAGTTTGTGGAATTGCTCTTGAAAATAAGACATTGACTGAGTAAGCACTTTAGAGAAAAACGGAGTAATAAAACAGGTATGTCAGGCTCCATCGGAGAACCTTGCATCCCTCTACTGCCACCTTCTGGCCTGCATAACCTGCAGCCGCCTCGAAAGTCCGCTTTGTGGATACAACAATCTTCGCCTCATCCGCGAAACGCGTTTTATGCACAACAGGCAGCTCCATTCCTTCCGGAATGAGTTTCTGGTTTTTCACTGACCGTGCAAGGGTGTCCTTAATCCTTCCGTTTGTTTCACACAGCCTTTTGGTATCTTCAAAAATTTCCACATTCTCAATACTGCTCATATGTTTCCCATTCCTTCCTCTTCCGTTCATTTCGGTACTGTCTGGAACTGTAAAAACGGCCGCGGAATCGCTCCCGCAGCCCAGTATCTGGCATTGTCTGCCTCACATGCCATCATCACGAAAATACTCGTTTACCGTATGTAACAGCAAAATCATATCCACCTCTGATACGCATGATGCATCCAGCTCAAACTCATAGACGCTGTTCTTTGTTCTGATTGTCAATGAACCATCTTCCACCTGGATACTTCCGTAGGTTGTATGCAGGTATTTGCCCGGGCAATCGCTTGCCGGACTCGTAAAGAAATACACCTGATACTTCTCATACCGGCTGTCGGATTTATAAACCATGATAAGCCCGGGCTGATCCATATACGGTATCCGCCAATCCATGTATTTCCGACCGTTCTTATCTTCTGCTTTACGCAGGATTCCCAATGCCGACTGATCCAAATGCATCTCATCAACTCCTTAATCTTATCACACGGGTATTTCGCCGACCGCCGCACTAAAATCCCGATCCCGGTGTCCGACTTCGTCGAATTTCCGCAGCCCGGCTTCCGCTTCAAATACGTGACCGCAGCAACAACACTTAAGCTTTCGCGTAACAACAATTCCCGGATCGCCCAGAAGTAAATCCAAGGATGTTTTTCCCTCACTGGCTGCCACATACGCATCCATCTTCGCCTGTTCCTCATCCGTCAGCTGGATATGCCACCAATTATGTTCCTCATGGCACTTGGGACACGGCGGGTTGATTTTATAAAGCCTTCCCATAGTCTGGTCTCCTTTCGATTTTCACTCACTTTGAATTCTTTGCAAATCTTGACAGCATTTTCGCTATCTCGTTCTTTGTAATCTCCGAAACCAGAGAGAGAATTTTAATATCTTCCTCTGTTAATTCATCGTGATAAAACACAAGCATTTCTCACAGCGGTATTTGCCGGTGAGAATCTCAGGGACAAGTATTGCAATCCGTGCTTTTTATTGCAAATTCAGTAGATTCATCACCAGTTTCACCATTACTTCTTTTTCTTCTGGATTGGATTCAGCAATCATCAACGTAACGGCCACCAAGGTTCCATCGCTGAGTCGTTTTTCTCAATCTTGGAATAAAGCGTTGTTTTTATCCAGGAATTCAAGAAAAAGTGATGCCGCAATTCTCTTGCAGCCATCCGCATAAGGATGGTCCTTGATCATAAAATACAATAGATTTGCGGCTTTTTCTTCTAATGATGGATATGCATCCTTGCCGAATATACTTTGATATACTGCAGCAAGGATTCCCTCAACCTTACCTTTTTCTTTTTCAACTCCAAAGACGTCCGAATGAAACGAATCCTCCATAGCATCGACCATATGACGGCAATCTTCATAAGTGATCCTGTAAATCGGCTGATTTCCTTTTGGCTTCTCCAATGTCTGGTGATCATACTGATCCAATAATACTAAGGCATCCGTATACAGATTTACAGCTCTTAATATGTCTGCTTCCTCAACATTCAAAGTGCATGCCAGCATCCTGGTCTGGATATCAATTGTTTTCTGTAGAGCAGCTAATCGCTTTTCGTTGATTGCATACCCTTGAATAATGTACTGTTTCAAAACATTGTTCGCCCATCTTCGAAACGCGATACCACGTTTTGAATTTACTCGGTATCCTACAGAAAGAATCATATCCAAATTATATATTTTAGGTTTTCTGCCACCTGTACTTTTGTCGGAAAATCCGACAGAAGTTTCGTCAAGTTCTCCGGAAGACAAAATATTTGATATGTGTTCACTGATTGTGGCATGTTTAACTTCAAAGGGAATTTCCATTTGCTTCTGTGTCAACCAAACTGTTTCCTGTTCCGGGCTTATCTGAACTTCTATATTCACTTCGCCGTCTGTAAATAAAACTAACTCATTTTTCATTTCTATTCTTCTCCGAACACTTCCTTTAATACCTTTGGCTTCCCGGTCCTGCGATATTCCTGTTCCACTTCGGCCCGCTCCTCCTGAGTCAGTTCCATCGATAAATCTAGCATCAGGGAAAGACCGTAGATATCCGATTTATCGACCCACGGCACAGCCTGAGAAATCTGAGTAAGTGAGAAGCCGTGAGTGATCATACTCTGGCACACCTGCATATAAATCAGTACATTTTTCTGTCTGGAAACCAGATTTTGCAGATGCAGTTTAATTTCCCAATCATTGACCTCACGGCCATACTTAATCGCTTTCACAATACGAAGCATCGGATGATCGGTCTCGCGGATCTCTTTCACCCATTTCTCACGCTTTTCCTCAAATTCTTCCATGGACATATCCATAAATTTGCCATCCTTAATGTCAGTGATGATATCTGGATACTTCTTGCTTCCCCAGATATCCAGATATGAGCAGCGGGCTTCTACCGGAGTGAACAGCACCTCCAGCAGATACTCCAAATCTTGAACCGAGCCCCAACCCGATATCATAGCTTTCTTTGGAGATCAGTTCTTCCAATGTGTCGTGCAAATCAAACATCTCATGAGTGTCCGGATAAACATAATTTTCCATCATATGAATTTCTCCTTTCTTCCAAAACAACGGTTTTTCTTCCGTCTTCGTTGTTACGGTTTCGTTTTCCAGTTCAATTTTTTCGTTGCAACTATATCATCATCGAATTCGAATTTCCAATTAGCGGTTTCTGCGGATAACGTTTTGAGTCAAATTTTCGCTCAGACGTTCCTGCCTGAAATCATAAAGCGCTTTATCATAATTCCGGT
>ERZ837380.4494-NODE-4494-length-11621-cov-2.707072_pt1 | contig 11621 bp, 9 predicted proteins | sample MGYA00519685_ERZ837380 | MGnify/ENA primary metagenome ERZ837380 (study PRJEB31850, sample SAMEA3708817) | human gut metagenome | biome: human gut; feature: human-associated habitat; material: faeces | place: China | collected 2014 ...
GCTGTTCTTCGTTATCCTGATGGTCGCCACTCACAAGGTGAAGACCTTCAAGGAACTCAAGCTCACTCCCGCCATCGCTCTCGGCGGTTTGATGATTGGTATGTCCTTGGCATGCTACGTGACGTCCACGCTGCTCACGACCGTTGCCAATGCCGTACTGTTCATCTACACCGGCCCGGTGATCTGCGTGTTGGCGGCCCGCATCTTCCGCAAGGAGCCCATGAGCGGCCTGCAGTGGATCTGCCTGCTCGTCGTGTTCATCGGCATGCTGTTCGGCGAGGGCCTGCTCGGCTTCGGCGTGGGCGGCCAGTTCTTCGGCCTCGACTTCAGCCTCGAGACCTCGACGCCCGAGTTCCCGCAGAAGGGCGTGGGCGACGCCTTCGGTCTGCTGTCCGGCCTGTTCTACGGCCTGTCGATGTTCTTCAATGGCTATCGCAAGGATGCTGATACCACGGCTCGCGGCGTGTGGAACTTCATCTTCGCCGTGCTGGGCGCTGGCCTCATCACCATCATCCTGAACTCCCTGGGCTCTCAGCCCGGCATGGAGAACTGGGCGCTGTCCGTGCACTTCACCACCTTCAACTGGATCGGTGCTGTGCTCCTGTGGATCATCTGCGGTCCTATCGCTCTGGGCTTCCTCTTGGTGGCCGGCCGCAACCTGCCGGCTGCTGACTACGGCACCATCGCCTACTGGGAGGTGCCCGTGGCCATCTTCGTGGGTCTGGTCGTCTTCGGCGAGGCGCTGACCGTGAACACCATCATCGGTGGTCTCATGATCATCGCCGGTGGCGCCATCCCGTCCGTCAAGGGCATGGTTGCCGAGCGCAAAGCGAAGCAGCAGCAGGAGATCGCCGAGAACCTCACCGCCCGCATTGCCGAGCAAGAGGACATCGAGGGTCTGTAAGCAGCGCGTCAGAAATGACTGCCGTATAGGAAGAGGCTTCTTATGAAGATGACTAAGAACCTGACGCACATCGCCTCGTCGGTGGAGTTCGAGCCCGCGATGACCGAGGAGCAGCTGGAGGCTGTGTTCGCTCAGAACGGCGTGGCCGGCTTCCCCGCAGAGCTCGACATCGCCGAGCGCACCGAGGAGCATGTGCAGATGGTGTCGCTGGAGAAGTTCATCGCCTTCGCCAAGGCGTCCGGGCTCTCCGCCGTCACCTACGACGTGACCTATTTCCCCCATGCCGATGACGCCGAGGTGGAGTATCAGCTCAAGCAGCTGGCCCGCGACCTCGAGATCAGCGTGGAGGTGATCCGCGACGTGTGCGCCGACGAGATCGCCGAGTACATCAAGCTCGATGCCGAGCGCGATGCCTCGCTTCCCGTGCACAGCATCGTGGAGTGCTACACCGGCGGCACTGCGTTCGCTTGGTACGGCATGAATCCGTATCCGCGTCTGAAGCGCGTGGTGCTCGGCAAGCTGGCTGCCGGCGGCAAGAAGGCCGAGAAGGCGTTCGTGCTGCGTGCCAGCAAGGCCCAAGTTGACTACATGGGCGACTACTAGGATGTAACCGAGGCCGTGCGAAGCGTTCGTGCGGCCTCGGCGCATTAAGGGCGCGCACGGCCCGAACCGTGCGGTACGTGTGCTGGCTGGCACGAGGTACAACCTCCCGACCCCGGGACGTGCCGGCTTGCACGAAGAAAGGGAGGTTCGCGTATCTGTGAGTCACGGATGCCGGGCCTCCCTCGTTTCTAAAGGGGGTGTTTCCCGATGAGGAAAACACAAAGTAAAAAGGGGTTCGGAAAGGATCTGGGTGATTTCCATGGCGTCTAGCGAAACAGCGGCTGCGGTTCAGCGGGACAGCGAGGAGCACGCGACACTGAGGCGCGTGGCAGTCTCCTCCTTCCTCGGGAACTTCATCGAGTGGTTCGACTACGCGTCTTATTCCTACTTTGCGACGGTCATCGCGCTCGTGCTCATGCCTCCGGGCGACCCGACCGTGGCGCTGCTGGAGACCTTCGGCGTGTTCGCGCTGTCCTTCCTCATGCGTCCCGTGGGCGCCTTCTTCTGGGGGCACATGGGCGACAAGAAGGGCCGCAAGTGGGCGTTGGCCACCTCCATCCTCATGATGTCGGCGGCCACCTTCGTGATCGGGCTTTTGCCCACCTTCGAAGCCGTGGGCATTCTGGCGCCGATCCTGCTTCTGTGCCTGCGCATGGTGCAGTCGTTCTCCGCTTCCGGCGAGTACGCCGGTGCGGCCACCTTCCTGGCCGAGTACGCCCCGTCTAACCACCGCGGCCTGTACTGCTCGCTCGTGCCCGCCTCGACGGCTACGGGCCTGCTCATCGGCTCGGCGCTCGCCATGCGCCGCTACCTCAAGGTGTAGCCTCCTTACCGGACGGACCGTATGCCCAAACATGGCGACAGCAAGCAGCTAGCCGCGTCCGCGCGTAAGGCGCGGGCGCGGAATTTGCGTTTGATCAGGATCTTCATCCTGATCATCGTCATCGCCGCGGTGTTCTGCCTCGGCTTTTTCGTGCGCGGCAACGCGACGGTCCTCTCGGCGCTTGGTTTCACGGCGCTCGTGGGCGACGACCCCGCGAAGACCGTCGAGCAGCGCACCGTCTACAACTCGCTCTCCGAGCGCGTCGAGGAGGTCGAGGACACGCTGTCCGAGGAAAGTCTGGACACCTTCGATCTCGACCAGACGACGACCGGCGTTCTGAACGCGCTGGCGACCGCCACCGAGGATCCGTACCTGCGCTACTACGACCAGGCGCACTACGCGCTTCTGGAGCAGAACGCCGGCGACGACTTCAAGGCGACCCTTACCGTGAAGGACATGGTGGTATGGGGCCTCATCACCATGGTGCCTATCTCGCCCATGGCCGTTTACGGCGGCGTGTTCGCCGACTCCGGCGGCATGCCCACGCTCGCGTTCCTCATCGGGTTCGTGGCCGTGCTGTTCTCGGTGTTCTCCTTCGGCATCATGATTCAGCATTTCCCGTCTTCGGGCTCTATCTTTACTTATGTGAGCCACGTGTTCGGCAAGCTGCCCGGCTTCATCGCCGGCTGGCTGATGCTGTTGCAGTACTTGGTAAGCCCGGCCATGGTGTACCTCATCGCCGCTATCGCCATCCACAGTATGCTGCCGGATGTGCCGATTTTGGCTCTGTGCTTCGGGTTCCTCATTATTGTGGCCATCGTGTCGCTTATCGGCATGAAGACCGCCATGGTGGTGAACAAGGTGGCGCTGGTAGCCCAGCTGGCGATTCTCGCGCTGTTCGTCGTGTGCGGCGTGATGTTCGTCGTGCAGCATCCCGAGAGCGCGAATTTCTCGCCGACCAACCTGTTCAACCCCGCCAAGTTCGAGTTCGGCGGCACCATGTCCGCTGTGTCGCTGGCCGTGATGTCCTACGTGGGCTTCGGCGCCATCGCCACGCTGACCCAAGAGGCGAAGGATCCCAAGCACGGGCCGTCGCGCGCCATGATGATCATGGCCATCGTGCTGTGCGTGCTGTACGCGCTGCAGTGCTTCATCGCCACGTGCATCGATCCGTCGGGCGCGGCCTTTGCCGGCAACACTGACAACGCGTTCTACGCCGTGGCCAAGATGGCCGCCGGTCCCTGGCTCATGATCGTGTGCGCCGTGGGCGTGGCGCTGGCCCAGGGCGTGTTCACCGCTATCGCGCAGCAGAACTCCATCGCCTTCGTCATGTTCACCATGGCCAATGGCGGCTGCCTGCCGAAGTTCATGGCCAAGATGAACAAGCGCACGAACTCGCCGTTGAACGCCGTCATCTTCATCATCGCCCTGTCCGTGGTGCTGACGCTGCTCTTCCATTTCAGCGGCATCGACATGAACACCGTGGTGAAGATCTCGAACTTCGGCGCGCTGTCCACCTATGTGATGCTGAACGTGTCGGTCATCGTGTTCTGCTGGTTCCAGCTGAAGCAGCGTTCGGGCGCAAAGGCCGTGTTCATGCACCTGGTGTTCCCGGCGCTCGGCGCGCTGGTGTGCTTCGCGATTCTGATGTCCGTGGGCACCGTGGCCCTGGTGACGGGCGTGGTGTTCATCCTCATCGGCATCGCCTACTACCTGGTGCTGACCCGCGTCCTGCATCGCCAGATCAACCTCGGGTAGGGGATTGCCAATCGCGCAATCAGAGGCAAGCTGCTTGTCCGGAAACCTCAAAGGCGGGGCGTTCGCGCGAGATTGCGCGGCCGCCCCGCCTTTTGCTGCCTGGGCGCTTTGTATCCTGCCGACGTCCGCTTGGCTGGTCGCATCCGCTTAGCGAGTCGCACCCGCTCGGCTGGTCGCGCCCGCCTAGCGAGCCGCATCCGTTTAGCGAGCTGCACCCCTTGGCGAGCCTCACCCGCTCGGCTGGCCGCATCCGTTTGGCGAGCTGCGCCCGAAGCTCTGGAGGGGCCGCGTGCAATTTTGGTCTTCTCTTTATGGCAAGTTTTCCGAGGGTTTCGACGTTACAAGGCGATGGCGGATCAAGCTATCCTAGTAAACTGTCGATAAACGATAGCATTAGGCTCTTCCCGGAGCGAGCTTCGGTTTTTCAAGGGAATACGGCCAGCTATAAGGTCGAAATCCTCAAAAAACTTGCCATTTTTCGGGCTGCAGCAAGTATCGATGAGCAGGTATGGCAGCGTGGGCTAATGCGCTGGTGACTATCTCGGGCGGTAGGCGGCGATGCCTTCCGATGGGCCTCTTCGGAAGCTGGTCGGCTGGATTGACGCCGGCGTCTCCCGTTGCGCTGGTGCCGGCGGTGATGGTCGGCGGCGACCCTTCCCGACTGCGTTGGTGTTGGCTGGCGGTGCCCCGTTGGGCTGCCTGGCGGCGCTGTTCCGGAAGCTGGGTCGCCGGCATTCTGTAGAGAGCTGCGTTATTTTGAGGGCACGTTTTAGGCAAGTTTTTCGGGGGTTTCGACATTGCGAACCCATAGAGTAGGCGCAAAAAGGGCGAAACACCAGGATTTGCCTTTGGAAAAGAGTTTCTGAAGCCTGCTTTGCCACGAACGTGTCGCAAACTTTGGAAAACTTGCCAGAAAGCAAGGCGCTTGAATGCAAGGAGCGCCGATCAGCTGAGGTGCTTGGATGATCGGCGCTCCGATGGTTGAGCCGTCTGAACGGTCGCGAGGTTTTGCGCTTGACAGGGGTGGAAGTGCGGCGCTATTCCGTGTACAGCGAGAAGTCGTCCTTGCCAACGCCGCATACGGGACAAACCCAGTCTTCGGGGATGTCTTCGAAGGCAGTTCCCGCAGCGATGCCGCCGTCGGGATCGCCCACAGCTGGGTCGTAGATGTAGCCGCATATGTCGCAGATGTACTTGTCCATGAGTTCCTCTATTCTCGCACTGGCCGCACGATGCGTCTTGGCGGCCCGACGAACAATGCGCGACTATGATGCCACGGATTGGGACGGCACACCCTCGCCCAGCGCAACTCGAAACTGATTCGTGAAGAATGCTTCGAATGCGCCGGCCGCCTGATCTTAAGCGGGCTGCGGGCTTGCCATGGGTGCACGAAGTGGAGACGGCGAGAGCATCGAGGCGGCAAGCAGAGGCGTCGTGAGCTACTGCATCACCTCGTGCAGGGCCGCTTCCAGGGCCGCGAGGTCGTCGGGGGTGGTGGACCAGCTGGTGACGAGGCGGATGACGGTGCGGCCGTCCCCGAGCTTTTCCCAGGTGCTGAAGCGGATGCGCTCGGCCAGCGCCTCGACCTGGGCATTTTCCAGAACCACGAACTGTTGATTGGTGGGGCTTTCGCGGAAGAAGGTGCACCCGGCCTCGCGCAGGATGCGGCGCAGCTCGTCGGCGGCTGCGATGGCCACACGTCCCACTTCGCCGTACAAGTTATTGGTGAACAGCGTGTCGAACTGCACGCCGAGCAGACGCCCCTTGGCCAGCAGGGCGCCGTGCTGCTTGGCGTGGGTGAGGAAGTGCCGGGGCATGCCGCCGCGCGGGAACACGACCGCCTCGCCGCAGAGCGCTCCGCATTTGGTGCCGCCGATGTAGAAGGCGTCGGCGAGGCGCGCGATGTCGGCCAGGGTGACATCGGTGTCGGGAGCGGCCAAGCCATAGGCGAGGCGTGCGCCGTCCAGGTACAGAGGAATCTGGTAGCGGCGACAGAGTGCCGAGAGCTCCTCCAATTCGGCCAGGGAGTACAGCGTGCCCAGCTCGGAGGGATGCGCGATGAACACCATGCCCGGGAACACCATGTGAGTGCAGCTGGCATCGGCGTAGAAGGCCTCCAGGTAGGCTTCCACGTCGGCGGCGCGCAGCTTGCCGTCGCACTCGGGCACGGTGAGCACCTTGTGGCCCGTGGCTTCAATGGCGCCTGCTTCATGAACGGCGATGTGCCCCGTATCGGCAGCAATCACGCCTTCGTGCCCGGCCAGCAGAGCCGAAATGACCACGGCGTTGGTCTGGGTGCCGCCCGTGAGGAAGAACACGTCGGCGGTCTCGTCGTCGCAGGCCGTACGGATGCGGGCCGCCGCGCTTTCGCAGAAACGATCGCCGCCATAGCCCGGCGCCGGCTCCAAGTTCGTTGCCGCCAACGCTTCAAGAATGCGCGGATGGGCACCGGTGGAATAGTCGTTCTCGAACGAGATCATGAGTCCTCCTCAGGGCTTCCCGGAGATGTGTGCCGTGCTATTATTCCACAACGTCGAAGATGGTGTCGAAAGGCGGTAAGCGAGATGGCGATCGACAAGGTGAAGGCGTATTTTGCGGAATTCGGGCGCGAGGGGGACGTTATGGAATTCCCCGCATCCAGCGCAACCGTGGAGCTGGCGGCTCAGGCCGTGGGCTGCGAACCGGCGCGTATTGCCAAGACGCTGTCCTTCGCCGTGGGCGACCGGGTGGCGCTCGTGGTGTGCGCGGGCGATGCTCGCATCGCGAATCCGAAGTTCAAGGCCCAGTTCGGATGCAAGCCCCGTATGCTTCCCGCCGAAGAGGCCGAGGAACGCATCGGTCACGCGGTGGGCGGCGTGTGCCCCTTCGCGGTGAATGAGGGGTGCGACGTGTACTTGGACGAATCGCTGCGCCGCTTTGGCGTGGTGTACCCGGCCTGCGGCAGCTCCAACAGCGCCATTGCCCTCACCCTCGACGAGCTGGCTGCGTACACTCCCGGTAGCATCTGGGTCGATGTCTGCAAGCTGCCCGAGTAGGGTCAGGTGGATACGCCTACGACGGCCGCGCAGGTTAGCCAAGCCTTTTCCGCAATGCGAGCGGCGGCGATTCGAGCGGTTTCGCCGATGGGCTTGGCTTGATGTGTCGCTTGCGGAACGAGCTAGAATTCAGTTACCGTCCGAGTCTTCTTGATCAGAGCATTTCATGCGCTATGCCCGGGTGAGTTGGTCGTCGAGGTCGACTAGCTCTTGGCGGGAGTGAATGTCGAGTTTCTTGTAGATGCTTTTGGCATGGCCGCGGGTGGTGTTTTCCGAGATGAACAGCTTGCCGGCGATGGCCGATACGGTGTGGCCCTTCATGAGCAGCTCGGCCACCTCGATCTCGCGTGGGGAGAGGCCGTGCTCTTCGAGGTAGCTGTGGATGCGGCGCTGTTGCTCGGAGGGGCCGTCGCTGGGCGCCGGGCCGGCTTCTGTACTCGCAAGAGCATCCAAAGAGCGTGGCTCGCTTTCAGTGCGGGCTGTGCCGTTTTCGGTCGAGGAGGCGTCGCGTCGGCCATCGCGTCGGCCCCGTCGCAAAGAAGCGCCGCGGTTCAGCAGTTCCGCGTCGGTCATGGAGGCCAGCGCCTGGCCCTTTCCGCGCGTGACCAGAATGAGCGCGACCGACAGCAGCACCACGCAAAGCAGGATGACGTTCGTCCAATGGGCGAGGTCGTCGGAAAGCGCCGGCCCCAGAAGTTCGGCCAGCCCGCTGCCCACGGCCATGGAAAGCAGGACGGGCCCGATGCACAGGGCATACAGCGGCGAAGAGGGCAGCCCGTTTCGAATGGTGTACACGGCGCAGGTGATGATGAGCAGCAGGTTCACCACTTCGAAGCCGAACATGAGAAACGCCACGAGCAGCGTCGTGTACTGCTGCCCGAATAGCGACGGCAGCAGGAACACGACGGTGAGCGCGGGGAAGAGCACCTGGCAGATATGCAGGATGTCGAAGCCCTTCGAGAGAAACAGCTCGAGGGCCACCACCAAAAGGGCCGCCGCCGCGAAACCGACGAGCACCGCGGCGCCGCCGGAGCTTTGGGCCGGCTCGATGCCAGCGATGAGCTTCCACGAAAACCCGAGGATACTGACGCAGAGCACGGGCCGCCATAGGTCGCCCACGGCGCGTCTTAGGGCAGGGCGCGTGAGGGGCGCCGTGACGTCGGCCTCAATCTCGGCGAGGCTCTTCTGAAGGCAAAGAAGCGCCAGAAATGGCAGCACGCAGACGGCGGTCAGAGCCACAGCGATTGAGGGCAGGAGGCAAATGAGCAAGTAGAGGCCCACCGACATGGCCGCCGAAAGGGGAATGCAGATGAGGGCGCGCTGCTGGCCTTCGGTTACGTAGAACATTTCCCAAAGCAGGAAGAACAAGATGCAGGAGCCGCCCATGAGAATGCCTGCTGCAGCTGCGATCACGCCGTCGCCTTGGCCGAAATGGAATGCGAGGAAGTAGAGAAGCGCGGCTCCGCTGAGCATGAAGCTCGCCGCCGAGGCCGTCCAGTGGGGAAGCTCGCAACGACGGAAGGCGCACAGGGTGCCCAGGGCTCCTACGGCCAGGGGCATGAGCGTCTGTTCGGTGAGAATGTAGATCTGCCAATAGTCGGCGATAGCGCCCGCGCCCTGGAACCCTGCGAGCACAATGAAGGTGACGGTCCAGAAAAAGCCGAAACCGAGGTGGTGTATTCGCAGACCTTCCAAAAGCCTTTTGGCGCGTTGCATGTGGCATCCTTCCTCCCCGCTGCATTTTAGCAGCCGCAACCGGTGGCGAGAGGTGGAGCGCCCAACAAGTTTGCGGTGACGATCGGCTGTGAACTGGGGTTTCTCAAAAACAACCCAAAATATGTCCCCCTCAAAAGCGTGATGCCGCGCCACGTTTCGGGTTCCCGTTGCTGTGAATTTACCCAATTTAGTGGCTTACGCGGAACGGCAGAAGGGGGCATAGTGCTTCTCGCGTTCCGCCAATGAGAGGGCCGGGGCGTCGGTTCCAACTTCCCGCGGACGGCTCGGGCGAAGGGCCCGGGCAGCTGCCGCGGAAGGTTCGGAACCGTTCAGTCACCGAGACTATGGAGGGAAAACATGACTGGAATTTCTCGTCGCAACTTGCTCAAGGGCGCTGCTTTCAGTGCCGCCGGTGTGGCCGCACTCGGCCTGGCCGGATGCGCGCCGCAGACCGAGGCCACCAAGGCTGAGGCCGGCCTGGCCGAGACGGGTGAGACTGCCAAGCACACCTGGGAAGTGAAGCCCGAGCCCATCGCGGCCGACCAGATCTCCCAGACCGTCGACACCGAGGTGCTCGTCATCGGCGGCGGCTACTCCGGCAGCTGCTGCGCGCTGTCCGCGGCCCAGAACGGCGCCAAGACCATCCTCGTGGAGAAGGACGCCGTGCTCAATGGCCATGGCGTGGGCGGCACCGGCGCTATCGCCTCGCGCGCCCTGGACGACCTGGGCCTGAAGTTCGACAAATCCCTGGAGATGGAGCGCTGGGTCTCCACCTGCGGCAACCGCTGCCGCGAGTCGCTCGTGGGCAAGTGGTTCCGCGAGTCCGAGCGCTGCATGAACTGGTTCCTCGACATGGCCGAGGCCAATGGCGCCAACTGCATGGTCACCGTGGGCTCCAACTCCACGGTGCACCCGGAGATCGCCTGCTACCACTTCATGTCCGGCGGCCCCATCTTCGAAGAGCACACCATGGCCGATTTCGTCGAGTACATGTTCGAGGCCGAGGCCCTGAAGGCCGGCGCCGAGTTCGTCTACGAGATGCCCGCTGTGCAGCTGGTGCAGGACGAGTCCGGGAAGGTGACCGGCGCCATCTGCCAGAACAAGTCCGGCGAGTATGTGCAGTACAACGCTTCCAAGGGCGTCGTTTTGGCCACGGGCGACATCAGCTACAACGACGAGTACATCGATGCGTTCGCGCCGGTGGCCAACCGCGTGTTCACCCGCCTGTGCTCCGACCAGGGCAACGTGGGCGATGGCCACAACATGGCGGCGTGGGCCGGCGGCGCCTTCCAGGAAGGCCCCTGGCCGACCATGATGCATCCCCAGGCTGCGGCCGTGTTTCACGGGCCCTTCCTGTTCGTGAATCCCGACGGCAAGCGCTTCATGAACGAGGCCACCTGGGTGCAGGGCAAGTGCCTCGGCGTGATGTACAACGGCGGTTCCGATCACGCCTGGTCCATCTTCGACGCCAACTGGCAGAACGATCTGAAGAGCTCGCTGGAGCACGGCGGCGGCATGTTCTGGGACACCTTCCGCCCCTACGGCTCCGACTACCAGGTGGCCGTGGACGGTCACACCAAGACCGTTGAGAACGGCATCGCCGAGACCCCGGACTACTACAAGCGCGCCGACACCCTGGAGGAGCTGGCCGAGATGATCGAGGTGGATCCGGCCGAGCTGAAGGCGACCGTGGAGCGCTACAACAAGCTGTGCAAGGAAGGCGAGGACAAGGACTTCTACAAGGAGAACCACTTCCTGTTCCCCGTGGAGGAAGGCCCCTTCACCGCGTGCATGGTGGCGCCGGGTCTGCTCGCCGTGTGCGGCGGCATCCACATCTCGGACAACTTCGAGGTGCTGGACGCCGAGGACCAGCCGGTCGAGGGCCTGTACGCCATCGGCAACTGCGCCGGCGACATCTACGCCGTGGACTACCCGATCAACATCCAAGGCAACAGCCACGGGCGCTGCCTCGTGCAGGGCAAGTGCCTCGGCGAGCAGCTGGCCGGCGTGTACCAGGAGATCTAGTGTCTGCGGAAGCTGCGAAAATCGGGGCAGTCGCTGTTGCGGCGGCTGCTCCGGGGGCGGGGGCGGGGTCGGAAGCTGCGGAAGCTGTGGAAGCTGCGGAAGTCGTGGAAGCTGCGGAAGTCGTGGAAGCGGTTGACGCGGAGCAGGCGTTCGGGCGGCTAGAGCGCCTGTACGCCCAGCTGCCGGCGATGGAAGAGAAGGGCGCGGCCTTGGCGCGCGCCCGCTCCGCTGCCGAGGTGGACGGCCTGGCGAAGGCGGCGGCCTACCGGGCGGCCGAGCTCGTCCGGGCTGAGACGCTGGTGGCCGAGGCAGAGGCTTGCGTGTGTGAGGCCGAAGCGGCTCTGGCCCGATCGGAGGCCGCCGGGGGAGATGCTGCCGAGAAGGCGGCGCACTTGGGCGACTTGCGCCTCGCACTGATGGCCGCTGGCACCCAGCGCGGTTTGAAGGTGGGGCCGGCCCAGAATGCCGAGCATGCCCTGGCCCAAGCGCTGGAAGCGAGTCCCTTCGACACAGTGGAAGAGGCCCGTGTGGCCCTGCTGCCGGCGGACTCGCTCGCCGCTTTGTCTGCCGAGGTGCAGGCCTACCAGGCCGACTACGCCGAAGCGCTGGCGGTATGCCAGCAGTTGGAAGACGGCGAAGAGTCGGCGGGTCTTCCGCAATCGGCCACCTCCTAGTCGTTAGAAGGCCGCGAGGTTCCGGGGGCTCTTCGATCTGCGAAGGCCTGAGGAACCTCGGTTCGCCAACCCCCGAACAATCC
>ERZ837380.4515-NODE-4515-length-11580-cov-4.898568_pt1 | contig 11580 bp, 6 predicted proteins | sample MGYA00519685_ERZ837380 | MGnify/ENA primary metagenome ERZ837380 (study PRJEB31850, sample SAMEA3708817) | human gut metagenome | biome: human gut; feature: human-associated habitat; material: faeces | place: China | collected 2014 ...
AACGGATGTAATGAAATGGGTTATAGTGCATACTCTTGGAAAAATTGATGGTATTCAGCACCTTGATTTTGTAAGGAGCCATTACCACCCTGCCATTTTTATCACGCAAAATTTTTCCGTTTTTATCTTTCTTCGGTGTCCCTCTTGCTAACATTTTACCACATTCCACGATAATCGTTCCCTTTGGATCGGTGACCACAAAACTTACATTGTCCGGCATCTGCATAAGCTGCGGTTTTACATAAAATCGAGTCTTACCGCTTCCAGATCCACCTATCACTATAATATTCTTGTTTCTGGCGTACTTCGGTTTCTTTGGTCTACTGTTCATGGTCAGACGTTCCGTTTGTGTCAGCAGAATATTATTCTCAAAAACCGGATCAATAAAAGGTGCTATATCCTTTTCATTTCCCCACCTGGCAGAACCATATTCCTCCCCCTGGCGAAACTTCTTTCCATTCTTTCCCTTGAAATATACCACTGCCCATATGCCAACTGCTGCGATTGTTCCCGCAACCAGACTTTTCAGCTTCATGCTTGGCAACAGCTTCTTAAAAGCTAATGGATAATTCATAAGAAGAATCATCAGCCTGTCTACTACTGTACTGCCCCTGCAATACTGATAAAGCCAGGTACATTTATTTACCACATAAAACACAACCACATACGGTATATGTAGCAGAACCTTTTTTATTACTTCCACATTCGGGGGACGCACCTGAAAACCTTTCAGTTTTTTCTTTATATTTTTTATCCCACTCATAATGTTGGCTCCTTCTGCTTCTCTTTTGATTTCTCCCGTTCTCTCTGTTTGTCCTGGTTACGGGCTGTGATTGCCTGCTGTAATTTCTTACGGACAGATGGTTTCTTGGTTTTATTCAGTGTCTTTCCGGTAAACTCCCGAAATGCTGCTGTCATCACCTCCACATCTCTCGCCTTAAAGAAAACAAAATATCTTGGTGGATCTACAGACTTATCACGTTTTAGGCTGAAATCAATACCATATTTTTTTGCAACCTTTTCAAAAGCCTTAATGTTATTATCTGTAATCTCAATATTGGAAAGTTGAATATTCTGCTGTGTCAGCTTCTTTAAACTCTGCTTTCCATGATATTCTTTATCCGGAGGTGCCTTTGTCTGCTGTTTTCTTGCTTTCTCTGCTTTTTCTTTCTCCACTGCCGCCAGAAAACGCATCATTGCCTGTTTCAATAAACGGACTGTCACTTTTCCACCAGTGATACATAACGATACGGTTTTCTCATTTACTTCTTCCTGCAATAGAATCACTCCCTTCCTGAAAATCTAAAATTCATATATTCCCTTCGTACATATCATGCTGCACCAAAGATGAGTAATAATTGCTGATGGTCAGCGGTGCATTATATAATACTGCCAACAAATACTGACGCATATTTACTACTTTACTGGTATTTTCTTTCATGCAATGCAATACGAACCGAATATGCTCTGCATCCAGTTTTAAAAACTGGCTTTTTACTACGGATAAAGGTTTTCTGTCCCCTCCAATCCGTATAAACTCCTGTTCCGAACACACCACATCTACCATTAACCCCACAATCTCATCCAACATATGCCGGTTGAAATCATCTACGATATAGTCATATCCAATGTGTTCAAGGATAATCTGCTGATAAGCATTCCTTTCAGCTTCTTTCCTTTTCACTTCACTGGCATCTGAATAGAAAGAAAGATACTCTGTATCGTTATTCTCAGTATTACTATCCTCTATATCATTACCTGGCAGTTTACACCTGTCTGCATCGGTCATTTGTACCTTTCCTGAGAAGTCATTTTGACCTGTCTGGAAGTTCTCTTTGAACCGTTCTGGTGATACGCATTTTTTTACATAGATTCTATCGGGATTTCCCAATCCCTGTCTGACTCTCGTAATCAATCCGATTCCTTTCCGGTCATCCAGTTCCTTTAACAAGCACCGGACTTTTTTTACTCCACATCCCATAAGCCCTGCTATCTGCTCCTGCGAAAAATATATATACACTTTTCCCTCCGAATCCATCCACCGATTCTTCACAGATAACTGCATCCGGTCTAGCAATAGACCATACAACAACTTAGCTTCACAGGTCAGTTTTCCAAATACCGGACTGGTAAAGAGAATCTTGGGAATCCGATAGAACGTATACTGTTCTGCTTCCTCCCCGTAGTGATACGGGAATATGTATGTATCCTTATCCAGATTGTTTTTTCCTCTGCTCTTTTAGAATTTTAGCCATGCAATAGCCAATACAGGGATTTCTTCCATACGGACAGCCTTTGCATGGAACCCAAAACCTGTGTGTCGGATCTGGATCAGGTGGCTTTTCAGGGAGCTGATAAAAGCATCTCATCTGCCTGCATTCCTTTTTCTTTTCATTCCAGAAATAACAATATTCACAGGATTTCGGCTTGTCCTCTGCATATCTAATCGCCATCGCTTTCTGACTCCTTTCTCCTGCTCAGTTTTTCCAACATCTGATCTTCCTGTGATGCTACTCTCAGACAGCAATACATCACAAAATTAACTGCTGCAATAATTGCTACAACCGCTATAATTAATACCTGTTTCATAATACATTCTCCCTTCATTTTTCCTAGTATTAACCAGAAAGAGAGCATTTATGAATCTTTTTCGTCCATAAATGCCCTCTTAACTAACTGATTTTTATTTCTTCTTTCTTGCCACCCATACCGCTGACACTACACCTGCCATACCTGCTACTGCAAGCAGAATCCAAAGCAGCATATGTGTATCATCTCCGGTTTTCGGTGTATCTGTTACCTGTGTAGATGGTGTTTCCGGTGTTGATGTTTCTTCCGGTTTTACCTCATCTTTCATCACAACTTTCTGAATCTCCCCGGTATCTTCCACTGTGAACTTCACGTCCTCAGCTATCAGATAACCATTAGGGGCAGATTCTTCCCGAAGTGTATACTCCCCAATCGGAAGCATTTCAATGTAATGCGGTTTCTCCTCAGAAGTCCAACTCTCTACCGTTTTACCGTCTTTGTCGAGAATTGTCAGTTTTGCGCCCGGCAGTTCCTTACCGGAAATATCCGTCTTGGAGATCTCTACCTTGGTAACATCGTCTTTCATCTCGATTTTCTGTGCTTCTACGGTATCTTCAATGGTAAATGTAATGCTTTCCGCTGTCACAAAACCATCTGCTGGTTTTGTTTCTGTCAGGGTATACTTCTGTCCGACTACCAGTTCTTTGATGATATGAGCTTCTTTACCGGAAATCCAGGAATCTACAACCTTACCGCTTTCATCAGTTACCTGTAACTTGGCACCTTCCAGCTCTTTTCCATCTGTTAGGGAAGTCTTGGTAATCTCAATTACTGTCGGTTCATCCTCAAAAGTAAATGAATAAAATACTTTTTCCTTTTCCGCACCTTCGTACTCAAATGTAAACTCCTGTGTTTCATCTGTCGTTGCAAATCCAGGTGCCGGGGAAGTTTCCTTGATATAATACTCAAAACCAATCGGTAAATCTGCTGTAAAAGTCAGTTTTCCTTCTTTATCCGTTGCCAGTTCTTCAATCACAGTATCCGCTTCCAGAATAACTTTTCCGTCTGCTCCTGTAATATCATTCTTGGCACAAAGGGCAAATACTGCACCTTCCAGTACACGATCCGAATCTTTCTCTTTTTTCACAACTTCCACTTCCGCTTTCTGGCGATTGTTCTGCCAGTCAGCAGAGTAAGTGACTTCTGCAGTATCCTGATCACGATATGTCAGGTCAATCTCTCTTGCCTCATTATCCAGTACAAAACCATCCACTGTAGCTTTTTCTTTGACATAATATTTGCCAAGAGGAAGTCCGGATAACTTTGCAATGCCGGTATCATCCGTTGTAATGGTTGCTACCAGTTCATCTTTTTTATAATAATCTTCACTTTCCCCGTCAGCAGATTTCACGTCCTCTAAAGCAAATACTTCAAAGGTAACATCTTTCAGACTGCCTGTTACATACTGGAATAAATGGCTGATCCATCCTCCAACAGAATCCAATGCCGTTACTTTATCCAGAAACTCTCCATTTTTATTGATGATGATCGTTCCTGTCGGCACATCATCTTTCATTTCCACTTTCTGGATTTCCCCAGTATCCTCAATCGTAAAAGTGACCTCTTCTGCCTTGAGGTATCCATAAGGAGCTATTTCTTCCCTGAGAGTATAGGTTTCCCCTACAGTAAGCCGTTCAATCATATGCTGCTCACCTTTTACAGACTTCCATGTATCAACTACATTTCCATCTTTGTCCAGTACCGTAAGAGTCGCACCAGATAATTCCACGCCAGTAGTCAGGTCAGACTTGGAAACCACAACTTTTGTAGGCTGATTTTTAAGTACAGAAGATAACTGCACGACCTTAACCTCCTGTCCCTGGTACTCTGCCTTTACTTCCAGAACTTCATCTGAAAATACATAGCCATTCGGTGCTGCCAGTTCTTTGATATAATACTCTCCAAATGGCAGATCCTGTGTAAATACAGCCTTTCCATATTCTCCGGAAACAGCTTTTCCAAGAAGTGAGCCTGCTTTCACAATCACAGTTCCATGAGCTTCTATGTCATTCTTCGCATAAAGTCCAAATTCTGCCCCTGCAACTGCTTTTTCTGTATCAGCATCCTGTTTTTCCACCGAAATTTCTACCTTCTGGCGTTCATTCTCAAAAGTAGCTGTCTGCTCAATGACAGGTGTTTCCTGATCTTTGTAAGTAAAAGTGACTGTCTGTGCTTCGCTGTTTAAAACAAATCCTGTTGGCGCAGACGTTTCCACAATCTTATAACTTCCAAGTGGAAGATTCTTCAGGACCGCTTTTCCCTCTTTATCGGTTGTAACAGTTTTTACAAGTGTTCCGGCTGCATATTCCAGAATACGGTTTCCATTGTCATCTTTCTGGAAATCAGCGGTATAAATATCCTCCGCAGCATAAATGGCAAACTCTGCTCCTTCCAGATTTTCTGTCTGATATGTAAAATCATCCTTGAATCCGTCCAGAACTTCGCCCTTTTTCACGATAGTCAGTTCTCCCTTAACTGGATGGTTCTCATAAATTGCTTCAATGATCACATCCCCGGAAGTTCCATCCATCTGATATGCAGTATTAGAATCAACTGTTACCTCATAATAATTTTTATTCAATGTGTAACCGAACGGGGCATTCACTTCCTCAATACGGTAATTTCCGATTTTCAGATTCTGCGGAAGAATCAAATATCCCTGCTCATCTGTAAAATAAGATTTGTGCTTAACCGTTGTCGGATAGGTTGTAACCTGCTCCACATACTTCTTATGATCCAGGTCATAAATCTTAAACTCTGTATTTTTCTGTAATACTGGTTTCTTAGTTTCATCATCCTGTTTGATGATTTTCAGCTTTGCTTCAAACTCATCATCCAGAAGTACTCTCCACGTCTGTGGCTGGTTCGGATTATTCTCTGTGATACACACTGTAAAATCATCTACCGGAGTATAATTGTGAGGAGTTGTAGTTTCACGCACAATATAAGTTCCATATGGAAGTGCGATACTGCAAGCATAACCCTTTTCGTCTGTGAACATTTCTGTTGCACCATTTTCCCCGATCACAACTGGTGTTGCAGAAGCAAACTCATAGTTTCCGTCTGCTTTCTTTGTCAGGGAAGATTCCAGATATGCCGTAAATCCGGCACCTTTCAGCAGATCAGCGTCTGTTTTTCCATTATTGGCTGCTTTGATGATCTGGAACGGCTGTTTCATTACCTGCTCCAGTGAAGTGCAGTCACGTTTAACCTCTGCTACCAGATCGCCTTCATAATTGCAGACCAGATCATGTTCTGTTTCGTCTGCCAGATAACCCACTGACGGACTAATCTCTTTCACATAGTAATCTCCAAGATACAAGCCATCTACAGAAGCCTGTCCATTCTTATCTGTTGTAAGAGTAGCAACCTGCTCCCCGGCTTTATAGATCACACCGGTAATACCGTCCGGATGAACAATATCATTACAAGCGTACAGTCCATAAACTGCTTTTTCCAGTGTCGCATCTCCCTGTGCAACCGCCTGTTTTGTTTCCGCATCTCTCTTTTCCAGAGAAATCTTTGCTTTGACTCTCTCATTTACAAATGTATGAGTGAATGAAACTTTCGGCTCACTGTCACTGGTATATGAGAACTTAAATGTATAAACATCTTTAGAATTTCTCAAATATCCCTGTGGTGCCTGTTCCTCTTTGACTACATAAGAAAATCCAATCGGAAGATCTGCGTTAAATGCCGCTTTTCCATCTGCTCCTGTCGTTAATTTTTCAATCAATGTGCCTTTCTTCACTACTACATTTCCGTCTGCGTTGGCAATATCACTGCCAGCATACAGGGCAAACACACCTCCAGATAACGGATTTTCGGTATCCTTGTCTTTCTTTACAACACTCACATCTGCCTTCTGTCTGTCATTTGTGAATATCACATCAGAAAAGACTACTTCCACATTCTGTCCAGCATAGGAAAGTGTAACTGTCTTTTCCTCTCCAGCATTATAAAAGTTCTCCGGTGCCTGCATTTCTTTGACAACATAAGTTCCAAGATGCAGATTTTTCAGGATACAAGCACCGTTTTCGTCTGTCGAAAGGTTTTCTTTCACAAGATCGCCTTTGCTGTAAATCTTCGCACCATAGGCAGAGATAATATCTTCTCCTGCATATACATTATAAACAGCACCTTTCTGACGTCTGTTTTCATACTGGAATACTGTTCCATTTTCACTGACATCTGCTCCGGTAAGAACCTGTCCTTCTTTGTAAATGGTAAGCTCTGCAAGCTGTTCTTTATTTTCTACAGTCACAGAGGAAGTCTTACTTGCTACCAGTTTTACATTTGTTGCCGTTGCATTTACTACATATCCCTGTGGTGCTGTGATCTCTTTCAGATAAACGGTATCCTGTGTCTTGATGATCGTAACAGAGGATTTTCCATTCTTATCTGTTGCCGGCATCTGAGTGATCAGCTTTGTACAAGCCTCATCGCTGTATACACCGAATACTGCACCTGCAAGATTAACATCCACTGTATCGTCTTTCTTTACGATTTCGATCGTAGCCTGTTCAATCCAGGACACCTTTAAGCTTACATATTTTTCATCAGCGACACCTTCTCCAAACACAAATGCCAGGTCCTGAACCCTTGCATTCGTAGTCAGTTTATATGCTGAATAATCTTTTGTAATACTACCCTTCATTTTTGCAGAAAAAGTAGCACTTACATCTTTTGTCTGTGTCAGAGGTGCTGAAAGATAAAACGTAGTTCCTCCTCCAATTGTTACGCTTGCACCTGCCGCACTTACATTTCCAGTAGATACATTATGGAGCTTTACACCCTTTGGTAAGTCCATTGTAATTTTCTGCTGGGAAGATGCATTGAACTTAATGTTCTCCGTTCTCTGAACATTTCCATTTACATAAGCTTTTACATTCGGTTTTGAAAATGACATCGCTACATCTGGTATTTCCGGCTTATTCACACAATAATTATAGAGTTCTTTTGCCAAAGCCTCGCCTGTAGCATTTGTTCCATAGAATGCATCACTGCTTCCATTGGCATACGATGCAGCCATGTGAATAATAATGAATCTTTTTCCTTCTGAGAAATCCGTGTGTTTATTCGCAAAAAAACTTTCGCTCCCTGCGGCATCTGTACCGTAATAACACACTTTTGCTAACGCCTGATTGTCCCCGATCTTTGTGATTGTATAATTTCCAGATCCTGGTCCTGGTTTTGCTGGCTGTACACAATACGCAGTTGCTCTGACGCTTCCGTAGCTGATATAGTACGGCTCTGTCAGATAGGTTCCAAGATTATAATCTGCATATCTATACAGAGGTCCTTTTTCGATTGTTACCTGCTGTGTACTTCTTGCTGAATAAGCCGAAACTGCTTCAAATGTTGCAATCTCTCCCTCTTCCATAGAATCAAGATCCACACCTTCGTCTCCTGCCTGTTCCAAAACATCGTGAAGCTCTAACCCTGATTCTTCATCATAGGTATCCTGATTCTGTGCCTGCTCTACTAAATCATCAAATTCATCAGCATCAATATCGGTAATTTCCGAGTCTGATTCTGACTCCTCCGCTTCCTCTGTCTGCTGTTCACTGCCAGCTGTTTCGGATTCGGTTACTGCTTCACTCCCTGCAGTTTCTGTCTGCGTTTCTGTTTCTTTCTCACGCACAATCAGCTTTCGGCTGATCTGATACTTCGGATGCTCCTGATTTACCGGTTCCACATAATAGACCGCTTTGTAAGTGTCCGCATGATCTGTCGTAAAATCCTCATCCTTGTCGTTCTTTGCTTCCTCGAATGTGACTTTGACCTTGTTATCATCCTTGATTTCCAGTCCTGTGTAATCTGATTTCACATCAAATACACTGCCTGTTTCGATTTCATAATCTTTGGCAGTCACCACCTCATCTTCATCCAGAAGGTCTTTCACTTCCTCATAAAGTGGAGGTTTCTCCTCTGGCTGGATCTCCGCTGCATATGCCGTCATCGGAGATAGCACTGTACTAAGCATTGTCATGCCTGCCAGCAAGCCAGATACTACTTTTCTAAAATTACCTTTTTTCTTCATGCTAAGGTCCTCTCTTTCATATATTTGTATTAAAACAGACAGTCCTTAGACTGCCTGCAATACACTACTTATCGTTGTGAAAAATCAGATTGAACTGCACATTCCCCTCGCCGGGATCAACCATTTCCACAGTTGCTTCATACTGTCTCCCTGTTTTTCTTGATACCAGATCCTTATAATGGATTTTTCCTTTAGCCAGGAACTTCTTTGCTGCCGCCTTATCCATCTTTTTCCCCTGGCTTGCAAGGAATTTATCATTCTTCCACAAGGTAAAAGCACAGTTCCGGTCAGAACAGTAAAAGTTTACTTTCCCTTCCTGGACATCTGCTCCACATCGGGGACATTTGCCAATGACTTCTCCTTTTGCCTTTCCCTGAAACTGCCCTTTCTTTTCTTCTGAAATACCCTGATATCTGGCAACCAGTTCCTGCATCAGCTCTGTAATCCCATTTAGGAATTCATCTGCTGTCTCTGTATTCTGGGCAATGTGATTCAATGCCATTTCCCACTCTGCTGTCATCTTCGGGGATTTAATCTCATCCGGCAGAACCGTAATCAGTACATTGCCATCATCTGTCGGCACCAGATTTTTCTTTTCCCTTTTCACAAAACCAGACTGAATCAGTTTTTCAATGATTGCTGCCCTTGTTGCCGGAGTACCAAGTCCTTTCTTTTCCGTATCTTCGGTCAGTTCTTCATTTCCTGCACGTTCCATCGCAGAAAGCAGGGTATCTTCTGTATACTGTTTCGGTGGCTGTGTAAAATGCTCCGATACAAAAGAATCACAAGGGCCGTAATGCTTGCCTGCCCAGATATCCAGCTCTGGCTCTTCTTTCTCAATCTTTACGCCAAAGAACTGTTTCCATTTATTTTCGATTGCCTTGAATCCTTCCTGCTTTGTTTTCTTTGCCGTGAGATAAAACGTATGATAATTACAGGTAATCTGGCATTTATGACTCTCATAAATATAAGGATCTGCAGTTGCTGTCAGCACCCTGGCACTGATCAGATACAAAATCTTGCGGTTTCGCTCTTTCAGTTCACCAATATCTGCTTTGGCTACTTCCATGGTTGGGATAATCGCATGGTGATCAGATACTTTCTTTGAATTTAATACCTTACTCACGTCCGGCTGATATTCCAGGCCTTCAGCATAAGGCATTTTCCCAAGTAACATCTGAATCAGAGTTTCTGTGCTTTCTCCCATCTCATCTGTCAGATACTGGCTGTCTGTTCTCGGATAAGTGACAAGCTTCTGCTCATACATCTCCTGCACGGCATCCAATGTCTGCTGTGCGGTATAGCCAAACATTCTGTTAGCTTCCCTCTGCAGGGTGGTCAGATCATAAAGCTTCGGAGGGCGGACTGTTTTCTCTTTCACATCATCCTTTTCCACTTCGCACATACGCTCCATACAGTCCGCAGCCACTCTATCTGCATCTTCTTTTTTCTGAAAATGCTCTGTAACTGCATCCATATCGTCAAACTTGATATGAGCCATATAATATTTTTCTTTGGTAAATTCCTTGATCTTCTGATTTCGATCCACGATCATGGCAAGTGTTGGTGTCTGTACTCTTCCAACTTTCAGATTCTGGTTATACAGAACGGAAAAAAGACGGCTCGCATTGATTCCCACCAGCCAGTCTGCCTTTGCCCTGCAAAGTGCTGACTGATAGAGACTGTCATAACACGAACCGTCTTTTAATGACGCAAATCCATCTTTAATTGCCTGTTCCTCCATGGAAGAGATCCAGAGCCGCTTCATCGGCTTTTTGCATCCTGCCTGCTCATACACCAGACGGAAGATTAGTTCTCCTTCCCGCCCGGCATCTGTAGCACAGATTACTTCATCTACTTTGGAATCTCGCATCAGTTTTTTCAAGATTCCAAACTGCTTTTTCGTGCCTTCCAATACCCTGTGTTTCCAACATTCCGGCACAATCGGCAGATCTTCATATCTCCATTTTTTATATTTTTCATCGTATTCCGATGCATCGCATAATCCAACCAGATGTCCTACGCACCAGGAAACGATATAACCGTTTCCCTCCACGTAGCCATCTTTTCTTGTTCTGGCTCCAAGCACGGAAGCCAGTGCCATCGCAACCGATGGCTTTTCTGCAATCACTAATTTCATTTACTCCTGCTCCTCTTCTTCATCTTCCAGCACAGCATCATCAAAATCCTCGTCTCTCAGGATTTCTGGTTCTATACTTTCTTCCTGCTCATCTGCATCGTCTACTTCCCGCTTTTCAGATTCTGAATCTTCGGATTCATCTTCATCCTCTTCCATCTCATCCTCGTCATCATATTCATGCTTTGGTTTATAGACTTTGAAGTAATATCCTCCTGCCGCAGCTCCGACTGCAACCAGTGCAATCAAAAGATACGTTCCAAATGGACTTTTATCTTCTGGCATCTGGATTTCATCCTCTACCTTATCTTTCTCAGCTGTCTCAGTTGTTTCCGGCTTTTCTTCTTCAGCCTGTTTCTCTGGTTCTGCATAAACAGTATCTACTTCCGGAAGTGTCACGGAATCAGAAAGTGTGAAGTTCATCAGATCTTTCTCACTGACTTCGGTAAGGAAATACACATTATCCTGAGATTTTGAATTGTCGATGATCAGATAAAAAATCTTACCACTCTTAGTTGAAATGGTATAAAACTCTTTTGTGCCTTCCGTAGCTGTTTTAGTAACAGAATCTGCTGTCTCGCCTTCTTTATTAAGCTGTTCCTCAATACCTGTCACTGTCCGATCATCCACGGTTCCTTTTGCATCTGTCGGCTCAGAAGCCTGTGCATCCTGTGGAAGCGGAGAAGTCGTTGTTTTTTCAGTCCCCGTTGCATCTGCACTGGTCGTAGTTGCCATTGCACCATTGCTGTCACTGGAAGATTTCTGTTTTTCTGCCTGCTTCTTTGCCCATTCATAATAAGGATTCTGCAAC